>Ga0114129_10014760_pt1 | contig 11131 bp, 5 predicted proteins | sample RhiMetdeltSRZDD1_FD_80071 | JGI IMG/M metagenome (GOLD analysis project Ga0114129, IMG submission 80071) | Populus rhizosphere microbial communities from Tennessee, USA - Rhizosphere MetaG P. deltoides SRZDD1 (version 2) (version 2) | ecosystem: Host-associated > Plants > Roots > Rhizosphere >... | reverse complement strand
GGCTCGCGTGGAACCCGGGACTCTCGGCGGAGGAGATTGCGGACGAGTGGATTCGGATGACGTTTACGAACGACCCAAAGGCCGTTGAGACGATCCACGAGATGATGATGACGTCGCGCGAGACGTTCGTGAGCTACACGATGCCTCTCGGCCTGCATCATCTGATTGGCGGAGACCATTACGCGCCGATGCCCGAGAATGCGAAGGCGCAGCGTGCCGACTGGACGGCCACTTACTATCACCAGGCATCGGCCGAGGGGATTGGGTTCGATCGGACGATGAAAGGGGATCGGGCCGTCGAGCAGTACTTCCCGGCAGTCCGCGACATGTTCGACGGGTTGTCCACGTGTCCGGAAGAATTCCTGCTCTGGTTCCACCACTGCGGATGGGACTACAAATTGAAATCCGGCAAGGACCTGTGGACGGCGCTTTGCGAGAAGTACCGCGACGGCGCCCGTCAGGCGGCAGCGCTGCAGACCGCGTGGCACTCGCTGTCAGGCACGATCGACCGGCAGCGGCACAAGGAGGTGGCCGATCGCCTGGCGATCCAGGTAGCCGACGCCGCGCGGTGGCGCGACCACATCCTTCAATACTTCCAGCAGTTCAGCAAGCGGCCGATTGTGCCGTAGTGTCCGCCTTTTTAGGCGGACTCTCACTTCACCGCCGGCAGAACCGTAACCGCCAAATCACGATTGGCAACGGCCACGTTGCCGTTGATGTCAGCGGCCCACGCCCGCACGATGTAGTCGCCGGGGGCAAGAAGCGTCGTGTCCCAGAAGCCTTCCGACGCGATGCCGTCGTGAAAGCTGTCGGTCACGATGTACAAGAATCGCGTGCGCCGCCGGCCGTAGAACGGAATGCCGCTGCCGGGGGCATAGACCAGCCGCGCGGCATTTGGATCCACCGCGAGACGGTCGAACCGCATCGTGTGACGCACGTTCTCGAAACCGGGCGCCGGCGATCCATCGCGGTTCAGGACTTGATACCCGAGATCGTACAGGCCCAGGCGTCTTCCCGGACGGTTGTCGTTGGCCTCGTCCCACGCATCGACGACGACCTCCACGCGGCCCGAGATGAGGAGCCGGCCCCGCGCGCGCTCCGCGAACGGTTGGCCGTGCTCATCGCAGATCCGCACGCCGCCCCGTGCGATCGTCGGCGGTTTCGTGTCTTCGAACTGCATGAGACGGAAAGCGAGCGGGTTGTATTCCTCGCCGGGCCACCCGACGTTCATGTGCACGTGATTGAACCCGTTGACCGTGCCGATGGCCTCACCTGTCTCGAAGCGCGCGCCGCGCTTCACCCGCATGCCCGTCACTTTGCCCGATTCGTCGTGGAGCGGCACGAAGCGTGGATCGTCGAACGCCGTGCCATCGCGTTCTCTGCCGGCGCGAATATGGACGTAGGCAAGCGCACCGATGCGCACCCATTCGTTGATCGATCCAAAGTCGTTGGCAGCGATCGGGCTGCTCACGAAACCGTCGCGAACCGCATAGACGGTCGTCCCTTCGTCGGCACGTACATCGACGCCGGCGTGAAATCGTTCGGAGCCTTCGCTTCCACGGGCCTCGCCGATCGTGCCGGCGATTTCGTGCGGCCCCTCGAGCGGTGAGACCGGCCACAGGAGCGGTTCTAACCCGAACGCGTCGGCGTCGAATCGCGGCGCGATACGCGGTGACGCTGGCGGACGCACCTCGAGCTGCGAGGAGGCGGCGACGAGACGGATCAGCGCGTTTCCCGCGTCTGCGACGATGAGGCGTGCGGGCCCTGCTAAGGCGAGCCCCGCCGGTCTGCGGAAGAGCGCATCATTGCCAGCTCCGTCGCGAAACCCGACGACGGTGCCGGCCAGCGTTCGGGTCTGGCCCGCGCCCGTAATTGCCACGACGCGCCCGTGCTCGTCCGCGACGTAGCGATCTCCGGTCGGTGAGACAGCGATGCCGATCGGATGGCCCAACGTTTCGGGCAGGGCCACGGTGCTCACACGACCGCCACGATCGATGACGCGCACCACGCCGTTGCCGGTATCCGCGACGTGAATGTTTCCTGAAGCGTCGACGGCCACGCCGCACGGCGTGTTGAACCTGGCCTCGGCTCCGGGACCATCTTCCGTTCCGACCGTCGATCCCGCGAGCGTCCGAACCGTTCCGTCAGGCTCAATCGCGCGAATTCGATCGTTATAGGTATCCGCGACAATCACGCGGCCGGCAGAATCAACCGCGACGCCGACCGGACCGTTGAACTGCGCTTGCGGTGCCGGGCCGTCCCGATAGCCGGCGATCCGAGTGCCTGCGAGCGTCGAGACGTAGCCGTCCGGGGTGATCCGTCGAATGGCGTTGTTGCCGGTGTCCGCGACGTAGAGCGTGCCGCCCGCGTCGATCGCCAGGCCGGAAGGACTGCTGAATCTGGCGTCGCTGCCCAGGCCGTCCGCAAAACCCTCTGCACCGCCTGCTATGGTCGTGACGCGTCCGTCTGTCGCGATCGATCGAATGCGGTGCGCGTTGCCCCCATCCGCCACATAGACGATTCCATTTGCTGCCACGGCAACGCCAAACGGATCGGAGAAGCGTGCATTCGTTGCGTCGGCGTCGTTCACGCCCGCGACGCCGTCACCGGCGAGTACCACGACGGCTGCGGACCAGTTGGCCTCCAGTGGGCGGGGCCGCAGCAGAAGCCAAAGTCTCCACGCGAGCGCCGCCCCGAGCGTCACGACGACGAGCAGAGCGAGCGACAGTCCAAGCCAGAGCCGTTTCCGGCGCGAGCGACGAGAACGCTTCATCAGAATTGGATGAGGCTGGGCGTGGCGTGCCTGACACCGTTCTGCTTCGGCAGCGCCCAAGGCAAGGGAAACGGCAAAAACCTTGCGCCGCCCGCCTCTGCCCGTCAGCCTTACAAAGGTTACGCCAGGTCGCTGGCGTCGCGCCGCTACGGGTCGACTATCATCGACAGATGATCGTGGCGGCGGGCATGGGACCACCTTTCTTCGTACCGGTCGTTGTCATTGTCGTGGCGGCCTCCGTCATCGCCTACCTGAGCTATCGCCTCGGTCTCGTCCCTATCGTCGGCTTTCTGATCGCCGGGGTCGTCATCGGGCCTCACGCGTTGCGGCTGGTGGAGGATCCGGAACTGGTGAACGCCGCCGCGGACATCGGCGTGATCCTCCTGCTGTTCACGATCGGGATCGAGTTCAGCCTCGAACGGCTGGCGCGCATCAAGACCCTCATCTTCGCGGGCGGGAGTCTCCAGGTCCTGCTGGCCACGCTCGGCGTTCTGGGCGTGCTTGCGGCGATGGGCGTCGGGTGGCGCGTCGGCCTCTTCACCGGATTCCTGGTCTCGCTTTCGTCGACGGCGATCGTGCTCAAGCTTCTGGCCGATCGCGGCGACACCGCATCGACGACCGGTCAGGTGACCCTGGGTCTGCTCATCTTCCAGGATCTCGCCGTCGTCGTCATGGTGCTCGTCGTGCCCATGCTTGCGGGCGGCGAAGGGGGATCGGGAAGCGCGATCGTGTGGGCGCTCGTCAAGGCGCTCGCCCTGATCCTTGCTGTACTGCTCGTGGCACGGCGGTTCATGCCGCCGCTCCTCGAGCGCGTGGCGCTCACGTGCTCGCCCGAGCTGTTTCTTCTGACCGTGATAGCGATCTGCTTCGGTACCGCGTGGATCACGAGCGTCGCCGGGGTCAGCCTGTCGCTCGGCGCTTTTCTCGCGGGCCTGGTCGTGAGCGAAAGCCGGTTCAGCCATCACGCGTTCGGCGAGATCATGCCGCTCCAGATCCTGTTCAGCGCCACGTTCTTCGTCTCGGTCGGCATGCTGCTCGACGTCGGGTTCCTGGTGCATAACCTGCCGTTCGTCCTGGGAGCGGTCGGCCTCGTGCTGCTCGTGAAGGTGGTGACGACGGCGGGGAGCGTGATGGCGCTGGGCTACGGCGCGCCGGTTGCCGCGGCGTCGGCGCTGACGCTTGCGCAGGTGGGCGAGTTCTCATTTGTCCTCGACCGCGCGGGGCGCCTCGTCGGGCTGTCGCCCGCGGGCCTCGGCGACACCGGATCGCAGACATTCATCGCGTCAACCGTGCTCCTGATGGTGCTCACACCGCAGCTTGCCGCGCTCGGCAACCGGATCGCGGAGCAACTGCAGCGGCACCGCGTTCATGCCGCTGCCAAGGCAGCCGCCGCCAAGCCGAGCGTCTCGCCGGACGCCTTCGCTCATCTTCAGCATCACGTGATCGTCGCCGGATATGGAGAGGCTGCGCGTCAGCTCGTACATGTGCTGCAGGGATCGCGCGTGCCGTTCGTCATCACCACTCTGAGCCCCGGGGGCGCGAACGAGGCCGAGGCGCAGGGGCTTCCCGTCCTGCGCGGCGATTCCGCCCGTTCGTACACGCTGCAGCTGGCGGGCATCGAGCGCGCCAAGACGGTCGTCGTGGCTGACGATGACCCGGCGACCGCGCAGCGAATCGTGGCGGTCGCGCGGAATCTGGCGCCGACCGCGCGCATCGTGGTCAGAACGCGGTACCAATCCGATGCGACGGCGCTCGGCCGCGAAGGTACCGACCACGTCGTCGTCGAGGAGCTGGAGAGCATCGTTCAGCTCTTCGCGGACGTGCTCCGCAATTACAGAATCTCCGCGGAAGAGATCGAGGCCCACGAGGACGCGATTCGGAGCGGTGGTTATGCGGCGCTTCGTGAGCCGTCCGACACTCCAGTCGTCGTCTGCGAGCTCGACGGCCGGTGTCTCGACACGCGCACGGTGATGGTTCGCGCAGGCGCGCCGATCGTGGGACAGCCGCTGGAGGTGTTGACGAGCGGCACGGAGCTGCACGTCAGCGCTGTCGAGCGAAACGGCGCGTCGATCGTCCCGGATGGTTCGCTGCGCTTCATGGCTGGAGATGTCGTCACGATCGCCGGTTCGACGGATGCGTTTCTCGCGTCAGCCACGCGGTTCAGAGTAGGTGGCGGCACGGCAATCGAGACGGATGTGACTCCGCGCGCCGCAACAGGAATCGATTTCGACAGCACCGTCATGTTCACGCCGCACCCGCAAGGCGCCTGCACGCATCTCGGTACCATTCGTCCCGTGCATCCAAGCGCCCGCGGCTGCGAGGAGTGTCTGCGCATGGGCGACCGGTGGGTCCACCTTCGAATCTGCCTGACGTGCGGTCATGTCGGGTGCTGCGACAGCTCCAAGAACAAACACGCGACGAAGCACTTTCATTCGACCGCGCACCCGATCATTCGCTCGCTCGAGCCTGGCGAACGCTGGGGATGGTGCTACCCGGACGAGGTGATGCTATGACGGATCTGAACCGACGCGAATGGTTGTCGGGGGTGGCGGCTTCGCTGCCGATGCTGCAGGGCTCATCGACGAGCGTGCGGGGGACCCAGGCGCAAAGCCCTGGTCCGGTCGCGCTCGATCTCAAAGACTTCCAGCCGCGCAGCATGCTCGAGGTGCCGTCGACGCGAAAGCCGCGATCGAGCGTGCCGGTAATCGACTTCCACACCCATCTCGGTTTCAGCGCGTCGAGCGCTGCCGGTGTGGCGCATGGCGAACAGACCAATTTTCGGGCGCCGGCAGACGAGCTGTTGCAGGTGATGGACCGCGTAAATCTCGCGACGATGGTGAACCTGACCGGCGGAGTGGGCGCCGGTCTCGAGCAAAGCATCCAGCGGTATCAAACCGCACATCCGGGTCGTTTCCTGACGTTCACCGAACCTCGCTGGACCCGAATCAACGAGCCGAACTACCCGCGCGAGCAGGCCGACGACATCGAGCGTGCGCACCGGCTCGGCGCGCGTGGTCTGAAGATCCTGAAGACACTCGGTCTGTACCTGCGTCAGCAGATCACATCCGGTCCTCTCGTAGCGATCGACGATCCGCGGTTCGATCCGATGTGGGAGGCCTGCGCGGCGAATGCCATGCCGGTCGCGATGCACGTTGGAGATCCGGAGGCGTTTTTTCTCCCGATCGACCGATTCAACGAACGCTTCGAGGAGTTGAACAACCATCCGGACTGGTCGTTCTACGGCCGCGATTTCCCGTCGTTTCGAGCGTTGATGGATGCGAGAAACCGTGTGTTCGCCCGGCATCCGAAGACTACATTCGTCGCGCTGCATGTGGGGCACAACGCCGAGAATCTCGGGTACGTTTCGGAGTGTCTCGATCGTTATCCGAACATGTATGTTGAAACCGGCGCCAGGGTCGGAGAGCTCGGCCGACAGCCGCGAACGGCGCGACGATTCTTCGATCGCTATCAGGATCGCATCCTCTTCGGGACCGATGCCGTACCGCACGGCATCCAGACGCCCCAGCAGATCTTCGGCGAAGCGCTCTACGAGATCTACTTCCGCTTTCTCGAGAGCGAGGATGACTACTTCGATTACGCTCCGGCGCCGACGCCACCGCAGGGACGCTGGCGCATCTACGGCATCGGCCTTCCCGAGCCAATCCTCCGCAAGGTTTATCGCGACAACGCCGCGCGACTGCTCGGGTTGACCTCGTCGATGTGAGGAGGGCGCCATGACCGACTACTCCGATCTCGTCGAGCAGATTGTTCGCGCGGCGGCAGAGTTCGACAAGCCTGCCGCGACGAAGGCGTGCGACGACCTGATCGATGGAATCCGGAAGGACAAGGAGCCGCCGGCCGTCACCCCTCTCAAGCGGACGCTCTCCGCGCTGCGCAACAAGCGTTACTTCGATCTGATGGAGGCGGTTGCTGTTGCCGCCATTGGAGCAGGGCAGCGCGACCCGCAGGTTCGCAGACAATACGCTCAGGGATTGATCGACACGGGTAAGGTGAGCGCCGCCATGGAGGTCCTCGCGCAGCTCGTCGCGGATACGTCGCCGGGCGGCGCGATGAAGAATCCGTCGGAGAACGCCGAGGCGCGCGGACTCGTCGGTCGAGCCTGCAAACAAGCGTACGTCAACGCGGTGAATCGCCCGTCGCTCATTGACGGTCCGTCGGAGCAGACTCCCCCCGCTCCGGAGGAATATCGCGCGCGCGTGCAGACGTATCGCGGGTACCTCGAACGTGCGATCAAAGCGTACGGTGAGGTGTACGAAGCCGATCCCGATCGCAACCTCTGGCACGGCATCAACACCGTGGCGTGCGTCTGTCGCGCAGAGCGCGACGGAATCGCGCCGGATCCCCGCCCCGATGCGCGGCGGATCGCGGCCGATATCCTCGAGAAGCTCGAGTCCATCGAGCCGCGTACGAACGTGGCCGTCCCCGATCGCGCGACAGCCCTCGAAGCGTGCGTGGCGCTCGGTCGTACGCCCGCTGCGCTGGAGTGGCTCGCGTTATATGTGTCGGCGCCCAATGCGGATGCCTTCGAGTTCGGCAGCACGCTGCGCCAGCTCAAAGAGGTGTGGCAGCTCACGACGGGTTCCGACCCTGGAAGCCAGATCCTGCCGATTCTTCACGCCGTTCTCCTGACGCGCGAGGGGGGCGCCGTCGAGCTGCGCCGCCAGCCCGAGGCCGCATCATCGCCGGTAGCACAGGAACAGCAGGCGCTCGAAGCCGTGCTCGGAGACACTCGATTCGTCTCGGTCGCGTGGTACCGAACCGGGCTTCAGCGATGCGATGCCGTTGCGTTGATCGAGACGCAGTGGGGCAAGGGCTACGGATCCGGGTTCCTCGTGCGCGGAGAAGACATGCATCCGTCATTGGCCGGACGGGTGCTGCTACTGACCAACGCGCACGTGATCAGCGACGACCCGGCCGTCCAGAACGGTATTCCTCCGGCATTGCCGCCCGCTCGCGCCCGCGTCCGCTTCGAGGGGCGTGAAGGAAAGGACACGGTCACGAAGACATACGCGATCGAGAAGCTGTTGTGGACCTCGCCGCCGGGGAAACTCGATGCGTCCCTGCTCGAGCTCGATACGAGCGTCACGAGCGACCCGCCGTATCCGCTGGCGATGGCTCTGCCCGCCGCCAACAAAGATCGCGTGTATGTGATCGGTCACCCGGGCGGCGGGACGTTGTCGCTCTCGCTGCAGGACAATCGCTTGATTGACGTGCAGGCGCCGAAGCTGCACTACCGCGCGCCGACGGAGCCGGGAAGCTCCGGGAGCCCGGTGTTCAATCAGGACTGGGAGCTCGTGGCCATTCACCACGCCGGCGGCAAACAAATGCGCGCCCTATCCGGCACCGGATTGGTGGAAGCGAACGAAGGCATCTGGATCTCGGCCATCGTCGAGGCGCTCAAAGAGAACCTGAAGTAGCGAAGATCCAGAGGCGTCTCGGCGCCTCATTCGTAACGTAGCGCCGTCATTGGATCGATCGAGACAGCCCGCCGCGCAGGCACGAACGCGCCGAGGAGCGCCACGATCGCAAGCAGCAGCGTCATGGCAAGGTATAGTCGCCAGTCGGTGGGCGTGACCCCGAACAGCGCCGCCTTGAGCGCGTGTCCGAGCATCCACGCCAGCAGCAGGCCGGGAAGGAGGCCGGCAAGCAGGAACATGCGGATCTGTTTCAGCACGAGCCCCGCCACATCGGCGCGCCGCGCGCCAAGCGCCATCCGAATCCCGATCTCGCGCGTCCGCTGTGCGAAGGAGTAGGAGATCACGCCATAGACGCCGACGCCGGCAAGCAGCAGCGTGACGAAGCCGAAGAACGTGACGAACTGGGAAATGGTCTGAAACGGGCCGGTAACACGATGGATGCGCTGGTCCATCGACGCCATGTCTCCGACGGGTTCGGCCGGATCGACGGCCGCGACGGCGCCGCGCGCGGTTGTCACTAATGCGTCGGGATCGCCGCTGGCGCGCATGACGATCGTCATGGAACGGCGAGGCTGCTGGGCGAACGGCACGTAGGCCTGCGGGTCGGGCATCGCGACGGTCTCGAAGTTCTTGACGTTCCCGACCACGCCCACGACCGTCCAGAGATCCTTCTCGCCGCGGCCGAGACGGAAGCGTCTGCCGATCGGATCCTGATTGGAGAAGTAACGCGATGCGAGCGTTTCGTTGATCAGCGCGACCTTCGGAGAGTCGGCCCCGTCGGTCATCGACAACTGTCGTCCGCGCATCAGACGGAGACGCATCGTTTCGCCGTAGCCGGGGGTGATCTCGTTCAAGGAGACGACCGGCGTGTCGGACGGCGGCGTGTCGGGCGATCCTTCGCGGAAGAACTCGGCGCCGTTGCCGTTCGTCCCGAACGGCACCAGCGACCCCGCGGCCACGCCGACGAGGCCAGGGCGGCGGCCGAGGTCGATCATCAGGCGTTCGTAAAAGCTCCGGATGTCGGCAGGCGTTCGGTACTGCTGTGCATCGAGCGCAAGCTGGAACGTGAGGAGCTGGCGCGGGTCGAAGCCCACGTCTGCGCGCGTGATGTTGCGGGACGTCGCGACCAGAAGGGCGGCGCTGATGAGGACCGCAAGCGCGAGGGCAACCTCACAGACGACGAGCGAGGCGCGGAGTCGTGTTCCTGCTTTTCCCGCCGTGGATCGCGTCGACCCCTCGCGCAAGTCGCGGTTGACGTCGGCGCGCGCTCCCGTCCATGCCGGCAGCCAACCGAACACCACGCCGCACAATCCGCCGACGGCCAGCGCGAAGAGAACGACCGTTCGATCGACCGGCAGCACCGCGTAGTTCCTGAGGTACTGGCGGTTGTCGACCGGGATCGACTGCGTGATCCAGTCGGCGCCATACACAGTGAGGGCGGCGCCGATGGCGCTGGCGACCAGGAACAGAAGGACGTGCTCGACGAGCCACTGTCTGACGATCCTGGAACGAGACGCTCCGAGCGCGAGACGCACCGCCATCTCCTGGCGGCGCGTGCTCGTCCGCGCGAGCATGACGTTCGCGACGTTCACACACGCAATCAAAAGCACGCACCCGACCATCGCGAACATGACGGGAATGATGAACCCCAGGTCGTGATGAAGCCTGATTTCGTCGGCAAGGCTCAGCACACGAACGCCGCGGCGGGCGTTCGTGTCCGGGAACGACGATGAGAGCCGCGCCGCGGCCTGCGTCAGCTCGTGTCGTGCGTCGGCCACGCTTCGGCCCTGCCGCAGGCGTGCGAGACCGACCATGAAACCGGTTCGGTGGTTCGCCGCCTGTTCCGGCGGGAAGATCAGCGGCCGCCAGACATCGCATCGCCCGACCAGCGTGAACTGGAACGACTCAGGCAGAACACCGACGACGCTGTAGTCCTCCCCGTTGAGACGGACCGTTCGTCCGATGACACCCGGATCCAGATCGAAGTGCTCGCGCCACATCAAATGGCTGATGACGACTTGCTTTGAATCTTCGGCTTCCGTCCCGGTCCGATCGAACAGCCGGCCGAGTTGCGCGTTGACGCCGAGCACGTGGAAGAACCCCGGAGTCACCATCGCCCCGCGCACCCGCTCGGCCCGATCCCGGCCGGTCAGACGGACCTCGGACGGCCGGTAGCCGGCCATCTCTTCGAACAATCCCGTAGACCGCTGCCAGTCGAGAAAGTCGGCCACGTTCACCCAGCCCACGCTGCCCGATTCCTGATCGAGGCTGCGAAGATCGACGAGCTCGTTGGGGCGCGTAAACGGCAGGGGATCGAGAATCCAGGCCTTTGCCATCGTGAACATGACGGTCGGGCCGAAGATGCCCAGTGCAATCGTCACGACGGCCACCAGCGTGAATCCGGGACTGCGGCGGAGCGTGCGCGCCGCGTAGCGCAGATCCTGCATGAGATGGTCGACCAGAGGGAGGCCGCGCCGTTCGCGGTACGATTCCTTGAGGGACTCGACGCTGCCAATCTTCAGGATGGCGGCCCGCCGCGCCTCGTCGGGAGACATGCCGAGGCGCATGTTGTCCTCGGCGTGCATCTGGAGGTGGCTTTCGATCTCGTCGGCCAGCTCGCGCTCACGGTCGTCCTTCGCGAATACCCCGGCCGCCCGCTGCATCCACGCGCGCAATTGCCTCATACGGACCCCCTGCGGCCCGAGCCGGAACGCGCTCCTATGGCAGACCGATATGAGAGTGGCACAGTTCCTATGGGAAGGCAATACGAACGGCCGCCCGATTTCGTTCGATTGGTTAGTGTCCTGACCGCGTGGTTCGCGACATAATTCCCGGGCGGGGCATCCCGGCTGGCTGCGTTGCTCCTCCCTCAGATATTCCCGATATCCTCGGTCGTCGCGCCTTGCCATCCGGGCGCCGC
>Ga0114129_10014759_pt1 | contig 11131 bp, 12 predicted proteins | sample RhiMetdeltSRZDD1_FD_80071 | JGI IMG/M metagenome (GOLD analysis project Ga0114129, IMG submission 80071) | Populus rhizosphere microbial communities from Tennessee, USA - Rhizosphere MetaG P. deltoides SRZDD1 (version 2) (version 2) | ecosystem: Host-associated > Plants > Roots > Rhizosphere >... | reverse complement strand
GCGAGCTGGTTCAGCGCCCACGCGGCAACCGTGGGCCGTCGGAGCTTCTTGACGGCGTCCGCATCGGTGCGGCGCCCCTCTTTCCGAAGGCGCCGGGCAAGCTCGTCCCGGGCCTTCGTGAAGTCCGCGGGTGCAAGCCCGTAGAGCTCGTCGGCCGCCTCGTCGACCACGTCGGGCCGAACGATAGGGAACCGGTCGTTTCTCCAGTAGCCTGGGTGCCGGGATGAGTGTCACAGAACCGGCTAGGGGGAATGGCGAGACCGTCCTGGTAACCGGTGGATCCGGATTCCTGGGGAGCTGGTGCCTGGTCGAGCTTCTGCGCCGCGGCTACCGCGCGCGGACGACCGTGCGAAGCCTCTCGCGCGAGCCCGAGGTGAGGGCGATGCTCGGTGCCGAAGTCGATGCGGGCGATCGCCTGTCGATCGTGCCCGCGGACCTAACCGCCGACGAGGGCTGGCAGGAGGCCGTCGCCGGATGCGATTACGTCCTGCACGTTGCCTCGCCGTTTCCGCCCGCGCAGCCGAAGGATCCCGATGATCTGATCGTGCCGGCTCGCGATGGGACGCTTCGCGTTCTGCGCGCCGCGCTGGCCGCCGGCGCCAAACGTGTCGTGGTGACCTCATCGGTCGCGGCGGTTCGCAACGCAGGGGACGCGCCGTCTCGGCAGCTCACGGAAGAGGACTGGACGGATCCGTCGAACCCGCGCCTGACGCCGTACTCGCGCTCCAAGACCATCGCCGAACAGGCTGCGTGGGACTTCGTACGCGACGCCGGCGAGGCCCAGCGGCTGACGGTCGTCAACCCGAGCGCAATTCTCGGCCCGGTAATGGCCAACGATCTCTCCTACTCGCTCCAGGCGATCCAGCGGATGCTGAACGGAATGCCCGGTGTGCCGCGGCTCGGGTTCAGCTTCGTGGACGTGCGCGACCTGGCCGCGCTGCAGGTCACGGCGATGGCTGCCCCGGAAGCGGCGGGCGAGCGATTCGTCGCCGCCGGCCCGTTTCACTGGCTCTCGGAGGTGGCTGAGATCCTCAAAGACCGGCTCGGTCCGGCCGCCCGCAAGGTGCCGCCCCGCACCGTGCCGAACGTGATGGTGCGGGCCATGGCGCTGTTCGATCCAGGGGTGCGCTCCGTCGTCGGCGACCTCGGGCAGGAGGTGGCGTACTCCTCCGACAAGGCGAAGTCGCGCCTCGGCTGGACAGAGCGGCCCTTCGAGGAGACGGTCGTCGATACCGCGAACAGCCTGATCCAGCACGGAGCGGTCGCCCAACAGGCAGCCTGACAGTCGCACTTTGCAGGGGAGATGGAGGACATCGGCGTTGGCGTGCTTGGCGATTGCCGGGCTCGGCGCGCTGGGCGCCCTCCCCGCCGACGCAAAACGCGACACCTGGAGCTCTGCGCACCGCGCCGCGGTCAACAAGCACCGGTCGCTCGTCACCTACCGGGCGATGCAGAGCCATTACTACATCGCGAGGCGGGAGCTCTACCGCGGCAATCCTTACGCCACCGCATGGACCTACGGCCAGGCGGTGGGTGCCACCTTCTCGGTCGCGTCGATGCCGGGGCTGCGGGCCGGCTTCCGCAAGGACGTGCGCGCGCGGCTGCGCGCCCTCGAGCTCTACGCGGACCGCCACAGTCCTCCGCCAACCGGCTATCTGTCGAAGGTCGCGCCCCCGCACGGTCCCGGCGGCGACCTCTACAACGACGACAACGAGTGGTACGGGATCGAGCTGACGCGGGCGAATCACGTCTTCCGAATGCCTACCTTGAGCAAGGCACGCTCCGTCTTCGCGTTGGTCGCCTCGACCTGGTCGATACGGCCGTTCGCCCGCTGTGCGGGAGGAATCCCCTGGGCCCCGAAGGTGAACGGCGACCGCAACACGGTCAGCAATGCGCCGGCCGCGGAGCTCGGCGTGCAGCTCTACTTCAGGACCGGCGACCGTGGCTATGTCGATCAGGCCAAGCGTATGTATGAGTGGGTCCGGACGTGCATGCTCGCCCCGAACGGCCTCTACTGGGACCACATCAGCCCCCGCGGTGTGATCGACACGAACCAGTGGACCTACAACCAGGGCACCATGATCGGCGCCGGCGTGATGCTCTATCAGGCCACGGGCGACCGCGGATACCTCGACCAGGCCGTCTTCACCGCCAACGCGGCCCTCCGGCTCTATAGCTGGCACGACCTGGATCAGCAACCCGACTACTTCGACGCGATCTACATCAGGAACCTGCTGCTGCTCGCGTCCACCACGCGTGACCGGCGATACCGGGACTTCGCGGAGCAGTTCGCCGCGCGCGAGTGGAGACGAGACCGCGATCACCGCAGCGGGCTGTTCCAGGGCCATCGGGGCCAGGAGCAGCTCCTCGACCAGGCGGGAATGGTGCAGATCTACGCGATGCTGGCGTCCCGCCCGCGGACCTACTACTGACGGGCAGCATCGACATCGCTGCGGCAGTCGGCGAGGAATCCGTGCTCGACTTCCTCGTTCTCTATGAGTCGCTGCTCGACACGTGGACTTCCTATCCCTTCGTGCTGCATGCGCTCGCGGTCGACGAGCCGGCGGCCGAGCGCTTGGGCGGCCTCGGCCTGGACAGGCTGGAGGTCCATCGCCCCGGCGAGCCGGGGCCCGAGCCGTGCATCGCGACTGATGCGGGGAACGTGTTCCTCGCCGAGGTCCCGGAGCTGTGGTTCCTGCTCGGCTCGCACGACGCCAGTGCCGAGGCGCTGCCGCCCGCCTACTCCGTCGACGCCGGCGCCGAGGGGCTCACGATCGAGCGAGACCAGCTCGGTTTCATCGAGGAGCGTGCCGGTCGCATCAAGGTCCTCCATTTGGGGGCGCTCAGCGATCGTGGGGCGCATTCGCTGGCCGATCGAATCGACGTGCTCGTCGAACGTTTCCCCCGGCTGGCACCGCTGATGTCGCACTACGTGGGGCTCGCGAGCCGCGCGGCGGAGCGGCTCGGCCTCGATGTCGTGCCGAATCCCGAGCGCTACCTCCGGGACCGGCTGCTCGAGGCGGGCATCCTGCCGACCCGGAACCAGCTCGCCGACTTCCTGAACCGCCGCGGCCTCGGGGGAACGGGGGTGGAAGTGGGGGTGAAGCGCGGCGTCTTCTCGGAGGCGATCCTCCGTGGGTGGCACGGTCGCCTGTTGATCTCCGTCGACCCGTGGAGCGAAGCAGCGGCCGACGAGTACGTCGACGTCGCGAACGTGCCGCAGGCCGATCACGACCGCTTCCACGAGGAGACGCTCGGACGCCTCGAGGTCTTCGGGGAGCGCAGCGCGGTCTGGCGCATGACCTCGACGGAAGCCGCGGCGCGGGTCGATCCCGGAAGCCTCGACTTCGTCTATCTGGACGCGCGACACGATTACGGGTCCGTCAGCGAGGACCTCGAGCGGTGGTTCGACAGGATCCGCCCCGGGGGAGTATTCACGGGGCACGACTACTTCGACGGTCTCGTGCCGGAGGGGCTCTTCGGAGTCAGATCGGCGGTCGATGAGTTCTTCGGCGCGCGCGGCCTGCCGGTCAAGCCGACGTACGCCCACATGCGGGGCGGGCACCCGCCTTCCTGGCTGGTCGAGATTCCCACCTAGGGCGCGCTGAGACCCAGAGCCTCGAACGCTTCTTCGCGTGTTCCGTAAACGCGAAAGCGCGTCGCCCTGCCGTCCCGGATCGTCCAGATGTGGACGACTCGGTTCTCGATCCTGATGCCGCTCGCGCGGCCGTGGCCGGCCGTGTGGATCGGCACCACCAGGTGCTCGTCCAGGTCGATGAACTCCTCCGGCTCCACCTCGATGTCCTCGAACACCTCTGTGAGCCCCTGGAGGTTCTGGAGGAAGCCGGCGTGTCCGTGCAGCACCTCGGGGAGGTCCGGGCGACCCGTGTGGACCTCCACCGACACGTCGCTGTCGAGCAGCTCCAGCACCGCCTCCAGATCGCCGGCCTTGAGCGCTTCATAGCCTCGCCGGGCGATGTCCACGTTCTCCGCCGACATGTCGTCCAGGAGTATCGCGGAGGAGCGGAAAGGCGACGGGCGCTGAGCCGTCTTCCTTGCTCTCAGCGCCCCCCTGCCTCGAATCCACAGAACCGGCGCGGGACCCGACCAAGAGTGGGTCTGGCGCCGAATGATCCTTCACCCGTTAAGACGCGGGCCTCCGCAGAAACTTGCGGCCCTCACGAAAAAAGGTCCGGCGCCGTTGTAGGGTCGCGCGCGTGTCAGACCCGGACCACAGCGAGGCCGTCGAGCACCTGCGCGGCGCCGATCCGGTGATGGCCGGCATCATCGAGCGCGTCGGTCCGTGCATGCTCGGGTCGCGCACCGACCGCGGCGGCCCCGCGGACGACCACTACGGCGCGCTCGTGCGGGCGATCATCGGCCAGCAGCTCTCCGTCTCGGCGGCCCGCAGCATCTACGGGCGCCTGACCGACCGCTACGGCGGGCGCACCCCGACACCGGCGCAGCTGCTCGCCGACGACCCGGAAGCGGTGCGCGCGGCGGCCGGGCTCTCACGCAGCAAGGTCGTGTTCCTGCGAGACCTCGGCGAGCGCCTCGACTCCCGTGACCTGCGCCTGGACGACATCGAAGATGCTCCCGACGACGAGGTGGCGCGCAGGCTGCTCGAGGTGAAGGGCGTGGGCCAGTGGACCGTCGACATGTATCTGATCTTCCATCTCGGGCGCCCCGACGTCCTTCCCGTGGGTGACCTCGGGATCAGGCGAGCAGCGATGCTCGCCTACGGCCTGCGCAAGCTGCCGCGGCCGGAGCGGCTCGTGAAGCTGGCCCGCCCGTGGCGTCCCTGGCGCTCGGCCGGGAGCTGGTACCTATGGGCCTCGCTGCGCGCACTTCCGGCCTGAGCGTTCCGGGCCACCGGCGGCCACTCGCTCCGGCGCGGGGAGGGAGGCGCCATGGCACGTCGAATCCCATGCGCCATGAAGACAACCACCGGCACCCCAACCCGCGCCTCCGGCAGTGCAGCCGCGACCGCGGTCGAACCGGATTCGCAGCCGATTCCAAAGGGACTAACGCTGTCGGGCTACATCCGTGAGCGTTTCGAGGAGTTCTCGCGCTCGCAGAAGGACGTCGCCCGGTACATCGTCGATCACCTCGAGGAGGCTGCGTTCCAGACCGCGGAGGAATTGGCGCGGCGTGCCGACACCTCCAGCTCGACCGTCGTGCGGTTCTCGCAGGCGCTCGGGTTCGAGGGCTTTCCCGAGCTGCAGGAGGCCGCACGGGACGAATACAAGCGCCGTACCCACGCGCCCGGCGGAGGAGCCGACCAGTCGGATTCGGCGCTGCTGACGCTCGGAACCAGCGAGTTCGAGACGGCGCTCGCGACCGATCTCGTCAATCTCGACGAGAGCGCGCGCAGAGTCGTGCTCGACGACGTCAAGGAGATCTCCGGCCTGATCACTCGCTCCGATCGGGTGGTGCTGGTGGGCGTCGACCAGATGGCCTTCTTCGCGAGCTATCTGCGCCACCTGCTCGCGCTCCTCGAAGTGAGGGCCGAGGTGGTCGCCTCGGCAAGCCAGGAGGCGCTCGCGCGTCTCGCGCGGATCGACGAGGGCGCGCTCGTGATCGGGTTCTCGTGCGGGCGCCCGCACGCGCTGGTGCTGCGGGCGGTGAAGCTCGCTCGCAAGCGAGACTCGGCGACCGTCGCGATCAGCGACGCGAGCATTTCCGAGCTCACGAAGCTGTCGGATCACTGCCTCTATTACTCGTCCAACAGTCCCTCGTACACGCGCTCCCACACGGCGCTGCTGTCGCTCATCCAGGCGCTCGCCTACGCGGTGTACTCGGACGACGAGGCGAGGTACGAAGAGCGGATCCGCGCCTTCAAGCTGAAATAAAACTGACGTATACACTCACGCATATGCGTGAGGAAGCGACGTTTCGCGTCAAGGCCGGGCTTGCCGAGATGCTCAAGGGCGGCGTGATCATGGACGTCACGGACGCCGCCCAGGCCCGCATCGCCGAGGACGCCGGGGCGTGTGCGGTGATGGCGCTCGAGCGCGTCCCCGCCGACATCCGAGCGGAGGGCGGGGTGGCGCGTATGGCCGCGCCGACGAAGATCGGCGAGATTCAGGAAGCGGTCACGATCCCCGTGATGGCCAAGGCGCGCATCGGTCACTTCGTGGAGGCCCAGGTGCTGGAGGCGCTCGAGGTGGATTACATCGACGAGTCCGAGGTGCTGACGCCGGCCGACGAGTCGCATCACATCGACAAGTGGAAGTTCAAGGTGCCGTTCGTCTGTGGCGCAACCGATCTCGGCGAGGCGCTTCGCCGCCTCGGCGAGGGCGCGGCGATGATTCGCACCAAGGGTGAGGCCGGGACCGGCAACGTGGTCGAGGCGGTGCGCCACATGCGCGCGATCCGCGAGGGGATCCGCCGGCTCGAGTCGCTCGACGACGACGTGCTGCCGACCGCCGCGCGGGAGCTCCGAGCGCCGCTCGAGCTCGTCAAGGAGGTCGCCTCGACAGGGAGGCTCCCTGTCGTGAACTTTTCCGCCGGCGGGATCGCGACGCCCGCCGACGCGGCGCTGATGATGCAGCTCGGCGCAGAGGGCGTTTTCGTCGGATCCGGCATCTTCAAGTCATCGGACCCGCCGGCCCGGGCCCGCGCGATCGTGCATGCGACCACGCACTTCCAGGACCCTGAGGCGATCGCCGCAGCGTCGGGTGCGCTTGGCGACGCGATGCGCGGGCTCGACGTGCGCTCGATCGACGAGCAGAGCCTGCTTCAGCATCGTGGCTGGTAAACCGGAGGCGACCCCTCCGCCGGATCACGAACCAGTCAGCCGGCTGCGAATCGGCGTGCTGGCGATCCAGGGCGACTTCGAGGCCCACGCCGATGCCCTGCGCCGCCTCGGTGCCGACGCCGTCGAGGTGCGGCGGCCCGGGCAGCTCGCCGATCTCGACGGGCTCGTGATTCCGGGCGGCGAGAGCACCACGATCGAGATGGGTCTCGAGGCGTACGAGCTCGAACAGCCGCTGCGGGAGTTCGCCGCGGGCCACAGGCCGCTGCTCGGCACTTGCGCCGGGCTGATCGTGCTGGATCGTGGCCACCTCGGCCTGATGGACATCGAATCCCGGCGCAACGCATATGGTCGTCAGGTCCGCAGCTTCGAGGCGGACGTCACCATGCGCGGCTTGGGGGACGAGCCGTTGCGCGCGGTCTTCATCAGGGCTCCGTGGATCGAGTGGACCGGTCCCGAGGTCGAGGTGCTGGCCGAGCTCGAGGGACATCCCGTCGTCGCCCGCCAGGGGAATATGCTCGTGGCCGCCTTTCACCCCGAGCTCACCGACGACCTTCGCCTGCACGCCTATTTCCTCGCAATGGCGGCCGGACGGGAGCAGAGCGCAATCACATGAGAGATCAAAGGGCTGAAGCGCTGGCGCGCATCCTCGTCGAGTACTCGTGCGACGTGAAGGAGGGGGAGATCTGCCTCGTCCAGGGCGAGACCGCCGGCGAGCCGCTGCTGCTCGCGTTGTACGAGCAGGTGCTGAAGCGCGGTGCGCACCCCCTGGTCGACCTGATCATGGACGGCCAGTCGCCGATCTTCTACAAGCACGCCACCGATGCGCAGCTCGAATGGGTGCCCCCGCCGGCCAAGTGGAGCGCGGAGGAGGCGGACGCGCGCCTGCGCGTCATGGCCGACACGAACACGCGCGCGCTCTCGAGCGTCGACCCGGAGCGCCAGACGCGGCGCCAGACCGCGGTCAAGCCGCTCATGGAGACGATGATGGAGCGCAGCGCCGCCGGAGAGTTCCGCTGGGCGCTCACCCTCTTCCCGACGCAGGCGTACGCGGCCGAGGCCGACATGTCGCTCTCGGAGTACGAGGACTTCTTCTACCGGGCGTGCCTCTGCGACCAACCCGACCCGGTCGACGCGTGGCGGCGACAGTCGGACGAGACCAAGCGCCTGGCCGATTGGATGGCCGGCAAAGAGGAGGTTCAGCTGGAAGGCCCGGGCACAAACCTCACGCTCAACGTCTCGGGACGCACTTTCGTCGCGGCGGACGGCAGGCACAACATGCCGGACGGCGAGTTCTTCACCGGGCCGGTGGAGGACTCGGTCGAGGGCGAGGTCACCTTCAGCTATCCCGCCGTGTACGGCGGACGCGAGGTCGCCGGCGTGAAGCTCCGGTTCGAAGGGGGACGCGTGGTGGACGCCTCGGCGGAGCGAAACGAGGAGTTCCTGCTCAAGACACTCGATACCGATGATGGCGCGCGCAGGCTCGGCGAGCTCGGCATCGGCACCAACTACGGGATCGACCGGTTCACGAAGGAGATCCTGCTCGACGAGAAGATCGGCGGGACGATCCACCTCGCCGTCGGCATGTCGTATCCCGAGACCGGCGGCAAGAACAGCTCCGCGGTGCACTGGGACATGGTGTGCGACCTGCGTCGCGGCGGGCGGATCACGGTGGACGGCGTCGAGCTGCAGACGAACGGCAAGTTCTCGGTCTAGCTCTTCCGTCTAGAACGAAACCTCGCAAAATCGGTTGACATCCGTAGCAGGTGTCAGCGCGTGTTCCGCTTTGTGATGCGGAATCGCCACTCGCTTGTCGCGTTTGCGACTAGGGCCGCCTTACATCCCGTCAGGTTTTTTGCTTAGACTGCCGACCTCGTAAGCGAGCAAACGCCTAATCCCCACTCCTCGGGTGGGGAGCGGGGGAACCAGGTTTTGGGGCTAATCCGCTTCGGCGGAGGCGCAGGCTCCTTTCGCGCCAGCCCGTCAGCTAACCCCGCCGGCTGACGAAGGAGTTGTTGGTTTGCGCGCCTCCGCGCTTGGACGTAGGACATACGCCCTTGCATTTGCGATTCTGGCATTCGCCGGGTTGTCGCTGGCGACCGCCGGCGCCGCGATCGCTTCGAGCAGCAGCAGCAACAGCGGCGGCGCGGGCGTCGTCACGACTCCTCCGCCGTCACCACCGCCGGCGACGGGTCAGGGCAGTGGCGGCAACACCGCGCCCGTTCCGCCTCCGCCGCTCACGACTCCGCTTCCGGCCGCGCAGCTGTCGGCCGACGGGCGCACCGCGATTCCGCCGGCCAGCGCTCCGGTCCAGGTGAAGAACGCGATCTACGCGGCCAACCAGATCACGCGCAAGCCGTACATCTACGGTGGCGGCCACCGGAGCTGGAAGTCCGCCGGCTACGACTGCTCGGGGTCGGTGAGCTATGCCCTTCACGGCGGCGGCCTGCTGACGAGCCCGCTGCCTTCGTCCAGCTTCATGCGGTGGGGCCTGCCGGGTCGCGGCGCCTGGATCACCATCTACACGAATCCGGGCCACGCCTACATGATCATCGCCGGGCTTCGGTTCGACACGTCCGGCCCGGGCGAGCGCGGCCCGCGCTGGCGCAGGAGCGCCCGCTCGAGCCGCAGCTACCTGGCGCGGCACCCCGTCGGCTTCTAGCCGGTCAGACCTCGCGGCGGATCGTCGTCCTGAGCTCCCCGAGCGTCGGGGAGTGCACGCGAATCTCGTCGCCGTCGGTGAGCCACACGCGCGGATCGCGCACGCTGCCGACGCCGGAGGGAGTGCCGGTGGAGATGATGTCGCCGGGCTCGAGCGTCATGAGGCGCGAGAGGTGTGAGGTGAGCGCGGCCACCGAGAACACCAGGTCGTCGGTGCTGGCCGACTGCATGGTCTCGCCGTTCAGCTCCAGCGCGATTTCGATGGTGCCGTTCGCGACTGCCTCGTCGGGCGTGACGAGCGCCGGTCCGCACGGCGCGGAGCCGTCGAAGACCTTGCCCGGCATCCACTGCGGGGTCGCGAACTGCAGGTCACGCGCGGACAGGTCGTTCAGCAGCGTGTAGCCGGCCACGCACTCCGGCGCCTGTTGCTCGGAGACCTCCCGGCAGCGGCGGCCGATCACGAACGCGACCTCCGCCTCGTAGTCGACCTTCTCGCTCGCGGCGGGCAGCGTGACCTCGGTGTCCGACGGCGTCAGCGCATTACGGAACTTGGCGAAGAACGTCGGCGCGCTTGGCGCCTCGATGCCCGCCTCGGCCGCGTGCGAGCGGTAGTTGAGCCCGATGCAGACGATCTTGTCGGGATCGGGCACGGGCACGTCGAGGGACACCTGGTCGACGGGCGGGCCGTCACCGTCGAGCCTCCGCGCCAGGCGTCCGAGCAGATCGCGCTCGAGGAGGGCGCGGACGCTCGGCACGCGCTCGTCGCCGAGCGCATCCCAGGCATCGATCACGCGACCGTCGCGCAGCACACCGGCGCGCGCGCCGCGGTCGGATTTATAGGTGACGAGGCGCATCGCGGGGAAACATACCCAGGAGCGTGCGCAGGTCTCGTGCAAGTGCCTCCGGCTCATCGCGCAGCTGGGCCCATGTGACCCGGACCAGCCGCCATCCTCGCGCCTGGAGCATGCGGTCGCGCGCGCGGTCTTTCTCGAAGGCCGCGAACGTCCCATGTGCGGCGTAACCGTCGAGCTCGACGATCACGCGCTCCTTGCGCCACATGCAGTCGCACTCGATCCACCCGTCGCCCACGTGCAATGGGCGATTGACCTCGGGAGGCGGCAATCCGGACCGCTCGATGAAGGCAACGAAGCGCACCTCCAGCTCACTGCGCGTAAGAGTTGCGCCGCGGTCCAGGATCGTGCGGATCGTGGTGGCTCCTCGCGCCCTGGGATGGCGGCCAAGAAGATCTGGCAAGGAGAGCCGGTCGCCGAGCTGCTGCATGTCGGCCTGTTTGATCGCGTTTTCCACCTGTGCGCGCGGGACGACGGCCGCCAAGTCGAACAGCGTCCGGGAAATGGTCGTTACGGGAATGCGGTTCTCGACGGTCTGTTCGTCTGCGGGTATGCGAATGCGGTGGATCCGGAAACTCCGCCCGCGGTGGTCGGTGGGCGTCGTCACCTCGATGCGGGCCGAGCGACGCACCATCCACAACGCCGCCGCGGAACGGTGGCTCAGCACTGCGCGCGGACCCGCCGCCAGCACCGCCGCCATCCACCTGCCTTCCGAGGTCAACACTCGATGGCCGACCGCATACACGCCTCGATGCAGGATCCGCAGGCGGCCGGACTCCACTCGACGTTGCACCGCTCGCCGGCTGATGCCGGCATCGAGCAGTTGCGCTCTTTTCACGACCCCGTGTTGGACCTCCGCCAG
>Ga0114129_10014758_pt1 | contig 11131 bp, 8 predicted proteins | sample RhiMetdeltSRZDD1_FD_80071 | JGI IMG/M metagenome (GOLD analysis project Ga0114129, IMG submission 80071) | Populus rhizosphere microbial communities from Tennessee, USA - Rhizosphere MetaG P. deltoides SRZDD1 (version 2) (version 2) | ecosystem: Host-associated > Plants > Roots > Rhizosphere >... | reverse complement strand
GTACTGATCGCAGGCACTGGGTCTTCCTGCTATGGACAAAATTCCGCCGGGGAGAGCTGGATCTCGGGTGGCTGGGGTCCTCTCATCTCGGATGAGGGGAGCAGCTACTGGCTGGGCATCCAGGCCATGCGTTGTGCAGTCGCCAGCCAGGATGGGCGCATACACTCTGTATTGAAAGAGCTGGTGCAAGATCATTTTCAACTGATTGAGATGCGAGACCTGATGCACCGTATGTACGTTGTTGGAATGTCGCGTTCCGAGATTGCCTCCCTCGCTCCGCTCGTGATAAGAGCGGCGCATCAGGATGATAAAGTGGCACTCCATCTTCTGAGCCAGGGCGCCTCTGACCTTGCGCACATGGTCCGCGCGGTAGCGAACCAGTTGGGCTTTACGAGCGGAGCTTGCGAACTGGCTCTGGTCGGCGGTCTATTCAATGCTGGCGATGTAGTTCTCGCTCCCGTACAAGCTGCTATCCAAAATCAATTACCTGCCTGCAGGATTATTTTCGCTGAATTGCCACCGGCCAGTGGCGCTGTGCTGTTGGCGTTGAAGAACCTTGGCATCACTCTATCCAGTACTCAGGCTGCCAACTTGCGACTCCTCGAGTCGAACTCGCAATGATTGACGATGCAGGCGAGTTAATCTTTGCTACGAATGAGGCGGACTTAAAGGCAACTGCAAATAGAACGTGCTCCCGGTGAAATTCACTTCGTCGTGCCCTGCGCTTTCCACCCAGGTCTTACCGCCATGAGCACGTGCCACCCCGCGCACGATTGCCAATCCCAGGCCGGGACCGCCGCCTTTGAAAGTCGTCTTACCCGAAGAGTGCAGATCCACACTACCCACCTGGTAGAACTTTTCGAATACCAGGTCATGATGTTCTATGTCCAGCCCAATGCCGGTATCTCGCACCGCAATTTCTACGCCGGGGACATTGTGTTCCATAACTACAGGACGCGTGGTGAGGACCACTCGCCCGCCATCCGGAGTGTATTTGATGGCGTTGACGAGCAGTTGATACAGCGCCTTATGTATTAATGTAGGGTCGCCATGCAGGCCCAATTCCTCTTCGGTGTGTTGGGTGGCGATAATGATCGGACGCTCGGAGGCTTTCTCAAAATCATGAACCAGGTCATTGATCAGTCGCTTCAATGGCACGGGCACCATGGCTGGCTTCATCGTATCCGCATCGATGCGGGTCACATCCAGCATCAAATTGACGACCCCATGCATACGATCAACACCTTTGAGGATACCTCCCATTACGTTTCCCAACGTCGCATTCTCCACGATGATTGGGAAGGAAGCCAGCATCTTCACATATCCTTTTAGAACGGTCAGCGGTGTGCGCAATTCATGCGCGGCCACCTGAATGAATTCCAGTTTGTTGCGGTCCAGTTGGCGCAATACCTGATTTGTCCGCTGCAGGTCGGCGATCATCTTCTGGTCATTGGCGCGGATTCGGTCCAGTGTGATGCGGATGATATCGATGGCCATACGCGGACTGCGGCTGAGGATGGTCTCGAAATCCCTTTTTTCCATCTCCAGGACCGTACATTCGGTCACCGTCCGCACCGTTGCAGCCCGCGGCGCGTTCTGAATGAGCGCCATTTCGCCCACCATATCTCCTCTTCCACCCAGGCGTAAGAGCCGCTCATCCTGTCCTTCGATCAGCTTCTTGGTAATTTCCACCTGCCCGTCTGCGATGATATAAAACACGTCTTCATACGCACCCTCATGACATAAGACATGATTCGGCGGATAGGTCCGGATCTCGGTCAGCGTTGCCATCTCCTGCAATTCGTTATCTTCCAGACCCTTGAATGCCAGGCGCAGCAGCGACAATTTATCAAAACTTTGGGCCTCCAGCATGGCGCAAAGTATTACACGAGCAGGGTCAGGAACAAATTGCCGCTTCGTTGCAAGCTGGATTTCGTCGACTGAACGGAGGATTACAATTGGATGCAAGATTTAACAATGACGAGCTTTCGAAACGCTCTCAGGAGGAACCTGCGATGAAGACTCAATTCGATTCTGCCGATTTCCATCATGGCAGCGCGCCGGGCATCGAACATCATGAAATCATCCACCAGCCCAGTGACGATGCCCAAACCCTGATTTCCTGCATCGATTACAGTCCTGGCCAGGTGCTGACACAGGACGTCGAGAATTTGGAAGACTTTGTCGCGCATCATCGCCCCGAATGGTCGGCGGTGCGTTGGATCAGTATCGTAGGACTATCCAACATGAATGCCATCCACGCGCTGGCGACAAAATATGATCTTCATCCATTGGCCGTAGAAGATGTGCTGCACTCCAGCCATCGCCCCAAAGTAGAATCATATGGCGGTGAGGACAGCGAATTCCTGGCGCGCCTGTTCATTATCACGCGCATGTTGCAAGTCAGAGGTGGCAGCCTGCAACACGAGCAACTCTCGATATTCGTGGGCCACAAAACGGTCCTGACGTTCCAGGACAGCGCCGCCGACAGGTGGAATCACATCCGTCAGCGCATTCACGCCAAAGGCTCACGCTTGCGCGGCAACGATGCCAGCTTCCTGGCATATTCCCTGCTGGATGCCGTCATCGATAGTTGTTTTCCGATACTGGAACACTACAGTGAGCGGGCCGAGGAATTGGAGGCGCTTATTCTGGAGCACTCGACGCCCGATCTTCTCAACGAAATTCACCAGCTCAAGCGCGAGCTATTACTATTACGCTGGGTGATCTGGCCGATGCGTGAAGTCGTCTTGAACCTTCAGCGTGATCCACACGAATGCCTGAGCGAGACCACCCGCGTGTACTTGAGGGACCTGCATGACCATGTGATCCAAATCATCGAGATCATAGAAACGTATCGTGAGATCGCCAGTGACCTCACGGAGACGTATATGTCCTCCGTCTCAAACCGTATGAACGAAATCATGAAAGTGCTGACGCTCATTGGTACCATCTTCATCCCGCTGACATTTTTGGCTGGCGTGTACGGTATGAACTTCCGCTACCTGCCTGAGTTGGATATCCGCTGGGCCTACCCTGCTTTTTGGCTGATCTGTACCGTTCTGACGACTTTCATGCTGCTGTTCTTCCGACGGCGGAATTGGCTGTGAATCGATACCGGGCTCGCATGAAATTAACACTATCGCAGGCATCCACATCGAATTACAATAAAGCCCATGAGTACAAAAACAGGCTATCTTCTAGTGGTGGAAGACATCCCGGATATCTTGAATTTGCTGGAGGCAACTCTCAAATTCAAAGGGTATCGCGTGGTGACAGCGCGCAATGGGGAGGAGGCGCTCGAGATTATTCACAACGATCTCCCGGACCTGGTCATTGCGGATATACTGATGCCCAAGATGGACGGCTTTAGCATGGTACACCGACTGCGTATCAACCCTGAGACCAGGCGAATTCCGGTGGTGTTCCTTTCGGCCACTTATGTCGCGCCGGAGGATAAGGCCTTTGCTTTGAGTCTGGGCGCCACGCGCTTCATTGAGAAGCCCGTGGATTTACCAACATTCCTGCCGGTGATCGAAAAACTCCTTCAGCAAGGCGTACATACTCCGGTGGAGCCACTCAATGAGTATGCTTTTTATGAGGGCTACCGCAAACGGCTGGAGATAAAACTCTCTCAGAAAAATATCCAGATCGCCCGCGATGAACGGCTGCTGGATTCTCTCTCAGAAGATGAGAAAATCGCGATGAAAAAATCCATGGAACAGGCTGTGAATGAACGCCAGGAGATTCAAACACTGCTTGCACAAATCAGGGATCGTCTCGATACGACTCCCAAGCCCAAGGAAAGTTGATACCCTGGCCTCCCGTTGCAACGGGAGGCTGTTTTTATTTTTGAATTTGATACGCCGCGACGCTGAACGCCATCGCTACATTGAACGATTTCTTTTCCCCGCGCATCGGTATATAAAAGATCTCATCGCAGACCTCCAGCAGACCCGGGTCCACGCCGCTGACCTCGTTGCCGAGGATCAGGACCACAGGCTGACTCGGGATTGGGTTTGAGGCCGCCTCAATGGACTGTGCCCGCGCCTCTTCCTCCATGGCCCAAATTTGCCAGCCTTCCTTTTTTAGTCTGTTGACCAGTTTCACGGCGTCTTTGTGATAGGACCAGGTGACCGATTCTTCCGCGCCGAGGGAGGTCTTGGCGACTGCTTCGTGATCGGGAGTGGGGGTGATACCGCACAGGTAAGCATGCGTAAGAGCAAAGCCATCTGCGCTGCGAAGGATCGAGCCGACGTTCCATGCCGAGCGTATGTTATCGAGCAGCACCGCGAACTGTTTGGAGCGGCCAGGCAGGTTCTGTTTTTCGTTTGGTTTTCCGAGTTCTTTGCGCTTATCTGCCTTTGCATGGTCAAGGGAATCGGCGCGATTGTGAGTGGCTTCAACGATTAACTCCCGGCTGAGAATGAGGCGGGAGTCACCCATACAGATGGGGCAACGCGTCCCGAAGGCATGTCCCTCTGTCAGTGGGTAGCGCAGTCCGCAGGAAGTGCACAGTCTGATCTGCAATGTCTTTGCCATCATACGATGATTATATATTGCCCCGGTCAAAAATTGCGCTTTAAAAAGTCGCAATTCCCGATTTGCTTAGCAAATCAGGCAGATGTGTGACGTGAAGGGTATACATGCTACAATTTAGTTATGCATCGCGTCGTACCTGAGCTTATTATTGAAAAATATCGTAATGGTGAATACCATGGGGAATTTCAGGCAGTCAGTCTATTTCTCGATTTAACCGGCTTTTCGAGCATGACCGATGCACTGATGCAACATGGGCAGCACGGCGCGGAAGTGCTCACAAACCTTATGCATGGAGTGTTCGACCCGTTGGTGGAAAATATTTTTACGCATGGGGGTAAGATTGTCAGCTTTGCGGGTGACGGAATTATGGCATTGTTTCCGGTGGAGGGTGAACGGAAAGGAATGGCGTTGCACGCCCTGAGCGCGGCCTGGATCATTCAACACACGCTATTGGCAAATCCACAACGCCAGACCCTATTTGGCAAATTCCAATTCTCGGTAAGGATTGGTCTGGGCCTGGGTCCTGTCTCGTGGGGCATTTTGCGCTCCAGCGATGGTTCGCATGCCACCTATTATTTTCGCGGGCCGGCTGTGGATGATGCGGCCCATGCCGAACACGTCGCTCGGGCCGGGGAAATCATTTTGACGGAACACCTGCAGACGCTGCTGCGCGCGGATGTTGAGACGACGCCCCACGGTTCCTACTTCCGATTGGATGGCTTCTATCTCGATCTGCCTGCTCCTGACCCGATCACGCTCCCATCCATTGACGTTGACATCGCTCGGGCCTTCGTGCCGGAGGAAATCATCACGCAAAACATCCGCGGCGAGTTCCGGCAGATTGTAAATCTGTTCATGCGCTTCCCGGACCTTTCTTATGAGGAGTTGCAGAGCCTAACCCAGGTTGTTTTTGAACTCCATGATCAATACGGGGGCCTCATCAACCGGCTTGATTTTGGCGACAAGGGCTGTAACCTCCTGATGTTGTGGGGCGCACCGATAACATACGAAAATGATATCAACCGTGCGCTTAATTTCATGTTGGACCTCAAGGCGCGTGTGGATTTTCCTGTAACCGCAGGCGTGACGTACTACATTGCCCATGCCGGTTATCTGGGAAGTGCCATGTGTGAGGATTACACCTGTTACGGTTGGGGGGTAAACCTGGCATCGCGTTTCATGATGTCTGCGCCGGATGGCAGCATTTGGAGTGATGAACGGATCGCGCGACGGCTGAAAAATCAGTTTGAGTTCGAGTATGGTGGTTCACAACTTTTCAAGGGCTTCGCGGCCGAGGAAAAATATTACATGATTCTTGGGCGGAAATCACAGGAGGTGTTTTATCAGGGCGAATTTGTCGGGCGGGAAGTGGAACTGCCGCGCCTCATCGATTGCATCCGGCCTGTGTGGCAAGGGCAGTTCGCGGGTCTGACGGTGATCTGGGGAGAGGCCGGCGCAGGGAAGAGCAGGTTGATGTATGAACTTAAGGCCGCACTTTCCTATCGCGGACAAAACTTCCTTTGGGCGGTGTGCAACGCAGACCAGATTTTGCGGCAATCATTCAATCCCTTTCGATATTGGCTGCTCCACTATTTTGGAATCGACCCGGGTATGGATAACGCCATGCAGGTGCGGGCCTTCGATATGAAGCTAAATCATCTGATTGGAAATACTCGCGATCCCGAGCTCGCCAATGAACTGGAACGGCTCCGCTCGGTGCTGGGTGCTCTACTTGATCTGCATTGGCCGGCGTCTTTCTATGAGCAACTGGATGCAGAGGGTCGTTATAACAGCACGCTGAGTGCCCTGATTGCCTTGATCAAGGCCGAAAGCCTGCGGCAACCCGTTTTGCTGGTTCTAGAAGATGCCCATTTCCTGGATGAAGACTCGAAGGTTTTCCTGCCACGCTTGAAGCGCTCACTCACTGCCGGCAATTTCGCGTATGCGGTCGCAATTTTGGTTTGCTCCCGTCCGGAGTCAAGTGCCCGTGTGTTTCTTACGGAGTCATGGGTGGATCAATCTGTTGAACTGGGCCGGCTTTCCGTGCAGGCTCTTACTGATCTGGCAGAGATTTATCTTGGTGGCCCCTCTTCACCAGCCTTAATCCATTTGCTGGAGGCACGCTCCGAAGGTAACCCTTATTTTGCAGAACAAATCCTGATCTATTTGAGTGAAGAGAATTTTCTCGAGATGAGCAACGCCGGCTGGACGGTGCCACGCCGAATCCAGGAAACCGCGCTGCCAACAGATATACGGGCTCTGCTGGTGGCTCGCCTCGATCAGTTGCCGCGCCGCGTAAGAGACGTGGTCCATACTGCTGCAGTGCTGGGTCGCGAATTTTCCGTGCAACCGCTGGCTGAAATGCTGACGGACAAGACATTTCTCCAGACTGGACTCGCGGAAGCGGAACGGGCGCAGATTTGGCTGGCTATCAGACCTTTCCAGTATTTTTTCACGCACGCCTTATTGCGCGATGCTGCCTACGCCATGCAAACACATGCCAGCCGGTTAGAGTTGCATGGGCTTGCAGTCGACGCGATGGAATCCGTGTATGGGGAAGAAATACATCATCATTACGGTGAACTTGCTCACCATGCTGAGCGCGCCTCTTTGACGGAGAAGGCGTTGCACTATTTACGCCATGCTGCCAGGACTGCCGCAGACTCCTATCGAAACAGCGAGGCGGTCAGTTACTATACCCGTGCCCTGGCCTTTGTACCTCCCGAAGATCTCGCCGCCCAATTTGACCTGCTGGCAGAACGTGTGGAGTTATATTCGCGCATGGGAAAGCGTGACTTGCAATGGAAGGATTTGACCGCCCTCGAGCGTTGGGCCGAGCAGTTTGGAGATCCTCATCGGATGGCAAGGGTGCTGATGTTGCGGGCGTCCTACCACTATGTCACAGGTGATTATCTGAATTCGATAGATTGTGCGCAACGAGCGGAACAATTATCCATTTCGATGGCAACGACGGAGCTTGGGCTTTTTACGCAGATTATCTGGTCTCTGGCTTTGCAACGGTTGGGAAGCCTGAGTGAAGGCATGCAGCGCGCCCAGGCCTTGCTTCAACATGAAGCCGCGCTGGGAAACCATAAAGAGATCGGCCGAATTTTGTCTGTGATGGGGTTGATCGCTCTTGACCAAAAAGAATCAGCCGCGGCCATGAACTATTTATCGCAATCCCTGGAGTTTTCGCGCGAGACGAAGGATCGTGGCCTGGAGGCGGTGGCATTGAACAATCTCGCCCTCGCGGAAGGTTCGGTCAACGGGAATTATGTCCTGGCACGGACGTATTATGAGCAATCCTACAAACTTTCACACGAGATCGGCAACCGGAATGCGGAAAGTTTTGCTCTTGCTAATCTCGGATTTGTGGCCGGGATGCAGGGCGATTATGTGGCCGCGCGCTCCTATCATGAACTAGCCCTGCTCGCCGCGCGTGAGATCGGGAATCGGTACCACGAAATTTTTACGTTGATCAACCTCAGCGCGATGCTTGGAAATCAGGGCGAAGCTCATACCGCCCTGCAATACGCCCGGCAGGCTTTCGAATTGGCGCAAAAAAATTCCGAGCGAACCGGCGAGGCCTGGGCCTGCCTATATATGGGACATGCCCACTTATTGCTGGATGAACTGCCGCAGGCAAACTCCGCATACCATAAGTCAATCGATATTCGCCATGAATTGGAGCAAACCGCCCTTTCTATGGAGCCGATCGCCGGGCTGGTAGAATCCTACCTCCAGGCGAACGATCTTGACTCTGCTTCACAAGAGGCCGAAAAGATTATTAACTTTCTGACCAGCGGCTCAACACTGGATGGTACAGACGAGCCGTTGCGCGTGTATTATGCCTGTTACCGGCTCCTACAGAAAAAACAGGACCCACGTGCCAGCCTGATATTGCAAAATGCAGTTCAGGTACTGGATGCGCAGGTCTCGAAATTTGGCGACGAAGCCTCTCGCAAGCGCTATGTGGAAAATATTCCCTGGCGCAGAGCGATTCGCGATGCTAGCCTGGAGTAATTAATGCTATCTGGGTTGCCTTCCCTGCAATTAGGTCCTGGGAGGCGAGCCGCCTACACCGGGGTCGCCGTCGGTCACTTCAAAGGTATCGTTGGTGATTGCGCCGGTGTAATAGTATGGGTCGCCGTTGCCGTCGAAGATCACCAGTTTTGAACTACCCAAAAGACTTACAAGACCTTGAATTGTGATTTTGTACGGCTGGTTGATATACTGTCCGTTCTTTTTGATCGCGAAGTTATTGAACCAGCCAATCGCGTTGCCGTCGTTCATTTGGGTTGGCAAACCATCCACACTGAGCTTGTCTACCTCATACTCGCCGTCCTCTTCGATCTCGATGTCAACGTCAACCTCAGAGGCCTTGTCCTTTTGGATCTTGAATTTTTTGCTATTGTTTTTTTGAACCTTGCCGGGAACGACAACTTTGTTTTGCCTCACCATTTTTATCTCCTCTCTTGAAGTATGCGGATTATACTCCCAAAAATGCGTTATATTCTGTTCAACAAGCCTTATGGAGTGCTTTCGCAATTCACTGATGAAGGCACCGGCCACCCCACACTGAAACAATACATTGACATCCCCGACGTGTATGCTGCGGGACGCCTGGACCGCGACAGCGAAGGATTGTTGCTGCTGACTGACGATGGCTCACTCATCAAAAAGCTAACTGACCCTAGGCATCATGTTGAAAAAACGTATTGGTTGATGGTGGAAGGCGAACCGACACAGGCTGAGCTGACTCAGCTCGAACGCGGGATTCAGCTCAACGATTATCGGACTCTGCCTTCCAAAGCTCGGCTCATCCCCAGCCCAAACCTGCCTCCTCGACCCAAGCCTGTTACTCCCCATGGCCCTACCGTCTGGCTGGAGATCAAACTCCGTGAAGGAAAAAAACGCCAGATCCGTCATATGACCGCCGCGGTCGGATTGTTTACGCTGCGTCTCGTTCGGGTGGCCATAGGAGAAATAAAACTGGGCAATTTGGATGTTGGTAATTGGCGGGAATTAACCGCGCAGGAGCTTAAATCGCTAAAGAAGTGAGCGAAGTATAATCCTTGCATGTGTGCTCAGTTGAAACGGTTGGCTGCTATCTTTCCCATACTGCTAATCCTGGTTTTGCCCGTTCCTGCGCGTGCCCAATCGATTCATCGACCGGCCTACCAAATGACGGTTTACGACCTGATCAATTCTGTGAACGCGTTACGCGCTGCCTACGGGCTCACTCCCTACAGCATAAATTCCATTCTGATGTTTACGGCGCAGAACCAGGCCGATTTTATGGCATCCACGGGTCAGGTAACGCATTTAGGACCGGCCGGTATCACATTGACGCAGCGCCTGCTGGCTGCCGGATACCCGCTATCGGGGGATTTATCATTGGGTGGTTTTCGAGCAGAGAACATTACCTCTGGTAATGAGGGCATGCTGGCCGAATCCGCTATCAATGGCTGGATGCGTGACGCTCCGCATCAGAATACGATGCTATCTCCAAACCTGACGGAGATTGGCGCGGGGGTTGCCGCGGCAAATGGCAGGCTGTATCTGGTTATCGACGCGGCCCGGCCGATCAACGCACCGAACGTGTTCTTCGAGGGTACGTCCGTGGTTGGAAGCGGCACAATCGTCCCTGCGCTTGAGGCGCCGATTTCGCCCGTCATCCAAAGTACCCCAAACGCGAGTGGGGAGGTGTTCCACGAGGTCCAATATGGTCAATCCTTATGGCAGTTAGCTATCTCCTATGGGGTAAAAATCGATGATATCAAACGGTTGAATGGTTTGTTCGATAATAGTATTTACCCTGGTAATAAATTATTGATTAAGATGCAGGAAACTCCAACGCCCGCTCCACCGACGGCAACCGCTATTCCCGCTACGACTGTCGCTCCAACAGTCACCCGGACAATTACTCCTCTCCCTTCCTCAACTGCCACCACGCTTCCGATCGCTCCCATCGACCAGACCTCCGGTAATGTAATGACCTGGGCGATTGGGATTATTGTGTTGGCGATCCTGGGTGCCGGGGCGATTGCCTGGTGGGGTTCGAAATCTGACACTTCCAAGAAAAGATGAATATCACCAGAATCTCGTTACAATAATTTCCGCACTCATTCGCTTGAATTGGTATACTATTTCTGTATTGTGAAATAATTCACAAATAGGAGTAGATAAATGAGCGAGATTCGCATTGATGCCTTGTTGCCACCAGAAATGGCAACGCGGGCCGAATATCTCGGTGTTCGTAAGGCCGAAATGCCATTTCTGAAGATGTTAATGCTTTCGGTATTGGCTGGTGCTTTTATCGCGCTGGGTGCAATATTTGCTACAACGGTCAGTGCGGGCGGCATGGCTATCACAACACCGACCGGAGAAATAGCATTTATTACTGGGCTACCGTATGGCGTAACTCGACTAATTACCGGGTTGGTATTCAGCCTGGGTTTAATTCTCGTCGTAGTGGGAGGGGCGGAGTTATTTACGGGAAATAACTTGATTGTAATGGCCTGGGCCAGTGGCAAGGTCACAACCACTGCTTTGCTCCGAAACTGGGTAATTGTATATCTTGGTAACT
>Ga0114129_10014756_pt1 | contig 11132 bp, 7 predicted proteins | sample RhiMetdeltSRZDD1_FD_80071 | JGI IMG/M metagenome (GOLD analysis project Ga0114129, IMG submission 80071) | Populus rhizosphere microbial communities from Tennessee, USA - Rhizosphere MetaG P. deltoides SRZDD1 (version 2) (version 2) | ecosystem: Host-associated > Plants > Roots > Rhizosphere >... | reverse complement strand
TTCCCTGACTTAAAGCAAGTTCCGTCAATCCCGGGATCAGGATTTTTGTCTGCCCAAGAATTTGAAAAATGTAATTGTCAATGCCAACCACGTTGTCGCTGATAAAAAAACACATGCCGCGCGCAAACCACATACCTGCGAGGGTGGCAATAAATGGCTGTACCTTCAAGTAAACGATGAAACTTCCCATGATGGCGCCCAGCATCATTCCCATCGCCAGCATGAGAAGAATAACAACCCACGGATTCCAACCATCCCGAAGTAACACGGCGGTGGCTACGGTCGTCAATGCCACCACACCGCTCACTGACAGATCAATCCCCCCGGTTAGAATGACAAAGGTCATCCCGATGCCGCTAATTAATAGAAAAGAAGTATTTCGGAACAGATTAAAGAAGACTTGCGGATTTCTCATGCCAACAAAAAAATACGCTCCAACCCCGTAGGCTGCCAAAGCTAGAAACGCCGTGGACATCAGCGGAATGAGGTTGCGATTTTTAGAAACGAAGTCGGTGATTCGTCGCAACATGGCTACACCCCGTTTTTCGATGCGCTGATCCTGCGAACAAAGCCCCTGACTTGTTCCGAATACAGGAGGATCACAAGAATAACGACCACCGCCTTGATTGCCTGGAGAGCAAAGGCAGGCACACCGATCGCATACATGGATTGAGTGATCGCCTGCATCACCAAAGCGCCGATCATGCTAGCCAGCAGGGAGAAACGCCCGCCTGCCATAGATGTCCCGCCGATCACGACTGCAAGAATGGCATCCAATTCGGTGGTGAGACCAATATTATTGGCGTCCGAGGTCTTGACATTTGAACTGGCGACCAGTCCGGCGATCCCGGCGCAAAAACCGCAAAATGTGTAAACCAGCAATTTGATTTTCTTCTCATCAATGCCGCTGTAAAAACTGGACCTGAAATTGATTCCCACCGATTCGATGAACATCCCGATGGCGGTCTTGCGGGTCATGATCCACGTTAATAATAGAATGGCGGCTACGATATATAACGAAAAAGGCAGGATGATCCAGCCTTGTCCAATAAACGCATAGGGTCTGTAAGTGATCTGGACTCTCAGCCCGTTCGTTATCAACTGCGCAATCCCGCGTCCAGCGATCATCAAGATCAGAGTCGCCACCATGGGCTGAATTCGCATGTAAGCCACCAGAATCCCGTTCCACATACCGCATAAGATGGAGACAAGCAATGACAAAACGATCACCACCCAAAGCGGTTGGAATGTGTAATTTGGATCCGTGACGAAGAACACCTCGTTCTTAAGCGCGGATGGATTCATCAAGATCCCCGCCATCGAAGCCGCAATTGCCATGGTGGCGCCCACAGAGAGATCCACCCCGCCGGTGGCGATGACAAGTGTCATGCCGATGGCAAGCAGCATCACGGTCGAGCCGTTTCGAAAGATATCGATCAAGCTACCGCGCAGATCGCCGTCCCTGCTTTCGATGGCGAAAAATCCGGGGATAAAGATGAGATCAAATAGCAGGATGAGCGATAAGGCCAGGAGCGGGAAAAAGAGCCTGTTCTCCGAAATTTTTCTCCACGTGAAAGATGATTTGGCAGATATTTTCATGATTCGCTCCCTGCAAATGCGTGTATGATCGTTTTCTCATCCACCTCGCCGGAGAACTCGGCAACTTTCTCGCGTTCGCGCAGCACAACGATCCGATGACTGGTGCGTAGCACTTCCTCCAATTCAGAGGAAATAAATACACAGGCTTTTCCCTCCTCCGCCAGCGATAATACAAGTTTTTGGATTTCAGCCTTGGCGCCCACGTCAATCCCGCGTGTCGGTTCGTCAAGGATAAGCGCCTGCGGGTTGATCGCCAGCCATCGTGCGAGGATGACTTTTTGTTGATTGCCGCCACTCAAGTTTTTTACCGCTTGATCGGCAGAAGGCGTGGCGATATTTAGCAGCTTAATATACTTCTCGGCAATTTCATACTGTTCCGGCAGGCTCAGGAATTTGAACCAACCCTTGTTCGCCTGTATCGCCAGGACAATATTTTCCCTGACCGTCAGATCGTCCACGATACCGGCAGCTTTTCGATCTTCGGGGCAGAGAGCCACCCCGCGCGTGATCGAGCCAAGCGGGGAGTAATCTTGAATCACGTCGCCATTAAAAACAATGTCGCCTGTGTCTGGTTTATCAATCCCGAACAAAAGGCTGGCGGTCTCTGTGCGGCCCGACCCGAGCAATCCGGCCAAACCGACAACTTCCCCGGCGTGCAAATCGAGGTTGAATGGTCGAATGGAATCGGTCAGACCAAGTTCCCTGGCTTGTAACACTGAATCGCTTTTAATGTGTTTGCCGCTTTCCAGTTTTATTTTTGTCATCTCGTCAAATTCAGCGAGGTTTCGCCCGATCATTTTTGCAATGAGTTCAACGCGTGTAATCGAAGCCGTGCCATACGTCCCAACCAGTTTTCCATTCCGCAATACTGTGATACGGTCGGAAATTTCAAAAACCTGACCGATAAAATGGGTGATAAAAACAATGCCCACGCCCTCTTGCTTGAGTTTCTTCATCACCTTGAAGAGTTGGGCTGCCTCATGCACGTCCAGACTGGAGGTAGGCTCATCCAAAACCAGGACTTTCGCGGATTTTATTTCGAGCGCCCGCGCGATAGCCACCATCTGCTGGATGGCGACCGTATAGGAACCGAGCGGCTTGGCTGCGTCAATCTCGATTCCCAACAAGCGTTGAAGAGTTTCGCCAGCCAGTGTGTTCATCTTTGCCCAATCAATGCGGCCCATTTTGTGCGGCTCATGCCCGAGGAGAATGTTTTCCGCAACGCTGAGGTTGGGGCATAAATTGATTTCCTGATACACCGTGCTGATTCCCAAAGACTGGGCATGTTGCGGGGATTTTGCCTGTATTTCCTTATCATCCAGGATGATCCGGCCCGAGTCGGGCCGATCCACCCCGGTTAATATTTTCATCAGCGTGGACTTCCCCGCGCCGTTTTCCCCCACCAGGCATAAAATCTCACCCTTTTTGAGCGTCAAGCTTACATCATCAAGCGCCTGGACACCCGGAAAGGCTTTGCTAATACCGTCCATCACGAGTATGTTTTGATCCGGCTCAAACATGATTGCCTGCCTTCCGTAAATACATATTTTTAAGATTGGGAAGCGATCTGGAAATCGCTTCCCAATCCATTATATGATCTGTCTCTGATCTGCCGTTTTCAAAAAGTCGGCGGATTGGATACAAAATTAGTACTTGCGTCCAGCGGCAATTTCCTTCAAATTCGGATCGTCAGCATAGAATATGCCTTCAATCGAAGGAATCCATTTGGGCAGTGACTCGCCATTAAGCGCCGCGAGGGCAGCTTCGTAAACCTGCGGGGCAATCAACGGATTACATTCGACCGTAACGTTCAGGGTGCCGTCGAGCATGGCCTGGAAAGCGCCAGCGGTGGCGTCCACAGAGATAATCTTGACATCCACAGCGGGTACGAGACCAGCTTCTTTGAGCGCCTCGATCGCGCCGAACGCCATTTCGTCGTTCTGCCCGAAGATCCCCTGGACATCCTTGCTTTCCTTTAACCAGGCTTCCGTTACCTGCTTGCCTTCCACGATACTCCAGTTGCCGGTCTGGCTATTGGTGATGACGATACCGCATTTCTCAGCGGTCTCGCGGAAGCCTTTGCCGCGGTCAATGGCAGGCGAAGAGCCCACATTGCCAACCAGTTCCCAGACGTTCTTCGAAGCGCTGCCTTCGAGCAATTTGCACATCTCGGTGCCAGACTTGCGTCCTTCTTCAACGAAATCGGCGCCAACAAAGGTGACATACAGATCTTCATTGCCATCGATGCGGCGGTCTGAGAGAATGACGGGCTTGCCGGCGGCTTTGGCATCCTTCAGAACTTGTTCCCAGCCAGCCGCTTCAAGCGGCGAGATGGCGATCACATCCACTTCGGGATCCTGGATGAATTGCTGGAAACCGGCAACTTGTTTCGCCAGGTCGTTTTGGGAATCATAGAATTTGAGGGTGAGCCCCAACTGTTCGGCGCTTTCCTTGAATGAAGCGGTATTCGCGGCGCGCCAGCCGCCCTCCGAACCGGTCTGAAGGAAGCCGATGGTCATATCAGCGTATGTCCATACTTTTTTTGCCGGCGCTTGGGTGGCAGCCGGAGCAGGAGAGCCACAAGCTGTGAGTACGAAACTGGCTAACATCAGAACAGCCAGAAGGTTATAGAGCAATTTCCTAGACATTTTCTTCTCCTTAATTATTAGAGGGTAGGATGATGGGTGGCGTTATAATTGGGCACAGGCAGACTCTCCATCAGTAATGACAGACAGTCTCGCTTGGGAGCGTACACCTCAGACGCCAATCTCGCGGTGTGCGCTTCCTTCTTACTATAAAACTTATTACTCTCTCACTTCACCTCCTTGTCTTTTCAAATTATTACTTGCCCGAGATACATATGACCGATGAGGTGGAAATAAAATCACGCTTACTTTTAACCCGGATTTTGTTGCTTAAATCAATTCCAAGAGAATGTTATCGATAACAGCATACTGCTGTGCGAATTGAAAATCCATGATTTCTTTTCGGAAAGAAGTTAACTTTTCCACGATTTAAGTGGAAATAGAAGAAACACCCTTCTGCAGAAGGGTGTTTCTTTCGAAAAGAGTTAATTTTCTTTCGATAAAGGCATCTTCAAGTCAGTATTTGCGGGTTGGCAAAATTTCCTTGGCATCCTCCGGAAAAAAAATAGTTTCAATGGAGGGTACCCACTTGGGAACGGGTTTGTCATTGACCACGTCCAAAGCCAGTTCAAAAAACTGCGGACCCAATAGCGGATTGCATTCCACCGTTGCATTTAATTTGCCAGCGATCATCGCTTCAAACGCCCCCCGGGCTGCATCTACAGAAACGATCTTGATATCCACTCCGGGCCGGAGTCCAAATTCCTCGATCGCCTGGATCGCGCCGAGCGCCATGTCGTCATTATGAGCATAAACAGCTGTGATCGTATTTTCATACGCTTTCAGGAAGTCCGCCATGACCTCTCTGCCCCGCGCACGTGTAAAATCGCCGGATTGTGAAGCGATGATTTGCATTCCGGGATACTCTTTTAGAATTTCTCGAAAACCTGTATAGCGGTCATTGGCGGGTGCAGAACCAATTGTGCCCACCAACTCAACAATATTTGCCTGTCCATTGACCAGCTTTGCCATCACACGTGCGGCATTCCGTCCCTCTTCAAGGAAATCGGAACCGAGATAAGACACGTATAGGTCTTCTGGAACGGCTGCACGCCGATCCACCAGAATGATGGGAATGCCAGCATCTTTTGCCTCCTGAAAAACTTCATCCCAACCGGTTTCGACGATGGGCGAAATCCCAATAACATCCACTTTCTGGACAATGAACTTGCGAACCGCTTCGATCTGATTTTCCTGCTTTTGTTGCGCATCCAGGAACCGTAGTTCCACGCCCAGCTGTTCGGCTGTCTCCCTGATGGAAATGGTGTTCGCCGCGCGCCATTCGCTTTCCGCGCCTATTTGTGCATAACCAATAATCAGATCCTCGTAACTTTTCTCGGCCTCGGACTCCAAATCAGGATTCGGCTGCAGGGCGGAGGAAAGCTCGGGTTGTTGCGAACAGCTTACAGGTCCAATAAAGGAGGCGAAAATAGCGAACAAAAGCAGAATACGTGAAGTCTTCATCCGTAACTATCCTTAAGCCTGACCGCTTATGATTTCGTACTGGGGAGCCGTTTCCATTTTGGCCGGGATCACCAGCGTGACGCAGGTGCCGGTGCTATATTCACTTTGAATGGAAAGCCCGTATTGTTTCCCATAATATAGTTGGATGCGATTGTTAACATTGCCGATCCCATAACCGCTTTCCATTTTGATGTCGCCGGCGTCATCCTCCAACTCGGCACGCAGTCGCGCAAGCTTTTCGATGGTGAAACCGATCCCGTCATCCTCCACTTCAAGCAGAACCTCATTTTCACCTTTGCGCCTGGCCCGCACGCTGATCGTGCCGCCCTGCCTTTTGTTCTTGATGCCGTGATACAGCGCATTTTCCACCAGAGGTTGAAGGATCAATTTGAGGATCGTGTTCTCAGCCACAGCCTGATCCACTTCGATCTTGAAATCGAGGATGTCATGGTAACGCATCTTCTGGATGGTCAGGTAACTTTTAATGCGCTCGATCTCTTCACCGATGGTGATCCAGTCCATGCCTTTGCTGAGACTGATGCGAAAGAAACTCGATAGCGCAGTGACGATCTGGACCACCTGATCGGTCCTTTTGGATTCAGCCATCCAGATGATCGTATCGAGGGTGTTATAAAGAAAATGAGGATTGATCTGCGCCTGGAGAGCGCGCAACTCCGCCTTTTTTAGATTCTCCTGTTCCTTGATCTTGGAATCCAGCAACTCTTTGATCTTGCCGATCATGATGTTGAAACTCATGCCCAGTTCCGTGATTTCATCCACATTATCGCTGGTCATTAAGGCCTGCAGGTCATTCTTGGTGATCGTGGTGGTCACGTCATGCAATTTCTTGATGGGCGTATAAATGCTTCTGGACAAGCTCCAGGCGGCTACCACGGCAAAGCCCACCGCGCTAATTATCAGAATGACGGAAAAGATCTGCCAGCGTGCAAAGCTTTCCCGCATTACCTCATATTGTCCCTCCGTGCGATTCACCTCGTACAGGACATAATTTTGGACGACCTCCTCCAGCACGGAAGTGGCGAAATGGATCTTTTCGAGCACAGCTTCGTTCTGGGCGGCTGTGCTGTTTTGGGCGATCTGACCGCCCATCTCGTTAACATATTCCCTCAGGGTTTGTAATGTTCGCAGGATCTGGTCCAGTTTGACCCTGGCGCGCTGTGAATCAGTGCTTACCATCATCCGACGGACCTCGGCATCCACATTGTCAATGATCTCGTACTGCTGTCCTTCAGAAAATTCAACCTTGCCGGACACGATCTTCCACATTTCAGTGTCAATGTTCGATTTGACACGTCCGCTGATGCTGTTGGCGGTGGTGATGTTGTTGATGATGGCATCATATTGACGGCTATAGCTCAAGACCTGAAGCATCGAGATAATATTCGTCGCCCCCATCAACAGGATCACAATACAAAGCGCCACCAGTATCTTCGTCCGAATGGACAGATTGATACCCGCCAAAAAATCGGCCAGCCGTCCCACATACTTGAGCGGGGACCTGCTCGTCAAGCTTGCCTGTTCACTTATCCGGACCAGGATTTGCCTAAAACCAGGCGTTATTATTTTTTGTGCCATGTCGCGCTCCTGCAAGGCAACTACATCTGCGAACGAAATTCGTTTGGTGAAAGGCCCGTGTGCTTTTTAAAGACGGAACTAAAATAATGGGGGTCCTTATAACCAACCTGATAAGCGATATCTGCCGACCGTAATCCCGTCATTCGAAGTAATTCTTTTGCTTTACGGATGCGAATATCGGTCAGGTACTCCTTGAACGTATGGCCAGTTTCCTGGCTGAACACAACACTAAAATGGCTGGCGCTGAGGTTTACCAGGGTGGCCATTTCATGGAGGGAGAGGTCTGGGTTCGCATAATGTTGTCCGATGTATTCCTTTGCCTGACGGATAAGCTGGATATGCTGGTTGTTCAGTTGACTGTCGCGATAGGCAAACCCCGCGAAAATGATCTTATGCGCCTGTTCCCGTAGTTGTTCCACCGATTTGATGTCTGCAAGAATCATGTCGATCGATTTCAGTTCCGGTACAACCTTGTCGATTTCCCCTTCCAGCTCGTCCACCAGCCGAGCGGTAGAAAGGACAACATCCATAAAAATATAATTTTTGATCAGAGTCGATTTCAACGTTGTATCGCCAAGAGGCCGCAGATAAGCATCAAAGAAGATATTGAAATCGTCCTTTACTCCGCTCCGCAGATAGTTTTCGACAGCGGTTTTATCCAGCCTAAGAAGTTCTCTGCGCTCCACGGACTGATCCAGCCCGGGCATACTCGTATGTACCGGATTTTGGATATGCATCAGCGCATCTATAAACGATTGGTTGATATCGGCAATCCGTTCTTTGGAGGCGCCCACGCCAATATTGAGTCGGTAGGGCGTTCCTGCAACCATGCGGCGACTCTCCTCCAGAAGCAGGGCGCATTCCTCTCCAATATATTCGGGAGTGTTCCCTTTCATGATCAATAGGATGTCTCCCCAATCCTTTTTCAGCACAAAGATATCCGGGTTTCTTTCTGCCAGCTCCATCAGGGAACGCTGAACCCCTTGGTATTCATCATGGTTGTACTGCTCCGTACGGTCACCCAGCTCAAGTTTTATGAGAACGACCAGATAATGGCGCGCGATCAAATCCAGTCCGAGCATTTGTCCTTTTTCGACAGCTTCGGCCGGGGAAACTGCGCCGACAATCAGTTTGAATAACAGCCTTTCACGGAGCATCACCTGATTCTCTTCGATCTGTTCCTGAAGCTTTTTAAGGTTTTGTTGTTCCTTCCGCTCCCGATCCAGTTGCACTGTCAGTTTTTGCAGGACGGTCTGAAGTTTTTGAACCGTAACAGGCTTCAGAAGATAATCGGTAACTCCCACATTGATGGCCCTTTGGGCATATTCAAATTCATCATGACCGCTCAGGATGATGATCTTCACCCATGGCATGTTTTCCCGGACGATTTTGCTCAATTGCAGACCGTCCATAAAAGGCATTTTGATGTCGGTGATGATCACATCGGGTTGGCTCGCGCGCAGCAGCGGCAAAGCCATTTCCCCATCCGCTGCTTCACCGCAAAACTCAAATCCATTGGTTTGCCAATCTACATTATAGCGAATCCCTTCACGAGTAACGATTTCATCCTCTACCAAAAAAACCTTGTATGCCATGCTTCCATCCTTGAGCTTAGAACATTTTACTCGATACAGGTTGGCAGGGTCAGAGTAAAACCGACTATTTGCTGTGTTCGTCATGATCACAAGTCGCCGTAGCATGTGTAGGGAGGTGCTACGGTTTTGCAATTTGCATGAAGATGCTCAGAGTGGCGCGGGAGGCGATCAGCTGGCTGCAGCTATGGGGCGGCGGATGCTTATTTAAATCGCACGCGTAGCGTGAAGCCCGCAAATAGTTTGCCTCTTGACTTTAAGAGCCATCCTTTGTAAAATGTTATCGTTCCCGTTATCGATAACGGGAACGATAACATTTTCTCCTTATGCGTCAAAAAAATGTTCGATCTACGATCAAGGAAGTGGCGTCTGTGGCAGGGGTGTCGACACAGACGGTCTCCCGCGTTATTAATGAACGTCCCGATGTTTCCCCCGAAACCCGAAGAAGGGTTCAGGAGGTCATAAAAAAGCTCAGTTATCAGCCGAGTGCGTTAGCGCGCAGCTTGATCCGCCAGCGGAGTTATACGTTGGGTGTTGTCACGGCCGGACTCCGGCATATTGGACCGGCTCGCACGCTAAGCGGAATCACTTCGGCAGTGGAAGAAGCGGGATATTCCCTCCTGCTAAAAGAACTTCCCAGCTACGATACCGAAGATATTAAGCCCATTTTTCAGGCTTTCCTTTCGCGCCATGTAGATGGGATCATCTGGGCTGTTCCCGAAGTCGGTGAAAACCGAAAATGGGTATACAATCCCCCTGCTGACATTGAGGTTCCTCTGGTTTATCTCACAATGGAGCCGCGCGAAAATCTCTCCGTGGTTGCCATCGATAATTACCTGGGTGGGCGGATGGCAATGTCGCATTTGCTCGAGCAAGGCTATCGAAGAATTGGGCATATTTGTGGGCCCCTGGACTGGTGGGAAGCCCGTCAACGCATGTCGGCCTGGAAAGATGTTTTAATGGAAGACGGGCTGGAACCCGGCGGTAACCATTGTGTTGAAGGAAACTGGTCGGCTGCGAGTGGCGCTCTGGCAATCGAGAAACTACTTGATCAGTATCCTGATATGGATGCAATCTTCGTTTCGAATGATCAGATGGCACTCGGTGCCATGCAGTTTTTCGCCGAAAAGAAGATCAGCATCCCACAAGATATTGGATTTGTTGGCTTCGATAATATTCCTGAATCTGCCTTTTTCTTTCCGGCTCTCACCACTGTCCAACAAGATCAGCATCACGTGGCAAGAATCGCTGTTGCAGCCGTGCTCAAAATTATTGAATCAGGCTGGCAGGGGTTAGAACCTGTTGAACCCAAGGTGATAATACTGCCGCCAACGCTCATTGTGCGACAAAGTTCCTTACGCGTTCCGGAAGGAGGTGATGTGCGGGAAAATATTTCGTAAGACGGGAGCACACACTGGATACTCCCCGGTAAGGCCGGCTCATCACTTCTGGATAGTCGTTATGCTCTTGCCAAATCAGCACGTTCATCAAATATTCGATACACATCAAGGAGAAGTACATGTCTAAGAAATTGCTTTACAAAATCCTGGCTGTTGTTATGCTGGCCAGTCTCGTTCTGACCGCTTGTGGTGGCGCCGCCCCTGCAGATGACAAGAAACTCGTGGGCATCAGCATGCCGACCAAGACCTCCACCCGCTGGATCTCCGACGGTGAGAGCATGGTCAAAGAATTCGAAGCATTGGGTTATGCCACCGATCTGCAATTTGCGGATAATGACATCCAGAACCAGCTGTCCCAGATCGAAAACATGGTCACCAAGGGTGCAGATGTGCTCGTGATCGCCGCCATCGACGGAACGACCATGTCTGACGTTCTCCAGAAGGCTCACGATGCGGGCGCCATCGTAATTTCCTACGATCGCCTGATCACCAAGACCCCCAATGTTGATTACTATGCAACATTCGATAACTTCGGCGTCGGCGTTATTCAGGGTACCCAGCTTCTCGAGGGCCTCGGCCTGAAACCCGGCGAAAAAGCCCCTGCTGGCGTTGGACCCTTCAACGTCGAACTGTTCGGCGGTTCCCCCGACGACACCAATGCCTTCTACTTCTATGATGGCGCCATGTCCGTGATCCAACCCTTCATCGACGATGGCACGATCGTCATCCAAAGTGGTCAGATGGGCATGGACAAGGTCGGTACTCTGCGCTGGCTGGCTGCAACGGCTCAGGCTCGCATGGACAACCTCCTCAGCGCCTTCTATACTGACAAGCGC
>Ga0114129_10014755_pt1 | contig 11132 bp, 13 predicted proteins | sample RhiMetdeltSRZDD1_FD_80071 | JGI IMG/M metagenome (GOLD analysis project Ga0114129, IMG submission 80071) | Populus rhizosphere microbial communities from Tennessee, USA - Rhizosphere MetaG P. deltoides SRZDD1 (version 2) (version 2) | ecosystem: Host-associated > Plants > Roots > Rhizosphere >... | reverse complement strand
GCGATCATCACCGACCTCAAGATGCCCGGGGTCACCGGCATCGAGCTGCACGACCGGCTCGCGGCAGTGGATCCGGAAGGCCTCGAAAAGCTGGTGCTGATCACCGGCGATACGGCCTCGAGCGAGGTCGCCGACTTCGTCGCCCGGCTGCGCCAGCCTCTGGTGCAAAAGCCGTTCGACATGCGGGCGCTGGCGGACCTGCTGGACCGGACCGCGCCGGCGGCCTGATCCGGGCCCTTGACCTCGCGAAACATAGCGTATAGCATATACACTATGTATGTCACGACCCCCTGTCCCTCCTGCGGCACCCTCAATCGGACCGACCTGGCCCGGCTGGCCCGGCGCCCGCGCTGCGGCTCCTGCCGGACGGCGCTCGACCTGAGCCATCCGGTCGCCGTCGATGCCGCCACCTTCGACGCCGTTCTGGCCGGCTCCGAGGCGCCGGTGCTGGTCGATTTCTACGCCGACTGGTGCGGTCCCTGCCGCATGGTGGCGCCGGCGGTCGAATCGCTGGCCCGGGCGCGCGCCGGATCGGTGCTGGTGCTGAAGGTCGACACCGATAAGAGTCCCGGGATCTCGGAGCGGCTCGGCATCCGCGGCATCCCCACGCTCATCGCCTTTCGGAACGGCAAGGAAACCGGCCGTCACGTCGGCGTCGCGCAGCGCCCTCAGCTCGAAGCGCTGGTCGGCTCGGCGTGAGGCCACTCCGTCCGGGAGGGCTCTCCCGCCTCCCCCCGAAATCGCTCGCCCGCGCCGCCGACATCATCAAGCTCCTGGGGCACCGCGAGCGGCTGATGATTCTGGAAGCGCTGGACCAGGGTGAGCGAACCGTGTCGGAGCTCTGCCAGGCCTGCGGGCTCCCACAGGCCATCTGTTCCCAGCACTTGCGCCGACTGCGGGCGCTGGACGTCGTCTCCTGCCGGAAGGACGGACAGAACGTGCACTACCGGGTCATCGAGCCCAGGGTCCGCGGCATCCTCGCCTGCGTCGGCGACGATCGCCAGTCCCGGCGCCGGGCATGATCGTCCTCGGGTACGCACTGGCGCTTCTGATCGGTCTTTCGCTCGGTCTGCTCGGCGGGGGGGGATCGATCCTCACGGTGCCGGTGCTGCACTATGTGCTTGGGTTTCCGGTCAAGGAAGCGATTCCGATGAGTCTCGTGGTGGTCGGGCTCACCAGCGGCTTCGGCGCGATCAGTCACGGGCGCGCCGGGACGGTCCATTGGCGCTCTGCGCTCGCGTTCGGCCCCCCCGCGATCGTAGGCGCGATTCTCGGGGCGGAGCTCGGGCTGCAGGTATCGGCCAGAATCCAGCTCACGGTCTTCGCCATTGTGCTGCTCGCAGCCGCGGCGTCGATGCTCCGCGGCGTGATGGCATCGGAGCCGGCATCCCCTCGCCATGACAGGAAGCCCCTCCCCTTCATCACCCTGGTCGGCGCCCTGGTGGGCGTCCTGACCGGCTTCGTGGGCGTCGGTGGCGGCTTTCTCTACGTGCCCGCCCTCACGCTGCTGGGCGGCCTGACGATGAAGGAGGCGATCGGGACCTCGCTGGTGCTGATTGTGCTCGGGTGCTCGGCCGGGCTGGTCAGATACTTCGGTCACCTGGACCTCGACTGGAAAGCGATGGCCCTCTTTACCGGCCTCGCATTCGTGGGCGTGGCGGTCGGCAGCCGGCTGGTGCCCTACGTCTCCCAGCGGGCACTCAAAAGGGGATTCGCCGTGCTCCTGCTGGTCATGGGGGCGCTGGTGCTGGCCATCGGTCGCTGAGATCTTAGAGCCATGATTTTTCTCCGGCTGTACGACGACGCCCTGGCTCAGGCCAGTTATCTGATCGGGTGCGAGTCCTCCGGGAGCGCGGTGGTCATCGACCCCAACCGTGACTCAAGCCAGTATGTCGCCGCGGCGGAAGCCCGTGGACTCCGCATCTCCGCGGTCACCGAAACCCATATCCACGCCGATTTTGTCTCGGGCACCCGGGAGCTCGCCGCGCGCACCGGGGCGGTCATGTACCTCTCGGCCGCCGGCCCACCGGAATGGCAATACGAATTCGGGCGGGAGCGCGGCGTCGTTCTCCTTGAAGACCGGGACACCTTTCAGGTCGGAGCGATCGAGCTCCGGGCGGTCCATACCCCGGGACACACCCCGGAGCATCTGAGCTTTCTCGTCACCGATACCGCGCTGGCGCATGAGCCGATGGGGATCATCACCGGCGATTTCGTTTTCGTGAACGACGTCGGCCGCCCCGATCTGCTGGAGAAGGCGGCCCAGCAACAGGGTGCGGCGGAGCCGGCAGCGCGGCAGCTTTTCCGAAGCCTTACCTGGTTCAAGTTGCTGCCCGATCATCTGCAGGTCTGGCCCGGGCACGGGGCGGGGAGTGCCTGCGGGAAGGGAATGAGCGCGGTGCCCCAGTCCACCGTCGGATACGAGCGACGCTTCAACTGGGCGCTCGGCGTCCTCGACGAAGACGATTTCGTCCGACAGGTCCTGAAGGGACAACCGGAGCCGCCACGCTACTTCGGGGAAATGAAGCGAATGAACCGCGAGGGACCGCCCCTGCTCGGTGCGATCTCGATGCCGGAGCGCGTGGCCGAACGCCGCCTCGCTGCCATACTCGCCTCGGGCGCCGTCGTACTGGACACTCGTCCCGCGGCAGATTTCGCGTCCAGACACATTCCGGGAACGCTGAACATTCCCTTCAACAAGAGTTTTCCAACCTGGGCCGGCTCGCTGCTGCCCTACGACCGAGACCTGTATCTCATCGTGGATACCGCGCGTGCCGGAGTCCTGGATCGGGTCACCCAGAGTCTTCTGATGATCGGCCTCGATCGCGTCGTGCGCGGGTACTTCGGTGCGGAAACGCTGGAGCTCTGGGGTCGCGACGGAGGATCCTTCGCCAAGGTGCCGCAGCTCTCAGTTGCCGAGCTTGCCGCCAAACGGCATGGGCTGGTGGTGCTCGATGTGCGGGGCCGCTCCGAATGGGACGCGGGACACATTCCGGGCGCGGTGCACGTCCCCCTCGCGGAGCTCCAGGACCGACTGACCGAGATCCCCCCCGATCAGCCCGTGGCGGTGCACTGCCAGGGCGGGGGACGCTCAGCCATTGCCGCGAGTGTATTGGAAGCGGCCGGGCGTAAAGAGGTTTCCAACGTCACCGGGGGTTTCGGGGAGTGGCTCTTGGCTGGCCTGCCGACCGAAAACACTCCGCTGCGGGATCGCACCATATCGTAGCACCAGTGCCAGAAAAAAAGGGTTTTCTGTACAGTCTGCAGACTCTTTCTTTCCATGTAAAACCTTGAATAACAAAGAGTTCCATGACATATCTGGTTTATTATGTCACGATTTTGTGCACGCTGGCCAGAACGGCACATTGGTTGCTCTTCACAATGGCATGAGTTACACGCGGCAGGGTGGAGCCGGGAAACAGAGACCGCTCCGGAGTCTGGTCGATGCAGGCCGGTTCCGGGAGGCGCTGTCTCACTACTTCGAGTCGACCGACTCGACCGGGTCGGCCACACCCCAGTGTCGGCTGCTGGCGGCGCAGGCCGCAGCCCGCATCGGCGAGTTTGAGGTCAGCGCCCGGCTCACCGCGAGCGCCAGGAAGGAGTTCGAAACCGCGGACGATATCGATGGGTTGCTCGAGTCGAGCAATCTCCTCGGAGCCATCGCTTTCGAGCGGGGGAAGATCAAGGATGCCGAGAGGCACTTTACGATGGTCGCGACGCTGGCGGAGGCGCATGGACGGGCCCGTTATACCGCCCGCAGCGCCAACAATCTCGGAAGTGTGGCCAATCTTCGGGGCAATCCGGTTCCGGCATGTGCGCTGTTTCAGCGGGCCCTCCAGGTCTACGAGATGGTGGGTGACGCGCGGGGAATCGCGGAGACCTGCCACAATCTGTCGATCGGGCTCCGCGAAAGTGGCGCACTGGATGTCGCACGGGATTCCAGCCTGCGCGCAGTGGAGAACGCCGAACAAGTCGGCGATCCTGGCCTGATCGCTCTCGCGCTGCTGGGCCGAGCCGAGGTCCATATCGCCGCAGGTTCGTACCTGGATGCTCTGGACGACATTCATCGGGCCGAGCTCCTTGGGTGGGCGGAAGGGAACGAGCCCCATCGCCTGGAGGCGGAGCGGCTGAGCGCGCTTGTCGCTCTGCGCCGCGGCGATGCGGCCGAAGCGCACCGGCGCGCGTCCCAAATGCAGGCGCGCGCCTCGGAGGCACAATTCGCCCTCCTCGCGGCGGAAGGAAGGTCACTGGCCGCACTCGCACTCAAGGCGCTCGGCCGTCACACCGAAGCGGTGGGGGCACGCGAGGCGGCAACGGTCGCGCTCCGGGCGCTGGGGGCAACGGGTCACCTGGCGCGGCTCGCCCGGGATTGGGAGAGCATGTAACCCGGGCCCGAAAATCGGCGCCGGCCCCCTTGTGAGAATTCCCTCCGTTCGGCATCCTACAAGGGCCCCAGCCTCGGGAGGGCCCATGGCAATCCAGCACCGTCACGATCTGCTTCGCGAAGGAATCATCACCGGCATCCTGGGCGCCATCGCGGTGGCGGGATGGTTTCTCGTTATCGATGCATTGCAGGGCCGCCTGCTCGCCACGCCGAGCGTTTTGGGCCAGGTGATCCTGTTCAACAATCCCAACCCGGTCGTTACCCCCGTCCAAACCGGCCCGATCGTCGCGTATACCCTGCTGCATGTAGGGGCCTTCATCGGATTCGGCATCGCGATCACTCACCTGGTCCACCTGGCGATGTACTCGCCGCTGGTCCGTTTCGCGCTCATGATCGTGGCGGTGGTGTTCGAGCTGTTCTTTTTCATGGTCACCTATGCGCTGTTCACCGGCACCAGCAGTCTCTTTCCCTGGTGGTCGGTACTGGGGGCCAATACCCTCTCCCTCCTCACGATGGGCTTCTACCTGATGCGGCGGCATCCGGGGTTGAAGAGACAATTCCAACGGGAGCCGTTAGGGGCGTAAACAAGGCAGTGGGCAGTAGGCAATAGGCAGTAGGCAGTAGGCAGCAGGCAGTAGGCAATCGGGGCGGGGAAGTCCTGCCTATTGCCCACGGCCGACTGCCTTTTTTCCCAGGCAGTTTGCCATTCTGACCGATTTTCCCCGTCGTGCAACGGCACGCCGACTGCACGGTCTCCTCTTGGATGGGGCATCGAGCCCCGCGTATCCGAAAACCAGACAGAGGAGGATGACCATGTATCTCACTACTACGCGCCGTGCAGCGCAGACGGCTCCGGATGTCTACTCGAACCTGCACCGCCTGAGCCGCATGATGGACGAAGCCCTGGGCGGCGGATGGAACGGCGGCACGGTCGCGTCGGCATGGACGCCGACTTGCGACGTCTTCGAGGACAAGGAGAATCTCAAAATCGTGCTGGAGCTCCCCGGAGTGCAGCCGGAGGACGTGAAGATCAGCCTGGAGAATCAGGTGCTCACGATTCAGGGCGAGAAGAAGCAGGTTGCGGAGGAGTCCAGCGAGCGATGGCACCGGTACGAGCGTTCCTACGGCAGCTTCGAGCGGATGTTCACCCTGCCGAGCACGGTGGATGCCGAGAAGATCCAGGCCAAGGTGGATAATGGACTGCTGACGGTGACGCTGCCGAAAGCCGAGCGGGCGAAGCCGAAGCAGATTCAGGTAGAGAGCAAGTAATAGGCACTAGGCACTGGGCAGTGGGCAGTGGGGTTGTTCCTGCCCATTGCCTAGTGCCCATTGCCCATTGCCCATTGCCTGCTCCCTGAGCGTAAGTTTCGCGGATGCGTATGTGTTCGATCTGCAATGCTCCCATCGAGGGAGATGTCTGCGAATACGACGTCCCGCTCGATCGGGCGCCGGGCATCGGTGATCCCGGTCTGCTCGCGACGGGACGGATGAGTCACGGTGATCACGAGCTGCACATCGCTCGCTGGCGGGTGCATCATCCCGACGAGCGGGGCGCCACGCCCGCGGTCATGGCGTGGGCCCGGGAGAGAGTGGCGCGGGCTGGTCAGCCTCCGCCGACCTGATCGCGCCGCGGAATGGGGGCGAAGAATGCCCGGAGCGCGGCGATGTCCCCGCTCATGTCCCCGGTAGGCTGAAACGGCGGTCCAAATCCCACCACGCGGCGCCGATTGTCGAAGTAACCCGGGACGATCGGCACTCCAGCCTCGTGCGCAATGCGGTAGAATCCGCTCTTCCAGCGGTCCACCGGCTTGCGAGTCCCCTCCGGCGCCACTGCGAGGATGAGGCTCTTCCTGTCGGCGAACATGGCCACGGTTTGCACCACGATCCCTCCCGGTCGCGTCCGATTGACGGGCAGCCCGCCGAGCCATCGCATCACCGGTCCCAGCGGCCCCCGGAAGAGCTCGACCTTCCCGATGAAGCGCACTTCGAGTCGCATCGCGAACACCAGGGCAATCCCGACGAAAAAGTCCCGGTAGGAGGAATGCGGCGCGGCGATGACGACAGCCTTGGCCAGGTCGGGAAAAGCGCTGCCGATGCGCCAGCGCAGGAGTCGGAGCATCATCCGGCCGATCGCCGCGCGGAGGAAGCCGCCGCGACGGGGAACGAGGGGGCCGGGTTCCGGAATCTCCATGGCGCGAAACATGGCGGCGGCGAGGGCGCCGCGATAGCTTGACGCGCATGACCTTTTCCTCTCGCGGATTCCTCACCGGCCTCGCCGCCTCATGATTCTGGGAGTCGTCGGGGGAAGCGGGCTCTACGATATCGATTGGCTGGAGCATCCCCGCTGGGAAACCATCATCGGCCCCTTCGGCACGCCGTCGGATGACCTACTGATCGGTGAGCTGGACGGGATCCGGATGGTCTTCCTGCCCCGGCATGGTCGCGGGCACCGGATCACCCCGTCCGAGGTCAACTACCGCGCCAACATCGATGCGCTGAAACGGGCCGGAGTCACCGACGTGATCGCATTTTCCGCTGTCGGCTCCCTGCGCGAGGATCTGGCGCCCGGCACTTTCGTCCTTCCCGATCAATTCATCGACCGCACCTTCGCCAGGCCGAGGAGTTTTTTCGGCACCGGACTGGTCGGCCACGTCTCGATGGTCCACCCGGTGTGCGGCCGGCTGGGCGACGCGATCGCCGCGTCGGCCGCGGAGACGAATGTCCCGGTCGTGCGGGGCGGCACCATGCTCGTGATGGAAGGGCCGCAATTCTCGACCCGGGCGGAGTCGGAGCTGCACCGCGCATGGGGATGCGCGGTGGTCGGCATGACCAGCATGCCGGAGGCGAAGCTCGCCCGGGAGGCGGAGCTCTGTTACGCGACCGTCGCGATGGTGACCGACTACGACTGCTGGCGGCCCGAGGAAGGCCACGTCACCGTCGAGCAGGTGGTTGCGGTGATGGAGCACAACGTCGTCGCCGCGCGGACCCTGCTGCGACGGCTGGTACCGCGGCTCCGGGACCGCGAAGTTCCCTGCCCGGCGGGCTGCGATCGCGCGCTCGACGGCGCGATCATGACCGCGTCGCACGCGCGCGATCCGCGCGTAGTCGCGCAGCTCTCCGCCGTCATGGGGCGCCCGGTGTGACGGACCTGCGTGCGCTGGTGCGCACGATTCCCGGCTACCCCAAGCCGGGCATCCTGTTTCGCGACATCACGACGCTGCTGCTCGACCGGGACGGATTCCGGGAGACCATCGATGGCTTCGCTGCGCGCTACGCCGGGGCGGGCATCGACAAAGTCGCCGGCGTCGAAGCCCGGGGATTCATCCTCGGCGGGGCGGTGGCCGACCGGATCGGCGCGGGCTTCGTCCCCATTCGCAAGCGCGGCAAACTTCCCTTCCGAACGATCGGCTGCGACTACGCCCTGGAATACGGCTCCGACCGGGTCGAGATGCACGTGGATGCGGTGCTTCCCGGGGACCGGGTGCTGCTGGTGGACGACCTGATCGCCACCGGCGGCACCGCGCTCGCCGCCGCAAGACTGATCACCGAGGCGGGGGGACTGGTGCACGAAGCCGCGTTCGTGATCGATCTTCCCGATCTTGGAGGGGCCGGGAGACTCCAGGGTACCGGGATCCCGATCTTTGCGCTGATGAAGTTCGCCGGCGAATAGGCCACCAGCGCAACTGTCACCACGATATACAGTTAGCTATTCGACAGTCGACTCTGGGTACCAAACCCGCTAAATTGATTCAGGTAGTTCCGCCCGCAGCCCGAGGACACGATGGCAGAATCGAATCCGAATACCAAGTGGCGAGAGATCGTCGCCAGATATCAGACGCCGAGCGTCAAGCGCGCGGTCTGGCAGCTGGTCTCCACCCTGGTGCCGTTCGTCGGCGCCGTGATCCTGATGAACTGGAGCCTGTCGGTCAGCTACTGGCTCACGTTGGCGCTGGCAATTCCGGCCGCGGGTCTCACCATCCGCACGTTCATCATCATGCACGATTGCGGACATGGCTCCTTCCTGCCCTCGAAGACCTGGAACAACATCATCGGATGGGTGACCGGTATCCTCACCACGACGCCCTATTCGCATTGGCGCCGTGAGCATGCCATTCACCATGCCACTTCGGGCCATCTGGAGCAGCGCGGCACCGGCGACATCTCGACCATGACGGTGCGTGAATACCTGGCGGCGGGACGCTTGCAGCGCATCTGGTACCGCATCTACCGGAATCCGGTGATCCTTCTCGTGATCGGGCCGGCATTCCTGTTCATCAAGCATCGCTGGCCCACCCGCAGTATCGCGGGGAAGAAAGAGATCCTGAACGTCCATCTCACCAATCTGGCGCTCGCTGCGCTGGTGACGACGCTCTCGCTCCTGATCGGCTTCAAGGATTTCATGCTGATCTGGCTGCCGATCTTTCTGCTCAGCGGCGCCGCCGGGGTCTGGCTCTTCTACGTGCAGCACCAGTTCGAGGACGCGTATTGGCGTGGCGGCGAGGACTGGGACTACGCCACCGCAGCGGTGGCGGGCAGCTCCTACTTCCGGCTGCCGAAGGTGCTGCAGTGGTTCACGGGGAACATCGGTTTTCACCACGTGCACCATTTGAGCCCGAAAATCCCGAACTACCGGCTCGAGCGATGCCACCGGGAAAACCCGACGTTTCAGAAGGTCGTGACGCTCACGCTCCGGGAGAGCGTCCGCACCCTTGGACTTCGGCTGTGGGACGAAGAGAGCGGCAGGATGGTGGGCTTCGGTCATCTCCGGCGGCTCCGCAGCGAGCAGCGGATCGGCCGCGCGGCCTGAGCAACACCAGCGCCGCCGAGCTGGTGCCCGCGGTCCGGCGGGCCGAGGAACGGATTCGTCCCAGGATTCTCACCACCCCACTCGTCTCATCCCCCATCGGCGCCGGCAACGGCGCCGATTTGCATCTCAAGCTCGAGAATCAACAGCATACCGGGTCGTTCAAGGCGCGGGGCGCCTTCAATAAGCTGCTGTCGCTGGAGCACGCCGACCTCGCGCGCGGGGTGATCGCCGCCTCCACCGGGAATCACGGCGCGGCGGTCGCCTATGCCGCCCGGGAAATCGGCGCCGTGGCGCGGGTGGTGGTGCCGGGGAACGCCGATCCCGGCAAGGTGACCGCCATTGCATCGCTGGGAGGCGAGGTGATCGTGCATGGGGAGGATTCCGCGGTTGCGGAAGCCCACGCGCGGGCGCTGGCAGCCCGGGATGAGGTGCCGTTCATTTCCCCCTACAACGACGTCGACGTGGCGGCGGGACAGGGCACCGCGGGCGTCGAGATCACCCGGCAGCTCCACGGCATCGATGCGGTCTTCATCGCGCTGGGCGGCGGCGGGCTGCTGGCCGGCGTGGGGGCGTGGGTCAAGTGGGTTCGCCCCGAAGCGGCGATCATCGGATGCTCTCCGGAGAACTCCGCCGTGATGATCCACTCGCTCCGGGCGGGGGAAATCCTGGAGCTCGAGTCGAAGCCGACGCTCTCCGATGGCACCGCCGGTGGGGTCGAGCAGGGCGCCGTCACCTTCGCCTGGTGCCGCGAGCTGGCCGATGACCTGGTCACGGTGAGCGAGGAGGAGATCCGCCGGGCGATGCGGGTGGTGCACGAGACGCATGGACTGACGGTGGAAGGAGCCGCCGGAGTGGCGGTCGCGGGATTTCTGGGTCAGGCCGAGCGATGGCGGAACCGACGGGTCGTCGCGATCGTCTGCGGCGGCAACGTCAGCCCCGCCGTGTTCCGCTCGGTCCTGTGATGCTCCTCAGGTGGGCAGTATCCGCATCACGATCTCTTCGCCCGGACGTACGTCGAATTCCTCGCTGACCGAGTTTCGCGTTCGCCCCAGCGGGTCGGCAACGATGCGGATCCTGGGCGCGCCGAGATACAGTGTTCTCGCCATCTGGAACGTCTGGGTGGCGCCGGGATTGACCGTTCCGAGCCGCATCCGCGTGCCGCTCCGCAAGACGAAAATCGTCATGGTCTCCTGGCTCTGATTCTCGACCTTGAGAATCGCCGGCGTGTTGTCGGGGTTGACCCCTGGGTCGGGTTGGCTTCCCCCGCATGCCGACAGGCTCACCGCGGTCATCGTCGCCAGGACAAACCTTCGCAGCGTATGATTACTCATGATCCGATCCTTTCTTGCTCTCCCCCCTGGCAGACGACACCCCGTCGTCCCAGCCGCACACGCCCCGTCATGACAGTGCCCGAGATTACGCTCTCCGCGATCGAGACCGCCATCGGGACACTCTCTCCCCTGGTGCGCGAAACCCCTGCATGGGTCTGGAGGGACGAGCTCGCGGAACGGCTTTTCCCGGCGAGGACGGCCGCCGTGCTCAAGCTCGAGCTCTTCCAGTACGCCGGCAGCTTCAAGGCGCGGGGCGCGCTCTGCGTGATGCTGGCCCTCGATCCGGAGGCGAGACGCCGGGGGGTGACGGCGGTGAGCGCCGGGAATCACGCGATCGCGGTGGCGTGGGCCGCGGGGACCCTGGGGACCACCGCCAAGGTGGTGATGCCGAACACGGCCGACCCCTACCGGGTGGAGCGCTGCCGGCGGCTCGGTGCCGAAGTCGAATTGACCGGCGATGTCCACGCGGCGTTCGCACGAGTCCAGGAGATCGAGCGGGTGGAAGGCCGCAGCTTCGTGCATCCGTTCGAAGGGCCTCGCACGGCATTGGGCACCGCCACGCTCGGTTACGAGCTGATGCGGCAGGATCCCGATCTCGAGGCGGTCATCG
>Ga0114129_10014754_pt1 | contig 11132 bp, 9 predicted proteins | sample RhiMetdeltSRZDD1_FD_80071 | JGI IMG/M metagenome (GOLD analysis project Ga0114129, IMG submission 80071) | Populus rhizosphere microbial communities from Tennessee, USA - Rhizosphere MetaG P. deltoides SRZDD1 (version 2) (version 2) | ecosystem: Host-associated > Plants > Roots > Rhizosphere >... | reverse complement strand
CGGTAGGAGGTAGAAACAGGCTGCGGGGTCGTGTCGCGGAAGAACGCGGTGTCGGCGAAAGGCTGACCGTGGATCTGGTCTCGGCCGCCGGCGACGTAATCCCAAGTAACGGAGTCAGCAGCGATGTAGTAGGTGCGAGTCTTCCCGGCTGGCGCACCCGGTCGGCCGGCCATTACGGCCACGAGCGCACCGACCGAAAGGGCAAGCCAGCCTGCGCTCCACCCATCGACGGGGACGCATAAATAGACCTCTGGACTGGAAGGAAGTGCGGCTAATCTGGTGGACGGTACACCATCCCACCAGCAATCAGCCTTGTCCCGGCAGGTACGTAAAAGCAGCCGCTGCCGCTGAGCGAGGCCCCTAAGCTTCGGACCGGCCGACGGGTAGCCCTTGACGGCGCGGGTGGAGTTGAGTTTGCTACTACCGATTCGCACACAGCATTGGCAATCCCGCCGCCCCTCTCGTGCGGCGGAGCTTCCCCGTAAGGAACCAACCGAACAGGGGGCGCCATGCGTACAATCGCGGTCGTCAACCAGAAGGGCGGGTGCGGCAAGACCATCACGGCAATAAATCTCTCAGCCTTCCTGGCGATGGCAGGACGACGAGTGCTGCTCATCGACATCGACCCGCAGGGCCACTCCACGCTGGGCCTCTCCATCAGCATCCTCACCCGAACGATGTACGACGTGTTCTGGAGCAAAAATGGCGGACCGGAGATTACGATCCCCGACATCACGCGCGCAGTCAGCCCGAACTTCGACCTCGCGCCCGCCGACATTCTCCTGAGCGCCATCCCCGAGTCACTGGCCGGGCTTCCCGGCCGTGAGAACATCCTCACCTGGGCTTTCAGCCAGCTCGACAGCCGCTACGACTACGTGATCGTCGATTGTCCCCCGAACGTCGGCCTGCTGACGTTCAACGCTCTCATGGCCTGCTCCGAAGCGCTCATTCCGATGGAGCCGAGCTTCTTCTCGCTGCACGGGATCGCGAAGCTGTTCGAGACGTTCGAGATCGTGGAACAACAAACGGGTCACCGGATCTCCGGCCGGGTACTGATGACGTTGTACTCCGGTCGATCACCCTTCGTGAAGTCCGTGCTGGACGAGGTGCGCGGCCACCTGGCGGACCGGCACTTCCAGACGGTGATTCGTTACAGCGTCAAACTGGCGGAGGCCGCCAGTCATGGCCTGCCGATCACCCAATACGCGACACGGTCCGCAGGCTTCGACGACTATCAGGAGCTTGCGAACGAGGTGCTACAACAGGAAGCCCCTCTCCCGCCCGCCGAGAGCACTACCGAGCTGACGGCGCCCGCGGTGACGCCCGACGGAGTTGTGTTCACCATCGAGGCGCCTGGTGCGGAACACGTGTACATCGCGGGTGACTTCAACGACTGGAAGCCGGACGGCAGCGAGATGGAAGCGGTGGGACAGGTCTGGAGGAAGCTGCTGAAGCTCGCGCCGGGCCGCTATCGGTATCGATACGTCGTAGACGGCCAGTGGTGTACCGATCCGGGAAACACAACCGTGGAGCCCAGCCCGTTCGGCGGGAACGACTCGGTGCTGGTGCTGAACGACCTTCAACCCGCCGAGGAAACGGTTCCGCGGAGCGAAGATGGAGCAGCCTAGCCAGACAGCTTCCGGGCCGCCGACGATCGGCCGACCGGATAAACCGTTGGGGCGCGGCCTGGAAGATGTCGCACGGGTCTTTCTGTCGGGCAACGCAGTCGAGAAAAGCGTCGAACGCATGGCTGTCCGCCAGGCAACGCGGCCGCTTCCTCAGGAGATGGCAGCCCGCACCAGCCTTTTGCTACGGCCGGCCGACGTTACTCGGCTGCAACTGGCGACGGCACTGAAGGAGTTCGCGGGAGCCCTCGGCGAAGGGCTGCGAGAACTCGACGCCGAAGTACCCTGCCCGCCCTGGGGCGAGATCGACCTCCTGGCCGTTGATCGGGCAAACCAGCTCACGATCATCGACTTCGATACCACAGCAAGCGACGAGATCCTGGTACGCGGGCTCAGTCATGTCGACTGGGCCGCGGAGAACGTGCCCAACCTGCGGCGCATGTTCAGAGGAGAAGCGATCAACTTCTCCCTCCGGCCCAGGCTCTTTCTGGTTGCCCCCCAACCCTCGTTTCGCGTAACGCGGGCCGCACACCAGCTCACCGGTCTGCGCATCGATTGGGTGCGCTATCACGCTGTCGAAACAGCGGGGGGCACGGGCATTCTATTCGAGAGCCTCACGCCGGAGTGAGTTGGACGATGAGCTAGTCCCGCCAGAATCCCTGGCCGCGTCGCGCACCCGGTGCAGGCGCAGCGGGATGCCCCGCTCTCTGCTCGGCCCATATCTTTCCATCCATGTCCGGCACATTCGACCGTCTCAAAGGCGCCCTGGCCGACCGGTATGCCCTCGAGCGCGAGCTTGGCGCCGGCGCCATGGCGACGGTCTTTCTCGCGCATGATGTGCGGCACAATCGCAAGGTGGCCCTCAAGATTCTCCTCCCCGAGATCGCCGGGCTCATCGGCGCTGAGCGGTTCCTCAAAGAGATTGAAACGACTGCAAACCTGCACCATCCCAACATCCTGCCGCTGTTCGACTCGGGGCGGATCGACGGAACCGTCTTCTACGTCATGCCCTATGTCGCGGGCGAATCGCTCCGCGACCGGCTCATCCGCGAGACCCAGCTTCCCGTGGCCGACGCCATTCGCATTGCCGTGGAGATCGCCGAGGGGCTCGATTATGCCCATCGTCACGGGGTGATCCATCGCGATGTCAAGCCGGACAACGTGCTGTTCCACGATGGCCGGGCCTTGGTCGCCGACTTCGGTATTGCGCTGGCCGGAAGTCGCGACGACGGCGCCACCCGCATCACCAAGACGGGGATGAGCCTGGGTACGCCACAGTACATGAGTCCCGAGCAGGCCGCCGGCGAGCAAAGACTGGATGCGAGAAGCGACGTCTACGCGCTCGGGTCGGTCATGTACGAGATGCTGGTCGGCGAGCCCCCGTTCTCCGGCCCCACGGCGCAGGCGATTCTATCGCGGGTTATGACCGACGAAGCGATTCCGGTCGCACAGCAGCGGAAGACGGTTCCGGCCCACGTCGATGCCGCCGTCTCGCGCGCGCTGGAGAAGTTGCCCGCCGACCGCTTCCAGACTGCGGCGGAGTTCGCGGAGGCGCTGCGCGGCGCCGTCTCCGCCAGCGATCGCCGGCGCCGGCAAGCGGCTGCGGCTTATCGAGTCCCGCTTCTATGGGCGCTTGCCGGTCTTTCTGTGCTCGCCCTTGCGTGGGTGGGAACCCGCGGCGCTCGCACGAGGCCTCCGCCCGCGGCCCCGGTTCGCTTCGGAGTGGATCTCGACCCCGGAACGGAGCCGACTTTCACGCCGATTGTGAAGTTGAGCGCCGACGGCAGAAACGTCTTCCTCACGGCCAACGTGAAGCGACATGAAGAGATCATTCATCGGCCGTTGGGGCAGATGCAGACCCGGACGATTGCCGGCGCAGGACTCGGTGATGTTGGGACCGGGAACAACCGGCCCTTTCTCTCGCCTGACGGGCGTTGGATCGCCTTTGCCGCCCAGGGACGCCTTCGCAAGGTCCCGGTGGAGGGCGGCGCCGCGGTGGATCTCGCGCCCGCCGAATGGGCCGGCGGCACGTGGGGGAGGAACGGACGGATCGTTTACACCTTGAGCTATAACACAGGCCTCTCCCTCGTGAGCGAGGGCGGAGGCGATGCCCGCGGCCTCACGACACCCGACACCTCCAAAGGCGAACTGGGCCACTGGTGGCCGCAGATCCTCCCGGATGGCGACCACGTGTTGTTCACGGCTTATCGCACACCGATCGAACGGGCCACGATCGAAGTGCTCTCGATCAAGACCGGCGAACGCAAGGTCCTGGTGACGGGCGGGGTGTACGGCCTCTACGTACCGACCGGGCACCTGCTTTTTGCCGTCGGAGAAACCATCCGGGCAGCGCCTTTCGACCTCAAGCGACTCACCGTCACCGGCGCAGCCATTCCCGTCGTCGATAGCGTGGCGATGAATCCGTCGGACGGTGCTGCGGCGTTCGACGTATCCGAGAACGGGACGCTCGCATACCTCCCGGTCAGCTCGTACGTCACCGAGACCGAAGTGAAGCTGGTTGATCGGCGCGGGCATGAAACGCTCGCGCTCCCCGGTGCTGATCGCTATCAGCACCCGCGGCTCTCGCCCGACGGTAGTCGCATCGCAGTCGACCTTCGGTCGGCCAACTCGCTGGGCGATGTCTGGGTCTTCCAGATCGGGCGCCCCACCGGGATCCGGCTCACCTCGGAAGGCGGCAGGGATTGGGCCGCGGAATGGACTCCGGACGGGCAGGAGCTGATCTACATCAGCGAGCGTCCCTACTACGATCTCTATCGCCGCGCAGCGGACGCGAGCCGGCCGGCCGCACCGGTGCTCACTGGCGGGCACGACCACTATACGGGCACGGTCTCCCAGGACGGGCGACTGATTGCGTTCGGCCTGAGCATCGCCGGCGCCTCGGAGATCTGGACGGTTCAGCTGCACGGAGACCCCGCACCGACTCGCTATTTCGCGAACGGTTTCTTCCTGTCTCACCCTTCGCTGTCGCCGGACGGCCGTTGGATGGCCTACGATTCCGACGAGTCGGGTCGGGTCGAGGTATATGTGCAGTCCTTCCCCGATCCCAGCATCAAAAGGTGGAAAGTCTCGCCCGCGAGCGGATCGGAACCGCTCTGGACTCGGGGCGGCCGCGAGCTGGTTTACCGCAAGGGCGACAGCGTCATGGCCGTAACCATGAATCTGGAAAACGGCTCGAGCGCTCAGCCCGTCGCGCTCTTCGGCGGCCCGTATCCGGACAGCCCGGGGTGGACCCGCCCGCGCAGCTACGATGTTTCTCGTGACGGCGAGCGCTTCGTTCTGCTCAAGCTGCCTCCCGGGCGCACTCGACCGAGGATCAACGTCGTGCTCAACTGGTTCGAGGAGCTTCGGGCCAAGGTGCCGCGCTGAGGGCCCTGGTCCGCACAGGGCCCAGGTGCTTGTCGAAATGGCCCGGGCCCGCGCGTCATGGTGCGGACGGAGCATGGTGCCCGCCCGTGACCCACAGGAGAGTCAAGTGCAATACTTGCTATTGCTTTACGCGAGCGAGGCCGGCTGGTCCAAGCTGACGCCTGCCGAGCAGGAACAGGGCGTGGCGGCTTACAGGGCGTACACGGAAGCACTGAACAACGCCGGCGTCCTCCGGGGTTCGAACCGTCTGCAGCCTATCTCGGCGGCCTCGACGGTACGCCTCTCGAACGGCAAGTCGCAGGTGCTGGACGGTCCGTATGCTGAGTCGAAGGAACAGCTGGGCGGCTATTACCTGATCGACGTGCCTGACCTGGATGCCGCGCTCTCGTGGGCGGCCCGTTGCCCGGGCGCGTCTCACGGTGTCGTCGAGGTGCGACCCATCTGGGCCAGGACTTAGTGACTTCCTCGGTGCTGGATGAGCGCGTGGGAACCCCGGAGGGCGACGAGCAGGCTCGTAGTATGGCGGACGCGGTCGCGCGCCGCAGCTACAGCAAGCTCGTCGCCTTTCTCGCGGCCCGTACTGGCGATGTCGCCGCCGCGGAAGACGCGCTGTCGGAGGCGTTCGCTTCCGCGCTCGTCGATTGGCCGCGGAAGGGCTGTCCCGCCAACCCCGAAGCGTGGCTCCTGACCGTCGCCCGGCGGAAGATCATCGACGCCAGCCGGCGGCAACGCCGTGGTGAGATTGCGACCGGGCATTGGCAGCTTCTCGCCGAGGGACTGGACGCGGCTGCGGCAAGCAAGGAAATCCCCGACCACCGCCTGGCGCTCATGTTCGCCTGCGCCCACCCCGCCCTAGAGTCCGGCGTCCGCGCGCCGTTGATGCTGCAAGTGGTCCTGGGAGTAGACGCAGCGACGATCGCTTCCGCGTTTCTCGTTTCGCCGACGACTATGGGTCAGCGACTGGTACGGGCCAAGAACAAGATCCGGCAGGCGGGGATTCCGTTCAGCATCCCCGAGCGCGAAGAGCTTCCCGATCGCCTGGCCGCGGTGCTCGACGCGATCTACGCAGCTTTCGCGGAAGGCTGGGCCGACCCGGGCGGAACCGATGTCGCCCGTCGCGACCTTGCCGAGGAAGCGCTCTTTTTGGGCGGCCTGGTGGCCGAGCTGCTTCCCGGGGAGTCCGAGGCCCTGGGGTTGCTAGCCCTCATGCTGCATGCGGAGGCGCGGCGGCGCGCGCGGCGCAATGATCGGGGCGAGTACGTGCCCCTGGCCGAGCAGGATCCCGGCCTGTGGGACGCCCGCATGATCGACACTGCTGAAAGGCTGCTCCGACGCGCCGGCGCTCTGGGCTCGATTGGTCGCTATCAGCTCGAAGGCGCATTGCAGTCGGCGCACATTCACCGCCGCCGCACGGGCGAGGCGAACTGGTCAGAGGTGGTGCAGCTGTACGACGCTCTCTTGACGCTGGTCGGCTCGCCCGTAGTCGCCATCAATCGCGCGTTGGCTCTGGCGGAGCTGGAAGGTCCCCGCGCGGCTCTCGAAGCCATGAAAGACCTGGACGGCGATGGGCGGCTCACGGAGTACCAACCGTACTGGGCTGCCCGAGCTGAGCTGCTAGCCAGAACCGATGCGCGGGACGAAGCCGCCCGGGCTTACGAGATTGCGATCGGCCTCGAGCGCGACCCTGCCGTCCGCCGCTTTCTGCAGCAGCGCCGCTCCAACTGCAACAGCGTAAACGGTGAACGGTAAACAGTAAACGGGAGGCTTCGACTAAGCGGAACCCCCGTTCACCGTTCACCGTTCACCGTTCACGCTTTTATTACACGTCTCCCCGGTCGAGGACGAACTCCTGCCGAACCTCTTCCCCCGCCATACCGTTGGGTCCGAACGTGCGCTCCACGAACACCACGCGGCCATCTCGACCGACCAGCACGACCGTTGACGAGCGGGTCCCGTAGTCGCGGGACGCAATGAAAGCGGCCGACAACAAACGCTCCCATTCGGGGCTCACGCCGGTTTGAGGCAGAGATGTGTCGGCAGCCTGCCTGCGGTCGGACAGGAGCGCAAAGAGATTGGGCACGAGCTCGCGTGCACCGCTCGCCAACAGGGCGGTCAAGCCGCTCTTGCTCGACGTCACTTTGGGCCATGCCGTATCGAGCAGGTGATTGCTCAGTCCATATACTCCGGGCACGAGGGCGCAAGCCCGGCCCTCCCGCGGCGCTCCTGCCGAAGACGCCCGATTGGAATAGTAGAAAAGCTCCCGGTAGCTGCCTGCGATCAGGTTGAACCCGTTGTAGAGCTCGGCCTCGCGCTCGACCCGGTCGATATGAGCGCGCGCACTGATCCCGGTTGTGAGATAGTCGCTCACCAGCCGGCCCCGCGACCGGTGAGCCGCAGGCTCGCGTTGGCCTTGACGGTAGTTGGTGACGGCCGCGAACCGCCCGTTTCGATCGATGCCGAGCCAGGTGCCTCCAGCCTCGAGGTCCCGTCCGCCGAGAACCCAGGGTGCGTCGGACCAGAACGCCGCCACCGCGGTCGGCCGATCGTAGAACTCATCTCGGTTGGCCGCGACGATCAAAGCGTAGTCAGGGTGTGCGTCGAGAGCAGTCAGGATGAGGCACATGCATCAAGGTAACGATCAGGCGATCCGCACTCGGCTCGACGCCTTGGAAAGTCACCTGCTCAATTATCCTTTCCATTCATGGGATCAGCACGCGGCAAGTCGCCTGGGTCTCGAGCGGGCGATCGCGAGGTGCTCACGGTCGAGGGCCGCGAGGTCGCGGTCTCCAATCCAGGCAAAGTGCTGTTTCCGGATGCCGGCTACACCAAGCTCGACCTTGCCCGCTACTACATAGCCGTGGCCGACGGAGCGCTTCGCGGCGCCGGTGGCCGGCCCAACGTGCTGGTGCGCTATCCTCACGGCGTGGGCGGCGAGTTCTTCTACCAGAAGCGCGCTCCCACCTCGCGCCCGGCCTGGATCGAAGTAGTCTCGCTCAAGTTCCCCTCGGGTCGGAGCGCGGACGAAGTCGTGCCCCGCGACGCCGCGGCTCTGGTCTGGCTCGCCAACCTCGCCTGCCTCGAGCTGCATCCCCATCCGGTGCTCGCCGATGATCTCGATCATCCCAACGAGCTGCGCGTCGATCTCGACCCTGTGCCGGGCGTCGAGTGGTCGCAGGTGCGAGCAGTGGCGAGCATGGTCGAGCAGACGCTTAAGGACTTCGGCCTCGTGGGCTGGCCCAAGACGTCGGGCTCGCGCGGGATGCACATCAACGTGCGGATCGAGCCGCGCTGGAGCTTCGACGAGGTACGCCGAGCCGCGCTGGCACTCGCCCGTGAGGTGGAGCGGCGCGCACCCAGGATCGCTACCAGCAAGTGGTGGAAGGAGGAGCGGCACGGCGTCTTCGTGGACTACAACCAGAACGCCAAGGATCGCACGGTCGCCTCGGCCTACTCCGTGCGGCCCACGCGCGATGCCAGGGTCTCCGCCCCGCTCGCCTGGGATGAGGTCCCCAGCGTCGACCCGGCCGATTTTACCCTCGTGACGATGCCCAAGCGCTTCGCGGAGGTGGGCGACCGGCACGCGGCCATCGACCAGCACGCCGGGTCGATCGAGCTGCTGCTCGAGCTTTCAGAGCGGCACGAGCGCGAGGGTCTCGGCGACGCCCCGTGGCCGCCGCACTACCGCAAGCAGCCCGGAGAGCCGGCGCGGGTTCAGCCGTCGAAACGACGCGTATCCAAGCACCCGCTCATCGAGATTGGACGGGCCAAACAGAAGGAGGTGGCGTTAGAGGGACTCGAGCGCTGGAAGACGCGACATCCGGAGGCTGCGTCCCATCTGGAGCCGGCCGACATTCTGGTAGACTCGATGCGAGGACGCTCCTCCACCTGGACCCGGATCCGCGTCAACCTGCAGCACGTGCCCACCGAGCTCAGGCCGGATCAGGAACCGCTCGATCCCGACGAGAAGACCTGGTCCAGTTCGTAAGGGCGGGTGACCTCGAGCTGATCGTAGCGACAATCCCTCGGCTGCTTGTCGGGCCGCCAGCGCAGGAACGTCGCGGCGTGGCGGAAACGGTCGCCCTGCAGGTGGTCGTACTTCACCTCACAGACACGCTCTACCCGTAGCGGCTCCCACGACAGATCCTTGCCCGCACTCCAGCGACTCTGACCTCCCGGCATCCGCGTCATCTCGCTCTGCGCCGCGGCCCACTCCCGCCATGGATGGTGCTCGATCGCGTTCCGCCGAAGCGGCTCCAGCTCGGCCACCAGCTGCTTCCGCTTCGCCATCGTAAACGACGACGTCACGCCCACGTGCTGCAGCACGCCCCGGTCGTCGTAGAGACCCAGAAGCAGCGAGCCGACCGCATCCTTGCCGCTCTTATGCCAACGAAACCCCGCCACGACGCACTCTGCGGTCCGGGCGTGCTTCACCTTGAGCATGGCGCGTTTCCCGGGCTGATAGGTGCTCTCGGCCGGTTTCGCAATCACGCCGTCCAGGCCCGCGCCCTCGAATTCATCGAGCCACCGCTCGGCCGTCGCCCGATCGCGCGTCATCGGAGTGAGATAGACCGGCGGACCGACGTTCTCGAGCAGCTTTTCCAGCAGAGCGCGGCGCTCGTGCTGCGGCGCGTCCATCAGGTTCCTTCCTCGCGCCGCCAATAAGTCGAATCCGACGAACGAGGCCGGCGTTTCCTTCGCGAGCTTCGCGACCCGTGAGGCTGCTGGATGCAGCCTGAGCTGCAACAGATCGAAATCGAGTCCGTGAGCCGTCCGGATCACGATTTCGCCGTCCACCACGCAGTTCGCCGGCAACTTCTCGACCAGCGAGTCATGGAGTTCCGGGAAATACCGGTCGAGGGGGCGCAGGTCTCGGCTCTGGATGAACACGTCCGAGGCGCCGCGAAACACAATCGCACGAAAGCCATCCCACTTAGGCTCGTAGAGATAGTTTCCACCGGGTGGCAGCGTGTCGGCCAGCTTCGCCAGCATCGGCTCGACGGGTGGCGTGATCGGGAAGGAGTCGGGGGCAGCGGGCGCGCTCATCCTGCCCCCAAACTAATTAGCCTCTCGCTATCGTCGGCTGGCCGGCGGGACCACCCCATTCATGCGCAAGTACTCCACCATTTGACCGTAATGATCGAACGCATGGATCAGCGCCTCTGCGATCAGCGAGAGTCGCGTTGCGCTTCCGGCCTGAAACGGGGAAATCGGCGACGATTTTACCGGCACTCGGGCGTCCCCGATTGCATCCACGGCCCTTTCGAGCGCCTCAAATGAGCCTGTTAGATAGGCGACGACCTGCGCCTTGGTGATCAGGCTGTCCGGACCTGCCTCATCCCCCGCGTCGAGCGGCGCAGGCTGCCCCAGTGCCGCCGCCGCGAGGATGTAGTTGGTCGCTGCAAGGTGCTTTACCTGGCCGCCGAAGGTCCGAACGTTCTTGAACTCACCGACCGTTGGCGCGAAGCCGTACTTGTCTGCGGGCATGGCTTCCGCCGCTTCGACGATGTCGCGGCGCACGGCGGTCTTCAGCATGAGGCGAAAGTTGGCACGGTCTTGCAACGCTGCCGAATCGGTGGTCGTTGACCGCGACGCTGCAACCTGTGCGCTGGTGCGATGAGCCGCGGCGACCAGGCCCATCAAAAGCAATGCGACGCCGAATAGAGCCTTCGTAACCATAGGATGTTCCGTCACAAGTTGGAGGACGGCGCCATCCTACCACGTGAAGCACGGTTCAAGTCAATGCGTGAGGGATGCCCGTTCGCTCGCTAACCTGGCCACGCGCTTCCGGACGCAGTCGCCAAGCGTCTCACACCGGCACCGCGTGAGACGCTCGAGCAGGTCACGCATGCGTTCTGCCCGCTCAATGCGGCCACGAACCTCAGCAAGCTTCGGCCGCGCCAGCGCCTGCCATCGGGTCGATGCGGGCGTGTGGCGATCGAACCCATCGAGCAGCCATTTGGTTTCACGGATCGTGAAGCCGGCGTCACGCGCGAGTTGAACCAGACCGAGTGACTCGAAAACCGAGGCGTCGTATACACGGCGACCACCGACGCGGCGCGTGGCGCGGAGGAGCCCCGACCGCTCATAGTAGCGCAAGGCCGACGTACGCAGCCCTGTGCG
>Ga0114129_10014753_pt1 | contig 11133 bp, 8 predicted proteins | sample RhiMetdeltSRZDD1_FD_80071 | JGI IMG/M metagenome (GOLD analysis project Ga0114129, IMG submission 80071) | Populus rhizosphere microbial communities from Tennessee, USA - Rhizosphere MetaG P. deltoides SRZDD1 (version 2) (version 2) | ecosystem: Host-associated > Plants > Roots > Rhizosphere >... | reverse complement strand
GAGACGCTCCGCCGCATCAAAGCTCGCGGAAGCGCACGGTGGGATGTTTGGATCCTGATCGCATGGGTCCTGTTTCTGCTCCTCGTCGTCATTCCGTGGATGACGAGTCAGGCGACGCGCTAGATGTGACACGCGGCCAGCGCTGCTCGAGCCATTCGTACAAGACCGGAAGGACGACGAGCGTCAACAGCGTCGAGGTCACCAGTCCTCCAATGACGACGATCGCGAGCGGCCGCTGGATCTCCGACCCAGCACTAGTCGAGAGTGCCATCGGCATGAACCCCACGTCCGCGACGAGCGCAGTCATCAGCACCGGCCGCAGCCGGACGTCGGCGCCCTGACGCACCGCGTCCTCGAGTGACGATCCCCGATCGCGCAACTGATTGATGTAGGCGATGAGCACCACGCCATTGAGCACGGCCGCGCCGAACAACGCGATGAACCCGACCGACGCGCTGAGGCTCAGGTTCAGCCCGCGAAGCCAGAGCGCGGCAATCCCACCGACCAGCGCGAAGGGCACGTTCAGCATCACGAGCAGCGCCTGTCGGGCGCTGCCGAAGCTCGCATACACGAATCCAAGAATGAGCAGCAGGACGAGCGGCACGATGATCGCGAGGCGCCGCACGGCGCGCTGCTGGTTCTCGAACTGGCCGCCGTACATCACGAAGTAGCCTTGCGGAAGCGTCAGACGTCTCGCCACTTCGCGTTGCACGTCAGCCGCGAATCCTCCCAGGTCGCGGCCACGCACGTTGCTCTGCACGATCATGAGGCGTTGGCCGTTTTCGTGATTGATCCGCTCCGGTCCTTCGACGACACGCACGTCGGCCACTTGTGACAAGGTGACTCGGGCTTTCGACGGCGTGGTCAGAATCATGTCTCCGATGGCCTGCGGCGTTCCGCGGTACGGATCGGCCAGCCTCACGACGACGGGAAATCGCTTGCGGCCGTCAATCACCTCGGTGGCTTCCGATCCTCCGATGCCGGTCTGAACCGCGGCGCGCACGTCGGCGACGTTCAAGCCGTACCGCGCGAGCGCCGCGCGGTCGAGCGCGAGCTCCACTTGCATCGCGCCGGCGCTGACGTCCACGGAGACATCGGCGGCCCCTGGAACTGTCGCGATGAGATCGCGGATCTCAGCGGCCTTCTGCTGCAGTACCGCGAGGCTGTCGCCGTACACCTTCGCGCCGAGCTCGGTCCGCACGCCGGAAATCGATTCGTCGAGTCGCATCGCCATCGGAGCGGTGAAGTTGTAGTCGATTCCCGGAATCTCCTTGAGTGCCGAGTCCATCTTGACGATGAGCGTTTCCGGCGACGATGCCGTCCAAGTCGCTCGCGGTTTGAGGGTGACATACACGTCGCCGGCGTACAGCCCCATCGTCTCCGTCGCGAGCTCCGGCCGTCCAAGCTTCGTGACGACGCGCTGCACTTCGGGAAACTGCATCAGCGTGCGCTCGATGTCCTGCGCGATGGCCATCCCCTGCGGCAGCGAGGTGCTCGGCAGGCGTCGAGTCTCGATGAGCATCGAGCCTTCGTCGAGCTTCGGCATGAACTCGGTCCCGAGAAACGGCAGCGATGCGAGCGCCACAACCAACACCGACAGCCGACCTAGCCCTCGACGTCCGGTACGCATCGTGCTCGTCTCGCAATCACCGGCATCGCCGGGGCCGTGATTGCGGGACGACTAATGCAGGGTTTCTTGTTCGGCATCGGCAGTCTCGATCCACTGACGTATTCGGTCGTACCCTGCGCGCTGACGGTGGTCGCGATCATCGCGAGCTGGCTGCCGGCACGTCGCGCGTCACGGATCGACGCGATGACCGCCCTGCGAGGTGATTGACCGTGATCGCGCACTCGCCGCTCACGACGATCGCGGACACAGGCCGCGTGTTATTCTTGCGCGGTGAGTCAGCCCGCGTCGGTCAAACCCCTCGCAACGTACGAAGATCTCAAGCTGGTACCCGACCACTTGGTTGCCGAGATCCTCGAAGGCGAGCTGTTCGCGACGCCGCGTCCGGCGTTACCGCACGCACATGCTGGGTCGGCGCTGGGCATCGAGATCGGCGGTCCGTTCGGCCATGGTCGCGGCGGACCCGGGGGATGGTGGATCCTCGATGAACCCGAGCTTCACCTGCAACAAGACGTCGTTGTACCTGATCTTGCAGGGTGGCGACGAGAACGGCTGCCAACGACCTTCGCGGACGCCGCATTCATGACGCTGGCTCCCGACTGGGTCTGCGAAATCCTCTCGCCTTCCACCGAGCAGATGGACCGGTCGCGCAAGCTGAGAATCTATGCGCGTGAGGCGGTGTCGTGGGTCTGGCTCGTCAATCCGATCTTGCGAACGCTCGAGATTTTGCGCTTAGAAGCCGGTCGATGGGTGCTCGTCGATACGCACGCCGGCGAGCAAGAGGTTCACGCCGAGCCGTTCGAGGCGATCGTGCTCGAGCTCTCACGGATCTGGCCCCCCTTGGCGACGCCAGCACCTGAATCACATCGACGCTAGCTCGGATGCCTGGGTGAGCGCGCGAACGCGGTCACGGATACGCCGCCTTCATTACTGCTGCGAGCCGTATTCCCGCGAGCCGGAGCTGCCCCACAATCGCGGGGATGCTCGCCTGCTCGTAGCGCGCATCGATCACTTCGTGCTTCGCGAGCATGCGGTGCGCGACGTCGTGATTGTCGGCACAGGACGCCAGGGCCGCCGCTGATGCTGGCTCCGGCGGAACGTGGTTCGGCAGTCGCGGATAGACGAGATTCGTGCCGATCGCATGCGCGCCTTGCGCCCAGCCGGTCACCACACCTTTCGTCGGCCTCCGCGCGGCGACCGCCGCGGGCAACGGACGCTGCGCCACGATGTACGCGGCGAGCGCGCGGCCGTCCGCGAGCCGGTGCGTGGTCATGAGCGCTCGAATCATGTTCGAATCCCACACGGCGTGCAGGTTGGGCGAGAAATCGCCGTTCGCATTCTGCTGCGGCGCGCGGTCGTAGTACGTCACCGGGACGCAGTTTCCGCCGCGATCGCCGTTGGTGGTCGCATGCAGCGGCTGGTGCAGGTCGCCGACGAAGTGCAGCAGAAAGCGCAGCGCCTTTCCTTTCACGACCGCATCGGTCGATATGGTCAGCGCTCGAAACTGCGCGGCAATCGCCTCCACGACGCAGTTCCCGTCCGGACAGTATCGGTGCTCGTTCGCCGCCGTCAGCGTGACGCTTCGCGGCACGTTGATGAAATGCCATCCGAACGTGGCCGCGTCGACGTCGCGATAATCGTCCGCCCACGTCGCGCTGTCGGCAATCGGATCGTCCGACACTGGGTCGCAGAACCGGGCCAGCGCGGGATCGATCGGCGCGGCGGCCAGAGCCGCTTGCACCGACGCGAGCGTCGCGGACGGTAGAAGACGTTCGGCGATGAACACTGCGGCACGGTGGCCATCGCATCCCCATGCTTCCGCGTCCGCACGGCCGATGGTCAACACCAGCGCGACGGCTGCCATCCGCGAAGTCATGCTGAGGAGTCTACTTCTCGACAACGCGCGGTCAGCCGATCGGCGGGAATCCGGAAGCCGCTCGCATTGGACGGCGCCAGCCTCGAGCGTCACAGTCGGAATCCGCGAGTGCGCCCTGCGACGAGCGCCGTGACCCCCGCGAACAGCCAGAGATGGAGAGCCAGCGGACCGATACGCGCGGCGACGCCGATCACAGGATCGTCGTCGACGAACGACGGGATGTCGTCATGCTCGAGAAAGCTCATCTTCGCCGGGCAGCCGTTGCAGGCAGTCGTCGTCGGCTGCGCCGCCTCTTTCAACGCACGCGGCCAGAAGAACGCCCTCAGCCGATCAGTGAACTCACGCGCCCGCAGAAGGAAGACCTCATGCCGCGCGGCATCGGAGCCGGCCGCTGATTGAAGCGCCGCGTCGAGCACGAGCGCGGGCGACAGCAGGCGCAGAACGGCGGCCGTGCGGCTCGCGGCGGCGCGTGCGCGATCGAATTCTGCGATGCGATCGCGCAGCCGGCGCTCGAGTTCCGTCTGCACGGCAATCTGCTTGGTCGCATACGGAATACTGGCGATGCGGTGAGCTCCCGCTGCGTAGGCGGGTCGCGCGGCGAGATACGCCGTGATGAGATCGTCGCGCCGCTTGTCGGTCCAGTCGCTCTCACGGCGCAGGACATCGAGATACTGCAGGCGTGACGGCGCGGGATGCAGACTGCCCAGCGCGAGCGCGCCGATCGCGGGCACGACGAACACGAGGACGATCCACATCGCCACGAGCGTCGCTGTACTGGTGATCGCGCCGGTTCTCGATGCGACGCATGCCGCGAGCCCGATCCAGAAGAACGCATAACCTGCGGCGGCCACCGCAACGATCGCCTCGATCGACAGGAGTCGCACGGAGAAGATTGGTACACCCGCCAGCGCAACCGCGAGCCACATCGCGACGAGAGCCAGAGGGACGGTCGCGAGCGCAACTGCACCGAACTTCGCCGCGACAATCGCGCGGGCGTTCGCTGGCTGCGCCGCGATCAGGCGAAGCGCGCCGGAGTCGCGCTCAGCGGACAATCGCCACGCCGTGAGCGCGATGACACCCAACGGGAGCAGATAGGTCAGGACGAACGCGAGATCGAACGCGCCGAGGCTCAGAACGCGCGGATTCTCGAACTCGTACGCCGCCTCCGGCGGTGCGACGAAGTCGAGACGCGCGCGCAGGTAGAAAGGCACGACGTTCGACCCGCCAATCGCGAGGGCACCGAGCGGCGACGGAGGTTTCACCGCGAACGCCGTGAGCCCGTAGCGCATGTATCCTGCAACGTCGGTCGGATCCTGCCAATAGGGCACGATGAGCGCGGACGGTTGCATGAACCGGTGCGCTGTTGCCTTTTGCCACTCGATCGCTTGTGCTTCGCGCAGGTGAATCCGCGCGATCGCAACCTGCTGCGCCCGCACGTGCCGCTCCCCGTTCATCGCGCCCCAGAGCATCGCCGCGAACAGCAGGCCAGTGATCACCCGCGTGGCCGGCTCCCGCAGGAAGCTCTCGACTTCGAAACGCAGCAGGCGGAGGAAGGCTGCGCGCGTCATGCGCGGAGCCCTCGAAGCGCCGCGCCAGCGGCGAGCGTTGCCGCTGCGCACCAGCCGACGAGCAGCAGGAGCGGCGCCGCGACTGCGGCCAGCACGGAGCCCAGCGGAGGAGGCTGGTAAACGAACTCGGGTGTGTTCGCCCAGAACGTCGCACCCTCCACGTACCGTTCGCCCGGCGCGACGTCGTGGCGCATCACTTCGCCGTTGATGCGGTTGACCAGCCGGCGTCGATACGATTCCGCGGCGTTGACGAAGTGACGATGTTGATGGAAATCGGTGCCGGCAATCGCGGTGGCCGCGCTCTGAAGCGCCACCGCCGGAGACAACAGGCCAAGCCGGCCGAAGAGGCAATCCTGCGTCTCGACCTGATCGTGAAAGCTGCCAATGAGCCGATCGAAGACTTCGTGAGAATGCCGCTCGGCCTGATCGAGCTGCGCGCCGCGCATGTTGACCGGCACGTCATCGTCGGTGGCCGCTCTCCATTTCGCCAGAATCGATTGACGGCGCGCCACCCGCTGGTGGAGGCTCTCGTAGACCGGCGCCTCGGTTGCCGCCCGTGCGCGCACATCCTGATACGACGGCAACGGCGACCACTCCTCCGCAAGATTCGTCGCCACGCGAGGAACCACGAGACAGAAAACAACCCAGATCGACACCAACGCGATCAACGCCGCACGAGCGGTCGCGGCTCGAAGCGACACGGCGAGCCCGAGCATGAGAAAGGTCGCGAGATAGACCACGTGCGCGGCGATCCAGCCGCTCAGCCGGGCCGGCGTATTCCAGCCGGCGTCCGGCATCGTCCTGCCCGCGACGCCGCCCCCGAGCGCAGCCGGCACGATCACCATCGCCGCGAGCACGGTCATCATCGCCAGTCCGCGGGCGATGAGCAGCGCGCCGGGCGACCCGCCATTGCCGAGCGCCAGGCGCAGCGTGCCGCGCTCGCGATCCTCGGCGAATGCGGCGAAGGCGAGGACGCACGCGGCGAGCGGGCCCAGCACGCTCACGAGCTGCGCGACGGAGATCGCGCCACGCATCAGCGGATTGGCGTCCTGTCGCGGACGGAAGATCATTTCGTCCCATTGGTGCGCCTCGAGCCACACCGCGAGACCGGAGAAGGGCTCGACGCCGGGGTCCAGCACCGACAGCGGCGAGGAGGGTTTGATCGCCCAGACCCCGTAGTGCGCCGCTTCGTGCGGATCCTTCTCGTCCTGGTTCAACCAGCGCTGCCGCTCGGCGGCCGTCACCGCTGCACGGTCGGCCGCGACGCGGGACGCACTGTGCCACTCCGTCACGAACACCGTCGCGAAGAGGAGCAGGAACACGCTCCCCATCCTGCGGACGCGCGCGTCGCTGACCATCCGCTCAAACTCCATCAGATAGAGCCTGCGGATCATCGTGCGAGCTGTTGAACGTACAGCTGCTCGAGCTCGACGTGATCGAGCCGCTTCGGATCGACGTCGTGTGCGATCCGTCCGCCGCTCAGCACGCCGACTCGATCGGCGACTTCGCGCACGCGATAGAGGTCATGCGTCGCCATGAGCACGCCGACCCCTCGTGCCGCCGCGGCGCGAATCGCCCGCGACAAGTCTGCCGCGGCCGCCGGGTCGAGACCGGATGTCGGTTCGTCGAGCAGCACGATCCGTGCGTCGCGCGCCATCGCGATCGCGATGCCGACCTTTTGCCGCATGCCCTTCGAATAGGAGCCGGCCGGCTGTGCGTGTACGTCGTCTGGAAGACCCGCGTCGGCAAGCAGCGCGCGCAGGTCGGCGGGTTTCAGATCAAGACCTGCGACCAGCGTGAAGTAGCGCAGATTCTTCAGGCCGCTCAAGTGTGGATAAAGCGCCAACTGCTCGGGCAAGTACGCGAGCCGTTCGCGGGCCCTCACCGGATCGCGGCGCACATCCTCACCACAGACCTGCACGCGCCCGCCATCCGCCGTCACGAAGCCGAGCGCCAGGTTCAGCGTCGTGGTCTTGCCGGCGCCGTTCGGCCCGACGAGCGCGAACACTTCTCCGGCCTTCACCGACAGCGACAGTCCGTTCAGCACCACGCGGCCACCGAACTGCTTGGTGACCGCGACGAAGGTCAGAACGCCACTCATCGCAGCCTGACGTGATAACTGAGATCCACTGTGCGCGGCGCGCCGAGCTGCACCTGGTTCGCGCTCGCACCGGTCCAGTCCGCGTAGAGCGCGTCCGTCAGGTTCCGCGCGCGCACCGTGATCTCTCCGAGTCCGAGCCGGCAGGCCGCCTGGGCGTCGACGAGCGTGAAGCCTGACACTTCGGTGCTGTTTGCGTTGTTGGTGAAGAACCGACTCTGGTATCGCACGCCACCTCCAACCGTCAGCGGCGTGCGGCCGACGTGCCACACCATCCAGAGGCCGGCCGTGCGTTGCGGCACGTTCGGCGGCAGATTTCCCGCGCGGTTGAGGCCGCCGGCTTCAATCAGCGTCACGAACCGCGGATTCATGAACGCCGCATTCGCAGTGAACCGCACGCCGCTCGGCACGTTCACCGAGGCCGAGAACTCCATGCCGGTCGTCGCCTGCGTTCCGCCCTGGATGGCAATATTGAAGTTGTTCGGGTCGCGCGTGACGATGTCGTTCTGCTCGATCGTGAAGACCGATGCGGTCGCATCCACGTGTCCCACCGTGCTCTTCACACCGCCTTCCCACGACGCGCCGGTGGTGAGATTGAACGCCGCGTTGGCCTGCGAGATGAGCACGACGGTCGCCACCGGCGCCACCGCCGATGTGTACTGAGCGAACAGCTGCGTTTTTGGCAGCACGTCGAACACCAGGCCGGCGCGTCCGGAGACCGGACGAAACGCGCGGCTGAAGTTCATCAACGTGTCCGCTGTGAGGTCGTTGATGCGGCGATCGACATCGAACCGATCGGCGCGCAGCCCGCCGATCACCGTGACGCGCGGTGCGACCGAGAGCGCGTCCTCGGCGAAGAGCGAGACGAGATTGATCGTCGACGTGAAATCCTGCCGGTTTCCAGCTCCTGGAAAATTCTCGGGCGTATCGGCGGGAAACACTCCCCTCACCGGAGCTAAGGGGTCGACTGACGTCGTCGATCCGAAACGGCGAGGGCTGGCGAAGTCGTTGCGGTTGGCCTCGATGCCGACCGTGAACCGATTGCGTCGCGTCCCGATTCGTGCGTCGGACGCGAGGGCCACCCGGTTGCCGTAGAACTGGTGGTCGTGACCGATGCTCACCGTCGATCGCGACAGCAGTCCGTTTGCAGGCACGAAGCTGTAGACTTCGGCGTTCCTCCAGTTCCCGAGCTTGTCGTATACGTAGAAGTCGTCGACGACCTTCCACCGCGGTGAGATCTGCCAAGCGAGACTCGCCCGTCCCCATGTCGTTCGGATGTCGGTGACGCCGCCGTTGACGTCGTAGTTCTTGTCGCGCATCGCCTCGTCGAGGACGAAGCCGCGGCTGTCTTTCACGAGCTCCGACGGCTGTCGTGCGCTGGCGCGCGCAACGATCGGAGTCCCGAAGTACGCCGAGCCGTAGTCGTCGCGGAAGTGATCGAGGGCCAGGCCGAGCATCGCCGAGCTCCCAAGCTTGATATCGACGGCGCCGTTGAGTTGCAGCGTATTGTTCCCGCTGTCCTCGATGTAACTGCCCGTCTTGTTCCACACGACGTCCGCCCGATAGGCCGCGCGGCCGTTCCCGATCGGCCCGGTGGCGCCCGCGGCCATCCGGCTCGTATCGAGCGACCCGTACGACACGAGCACCTCGCCGTGACGCGCGCCGAAGTCAGGGCGCTTCGGCACGTAGTTCACGGCCCCTGCCAATGCGCCCTCGCCGAAGAGCACCGACGCGGGGCCTTTCAGCACCTCGATGCGCTCGAAGCTCCAACTGTCGTAGTTCCGCGTGACGATCGTCGAGGTGGTCACCCGGGTGCCGTCGAAAAGCATCGTCACCGCCCCGCCGGTGAATCCGCGAATCTGGGTAATGCCTTGCGCGCTTGGCAGAAAGGCCGACGACACGCCGGCGACGCTGGACAGCGTTTCAATCGACGTGCGGAGGCCGCGTTCCTGCGCCTCCGCAAAGGTGATCACTTCGATCATCGCCGGAGTTTCGCGAGCGGTGAGGCCGACGCGACTGGCGGCCTGGGCCGGCAGATCGAGCGCCGCAGGCGCGCCGATGCCCGCCACGGTGACCGACTCGGTCGCAGTCAGGGTGCTGAGCGTCAAATCGATCGTCGCACTTCCGGACGACACATCGACCGTGGTGACTTCCGGCCTGAACCCGGCGTGCTCCGCTCGCACGGTGTAGCGTCCCGGCATCAGCCCCTCGATGCGATAGCGGCCGGCGGCATCGGTGATGGCGGACTGTGCGGCGCCTTGTGCGCGCTGCGTTTCGACGCGCGCGCCTTGCACCGCCGCTCCCGTGGCGTCGCGGACGGTGCCTTCGAGCGACAGTGGCGGCTGCGCCGAGGCGGTCGCAACGAATGCGACAGCGATAAGAAACATGTGAAGAGTCATGGCCGCGTATGCTCGCGGCGGAAAGCACGCGGCGCGTAGTCGAATTCAATGAGCGGTTGAGGCGCCTGGAGGGATGGCGGAGATCAACCGACAACTGGATATCGACGAAGACGTCGAATGCCGATGACTCCCATCACGAATGCCGGAACTGCCAAGCCAAGCGCGACGGTCGAGACGCGGCTGACGACCGCCGTCGTTGGTTCTTCGCGGTACTCGAATCGCGGCGCGAGGTCGGTGGTGGTCACGCGCGCCTTCTGGAAAATCAGCGGAACGACGAAGGCGCGCCACGTCGCGTGATAGCGGTCGACCTGTTAGAGAAAGTGCCGATGGCGCGGAACGCCGGTGCCAGCGACGTCGTTGAGCGCGTCCTGCATCAGCACCGCCGGCGACAGGAACCGCAGTCGGTCGATCATCGTCTGCTGGCGCGCGAGCTGACGTTCGTACTGGTAAACGGCCGGCCGCGCACGCTTCGCCACATCCTCATCGACGGCGACCCGGATGATGTTGAAGTCGTTCATCGCCTGCTCGGCGCCGCCGGTGGCCAGCTCGGGGTGGTCCTCGTAGTACCGGGCGAGGAGCGCGCTGCCCGCAGCGGCCGCTTCATCCGACGCGACGCGCACGGCCTGAATCATTTCCACGCGCGAGGGCACCGGGTAAATCGTCGTCACGAGCAGGTTGAAAAGCGACGGCAGCATCACCACGAGCAGCAGCCACAGCGTGGCGAGGATTGTCGCGTTCGTCGCTGACGGGCGGCCGAACGAGGCGACAAGGACGGCCAGCGCGAACCAGAGCGCGCCGTAGACTGCCACCGAGCCGATCCAGAGTCCGAGCCGCGCAATCGCCTCCGGCGCGCCGAGGCTCACTCCCGTGGCGACGAGCGCGGCCATCGAAAAGCCGACAACGACGCCGACGAGCACGAGGGCGCGAAGCGTAAGCTTGCCGATCGCGAGCGTGCCGATTCCGACAGGTTGCGCGAGCGCGAGCGCAAGCGTCCCCTGCTCCTTTTCCGCCGACAGCATGTTGTAGCTGACCGCCAGAATGAGGAGCGGATACAGAAAGACGATCACGAAGGCGACATCAAATCGGCCGACGAGCAGACGATGGGGATTCTCGATCTCTGCAGCCGCGACGATCGTCTCGCGCGCGTCTGTCGACACTTTGAAGTACGACGGCAACAGATCGCTCTGACCGATCGCCAGGGCGGCGAGCGGCGCGGGCGGCAGCGTCGCGTAGCGCGGTCCGAACCGACTGCCGAACATCGTCGGATTGCGCGGATCGCCGAACGCGGCGACCGGCTTGCGCGCGTGCTGGAAATCGTCGATTTGCGCCTGCATCCGCGCGTACCGTTCCGATTCCTCGATCGCGGCAGCGTTGGCCGCGCGGCGCTCGAACGCCACCCATCCCACGCCGTTCACCATCGCGTAGCCGATCGCGGCGGCGAAGACGATGCCGACGACCCAGCCGGTGGCGTCGGCGCGCAGCACGCGCCACTCGTGCCGGAGGAGCCGCGCGATCATCGATGTCAGATCGCGCGTGTCGCGATCGGCCGCGACATCCAGACGGAG
>Ga0114129_10014752_pt1 | contig 11133 bp, 8 predicted proteins | sample RhiMetdeltSRZDD1_FD_80071 | JGI IMG/M metagenome (GOLD analysis project Ga0114129, IMG submission 80071) | Populus rhizosphere microbial communities from Tennessee, USA - Rhizosphere MetaG P. deltoides SRZDD1 (version 2) (version 2) | ecosystem: Host-associated > Plants > Roots > Rhizosphere >... | reverse complement strand
GGTAAGCAGAGCAAAGCGGCTGACGCAGACCCCGGCGGACCGACGACCGCACGTGTTGCGTATTGGTAAGCAGAGCAAGCGCGAGCCGCCACCACCACCTCACCCCTAGGGCGGCAGATACCGCCCCCCGTTCACGTCCAGCGTGATGCCGGTGATGAACGACGCGGCGTCGCTCGCCAGGAACAGCACCGGGTCGACGATCTCGCGCAACTCCGGCATGCGGCCGAGCGGGATCGCGTCCAGCACCTCGCGCCGCTCGGCCTCCGCCATCGCGGCGAACCGCTCGGCGAGCCGCGGGGTGAGAAACAGCCCGGGCGCGACCGCGTTCACGCGTACCCCCGACGGGCCCAGCTCGCGCGCCAGCCGCCGGGTGAGCCCGCCGATCGCGGCCTTCGCCGCCGCGTACGGCACGCCCGTCACCGGGGATGGCTGCCGCGCGCCGATCGACGAGCAGGTGACGATCGCCCCGCCCCCGGCCGCCGCCATCAGCGGTGCGACGGCCTGGCAGCAGTAGAACGTGCCCTTCAGGTTCACGTCGAGCACCAGGTCGAGATCGTCGGGGCCGATGTCGGCGAGGTCGCGCGGCGTACCCAGGGAGCCGCCCGCGAGAGTGACCAGCACGTGCGGTCCGCCGAGGTCGGCGTGCACGGCCTGGACCATCGACGCCACCGCCGCCGGGTCGGCGACGTCGACCCGGTAGGCGCCCCCCGCGACGTCGGCCACGGCCACTGTGGCGCCCGCCTCGGCGAAGCCCGCCGCAATCGCCTGGCCGAGCCCTCCCGCGCCGCCGGTCACCAGGACCGTACGCCCCTCGAACCCCACTGCGGCCCCCTCAACTGTCGCGTCGTTGACGGTCGTCGCCAACGCAGCATACGCTCGATCGGTGCGCATCGCGGTGATCGGCGGCGGGCCGGGCGGGCTGTACTTCGCCGCCCTGGCCAAGCAGCTCGACCCTCGCCGCGAGATCACCGTCTGGGAGCGCAACGCGCCGGACGACACGTTCGGCTTCGGCGTCGTCTTCTCCGACGAGACGCTCGGCGGCATCGAGCACGCCGACCCGGTCATCCACGAGGCGATGGCGGCCGAGTTCGCCCGGTGGGACGACATCGACGTCCATTATCGCGGTGAGGTCATCACCAGCGGCGGGCACGGGTTCGCCGCGATGGGCCGCAAGCGCCTCCTCGAGATTCTCCAGCAGCGCTGCCGCCAGCTCGGCGTCACCCTCCACTTCCGGACTCTGGCCCCCGACCCGGACGAGCTCCGCGGGAGCTTCGACCTGGTCGTCGCGGCCGACGGACTCAATTCGGTGGTACGCACGAAGTACGCCGACACGTTCCGCCCGGCCTACGACGTGCGGGCCTGCCGGTACATCTGGTTCGGCACCGACCGGGTGTTCGACGCGTTCACGTTCGACATCCGGGATACGCCGTGGGGCACGATGCAGGTGCACGCGTATCCGTACGATCCGACCGGCTCCACGCTCATCGTCGAGATGCACGACGACGTGTGGCGCGCCGCGGGGTTCACGGACGACAACGCGCTCGACCGGTGCACCGCGATCTTCGGCGACCTGCTCGACGGGTCGCGGCTGATCGCCAACAAGTCCCAATGGATCAGCTTCACGACCGTACGCTGCGGGACGTGGCGCTACCACAACGTCGTCCTCCTCGGCGACGCCGCACACACCGCCCACTTCTCCATCGGCTCGGGTACGAAGCTCGCGATGGAGGACGCCCTCGCGCTGGCCGCGTGCCTGTCCGAGGAGTCCACAGTGGAGTCCGCCCTCGCCGCGTACGAGGCGGAGCGGCAGCCCGTCGTCGTGTCGACCCAGCGGGCGGCTCAGGCCAGCCTGGAGTGGTTCGAGAACCTCGGCCAGTACACGCACCAGTCCCCGTTGCAGTTCGCGTTCAACATCCTCACCCGGTCGCGGCGGGTCACGTACGAGAACCTGCGGCTACGCGATCCCGAGTTCGTCGAGCGCGTCGACGAGTGGTTCGGCACGCCGGACCCGGCCGGCAGTGCCGGCCACCCGACCCGCCCGCCCATGTTCCATCCGTTCCGCCTCCGGGAGCTCGACCTCGCGAACCGCATCGTGGTCTCGCCGATGGACATGTACGTGGCCGACGACGGCCGTCCCGGCGAGTTCCACCTCGTCCACCTCGGCAGCAAGGCCCTCGGGGGAGCCGGACTGGTGATGACCGAGATGGTGTGCGTATCCCCCGAGGGCCGCATCACGCCCGGCTGCACCGGTCTGTGGACCGACGAGCAGGACGCGCAGTGGCGGCGGATCGTCGAGTTCGTGCACGCGCGTACCCCGGCCAAGATCGGTGTCCAGTTGGGACACTCGGGCCGCAAGGGGTCCACGAAGCTGATGTGGGAGGGCATGGACGAGCCGTTGCCATCCGGCAACTGGCCGGTCGTGGCCCCGTCGCCCTTGCCGTACTCGGCGCGGAACCAGACCCCGCACGAGCTGACCGTCGGGCAGCTCGACGAGATCCGGGCCCAGTTCGTCGCCAGCGCCGACCGCGCCGACCGCGCCGGCTTCGACCTGCTGGAGCTGCACTGCGCGCACGGGTACCTGCTCTCGTCGTTCATCTCGCCGCTGACGAACACGCGCGAGGACGGGTACGGCGGGCCGCTGGAGAACCGGCTGCGCTTCCCGCTCGAGGTGTTCGACGCGATCCGGGCGGTGTGGCCGGCGCACAAGCCGATGTCGGTGCGCATCTCCGCCACGGACTGGTACCCGGGCGGGGTGGACACGGCCGAAGCGGTCGAGGTGGCCCGCGCGTTCGCGGCGCACGGCGTCGACGCGGTGGACGTGTCGACCGGCCAGGTCGTGTCGACCGAGCGGCCGGCGTTCGGCCGCTCGTACCAGACGCCGTACGCGGACGCCATCCGCAACGCGTTGCGCGGCGAGGTCGCGGTCATCGCCGTGGGCGCGATCTCCTCCTACGACGACGTGAACTCGCTGATCCTCGCCGGCCGGGCGGACCTCTGCGCGCTGGGCCGCACCCACCTCTACGATCCACAGTGGACACTGCATGCGGCGATCGAGCAGGGCTACGACGTACCCTGGCCGCTGCCCTTCGCCGCGGGCAAGCGACGGCCGCAGACCGGGCGTATCGACGGACCCAAGCCCCGGCTGGAGCTCATCCGCGACCGGACGGCGGGCGCGACGCGCCACGAGCGCTACCACGTGACCGAACATTGACCCGCGCGGCTCTTTCGCAGGTCGGGGGCGGCGCGTTACGGTGTCGCGGGCATTGTGGGTGTCATGGGAGTCTGCGGTGAGTGTCCAACAGACGGCGTTTCGCGGCTTTGCGAACCCGGTTGATCCATCCCCAGGGGAGCTGCGCGCGTGGGCATACCAGCCCGACACGGTGCAGCTCAACACCATGCCGGCCGATTGGGACCTGTTGGTCGCCAACGACCGGCTCATCGGCACGCTCTTCGAGCTGGGCATGGACACGAGCTGCCCGGCGCGCCGGTTCGCGCTGCACTGCCTCTACATCTACGCGGCCGACGGCATCCGTACCGCTTTCCGCGCCCACCCCAAGCGCCGGCTCAAGAAACTCGTCGAGCAGGCCGAGGAGGAGGGCGACGACCTGATGGCGACGTGGGCGCACAACACGCGGATGCTGCTCGCCCGGCCCGACCTCTTCGACTACCACGACTGGTGCGAGGGCGGTCTGGTGCGCCACCCGCGCCGGCTCTGATTCTGGGCCTCACTCCGCCGCGGCCACGGCTACGCCATCAGCCCGCTGACGGGCGGCGCGGTCGCCAGACCACGAGGGCGGTGGTGGTACGGGCGGTGGGCATGAGGTCGCGTCCGGGATATACCGGCTCGTTCCCAGCGAGCCGGGCCTGGGCCTCGGCGAGCGCGAGCTCCAGCGCCTGTACGCGGTCCTGCAGCTCGTCGGCCAGCTGCTCGAGCTCGATGATCCGCTTGATCCCGGCGAGGTTGACGCCCTCGTCCTGGCTCAACCGCTGGATCTCGCGCAGCAGTGCGACATCGCGGGCGCTGTAGCGCCGGCCGCCGCCCGGGGCACGGCCCGGCTGGACGAGGCCGAGGCGGTCGTACTGGCGCAGGGTCTGCGGGTGCATGCCGGCCATCCGGGCCGCCACCGAGATGATGAGGATCTTCGCCTCCGGCGTACTCACGAGGCCCTCCCTTCCGGTGCCCCCGCCGGAAATGCTCGGCGGACGGCCGCGTCGATGTGCTCCCGCGGAGCGTGCGGCGCCAGGGCGGCGTACTCGTCGAGCAGCCGGCGGGCCTCCTCGCGCAGGTACGCCGGCACCGCGATCTCCACCGTCACGAGCAGGTCGCCCGCCGAGCCGGCGCGCCGCGGTACGCCGCGACCGCGTACCCGCAGCGTCCGCCCGCTCGGGGTGCCGGGCGGCACGCGCAGGGTCACCGCGCCGTCCAGCGTGGGTACGCGCAGGTCGATCCCGTTCACCGCCTCGGCGAACGTGATCGGCACGGTCAGCGTCAGATCGTCGCCGACCCGGCCGAACAGGTCGTCGGCGCGTACCCGGACCTGCACGTACAGGTCGCCGGCCGGACCGTTGCGCTCGCCCGGTTCACCGCGCCCGGCCAGCCGGATCCGCTGCCCGTCGGCCACGCCCGGCGGGATCCGTACGGTCAGCGTGCGGGTCTTGGTGACCCCGCCCGTACCGTGGCACTCCGGGCATTTCTCGTCGACGACCGAGCCGGTGCCCTGGCACTCACGGCACGGTTCGGCCAGGCTGAACGCGCCCTGGTTACGGGTCACCACGCCCGCGCCGTGGCACTCCGGGCACGTACGCGGCAGGGTGCCGGGCTTCGCCCCCGACCCGTGGCAGGTGTCGCAGATCCCCGGCGCCCGCAGGGTCAGCGGCAGCGTGGTGCCCCCGACGGCCTGCCCGAAGTCGAGCAGCACCTCGGTCTCCACGTCCCGCCCGCGTACCGGGCCCCGGCGCCCGCCGCCGGAGAAGATCGAGCTGAACAGGTCGGAGAAGCCCGCCCCGCCGAAGCGGCGATCGCCGGCGGACGGGCCTCCGCCGGCGCCACCGAACAGGTCGGACATGTCGAACGGCTGCCCGCCGCCCCGGCCCGCGCCCCGGCGGAACGCGCCCGAGCCGAACAGCGTGCGCATCTCGTCGTACTCGCGCCGGCGGCTCGTGTCGGACAGGACGTCGTACGCCTCCGAGACCGCCTTGAACCGCTCCTCCGCCTCGGCGTTGCCGGGGTTGTGGTCCGGATGCAGCTCCCGGGCCAGGCGCCGGTACGCCTTCTTGATCTCGTCGGAGGAGGCGGACTTGGGCACGCCGAGTACGGCGTAGAAGTCCTTCTCCAACCAGTCCTTCGAGCTCACCGGCGGGGCTCCTCCTACTCGGGATCGGCGACGGCGACCAGGGCCGGCCGCAGCAGCCGGTCACCCAGCAGGTAGCCGCGCCGCATCACGTCGATGCAGGTGGGCTCCGTGACCTCGGCCGAGGTGAGGTGGGCGACCGCCTCGTGCCGCGTCGGGTCGAACGCGTCCCCCTTCTCGCCGAACGGGCTCAGCCCGAACTTGCCGAGCGCCGTGGTCAGCTGGTCGGCCACCGCGCTGAACGGGCCTACCAGGTCGCCGTGGTCGCGCGCCCGGTCGAGGTCGTCGAGCACGGGCAGCAGGGCGGCGAGGACGACGCCGGTGGCCTGCTCGACCACCAGCCCCTTGTCCCGGTCGACCCGCTTGCGATAGTTCGCGAACTCGGCGCTGACCCGCTGGAGATCCTTCGTACGCTCGTCCAGCTCGGCGCGCAGGGCGGCGAGCTCCGCGCCCAACGGGCCGGTCTCGGGCTCGACGGCCTCCGTCTCGCCCTCGACCGGCTCACCGGTCGTATCGCCCGGGGTCTCCGGCGGGGCCGCCTGGTCGGTGGCCGCCACCGGCTCCGCGTCGACGATCTCGCCCTCCACCAGCTCGCCCTCGGCGACCGCGTCGTCCGCGGCCTCCTCCGGCGTGGTCGCCGGCTCGGGGGTACCGGGCTCGGTGCTCCCCGTACCCCCTGCGGTCTTCGGCTTGTCCCGCACGACGATGCGCTCCTCGCCGGCGGCCTTGTCCGCCTGCGGGGGGGTCACTTCTTATCGTCCTCGTCCACGATCTCCGCGTCGACGACGTCGTCCGGGGCGGCGTGCGCGCCGCCGCCACCGCCGCCGCCCGTCGCGCCGGCACCCGGACCGGACGAGCCGGCCGTCGGGTCGCCCTGCGCCTGCGAGTACAGCATCGAGCCAGCCTTCTGCGAGACCTGCGCGAGCTTCTCGTGGGCGTTGCGGATCGCCGCGATGTCGGTGCCACCGAGCGCGCTGCGCAGCTCGCCGAGGGCCTCGTTCATCTCGTCCCGGGCGTCGGCCGGCAGCTTCTCGCCGCTCTCGGCGAGGAACTTCTCGGTCTGCCACTGGAGCTGCTCGGCGATGTTGCGCGTCTCGGCATCCTCACGGCGCCGCTTGTCCTCGTCCGCGTGGTCCTGGGCGTCGCGCATCATGCGCTCGATGTCGTCCTTCGGCAGCGCCGAGCCGCCGGTGATCGTCATCGACTGCTCCTTGCTCGTACCCAGATCCTTCGCCGCCACGTGCACGATGCCGTTGGCGTCGATGTTGAAGGTCACCTCGATCTGGGGTACGCCCCGCGGCGCGGGCGGCAGCCCGGTCAGCTCGAAGGTCCCGAGCTTCTTGTTGTACGCGGCGATGTCCCGCTCGCCCTGGAACACCTGGATGAGGACGGACGGCTGGTTGTCGTCCGCGGTCGTGAAGATCTCCGAGCGCTTGGTCGGGATCGTGGTGTTGCGCTCGATCAGCCTGGTGAAGATCCCGCCCTTGGTCTCGATACCCAACGAGAGCGGGGTGACGTCGAGCAGCAGGACGTCCTTGACCTCGCCCTTGAGTACCCCGGCCTGCAGCGCGGCACCGACGGCCACGACCTCGTCCGGGTTGACGCCCTTGTTGGGCTCCTTGCCGGTGAGCTGCTTGACGAGGTCGGACACGGCCGGCATGCGGGTCGAGCCGCCCACCAGGATCACGTGGTCGACGTCGGCGACGCGGACCCCGGCGTCCTTGATGGCCTGCTCGAACGGGCCCTTGCACCGGTCGAGCAGATCCTGCGTCATGCGCTGGAACTCGGCGCGGGTCAGGTTCATGTCGAGGTGCAGCGGGCCGGCCGTGCCGGCGGTGATGTACGGCAGGTTGATCGACGTGGTCGTCGCCGCCGACAGTTCGATCTTGGCCTTCTCGGCCGCCTCGCGCAGCCGCTGCATCGCCATCTTGTCCTGGGCGAGATCGATGCCGTGCTGGCCGCGGAACGTCTTGACCAGGTGGTCGATGACGCGCTCGTCCCAGTCGTCGCCGCCGAGGTGGTTGTCTCCGCTCGTGGACTTGACCTCGATCACGCCCTCGGCCAGCTCCAGCAGCGACACGTCGAACGTGCCGCCGCCGAGGTCGAAGACGAGAACGGTCTGCTCCTTGGTCCCCTTGTCGAGGCCGTACGCGAGCGCGGCCGCGGTCGGCTCGTTCACGATCCGCAGCACGTTGAAGCCGGCGATGTCCCCGGCCTCCTTGGTCGCCTGGCGCTGGGCGTCGTTGAAGTACGCCGGCACCGTGATCACCGCGTCGGTGATCTGCTCGCCGAGGTAGGACTCGGCGTCCCGCTTGAGCTTCATGAGTACACGCGCCGAGATCTCCTGGGCGGTGTACTTCTTGCTGTCGATGTCGATCGACCAGTTCGTACCCATCTCGCGCTTGACCGAGCGGATCGTCCGGTCCGGGTTGGTAACCGCCTGGCGCTTCGCGACCTCGCCGACGAGCACCTCACCGTTCTTCGCGAACGCGACGATCGACGGCGTGGTGCGCGACCCCTCGGCGTTAGCGATGACGGTGGGCTCGCCGCCCTCGAGTACCGCGACCACCGAGTTGGTCGTCCCGAGGTCGATGCCGACCGCACGTGCCATGGTGTTCCTCCAGGTGGGGGCGCCGATGGGCCGTACGGTCGAGGACCGCTCGGCCTCGGCGGCCGGGTTAAGTTGAGTGGACCGGACTCAATAGTGCCACGAGATCCCCGAGCGTCAAGCTGGAGGTTGAGCCGGCGTCGCGCAAGTCACGACCACCCACTTCCCACCGAGTCGCCTTGTCGGGTACCAATTGATCGGGCACGCTGTACGCGTGTCGACGCACGGCGACCAGCGGTCAACACCTCTCGCCGAGGCGCTGACCGCGCTGCGCGCGGCGGTCGCCGAGACGCCGCTTCCGCTTGCCCTGCCATCGGCCGACCGGGCGGGTACGACCCGGGACACGCTCGTCGCCCAGCTCGACGACTACCTGATCCCGCGCCTGGCCCGCCTCGACGCGCCGCTGCTCGTGGTCGTCGGCGGCTCGACCGGCGCCGGCAAGTCCACGCTGATCAACAGCCTCGTCGAGGCTCCGGTGAGCGCGGCCGGCGTCCTCCGCCCGACGACCCGGGCCCCCGTACTCGTCTCGAACCCTTCGGACGCGCCCTGGTTCCGCCGGCAGAACGTCCTGCCCGGGCTCGCCCGTACGACGTCCGCGGCGAAGAACCCGAACAGCATCCAGCTGGTCGCCGCGCCGGCGCTCGTACCGGGGTTGGCTCTGCTCGACGCGCCCGACATCGACTCGGTCGTCGACGCGAACCGGTTGCTGGCCAGCCAGCTGCTGGCGGCCGCGGACCTGTGGCTGTTCGTCACGACCGCCGCGCGGTACGCCGACGCGGTGCCGTGGGAGCTGCTCACGGTGGCGCGCGAGCGGGGTGCCGCGATCGCGCTGCTGCTCGACCGCGTCCCACCGGCCGCGGGCGACGAGATCGCCGCCCACTTCGGGGAGATGCTGGCCGCACACGGGTTCGGCGGCGCGCCGCTCTTCGTCGTGCCGGAGACGGCCATCGACGGGCAGGGGCTGCTGCCCGACCGCGTGGTCGCGCCCCTCCGCGGGTGGCTCGCCGAGCTCGCGCGGGACGCCGAGGCCCGGGCCGCGGTCGTCCGGCAGACCGTCGCCGGTGCTGTCGCCGCGCTCGGGCCGGCCGTCGACGGGCTCGCCACCGCCGCCGACGAGCAGGTCACCGCGGCTCAGGCGCTGACCGACCGGGTACGCAGCGCGTACCGCTCGGCACTGTCCACTGTGGAGCACGGAGTACGGGACGGCACGCTGCTGCGCGGCGAGGTGCTGGCCCGGTGGCAGGAGTTCGTGGGCACCGGCCAGCTGCTCGCCACCCTCCAGGCCCGCATCGGGCGGCTCCGCGACCGGATCACCGCCGCGATCACCGGCCGGCCCGCACCCGGCGGGGAGCTGAAGGCCGCGCTGGAGTCGAGCCTGACCTCGCTGATCCGGGGATCCGCCGCCGACGCCGCCGAGCAGTCCGCCTTCGCGTGGCAGGCGCACCCGGCCGGGGCCGCGTTGCTCGCCGCCGCCCGCGAGTCGGGCGTGGACCTCGCCCGCCCCTCGGCCGACCTGGCCGAGCAGGCCGACCGGCTCATCCGGGACTGGCAGCGCGGCGTGCTCGACCTCGTGCGTACCCAGGCGGCCAACAAGCGCACGACCGCCCGGGTGGCCGCGTACGCCGTCAACGCCACCGGGCTGCTCGTCATGGTCGGCGTGTTCGCCTCCACGGCGTTCATCCCCACCGGCGCCGAGGTGGCGGTCGGCGCGGGTACCACGATCGCGGCCCAGAAGGTCCTCGAGGCGATCTTCGGCGACCAGGCGATCCGGGACCTCGCGATCAAGGCGCGCGACGACCTGCTCGCCCGAGTCACGGCCCTGCTCGACACCGAGGAAGAGCGCTTCGGGGTCCGCCTCGCCGCGGTGCAGCCGAGCACCGAGCCGGCCCGCCGGCTGCGGTCCGCCGCCCGCGCGGTCGCCAAGGCGGCGCGCGGTGCCGGGCTCACCCCACAGCGCAAGCCCGCGCTCGGTCCGCAGGAGGTGGGCGAAGCCGACCTCGACCCCACGCTCGACGGGGGAGAATCAGGTGCGGACCTGGGGTCGGACGAGCCGGAGACGGAGGCGGTCGTGCCGTCGGCGGGTACGCCCACGCGCAGCCGCTCCGCGCGACCGCGCCAGAAGGCGGTACCCGCGACAGCCGATACCACCGCCAAGGCGCGCGGGGCCAAGACCGCCCGGGCCGTGGCCAAGGCGACCGGTCGCGCGGCGAAGGCGGCATCCCCGAAAGCGGCCGACCCCGCGCCCGCGGCGCCCGAGACCGGCGCGGCGCCGGCCGGTGAGACCACACGGAGTACGCCGCGTAAGGCGGCCGGCAAGCGCAAGCCGGGTACGGACGCCGAGCCCGACCGGAGAGCCTCGTGACCGATCTGGTCGACCGGTTGCGCGGCGGCCGGCGCGACACGTCCTCGGTCGACGGCACCCATCTCGCGGACCGGGTGTCAGCCCTGCGCCGGTTCGTCGACGCGGCGTCCGGCCACCTCCCGGAGGACCGGCTCGTCCCGGCCCGGACGGTCGTCGAGCGGTCCGGGCAGCGGCTGGCGCTCTCCCGCGAGCACACCGTCGTCGCCCTCGCGGGGTCGACGGGCAGCGGCAAATCCAGCCTCTTCAACGCGCTCGCCCGCATGCAGCTCTCGCCGGTGGGGGTACGCCGGCCCACGACCGGCGTCACACACGCCTGTGTCTGGGGGCCCGGCGAGGGCGCCGAGCCGCTGCTCGACTGGCTCGGCCTGCTACCCCGCCACCGGTTCGCGCGGGAGAGCGTGCTCGACGCCAACGACGAGGCGGCGCTGCGCGGCCTGGTCCTCCTCGATCTGCCCGACTTCGACTCGATCGAGATGGCCCACCGCAACGAGGTCGACCGGCTGCTCGGCCTGGTCGACCTGGTGATCTGGGTCGTCGACCCGCAGAAGTACGCCGACCGGCTCGTGCACGAGAGCTACTTCAGCCAGCTCCACCAGTACCAGGACGTGACCGTCATCGCGCTCAACCAGGCCGACCGGCTGGGCGAGGCCGACGTGGCCCGCTGCCTCGCCGACCTGCGCGGCCTGCTCGACCGCGACGGCCTCACCCGGGTCGCCGTCATCGCCAGCTCCGCGGTCGGGCCGCCGGGCACGACCGAGCTCCGCAGGGTTCTCGAGGGTACGGTGGCCAGCCGGCAGGCCGTACTGCACCGG
>Ga0114129_10014751_pt1 | contig 11133 bp, 6 predicted proteins | sample RhiMetdeltSRZDD1_FD_80071 | JGI IMG/M metagenome (GOLD analysis project Ga0114129, IMG submission 80071) | Populus rhizosphere microbial communities from Tennessee, USA - Rhizosphere MetaG P. deltoides SRZDD1 (version 2) (version 2) | ecosystem: Host-associated > Plants > Roots > Rhizosphere >... | reverse complement strand
CGGAAGCAGAACTCCGAGATGGCCGGCACGTTGGAGCGGAACATCAGCACCGCGGTGCCGGAGGGCGAGATGTCGTCGGTCGAGACCTTGTCGCCGAGCTTGATGAGTACCGGCGCGCTCAGGCGCTCTTCAGTTGGAAGCCCGCGCGGCACCGGCTTGATGTTCGGGCCCTTCAGCACCTCGACGCCCGCCGCTTCGGACGGCGACAGCGGCGGGATCAGCCCGGCCTCCGAGGCGAGCAGGGTGGCCGGCCAGTGCCGCTCGGGCGGGGTACCCGCCTTGCGCGGATCGCTGATGCGCCCGCTGAGCGCGGAGACGGCGGCGGTCAATGGCGAGCACAGGTAGACCGCGTCGTCCTTCGTGCCGCTCCGGCCCGGGAAGTTGCGATTGAAGGCACGCAGGCTCCGTCCGCCCGAGGCCGGCACGTGGCCGATGCCCGCGCAGGCACCGCAGGTGGGCTCGGAGATCGTGGCGCCCGCCGCGAGCAGGGTCGCGAGAAGCCCTTCGCGCGCCATCACCTCGAGGATGCGATGGCTGCCCGGGAAGACCACGAAGGAGACCGACGACGCCACCTTCCGGCCCTCGAGCACGCGGGTCACCGCCTGCATGTCCTCCCACGAGGAGTTGGTGCAGGAGCCGACCATGACCTGCTCGATCTCGAGCCCCTCGACCTCGGACACCGGGACCACGCGGTCCGGCGATCCGGGCATGGCCACCAGCGGCTCGAGGCTCGAGAGATCCACCTCGATCCGGTCGTCGTACTCCGCGTCGGCATCCGGGGCCAGCGGCCGCCAGTCCGCCTCGCGTCCGAGGAGCCGGAAGTACTCGCGGGTCGCCTCGTCCGAGGGGAACACGCTGGTGGTGAGCGTCAGCTCGGCGCCCATGTTGCAGATGGTGGCCCGCTGGGGCAGGGAGAGCGTCGCCGCGCCGGGCCCGCCGTATTCGAAGATGCGGCTGCTGCCCCCGCGCACGGTGTAGCGCCGCAGCAGCTCCATGATCACGTCCTTGGCCGAGACCCAGGGGCGGAGCCGCCCGGTGAGCCACACCGAGGTCACGCGCGGCATCACGACGTGATACGGCCCGCCGCCCATGGCCACCGCCACGTCGAGGCCGCCCGCGCCGATGGCGAGCATGCCGGTCGAGCCGCAGAGCGGGGTGTGGCTGTCGGTACCCAGCACGAACTGGCCGGGGACGCTGAAGGACTCGAAGTGCACCTGGTGGCAGATGCCGTTGCCCGGCTTGGAGAACCAGGCGCCGTAGCGGCTCGAGGCGGTCTGCAGGTAGCGGTGGTCGTCCGAGTTGCGGGAGTCCACCTGGTAGACGTTGTGGTCGATGTAGGCGACCACACGGGCCGGGCGCACCCGTGGGAAGCCCATGGCCTCGAACTGGAGGAACGCCATCGTCCCGTTGGTGTCGGTGAGCAGGGCCTGGTCCACGCGGAGCCCGATCTCTTCGCCGGCTACCGTCTTGCCGGAGACCAGGTGGGCGTCTAGAAGCTTTCTCGTGAGGCTTTGGCCCATGGCGGCTAGTGCGGACAACCGTTTAGTTCTTTAAGCTCTATTGAATGCGGGGGCCCAGAAATGGCCCCCGCACTCCCCCAGATGGCGGACAACCGTTCCGAATGGTTCTCTTGCTGGCAACCGTTTCGATCCGTCATCCTCTTATCTTATCGCTTCTCGAGGGGCACGAAGGGGCGGCGGGCGTGGCCTTTGTAGTCCGCCCGGGGGCGGATCAGGCGGTTGTCGTCGTACTGCTCGAGCAGGTTGGCGGTCCAGCCCGCGATCCGCGCCGCCGCGATCACCGGGGTGAAGAGGTCCACCGGGATGCCGATCGAGTAGAAAAGCGGCGCCGAGTAGAAGTCCACGTTGGGGATGAGACGCTTGGTGGCCTGCACCTTGGCGTGGAGCTTGACCGCCAGGTCGTACCAGAGGGCCTGGCCGGACTGGCGGCAGGCCGCCTCGGCGAGGCCCTTCAGGATGGTCGCGCGCGGGTCGCCCGCGGTGTAGACGCGGTGCCCGAAGCCCATGAGCCGTCGTTTCTCGCCCATCGCGCGGTCCACGAAGGCGTCCACGTTGTCGAGCGTGCCGACCTCCAGCAGCGTGCGCATCACCGCCTCGCCGGCGCCGCCGTGGAGGGTGCCCTTGAGCGCGCCGACGCCGCCCGCCACCGCGGAGTGCATGTCCGAGAGAGTGGCCGCGATGACGCGGGTCGTGAAGGTGGACGCGTTCAGCTCGTGCTCGGCGTAGAGCGTGAGGCTCGCGTCCACCGCGCGGGTGGTGACCGCGCTGGGCGCCTCGCCGGTGAGCATGTACAGGAAGTTGGCCGCGTGGGAGAGCTCCTTCGACGGCGGCACTGGGGCGAGCCCGCTCCGCACCCGGTGGTGCGCGCAGATCGCGGTGGTGAACTGGCTGGTCAGGCGCACCGACTTGCGCAGGTTCGCCGCGCGCGAGTTGTCGGTGGCGTCCGGGTCGTGCATGCCGAGGATCGCGACGGCAGCCTGGAGCACTCGCATGGGATCCGTGTCGCGCGGCATGAGGGCGAAGGCGCGGATCAGCTCGTCGGGGACGGGCCGCGCCGCCGCCAGCTCCGCCTGGAACTTCTCGCGCGGGGCCCGCGCGGGCAGCTCATCGTGCCAGAGCAGGTACGCCACGTCCTCGAAGGTGGCCTGCCGGGCCAGCTCGTCGATATCGTAGCCGCCGTAGGCCAGGCGGCCGTTCCGGCCGTCCAGGTCGCAGAGGCGGGTCTCGGCGGCCACCACGCCCTCCAGACCCCGGATGAGCTGGCTGCCCTCGGTCATCGTTGACTCCTCCCGAAGCGGCGAGTATTCCGCGGACGACATACGCGGGCCCGCATGCGCACTTGACGGTATACCCGTGCCCCGGCAGAGCGCAAGAGCGTTGGTGGCCCACGCGCGACAGAGTAGAATCGGGCGGGACGCAGCGATGAGCCACGTCGGATCGAGCCGCTCCGGAGCCGTGGTCGGCGCAGCCGGCCCACCCGCCCCTTCGCCTCTCGGCGCGCTCCGCCGCGCGTGGCCCGCCTACGTCGTGCTCGCGTGCACGCTGCTGCTGACCTTCGGCGCGTGGCGCTACGCCGAGCGCACGGTGCGGGCCAACGAGCAGGATCGCTTCGACCGGGTGGTGGCGATGAGTCGCGCCGCGCTCGACCGGCGGCTCGAGTCCTACCTGCAGATCCTGATGGGAGTGCGCGCCCTCTTCGCGAGCAGTACCGCGGTCGAGCGCTCCGAGTTCCGGTCCTTCGTCACGGGCCTGAGCCTGGACGACCGCTATCCGAGCATCCGGGGCATGAGCTGGGTCCCGCGGATCCCGGCCGGGTCCAAGGCCTCGCACGAGGCGCTCATGCGGCGGGGCGGCGCCCCCGCCGGCTACGAGATCCACCCGGCAGAGGGTCGGGCCGAATTCCATCCCGCCGCGTTTCTCGAGCCCGCCGAGGCGTACGACGCCCGCTGGTTCGGCTTCGACGTGGCCACGCGTCCGGAGAACCAGGAGGCCATGGAGCGGGCCCGGGACACCGGAGTCGCGGCGATGAGCCATCGACTCGCCCTGTTCCGTCGGGGCGAGGGGTCCGGCTTCGTCGTCTTCCTCCCGGTGTATCGCGCCGGTCGACCTCCGGCGACGGTCGAGGAGCGCCGGCAGGGCATCGAAGGCTTCGTGGCCGCGACCTTCCGGGCCGACGTCTTGATGGGCGAGCTGTTCGGGGCTGCCCTCGCCGAGCCGGTGGACGTGGAGCTCTTCGATGCGCCGGAGGCGACCCCGGCCCACCTCATCTACGACCGCGACCCCAGCTCCGCGGGGGCGTCGCGCGAGTTGAGCCGCACCGTGGCGGTCGTGTTCGGCGGCAAGGCCTGGACGCTCCACCTCGCGACGCAGCCCGCCTTCCATTCCTTGGCCGAGCGGCTCGTGCCCTACTGGGTCCTGGGCAGCGGCCTCCTGATCAGCGTCCTCGCTTTCGTGATCACGCTGCTGCAGACCCGCGCGCTCACCGCGGCGCGCCGGCTCGGTGTCGAGCTGCAGACCGCCGAGCGCCGGCTGCGTCGGGCCAACGAGCGCTTCGAGCTGGCCGCGTCCGCGGTGAGCTCCGCCATCTACGACCTGAACCTGCAGCACCGTACGGTGGCGTGGACGCAGGGGATCACCGAGCTGTGCGGCTATCGCCTGGACGAGACCGACTCGACGTATGAGTGGTGGATCGAGCGGATCCATCCCGACGACCGGCTGCGGGTCCGCGAGCGCTTCCAGACGGCCTTGGCCAGCGGCGCTGACTTCGAGGCGGAGTACCGCTTCCGCGCCCGTGACGGCCACTACCTCGATGTGCTAGACCGTGGCCGGCTCCTGCGCGACGCCGGGGGCCGCTCGGTGCGCGTCGTCGGGAGCATGGCCGACGTCTCGGAGCGGAAACGGGGGGAGTCGGTGCTGCGGGAGAGCGAGGCGCGGCACCGCGCGGTCCTGGAAACGGCGATGGACGCCTTCGTCGCGATGGACCACGACGGGCGTGTGATCGAGTTCAATCCGGCGGCCGAGCGAATGTTCGGGCATACGCGGGCGGACGTCATCGGCCGGGAGCTGGCGGAGGTGATCATTCCCCCCGCCTTCCAGGACGCGCACCGGCGCGGGCTGTCGCGCTACCTGGCGACCGGCGAGCACACGCTGCTGGGCGGCCGCATCGAGGTGAGTGCCCGGCGGGCGGACGGGACCGAGTTCCCGGTGGAGCTGACCGTGACCGTGGCGCAGATGGACGGGCCGCCCACGTTCAGCGCCTATGTCCGGGATCTCACCGAACAGAAGCGCGCGGACGCGGCCCGGACCAGCCTCGAGATGCAGCTCCAGCAGGCGCAGAAGATGGAGGCGGTGGGCCGCCTCGCGGGCGGCGTCGCCCACGACTTCAACAACCTGCTGACCGTCATCAGCGGCCGGGCCCACATGCTGCTGAGCCGGCTCAAGCCGGGTGACCCGATGCACCGCGACGTGGACCTGATCCAGAAGACGTCGCAGCGGGCGGTGGCCCTGACGAGCCAGCTCCTGGCCTTCAGCCGCAAGCAGGTCGTGCAGCCACGCGTCCTCGAGCTGGGCCCGCTGGTGGCCGACCTGGTGCCGATGCTGCAGCGGATGATCGGCGAGGACATGGAGCTGGTGGTCGAGCCGGTGCAGGGAACGGGACGAGTCAAGGTCGATCCGAGCCAGATGCAGCAGGTGCTGATGAATCTCGCGGTCAATGCCCGCGACGCCATGCCGAACGGGGGCCGGATCGGCGTCTCGATCCGGGACGTCGAGGTGGACGAGCCGGCGGCGCTCCATCAGACCAACCTGCCGCCGGGGCCCTACGTGGCCCTCGCGGTCAGCGATACCGGCACCGGCATGAGCGCGGAGACGGCCGCGCACATCTTCGAACCGTTCTTCACCACCAAGGAGCAGGGGAAGGGGACCGGTCTCGGCCTCTCCACCGTGTACGGCATCGTCGAGCAGAGCCGAGGCCACATCCAGGTCCAGAGCGAGCTCGACCACGGCACCACGTTCACCATTCACCTGCCGCGGGTGGAGGAGCCCCTGGCTACCGACCAGCCCGCCGACGCGGCGCGACGCCTGCGAACCACGTCACGAACAGTCCTGGTGGTGGACGACGAGCCCGAGGTCCTGGGGCTGGCCACCGAAATCCTGAGACACGTCGGCTACTCGGTGCTCGAGGCCGTGGACGGCGCGGCCGCGCTCGAGGTCGCGCGGGGCCACGCGGGGGAGATCCACCTGCTCGTGACCGACATCGTGATGCCCGGCATGTCGGGCCGCGACCTGGCCGAGCAGCTGCGCGCGGTGCGGAAGGGGCTGCCGGTGGTCTACATCTCCGGTTACGTGCAGGACTCCGCCGCGCGGTCTGCGCTGTCCAGCGAGCGCTCCGCGTTCGTGGCAAAGCCCTTCACCCCCGAGCTTCTCACCGACCGGGTGCGCGAGCTCCTGGCCCCTGCGGACGCGGGGGCCGCCTGAGCCGCGCGCCCGCGCTCAGCCGCGGAGCGAGCCGTCGATGCGGACGTCCACCAGGTAGGGCCCGCCGGACGCCATCCCGCGCTTGATCGCGGTGGCCACGTCGGCCGCCTTCTCCACCATCTCGCCCGGTACGCCCTGCGCCTTCGCGAGCCCCACGTAGTCGAGCCCCGGCTTCACCAGGTCCATCGCCACGTACTGGTTGTCTTCCGCCGAGAAGCCCTTCAGCGCCTGGGTGCGCTGCTTGAGGATCCGGTAGGACTGGTTGTTGAAGATCACGAACACCACCGCGATGGAGTCGTGCGCGGCCGACCACAGCGACTGGATCGTGTACATCGCGCTGCCGTCGCCCACCAGCGCGATCACCGGCCGGTCGGGCTGGGCCAGCTTGACGCCGAGCGAGGCGGGCAGGCCCCAGCCGATACCGCCGCCCCGCAGCCCGTAGAAGCCGCGGTGGTCGCGGGCCCGCAGCAGCTCGCGGATCCCGTGGCTCGAGGAGATGGACTCGTCCACGATGATGGCCTCGTCGGGCACCGCGCCCGCGACCGCACCCACCAGCGCGAGCGGGCTGATCGGGAAGCGGCTCGCCTGGGCGGCCGCCTCCTGCCGTAGCGCCTCGCGGCGCGCCTCCTGCGCCACCCGCAGCTTCTCCACCCGAGCGCTCAAGTCCTTGACCTGCGCCGCGGTCAGCCGCCGCTTGAGCGCCTCCACCAGCTCGGGCAGCGTCGCCTTCGGATCGCCCTGGATGGCCACCTGGGCCGGATAGTTCTTGCCGATCTCCCAGGGGTCCAGGTCGAGGTGGATGAGCGGCAGGCCTTCTGGCATCGGCTCCACGTCCGACGGGAGCGAGAGCGTGAAGAGGTCGCCGCCCACCGAGAACAGCAGATCGTGCTGCATGAGGAGCTGGCGGATGGGCTGGCCCAGGCGGGGGAACGGACCGTGGTAGAGCGGGTGCGTGAACGGGAAGGAGCAGGTGGAGGGCACGCACTCGGTGTACACCGGCGCGCCGAGCACCTCCGCGAGCTGCACCATCTCGGCCAGCGCGTCGCCGTGAGCGACCGCGTCGCCCGAGATCAGGATGGGCCGTGTCGCCTTAACCAGGAGATCGGCGGCCGCCTCGATCGCGGCGCGGTCGCCGCGGATGCGCGGGGCCACGCGGGTGGACTGCAGCAGATCCAGCTCGCGCTCCGCGTTCAGCACGTCCACCGGCAGCGAGATGAACACCGGACCGGTCGGATGCGCCATCGCGGTCTTGACCGCTCGCCGGACCGCGCGGGGCAGGTCCTCGAGCCGGGTGATCTCGTGGGACCACTTCACGTAGGGACGCGCCACCGGGGGCAGATCGGACCACAGGATGGGCTCGGTGAGGTTCATGGCCTGATCGTGCTGGCCCGCGGTGACGAGCAGCGGCGTCCCCGCTTCGTGCGCGTCGTAGAGCATGCCCATCGCGTTGCCGAGGCCCGGCGAGGTGTGGACGTTGACCACGCCCAGCTTGCCGCTCGCCTGCGCGTAGCCGTCGGCCATGCTGATGGCAACCGCCTCCTGCAGGGCCAGGATGTAGCGGATGCTCGGCTCCCGCACGAGCCCGTCCATCAAGGGCAGCTCAGTGGTGCCGGGATTGCCGAACATGGTGTCGACACCTTCGTCCTTCAGGATCTGAAGGAAGGCCTGCTTGCCGGAGAGAAAGGACATGGGGGAGCCTCCTCGCTGCCGGATGATAGCCCCGCTTCCTTGACTGCGCCAGTACCCGCCTGTAGGCTTCGGACCAGCATGCCGCCGGCCGTTCCCGCCGCCGCTTTCCTCGACGCGTGTCTCCGCCGGCCCACGCCGTTCACCCCGATCTGGCTCATGCGCCAGGCCGGCCGCTACATGCCGGAGTACCGGGCGGTGCGCGCGCGGCTCGGCTTTCTCGAGCTGTGCAAGAGCCCGGAGGCGGCCGCGGAAGTCACGCTGCAGCCGGTGGAGCGCCTGGGCGTGGACGCGGCGATCCTCTTCGCGGACATCCTGCTCGTGCTCGAGCCCCTCGGCGTCGGGCTCGAGTTCACCCGTGGCGACGGCCCGCGTATCGAGCGCCCGGTGCGTAGCGCGGCGGCCGCGCGCGCGCTGCCCACGGTGGACGTGGAGGACGCGGTCGGCTTCGTGTTCGAGACGGTGCGGCGGGTGCGCAAGGCGCTCGCCGACCGCGTACCCCTGATCGGCTTCGCGGGGGCGCCGTTCACGCTCGCCTCGTACCTGATCGAGGGTGGGCCCTCGCGCGAGTTCCTCGTCACGAAGGCGTTCATGCGGCAGGAGCCGGAGGCGTGGGCCGCGATGATGACGCGGCTCGCGGAGATCACCGCCGACTACCTCAACGGGCAGATCGCGGCCGGGGTCCAGGCGGTGCAGCTCTTCGACTCGTGGGTGGGCACGCTCTCGCCCGCCGACTACCGGGACTTCGTGCTCCCGCACTCCCGGCGCGTGATCGGCGCGCTGCGGCCGGGCGTGCCGGTGATCCACTTCGGCGTGGGCACCGGCGGGCTGCTGCCGCTCATGAAGGCGGCGGGCGGAGACGTGATCGGGCTCGACTGGCGCGTGGAGCTCGGCCCCACGTGGGCCCGGCTCGGTCACGACGTGGCGGTGCAGGGGAACCTGGACCCGGCGGTGCTGCTGGCCGACGTGCCCGCGATCCGCCGGGCCACCCGCGAGATCCTCGACGCGGCGGCCGGGCGGCCGGGGCACGTGTTCAACCTGGGGCACGGCATTCACAAGGACACGCCGGTCGAGCACGTGAAGGCCCTCGTGGACATCGTCCACGAGCTGTCCGCGCGATGATCGACTCGGTCCTCCTCATCGCCTTCGGCGGGCCCGAGCGCCCGGAGGACCTGCGCCCATTCTTGCAGACTGTCACCGCGGGCCGCCGCATCCCGCCCGAGCGCCTCGAGGAGGTCGCGCATCACTACGAGCTGATGGGCGGGCGCTCCCCGCTCAATGAGCTGACCCGCCGCCAGGCCGACGGCCTGCGCGCGGCGCTCGCCGTGGACGGGCGCGCGGTGCCGGTGTGGGTTGGCATGCGGAACTGGCACCCGTTCCTGCACGAGACCCTGGCCGAGATGAAGGATCGAGGTTGCCGTCGGGCGCTCGGCATCATCCTGTCGTCGCTCCAGACTGAGGCCTCCTGGTCGCGCTACATGGAGGACGTGACGGCCGCGCGCGAGAAGGTCGGCCCGGACTCGCCCGAGATCGTCTACGCGCCGCCCTGGAGCGAGCACCCGCGGTTCATCGAGGCGATGGCGGACCGCGCGCACGTCGCGCTCGCGGGGATCGAGCCCGCGCGCCGGGCCGCCGCGCGGCTCGTCTTCACGGCCCACAGCGTCCCGGTCTCGATGGCGATGGGCTCGCCCTACGCGGCCCAGCTCGAGACGGCGGCGCGCGCCATCGCCGCAGCACTCGGCCGGGCGGCTGGGTGGTCGGTGGCCTACCAGAGCCGCAGCGGCTCCCCACGCGATCCGTGGCTCGAGCCCGACGTCGCCGACGTCATCCGCGCGCTCGCGCGGGACGGCGCGCGCGACGTGGTGGTCGTCCCGGTCGGCTTCGTCTGCGACCACGTCGAGGTGCTCTACGATCTCGACGTGGAAGCGAAGGCGGTCGCCGAATCCAGTGGGATCGGCTTTCATCGGGCCGCCGCCGCCAACGATCACCCCGCGTTCGTGGCGATGCTGGCCGACCTGGTCCGGCACGGGCGCGGGCCGTGAAACTGATCGTCGTCGGCGGCGGGCTCTCCGGGCTCGCGGCGGCCCACCGGGCGGTGGAGCTGGCGCGCGAGCGTGGGCGGCCGCTCGAGCTGACGCTGCTCGAGGGGGCGGATCGCCTGGGCGGCACCATCCAGACGGAACGCCGCGACGGCTTCCTCGTCGAGTGCGGGCCGGATTCTTTCCTCTCGGAGAAGCCGTGGGCTCTTGCCCTGTGCCGCCGGCTCGGCGTGGAGGACCGCCTCATCGGGACCGACGACCGCTTCCGGCGCGTCTTCGTGGTCTTTCGCGGGCGCCTGCATCCGCTGCCGGACGGCTTCCAGCTGCTGGCGCCCACGCGCCTCGGGCCGTTGCTGGCCTCGTCGCTCTTCTCGTGGCCCGGCAAGCTCCGGATGGCCTGCGACCTGCTGCTCCCCCGCGGCGGGCATCCCGACGAGAGCCTCGGCGCGTTCGTGAGGCGACGGCTCGGCCGCGAGGCGCTCGAGCGCGTCGCCCAGCCGCTCGTCGCCGGCATCTACACCGCCGACCCCGATGAGCTCTCGCTCGGCGCCACCATGCCGCGCTTCCTCGAGATGGAGCGGCGCGAGCGCAGCGTCATCCTGGCCCTCTGGCGGGCCGCCCGCCGGGCCCCGGCGCAGCACGCGGGGACGAGCGGCGCGCGCTGGTCGCTCTTCGTGACCTTCGCCGAGGGAATGGAGGAGCTGATCCGCCTGCTGGCCACCCGGCTGCCGCCCGGGGCGGTGCGCCTCAAGGAGCGGGCGGCCGCGGTCGAGCGGGACGGCGCGGGCTGGCGGGTCACCGCCGCGGGCGGCGCGGCCTTCACCGGCGACGCGCTCATCCTGGCCCCGGAGGCCCACCAGGTCGCGCGCCTTCTGCGCTACGTGGATCCCGGGCTCGCGCATCTGCTCGAGGGAATTCCGTACGCCTCGTCGGCCACCGTGACCCTGGCCTATCGCCGCGCCGACGTCCGCCATCCCCTCGACGGCTTCGGCTTCGTGGTGCCGCAGGTGGAGCACCGGCCCGTCATCGCGGGTACCTTCTCGAGCGTGAAGTACCCGGGGCGCGCCCCGGAGGGGCACGCGCTCCTGCGCGTGTTCATCGGAGGGGCGCTCAACGAGTCGGTGCTCGAGGCCGACGACGCGGCGCTGGTCGGGATCGCGCGCGCGGAGCTCGGCGATCTCCTGGGGGCGACCGGGGCGCCCCTGTTTACCCGGGTCGCCCGTTACCCCCGGGCGATGCCGCAGTATCACGTGGGCCACGCCGTCCGCGCGGAGGCCATCGAGCTGGCGGTGGCGCGGCATCCAGGCCTCCGCCTGGCGGGCGGAGCCTACCGGGGCGTGGGGATCGCGGACTGCGTGCGCTCGGGCGAGGAAGCGGCGGAGAAGCTGCTCGGTTAGCTCGACTTCGGGTCG
>Ga0114129_10014749_pt1 | contig 11133 bp, 15 predicted proteins | sample RhiMetdeltSRZDD1_FD_80071 | JGI IMG/M metagenome (GOLD analysis project Ga0114129, IMG submission 80071) | Populus rhizosphere microbial communities from Tennessee, USA - Rhizosphere MetaG P. deltoides SRZDD1 (version 2) (version 2) | ecosystem: Host-associated > Plants > Roots > Rhizosphere >... | reverse complement strand
AGCTTTCTGTTCGGGTGGGCCAAGCCTGTCCCCATCGATCCTAGAAACATGTACAAGCCGCGTCGCGACATGGCCTTGGTCGCAGCAGCAGGACCGGGCATGAATCTTATCCTGGCTGTGGCCAGCGCCGTGGTCCTGGCGTTTCTCTTGTCTATTGATCCTGCACTCACGTCGCAAGAATCCGGCGGAGCCACGCAGGAAACGGAGCCCTCGGCTGCCACACGGTTCCTTCTGCCGCTCGCGGTCATGGCCCTGTACTCCGTATTGATCAATGTGTTTTTGGCCGTCTTTAATTTGATTCCGATTCCGCCGCTTGATGGCGGACGGATCATGGTCAGTCTCCTACCCCCTCAGCCCGCGCTCGCCCTCGCCCGTCTCGAACCATACGGGATGATGATTCTGGTCGGCCTGCTCGTCTTCGACCGCGAGCTTCGCGTGATCCATACGTTTACCAATACTTTCGCCTCCGGGCTTTCGGGTACAATCCTTTCGACCGCGATCGGTCTCAGTGCGGGAGCATCGCCATGACGAGCCTACGAAAACGGGTGTTGAGCGGCATGCAGCCCAGCGGCCTCTTGCACCTCGGCAATTATTTGGGTGCATTGGAAAATTGGAAACAGCTGCAAGCAGAATATGAGTGCTATTTCTTCGTGGCGGATTGGCATGCGCTCTCGACCAATTATGCTGATACGAGCCGCATCAGAGAATTCGTGCGAGAGTTACTCATCGACTGGCTGGCAGCCGGCATTGATCCCAACCGCTCAACGGTATTCATCCAATCGCGCATCCCGGAACATGCCATCCTGCACCTGCTGTTCTCGATGATGATTCCGATCTCCTGGCTGGAGCGCAATCCGACGTACAAAGAAAAACAAGAAGAGATCAAGGGAAAGGACCTCAGCACGTATGGGTTCCTCGGCTATCCCGTCCTTCAAGCCGCCGATATTCTCCTCTACAAACCGGACTACGTGCCAGTGGGGAAAGATCAGTTGCCCCACTTGGAGCTTACCCGCGAAGTGGCAAGACGGTTCAACGACCTCTATAAGCAGCCGGTCTTTCCGGAGCCGAAGGAACACCTCACGAAGTTTCCGAAAGTCTTGGGGACCGACGGCCGCAAGATGAGCAAGAGCTATGGCAACACGATCAACCTTTCGGACAGCGAACCGGTCGTACGTCAGAAACTCAAGACGATGGTGACCGATCCGGCACGAGTCAAACGCATGGATCCCGGCAACCCGGACATCTGCCCGGTGTTTGACTTTCACAAGATTTTTTCGACGCTGCCCGTTATCGAGCAGATCAATCGAGAGTGCCGCACAGCGGAAATCGGTTGCATCGATTGCAAAAAATTAGTCGCCGATCGGGTGGTCGAGAAGCTGGCGCCCATCTGGGATGCCCGGACAAAGCTGCTCAAGAATCCAGGTCATCTCGATGAGGTGGTTGAGGAAGGCAGCCGCAAAGCCCGCGCAGTGGCGAAGGCCACGCTCCACGACGTCACGGAAGCCATGAAGATTTAGCCGTGCCGGTCAAAATCCATGAAACCACTTATGATCGCGATTATGCTGCTGGGAGTCGCGCGCAGCGTTGCATGGGCAGCCGATCCACCTTGCGATACCTACCCGGTGGAGAAACAGTCTCGCTGCGCAGAGATTTGGAAGGATTTGTACAAGGAGGATGGCCCAGTCATCGCGCAGTTTGGACTGGATCAGCTAAAACGCCGCGAGGCGGGTCAGATCACCGCCGAACAGCACCTCGCCCAAAACATGGACTTCATCAAACAATCGACCGATAAGCGGTTGGCTCGGTTGAAAGCAAGAATGGCCAAGGAATAGTGTTACAAATCCTCCCCTTTCGACTTCTCGGGCACGACTCCAGCCGAATTCAACAGATCGCGTCCTACGATGATCGGCGCCTTGAAATGAATCGCCAGGGCGATGGAATCGGACGAACGACTGTCGAATACTTTCACGTCGTCCCGAAAGGCCACGCTCAATGCTCCATAATAGGTTCCGCCCTTCAGCGTAATCACCGACTTCGTCACTTTTGCACCGAACGTCTCCAGAATCGAATGCATGAGGTCATGCGATAACGGACGACTCAGCTTCTCTCCGTTCAACGCTCCCTGGATGGACACAGCGACGGTGAGATCGACGAAAATCGGGATGGTCTTCCCTTCGGCCTGCAGCAGGACGACGGGCCCATGATCCGAAATGCGAACCTTCACGTCTGCGATGGTCACCTGTTCCGACGCCGAGGGATTCGGTTCAGCCTGCGCAACGGATGAATGCCATGGAAGAGCCAGCAGGACCAGCAAGAGGAACCGAGTGCTTGTTCTCATCGTAACCTCCTCGGCCGTTTATGCGCGAATGAATTGATTGGAGTGTTTTTCCCAGCCGATCTCCGTCTCAGGCCCATGCCCTGTGATGACGAGGGTCGATTCGTGCAGCGTATACAACCGCTCGTGAATGGACCGTTCGATCGCCTCGAAGTCTCCGCCCCACAAATCGGTCCGCCCGATACTGCCCCGAAAGAGTGTATCGCCCGCCAGCACAAGATTACCGTCAGGGACGTGAAAACTCATAGAGCCGGGCGTATGCCCGGGCGTGTGGAGCGCCACCGCCGTGAGCTGTCCGATGAGTAATTTTTCTTCGTCCTTCAACCAATAGTCCGGCGGCGGCACTGGAACATACGGCACGCCAAACATGCGGCATTGGATGTCCAGCATCGCCCACAATTTCTGATCGTCCTCATGCAGGCACAGGAGCGCACCCGTGGCCTTCTTCATTTCACCCGATGCCAAAAAGTGGTCGAAATGTGCATGCGTATGCAGAATCATCGTGACGGTCAGTCCCAGTTGCCTGACATCCTGAAGAATACGCTGATGAGCACCGCCGGGATCGACCACGATCGCTTGTTTCGTCACCGGATCCCCGATGATCGAGCAATTGCAATCGAGCGGCGGCACCGGGAACGTTTTACGGATTAGTTCTGCCATCGGGACATCCTAACGTGCGCCTCGAACCAGCGGCAACTAACAGAATGACGAGAGAGACTGTTCAGGGCAATCGCGGGCGCCAGGACAGGCGCGAGGCCATCAGCTACGGCGCCTCTGGGCGGGCCGCCCACACCAACTCGCTGTCAAAAATACCCCAGCGTTTCTTGGATTGAGTCAACCAGACTATGAATCCCGCGCCACTTCCATCAACCCGATTATATTCTGTGTAGATCAGCGCCTGCTCACGACCGAACGTATAGGCCACTCGTGAGAAGGCCAGCCGATCGATGATCTCAGGTGGCTCGTCAAACGGCTCTTCCTGAATCGGGAACGCAGCCGGCATCGGCGCTAAGGATGTTTCCTGCTCCGCTCCTGTTCCGGTGACGAATCGATACCGCACACCGAATCCAAAATGCCCCGCGAGTTTCGAGGACACCTGATTCTTAAAAACAAAATCGCGCACCAGCTCGAGCGGCAGCCGCCCGTCAAAAATCTCATACTCATTAAAGGTCTCGAGGCGTAGAGGCCCCTGCTGTTCCGGATGGAGCCTCGTCAGGGTGGCCCGTTCGAGGAGCACCAGTTTCGTTTCAGGCGTGAGAAATTTTTCGTCGACGATGAGATCATAGAGCGGATAATCCTCCGTCGGCACCGCTTCCGGAGCATCCTGCGCTGGTGGTGCCACATCTGCGGACGTTGATTCCGTGACAAACGCATTGAGAAGCAGTGACAGCATAAACTGGTAGATCAGGCGTCGCATCCTCGTGAGGATAACGTCCCCTGATTGAAACGGTCAATCGAACCCGATGCAAAAACGATGGACAAGCTCCTCGGAAGCATGGATAATCCGTCATTCCAATGTCACGTGGTCGACATCCTATTAACCCGCTCTCGTATGCGTTGCTTGCCCTCGTCCTCCTGCCCGGTTGCAAACCGGATGATTCCCCATTCAAGGCCGAGAACGACACGCTTAAGAAACAGGTCGTGAGGCAGGAGTCGCTCGTGACGTCGTTGCAAGACGGCAACAAAGTCATGCAGCAACAGATTGATCTTTTGAACCAGGAGATTCGCGACGCGAAACGAGCGGCGGAGGTCGCCAAGGCCGAGGCTAAATCGGCTGGAGAGCAGTTGGAAAATCAGCTGGTGCAGGCCAGGAAATTGACCTCGGATATCAAGAGAACAGCGATCGAGCAGGCGGCGCAAAGCATTCACATCGAACAGAAAGGTGCCCAATTCGAAGATATCCCGCGCCCGTTGAGTACCGTCGCCAAAACCGTGGAGGAAGCGCTGGCCCGCAACGGCTACCAGGTCAGAGTGAGCATCAAGGCGGATCAAAAGGCCGTGTTCGTGACGGAACGCAAGGTCTCGAACCCCGTCTCTCTTGAAGTCGCAGGCTTTCGCAACCAATACGTCGTCTCGGTCCAAGCCCAGCCCATGAACGTCACCCGCCTGAGCGTCAAAGCCGAATTTGAAAAACTGGCGCAGGGTGGTCGCATCCTGAGCGTCAGTGCAGAGGAAACCGCCGAGATCGAACGGCGCCTCATCGGCGAGGTGAGCAAAGCTCTCGCCGCCCCCACCAAGACATAATGGGCCGGTTCCTTACGTCGGTGATCGCGCTCTGTCTTCTGGTCACCACGGTCGCGACGAGCCTGAAAGCGGAGAACGGGACAAAGCCTTCTGCGGAATTGGCCCGCCACCTCTCATCCATCTCCAGGCTTGCTCAACCGTCTCCCACCGTCGCCGTGCCAGCCGGAATCTTCACGCTCGGCAGCAAACGGATCGACGACGATCCTTACGGTCTTTGGACTCAATTTGACGATACGGAACTTCCGCAGCAGCGTGTCTGGCTTGATGGATTCGACATGGACCGAAATGAAGTCAGTCTTGGCGAGTACCTCGTCTTCTTACAGCAACGAAAGCAGTACCCTCCGGAGGAATTACAAAAGCTCATTTGGCACGTCATCACCGTGCATTCCGTCTCAGACCAAACCCTCGCACGCTGGCCAGCCCTCTACCTGACCTGGCACGAAGCCGCCGGCTTTTGTGCATCGAAAGGGAAACGGTTGCCGACTGAAGCTGAATGGGAGAAGGCCGCACGAGGAGCGGACGGGAACCTTTTCCCTTGGGGCGACGCTGCTCCGAACCAGGAACGCGCCATGTTCGGTCAACATCACGTGCACGAAATTCCCATTCTGGCGGCAGTGGATTCACACCCAGGAGGCAGGAGTCCCTATGGCCTCCACCACATGGCCGGCAACGTGGCGGAGTGGGTGCAGGACTGGTTCGGCTTGGACTATTACGCCTACATGCCGGAGAAAAATCCGAGCGGGCCGCCGAGCGGCCGCTACAAGGGTGTGCGTGGAGGCTCGTGGAAGAGCAAAATCATCATGCTTCGCACCGCTACGCGCAGCGGTGCGAGTCCGGATCAGCGGTCCCCCACGATCGGCTTCCGCTGCGCCCAATCTCTCCCCAAACCGGAAGCTCCCAGGGAATGAAAATTTGAGCGATCCCAGCCCACATTCTCAAAGTGGCGGATCGCTTGGTCAGTGACGGTCCCCATGGTAACTTGGCGTGAGGAGATTCTTGTGACATGAGCGCTCCCTCCGCCTCCATCACCCGTGTATTCTTCATTGGAATTGTCGTTGCTGTCGCCACACTGGTGGGCTGTGCCACTTCGATCAACGACCGGGCACAGAGGTCTCCGGCGGTTGGACAGAGTTGCTGCAGATCTGTCGAAGTATCCTCCCGACGAGCTGCCATCGTACGGACGGCCTCCAGATTGGTTGGGGCCAGGACGCTTCAAGTCAATGGCAAACGGATTGCGTATGACTGCGCCGGTGTCACCCGTGCGATTTATCTGGAGCACGGCATCGACCTCTACGACACCGGGTCTCCCGACCCCAACGCCAATGGAGTCAAGCTCATCCACCACCACATCAGCCGCAATGGCAGGGTTCACAAGGGACCGGCGGCGCGTCCGGGCGATCTCATCTTCTTCGACAATACCTGGGACTATAACGGAGACAACATCGCCAACGACCCATTGACCCACGTCGGCATCGTGGAACGGCAGGAGCCCGATGGGACCGTCATTTTTATCAGCCGCGTGGCCGGTGCGATCGAACGGTACCGCATGAACACCGCGCTTCCTCATGTCCACAAAACGGCAGATGGGCGGGTCCTCAACGACTATATCCGCCGGAGAGATCTGGACGATCCCTTCAATACCGCCTACCTCAGTGGTGAACTGTTCGCCGGCTTCGGCACCAGGGCAGGGCTCTAACCCCCTCTAGAGCTGACACCATCCAAAGCAGTTTTGCGTAATCGCGCTATACTTCCTGTAGGACAGATAGTCAAGCGGGAGGACCTATGGCGAAGACAGCGACCTATTGCAGTGAGTGTTACAACAAGGTTGGGAGAAACGAGGATGCACAGATCAAAGCGGCGGAAGCATCTGGGCAGACTCCCATGACCGGCCAGGGCACTTGTTGCAAGTGCAATAAGGCCACCGTCGTCGTATTTTACGAAAACTAAGTCGGGACAGTCTCAGAACCGCAAGTTGCTCGGAGGGCAACGCGAACGGGTTTTTTCTGCACGGGGCTAAGCGTGCCCGCCATTCTCGGCTTCGTCGAATTCATCGATGAGGTCTTCAAGCTCGTCGAGTTCCTCTTCTTGGACTTTTTGGAATTCTACCCCGAACGTCTGCTCATCGACCCACTGCACTCTGGCTTCCGGTATCGAGAGCGGCTCTTCCATTCCTGGAACAACTAATCGAACGACAATGACCTTCCCCGGGAAGACGTCCAAGTCACTCTCCAGTCTCGCCCCTCCCATCGAAAGATCGAGGGTGTGGCCCTCGACCTCATGGGAGTTCCCCAGCAAAAATCCTTGAATGTGGACCGGCACACGGCGGTGCTTTCGTCGCTCCATGACTTGCTCCACTACCTCTTACTCTTAGGCCGAGAATACCTGGCTTTGCATCGGAAATCATCTGCATAATCCGCTCCTGGCTGATTGTCCTAAGCCTGCTACACTTGAAAGTATGGGAACCTCATCCAAGACCCCCGCACTCGTTCCGGTCGATCCCCGCCGGCGCACGGTCCTCTCGATCCGTGAACGCCTCGTCGGGCTTCACGGCGCGCTCATCGTTGCCGAACAGCAGACCTATGAACGCATCAACGGGCCGGTGCAATCCATGGACAGCTTGCTCGAACTGCTGCAGAGCGATCCCTGGTTCACATGGCTTCATCCCATTGCCGATCTCCTGGTCCGGATCGATCAACTCCTCGAAGATGACAGTTGCGACATCACCGATGACAACGTCGAGCATCTCCATCAAGAAATCGATATTCTCCTCCATCCTTCGGTGGAAGGTGAAGGATTTGAACGGGCCTACTATGAAGCGCTGGATCGGGCTCCCGATGTGGTGCTCGCACACTTTCGCGTGAGGAAGCTGTTGCCCAAGGCTGCATAATCCACCGCCTCTTTTGGTAGAATAGGCGGGACTTCATGATGATGAGGTCTGCCATGGGATCGAACACGGTTCGGTGGATCATCGCAGTGATAACCCTGGTGGCTGCAGATTTTGCGCAGGGAGAGATTGCCCGTGTCGGTTCGCCCAATGCGAATCCGGGGACTGTGACCGATCTTGGAAACGGTGTAGGCATTCAGTCAGATCCTCACGGTCGAGGTGAAACGAACCTCGCACCTACGGGATCTGTTGTTCCGTTATCCCCTCATGGCGACGTAAACCAGCGGCTCGTGACGCCGTTTGGATCGCCGCAGCCGCCGAATCAATTGACTCCGGCTCCCGTCCTGCCATTTCATCCGAATCGTCCGCTAATGCCTCAATCCGCTCCTCCTTCAGGTGGCGGTCGGTTTGGCCGCTGACCACTTAAACTTCACAACTTTTCGCCGACAATGACCCGCATTTTCTCCGACCTGGTACAATATAATTATGTCGCGAGCATTCGAATTCGAAAACTCCCCGGAAACGAGAGCAGCACTTAAACGCATGCTGATGGAAGTGCGCCGCGGCCTGCTGGGGCTGCACAAGGCCCTCATCATCGCTGAACAACTCACCTATGAACGCATCAACGGCCGCGTCGGGTCGACGGGACAGTTGCTGCAGTTGGTCTTGAACGACCCCTGGTTTACCTGGCTGCACCCGTTATCACAGCTAGTTATTCGTATTGACGAGTTGGTGGATGAAGAAGCGGAACTTACGACGGTAGAAGTGGAACATTTCCTCGCAGACGTGCGCGCACTGATCCGCCCGTCCGAAGAAGGCGACGGTTTCGAGCGCAGCTACTATGAGGCGCTACAGCGGGAACCGGACGTCATCTTCGCACATGTGGAGGTGAAGAAGTTGCTCACAAAAACGGCGGCCTGATTCCTTCACTCTCCTCACAGCTATCATCAAATCTGACCGACAAAATAAAAGCGGCCGGCTCGCATTGAGCCGGCCGCTTGAATTTTATACCCCGAACTACTAATTGTTGACTTTTTTGGCTTGGCCCTTCTTGTCTTTGTGTTTCTCGTGCCCCTTGGCTATACCTTTGCCTTTGCTGCCCTTTCCTTCATCCTTCATCTCTTTCTGTTCTGGAGCTTTTGGCGCCTCTGGCGCAGGTACCGGCGCCAGGGCAGGAGCGGTGGCTTGCGGTTCCTGAACCGGCGCGGGAGCCGGGGCGGGAGCTTGAGCGAACACGCTCGTAAATGCCAACAATATTGCGGCCGCGGTCACGATCGAGATGGTCTTCGTCATGTGTCCTCCTGGTAGAACCCTATACACGGGGGCCCATTCCCCACGATTGCTGTCAGCCTAGCAATCCTGGTGCCAATTCTTAGTATCCGTCATATCGTCCACAAAGTGGGAATTTTCGATTTCTCCTCACAGTGAAAAGCCTGATTTGTGAAGCAAGACGGATACACCCCTTAACAAAGTTGCCCCACTGCGACCGCGTCGCTAATGGTCAAAAACCACCATTCTCTCCTGCATCATCGTAATATTTCTCGCGGTAGATCGGACAGAGCCCTTTCTTCTGGATGATACCGGTCACCTCCTGGATCATCCCGCTATTGCCGCACAGATACACCGCAAGCTCTTTCACATTGTTGACACGCTCTTCAACCAGGCTGGTCACTCTGCCGGTGACCCCTGACCAGTCCGATTGCGGTCGTGAGAGCGTGATGGTGAATGAAAATTCTGGATGCTGGAGGCTGAGGCGAGTCAGTTCATTCTCATAGTACAAGTCCCGCTCACTGCGTAACCCCCACAGCAATGTGGCGCGATTTGGCTTCGGCCTTCCTGAATTGGCCAGAAGCATCGAGCGGATCGGGGCGATGCCGGTGCCAGTCGCGACCATTAACAAGCTGCGTGCTGGATCCTCACGCAAATGGAAATTACCCGCTGGACCGGCAAAGTTCGTCGTGTCGCCCTCGCGCAGACCAAAGAGATAGGTGGACCCCGGTCCCCGTGGAACGAAGTTGAGCAGCAAGGAAATCCTGTGAGGAGAATCTGGAGGGGACGCGATCGAATAGGGCCTTGTCACCATACGCCCGGTGCGGGCATCTGGCACCTCGAATGACACGAACTGGCCGGGCTTGAACGCGATCTCTCTCGGCTCGATTAATTCGAGATCGATCTGTCGGACATCGTGGGTGAGCTGACGGATTTCGCCAACCTTGGCCGTGAAGCGCTGAACAGACCCCATAGCTGCCCATCATAACAAGTCGAAAACGGAAAAAGCGCGGAATGGTCACTGTCATGGGCAGGTTAGACGGAAGATTATCGGGAATGCGGCCGGAATCTCACCAACGACGTGAAGAGGCCAACACCGGCTGTACGTCATCAGGCAGGAGCGGTTTGGCAAACAAGTACCCTTGGCCGTACTCGCACCCAAGCGACCGTAGGATCGCCAGGTGTTCGGCCGTTTCCACGCCTTCCGCGATGACCTGCCGCCCAAGCTGATGTGCCAATGCAATGATGGTTTTGACGATCGCCAACGCATCGTCGTCTGCGCCTAATCGTTGCACGAACGACTGATCGACTTTGAGGAACTCGATCGGCAGCTGTTGAAGATGGCTCAACGACGAGTACCCTGTCCCGAAATCGTCCAAACAGGTGTCGACTTGTTGGGATTTGATCTCCGTCAGCACCTTCGTCACCGCCTCCGGGTTCTGCATCATCTCCGATTCCGTGATCTCGATCTTGAGACTGGACGCATCGATGCCGGAATCGGTCAGGACGTCGCGGATCACGCGCGTCAGATGCTCCTGCACAAAATGTTGAATCGAGAAATTGACGCTCATAGTCAACGGACGGAGACGGGGAAATTCATCCTGCCAGACTCTGAGCTGCCGGCACGCCTCCCGCAGACTCCATTCACCAATACCTTTCATCAAGCCAAGTTCTGTGGCAATGCCCAGAAACGCATCCGGCCTGGTCAGCCCGTGCTCCGGATGCTGCCAACGAAGCAACGATTCAAACCCGGCAATGCGTCCCTCTTTCAAGTCCACGATGGGCTGGTAGACCAGTCGAAACTCCTTATGCTCCACCGCCTGCCTGAGATCCCCTTCGAGCTTCAATCGGGCCATGGCCTCCTGATGCATGGCTTTGTCAAAGATGACGAAGCCGGCCCGGCCGATCGCTTTGGCCTGAAGCATCGCGGCCGTGGCATCACGCAACAGATGCTCCCCATTTTCATATCCTGCATGACTACAGGCAATTCCGATGCAGGCCGTCAGGAACACTTCGCGGCCTTCCAACCTGAACGGTGTTGCAAATTCCTGCTGAAGGCGATCGGCCACGCGGGTTGCATTGCCGACTGCTTTCACATTGTCGAGCAGGAAGGAAAACTCGTCTCCCTCCATTCTCGCCACCGTATCGGCTGACCGGACTCGTCGCAGGATTCGCTGGCTGACCTCAATCAGGAGTCGATCGGCAGATGAAGGCCCCAGACTGCCATGCACCATTTTGAACCCGTCCAGATTGAGATGAAGTACGGAAAATACGTGCCCCGACTGGCGCCGGCTTTGCAGGAACACACGGTCCAACCGATCAAGGAACAGAGCCCGATTGGGGAGCCCCGTCAGGGAGTCATGAAATGTCTCCAGAAACAACCGCTGCTCGGCTTGGCGTT
>Ga0114129_10014748_pt1 | contig 11133 bp, 11 predicted proteins | sample RhiMetdeltSRZDD1_FD_80071 | JGI IMG/M metagenome (GOLD analysis project Ga0114129, IMG submission 80071) | Populus rhizosphere microbial communities from Tennessee, USA - Rhizosphere MetaG P. deltoides SRZDD1 (version 2) (version 2) | ecosystem: Host-associated > Plants > Roots > Rhizosphere >... | reverse complement strand
GGTCATCCGGTGCGCGCGACGTTGAGCGAGGTGGGTCCCACTCTCCTGGCCCGAATCCTCGAGCTCAACGACACTCAGGCCGGCGTCCTGGAAATTGCCTTTCAGCTCGCCGACAATCAGGGGCTCCTGCTTTTGGACCTCGACGATTTGCGCGCCCTGCTCGGGTACCTCTCCGAGAACCGCAAGGACGTCTCCACCCAACTCGGACTGGTCAGCACGCAATCCATCGCCGCCATCCAGCGTGCGCTCTTGACCCTGGAACGCGACGGCGGCGATCACTTCTTTGCCGAGCCGGCCCTGGAGCTTGGCGACCTGATGCGCACGGATGCGCGGGGGCGCGGTGTCATCAGCATTCTGGCCGCCGACCAGCTCATCCTGAAACCGAGGCTCTACACCACGTTTCCCTTGTGGCTCTTGTCGGAGCTCTTCGAGAACCTGCCCGAAGTGGGCGATCTCGAGAAACCAAAGCTCGTGTTCTTCTTCGACGAAGCCCACCTCCTGTTCGACGATGCACCGCCCGCGCTACGCCAGCGCGTGGAACAAGTGGTTCGTCTCATTCGGTCCAAAGGCGTGGGTGTGTACTTTTGCTCGCAGTTCCCGGACGACGTGCCGAACGAAATCCTCGGGCAGCTCGGGAATCGCATCCAGCATGCCTTGCGCGCGTTCACACCGCGGGACCAGAAAGCCGTGCGCACGGCCGCGGAAACGTTCGTTGCCAACCCGAAACTCGATGTGGCCAAGGTCATTTCCGAGCTCGCCGTGGGCGAAGCGTTGGTGTCCACATTGCAAGAGAACGCAGTGCCGATGCCGGTGGAGCGCACGCTCATTTGTCCGCCCCGCTGCCGCATGGGCGCGATCACTCCCGAGGAACGCGCTTCGGTGCGTGCGCAGAGTCCCCTGACCGGAAAATACGACACACCGGTGAACCGCGAATCCGCGTACGAGCTACTCGCCCAACGACGCGCCGCTCCCCCATCCAAGGAGACGCACAGCACCAGGGAACCCCAAGGTCCATTCAAGGAACCTGGACAACGGCACCCTGCCCCATCGGCAGGCCAGCAGATTGGCGACATGGTTTGGGGCACCGGTCGACGTCAAGGCATGGTGGAAACGATGGCTAAGCAAGCCGCACGAACGGTGGGTAGTCAGGTCGGCCGCCAAATCATCCGTGGGATATTGGGCGGCATCCTGGGTGGATCCCGGCGTTCATGAACGCTCGTCGATGATCATCGGCCTGGCTTCTCCTCGAGTCGCATCGAGCCTCGACGACGGCCTGCGCAAAATCGACCGCCTTCTTGCCCAAGCCAAATCTCGAGATGCGGAAATTGTGTGCTTCCCCGAAGCATATCTACCCGGACTCCGCGGCCAGGATTTTGAGTCCTTCCCTTGGGATGAAAACCAGGAGAGGCACGCGCTCGAGTCCCTCACCGCTCTGGCGAGCAAACATCGCATCGCCACGATCATGAGCGTGGAACACATCACCGGAGGTGGACGACAAATCGTCGCCCTGGTCATCGATTCCCAGGGAAACGCACTTGGCCATCAGACCAAGAACCAGCTCGATCCCTCCGAAGATCCTTTTTATGTCCCTGGAGACACGCGCAACATGTTCGAAGTGAACGGGATGAAGTTCGGGATCGCGATCTGTCACGAGGGCTGGCGTTATCCCGAAACCGCTCGCTGGGCCGCGGTGCGCGGGGCAAAGATCGTCTTTCATCCGCAGCACACGGGATCGCACACCGGAACTGTTCGCTTGACGGAGTGGGGAGCCGCGAAGAATCCCTACTACGAAAAAGCGATGATGATGCGAAGCCGCGAAAACACGATTTACTTTGCCAGCGTCAACTATGCGTTGCCGTGCCAGGAGGCGGCGACGAGCCTCATTGCCCCCTCGGGGGAGTGCCAAGCCCACCTGCCCTACGGCCAGGAAGGCGTCCTCGTGGAATACATCAATCCAGAAGAGGCAACTGGCCTTCTAGCTGCCAGATACGCTCCGGAGCGCTACGGGAATCCTGAAGCAACGTAGGTCGGTTGACACGAACCCGCTTCCTACTATACCTTATGGTTAATTAACTGAGAGGTTAATCAAGCCATGTCCACCGACACCCTGAGCGCCACATTCGCCGCCCTGGCCGACCCGACCCGCCGCGCCATTCTGGCCCGTCTTGCCACGGGGGAACGCGCGGTTACCGAGCTGGCCGAACCCTTCGACATGACATTGCCCGCCGTCTCCAAGCACCTTCGCGTCCTGGAGCGGGCGGGCTTGATCGCGCAGCGACGCGACGCGCAATGGCGACTCTGCCGGATCCAGGCGAAACCGCTCAAGGAGGCGGTCGACTGGGCCCTCTACTACCGGCACATCTGGGAAGCCCGATTCGATCGGCTGGACGATTACCTCAAGGACATGCAAGCCAAAGAGCCAAAGAAGAAGAAGGAGACCGGTCATGGTCCTAAAAAACACCGCAAATAAGGACACGTTCCAGGTCACCACTCCCTCCGATCAAGAGATCCGCCTCACCCGATTATTCGATGCGCCCCGGCAGCTCGTTTTCGAGGCCATGTCGAAGCCCGAACATGTGAAACGGTGGTGGGGCTGCCTGGGCGAAGGCTATTCGGTGCCGGTGTGCGAGATCGACTTTCGACCCGGTGGAAAATGGCGGTTCGTGAATCGCCATCCAGAGGGCGAAGCGGCCTTCTACGGCGAATACCTGGACATCGCCCCGCCCGATCGAATGGTGTTCACTGAGATCTTCGAGCCCTACCCCGATGCGGTGTCGGTGGTCACGGCCATTCTCACCGAGGAAGGTGACCGAACGCGCCTCACCGCGACCGTGCGCTATCCATCCAAGGAAGTGCGCGACATGGTCATGGGAACCGGAATGGCTCGCGGTGCCGGTATCAGCTACGATCGCCTCGAAGATCTGGTGGCAGAGCTGCAGGGTTCCTGAGTACGCGTCGTATTTGACCGCCCGGGTTACGCCTTCGGGAGATGCGCGTCGATCCAGGTCTTGATGTCCCCCATGACTACCTCTTTGCCGAGATCGTTCAACGGGTCATGAAAGTATCCCGCGTATAGCTTCAACGTTTTATCTGTCGAGCCGGCAGTGTCATAGAAGAGCTGGCTCCCGCTCGGCTTGGTCACCTTGTCCATCGTGCCGTGCAAGATGAGAACCGGAAGCTTGAAAAGCGGAAACTCCTTCTTGAGTCGCTCGTCCGCGCGCACCATTTCCGCCACGGTTTGGGTCGGCTGAACTTCATGGGCGATGAGCGCGTCCTGGTCCATGGCCGCGACGATCTTTTCATCCCGTGAGAAATCCGTGTTCTTCAGCTTCAGCACGTGGGCGTGGGGAGCAACGTGCCCGAGGCCCTTGATCACAGCCAAAGCGAAATCCGGCGCCGGAACTTGGAAAGCAAAGTCCTCACAAATGAAGCCGGCCAGCTCGGCCTGATGATCGAGCGCGTACGTGCAGGCCACCACGCCTCCCGCGCTATGACCGAGCAGAAACACCGGCAAGCCGGGCTCGCGTGACTTCGCGATGGTCATGAGCGACGACACGTCGGCCACGTAATCGGCGAAGCGGTTGAGATAGAACCGTTCGCCATCGGATTGGCCTCGACCCCGAAGATCGAGCGCGTACACGGCAAAACCGCTCGCGGTGAGCTGGTCGGCCACCCAACCGTAGTAGCCACTGTGGGAGTTGAAACCGGGAACGATGGTGACGACCGCCCGCGCCGTTGCCGGCCGCCACGACCGAATAAACAACTTCAAACCGTCCGAGCCTTGAATCTTTTCTTCCTGCGCCTTGGGGGTCAAAACCTGCGTCATCCGAGCCTCCTTGCGGTAGGTGAAGCAACAGAGAACAAGCGAAACCTAGACCTTAAGCTCTTCCCACCTCATCGACCATACCGAATTCATATAGGTAAAACCCCCAACAAACTTTACTATCTATCCGTTCAGTTGCCTCAACCCAAGCTCGGAAGGACTCAAACATGGATAACATCGCCGTTCTCGTTCCCATGGCCTTCGTCAGGAGTGTTTCGCGTTCGATCGATTTCTACGGTCATCTTGGATTCATGGCCCAACAAGCCGTGCTCTTTTATTTGTACGCCCCGCGCGGTGAGTTTCGTTTGACCGACCCGGACGGTTACGCGCTCATGATCACCCATACCTAGACGCACGCGCACCGCCCGCGTTCATCCCCCGAACGTAACGACCTTCGGGTCTTTCCTATCCCCCCCCAGCCTGATAGGCTGCCCCGATCATCGGAGGGTGCCGGCTCCTAACTTTGAGGAGGTCAAGATGCGACCTTATGAAGCCGAGTTTTTCGGAACGTTCTGGCTCGTCCTCGGAGGGTGTGGCAGTGCTGTCCTTGCCGCCGCATTTCCCAATGTCGGCATCGGACTCCTGGGTGTGTCTTTCGCCTTCGGTCTCACCGTGCTCACCATGGCATTTGCCATCGGACATATTTCCGGCTGTCATTTGAATCCGGCCGTATCGATCGGACTCTGGGCCGGTGGCCGTTTCCCCGGCAGCAAAGTGCTCCCCTACATCGGAGCCCAGGTGCTGGGAGGGTTGGTGGCGGGAGGCGTCCTGTACCTCATTGCCAGCGGCAAGGCCGGATTCGAGGCCTCGGCCGGATTTGCCGCCAACGGTTACGGTGACCACTCCCCCGGTGGCTACTCGATGCTGTCGGCCATCATCACCGAAGTCGTCATGACCATGATGTTCCTCTTGATCATTCTCGGAGCTACCGATGCCAAGGCCCCCAAGGGATTCGCGCCCATTGCGATCGGCCTGGCATTGACCTTGATTCATTTGATCAGCATTCCGGTCACCAACACGTCGGTGAATCCGGCCCGCAGCACGGGCGTAGCCGTGTTTGTCGGCGGCTGGGCGATTTCCCAGCTCTGGCTTTTCTGGGTCGCGCCCATCGTCGGCGGAATCCTCGGCGCCAACGTGTACCGATACCTCGCCCGCGAACGCATCGCCATGCCGGCGCTCGCGGAACGCCAGACAACCTGATCGCCCTGGGCCCAAATTCATGTTGCATGCCACAGAGGCGCTGGAGCGCCTTCGCCAAGGCAACCGGCGCTTCGTGGCTCACCAAACCACCACGCCGCAATTCCCAGAGGCCGGCCTCACCGAAGGTCAGGAACCCTTCGCCATCATCTTGGGCTGCTCCGACTCCCGCGTTCCCGCCGAGCTCGTGTTCGATCAAGGATTCGGCGATCTCTTTGTGATTCGGGTCGCGGGCAACATCGTCGCGCCCTCCTTGATTGGGAGCGTCGAGTTCGCCGCATCACGATTCGGCACCCGCCTCGTCGTGGTCATGGGGCACACCCAGTGCGGGGCCGTTTTGGCTACCCTCGAAGAACTCGAGGGCCATCCGCGTCCGGAATCGCGAAACTTGCGAGCGATCATCGATCGCGTCCGTCCGTCTATCGAGGTGCTTCTCGCCCGCGGCCCGGTGGGGAACGCCGAGGATCTCCTGCATCAGGCGGTGCGCGCCAACGTTCGTGCGTCGGCCGACCACTTGCGCCACGGGTCCGAGATGCTGGAGCGGCTGGGCCAGGAAGACGGCCTCCGAGTGGTTGCCGCGGAGTATTCTCTGGAAACCGGTGTCGTGGACTTCTTCGAATGAGTGTGCCTCACCGCGCCGACATTGACGCTTACGATGCGCAGGCTAAAGAACTCCTGGCCGCGGCCCAGTCCAACGACAGGGAGGCGGCCTGGCGCTTCAAATGGGAGCACCCTCGCTTTCGCGGGAAGCCGGTCACCGAAGTCAAAACCGCGGACCTGGACCAGGACGATGCCCGCCTTGTCATCGCGCGAAGCTACGCCTTCGAAACGTGGGCGGATCTCGAAGCATTCACCCGCTCCATTCATACCGATCTCGACATCGCTCGCTTCGAATCCGCGGTCGAAGGGGTCGTGGCGGGCGACACGAACGCCTTGACGCAAACCTTGCGGGATCACCCCGGGATCGTTCACGCCCGCTCGACCCGCCGCCATCACGCCACGCTCCTCCACTACATCGCCGCCAACGGGGTCGAGGGAAGCCGGCAGCGCACCCCTCCCTGTGCCGTCGAGATCGCGACGCTGCTCCTCGAGGCGGGTGCCGATCCCAATGCCCTGGCCGACATGTACGACGCCCAATGCACCACGATGAGCATGCTGGTCTCGAGCGCACCTCCCGCCCAGGCCGGATTGCAGACCGCATTGGCAGAGCTTCTCGTGGATTACGGAGCCAAGCTCGATGGGGCCGGTTCCCGCTGGCAATCCGCGATCCTGACCGCCCTCGCCTTCGGGTATCAGGACACCGCCCGGTCGCTGGCTCGCCGCGATCCTCCGCCGGACAATCTGGCCATCATGGCCGGCCTCGGTCGCCTGAACGATGTGATCCGCCTGCTTCCCCACGCCGACTCCAAGACCAAACACGTGGCTCTCGCGCTGGCTGCCCAGCATGGTCACACGGATGTCGTCCGTGTCCTCCTCGATGCCAACGAGGACCCGAACCGTTACAACCCCGACGGTTTTCACGCGCATTCCACGCCGCTCCACCAAGCGGTCTGGTCCAATCATCGCGACGTGGTCCGTTTGCTGGTGGAGCGAGGGGCAGCGTTGGATTTTCGCGACAGCGTTTACGAGGGCACGCCGCTCGACTGGGCCATCTACGGGAACCGCACCGAAATCGCCGATTACTTACGCCAGGTCAATCCGTGACATTATTCGTAGCGGAGCGCGTCGACGGGATTCTGCCGCGCCGCCCGTACCGCCGGCCAGATCCCAAAAAATAATCCCACGCCCACCGACACTATGAACGCGGTCGCGAACGCCCAGAGCGGCACATGCGAGGGCAAGGGCGTCAAGAGATCCACCAGCTTGCCAATCAATAACCCCAGGATGATCCCGATCACCCCACCCAACCCGGTGAGCACCATCGCTTCGGCCAGGAACTGAAACATGATCTGGCGGCGCGTCGCCCCCAGCGCTTTTCGCACCCCGATCTCTCGAGTGCGCTCGGTCACCGAGACGAGCATGATGTTCATCACCCCGATCCCGCCCACCAACAACGCCACCGACGCAATCGCCACCATCACGATGAAGAACGCCCCGGTGATTTGCTTGTACAAGGACAGCAAACTGGCCTGCGTCACCACCGCGAAATCATTGCCGTCCTGGGGACGGAGCTTCCGGGTGCGCCGCAGCGTTTCCGTGATTTCCTCGATCGCGCGATCCAGTTTCTCCCGGGAGACCGGTTTGGCGGAGAGCATCATGTGGTCTTCCCCACCGCCAAAGTATCGATCCAACGCCGCATTGGGAATGAGGACGTCGCGGTCGAGGCTCTGTCCCAAGAACTTGCCCTTGGCCGACAGCACCCCCACAACCTCGAACTTCTGAGGTCCGATCTGGACGATCCGCCCTACCGGATCGATCCCGGGGAAGAGCTCTTCCTGAAAGTCGCTTCCGATGATGGCGCTCCGCGCGCCGCCCCGAAGCTCCGCATCCGTCAACGCCCGCCCCGACGCAAGCTCCCGGCTATGCACGATCAGGTAATAGGGATCGATGCCGGTGATCTCCGACATGCGGCTTTCTTGGTCTTCGTAGCGCAGGCGCTGGCGGGTGTCCGTGGTGATCGACACGCCCAGCACCGAGGGGGCGCTGGCCCGGATGGCTTCCGCATCCTGGCGCGTGAACTTGTGACGTTTGCGGAGCGAATCGGGAATGTCGCCCACGAACACGCCGGGATCCCAGCGGCGGATCCAAATCGTGTCCGCGCCCAGGGAATCGAGCTGCCCTCGCATGCTGCGGTTTAATCCTTCGACCAAGCTCACCATCCCCACCACGGAGGTGATCCCGATCACGATCCCCAATATCGTCAGCCCGCCCCGCATCTTGTGGGCGCGCAAGCTCTCCAGGGCGAGCTTCACGATCTCCGAATGCAATCCGCCGCCCAAGCCCGGTCGCCGCATGTTATTCGTACCTGAGCGCGGCCACCGGATCGAGCCGGGCGGCCCGAAACGCGGGATAGACCCCGAAGAAAATGCCGACAATGGCCGACACCCCCAACCCCAAGATGGTGGCCGAGCCCGTAATCCGAGCCGGGAATCCGGTCGTGGCCGAAACCAGCATGCTCACCGAAAAACCGAACACGACGCCGATCAACCCGCCCGCCAACGTCAACACCACCGATTCCAACAAGAACTGGTTCAGGATGTCCTTCCGCCGCGCGCCCAAGGACTTCCGCACCCCGATCTCCCGGGTTCGCTCGGTCACCGAAACCATCATGATGTTCATGATCACGATCCCGCCCACCACCAAGGAAATGCTTCCCACCCCGACCAACACGGCAAAAATCCCGCCCGTCAACGTCTGATAGAGCCGCATGAGCGCATCGGACGAGTAGACCTCGAAATTCTCGGCGTCTTTGGGCCGAAGGCCGCGCGATCCGCGAAGGATCCAGCGCACTTCTTCTTGCGCCTCTTCGGTGGACACATTGGGCAGGGGCTGGGCAAGAACGGTAAAAAAGCTGAGGTCGTGAAACCACCCCAGCATCTCGGTGATGGGAATGGCCACGAAATTATCCGTGCTCTGCCCGAGCACTTTCCCTCGCTCTCCGAGCACGCCGATCACGGTGTACTTCCGGCTTCCGACGCGGATCTCCTCGCCGATGGGGTCGCCGATCGGGAAGAGCTCCGTGGCCACTTCGTGCCCCAGCACGGCCACCCGGCGCCGGTGGTCCGTATCCTCGGCGCGAAGCGCGCGCCCGCTCGCGATGGGATACGGATCGAAGAGCGGCGAGTCGGCGGTGATCCCCACTACGCCCATTTGATTCAACTTGCGTTTCTTGTACTTGAGCGTGGCGTTGGTCTGCACCATCGCGCCCACGTTAGCCAAGGTTTCGTTGCGGGTTCGAACGGCATCGAAGTCGTCCATGTCGAGGTTCCGCCGCCGCAATCGCTTGAGAAAATCTTCTTCGTTGAACGCCAAGCCGATCTTGTCCACGTAGAAGAGATTGGCGCCCTGAACGAGGATCTTTTCCGACACGTAATGATTCAAGCCCTGGATGAGACTCACCAGCGTGATGACCGTGATCACGCCCATGATGTGACCCAACAAGGTCAGGAACGTGCGGAGCTTGTGAGCCCAGAGCGCGGCGATCCCGAGCTTGAGCCCTTCGAAGAGGAGTCGCATGAGCCTAGGCGGCCCGCGAGTCGCTCTCGATGCGCCCGTCTCTGAGCCGCACCCGCCGGTCGGCGTGGGCGGCGATGTCCTCTTCGTGGGTGACGAGCAGCACCGTGTTGCCCGCGTCGTGAATCTTTCGGAACGCGGCCATGATGTCCTCCGAGGTTCGCGAATCCAGGTTCCCCGTCGGTTCGTCGGCCAGAATGATCGAGGGCGCGTTCACCAGCGCCCGCGCAATGGCCACGCGCTGCCGCTGGCCGCCCGAAAGCTCGTTGGGCCGGTGGCGCGTACGATCGGACAACCCCACCGCCACCAACGCTTCCTCTACCCTCTGGCGCCGCTCCGGCCGCGACATGCCGGCGTAAATGAGCGGCAGCTCCACGTTGTGAAACGCATCGGAGCGCGGCAACAAGTTGAAGGTCTGGAACACGAACCCGATCTGCCGGTTTCGAATCGCGGCCAGACGGTCGTCGTCCATTGCGGAGACGAGCTCGTCGTCCAATCGATAGGTGCCCGATGTGGGCACGTCCAGACACCCGAGAATATTCATGAGCGTGGACTTCCCGCTCCCCGACGCGCCCATGATGGCCACGTACTCGCCGCGCTCGATGCTCAAATCGATGCCGTCGAGGGCGTGCACTTCCTCCGCCCCCATCTTGTAAATCTTGGTTAGATGTTCGATTTCGATCAGCACGAAATTACTTACCCTTGCCTTTCTTCGCGTCGCCTTCTCCTTCGCCTTCCTTGGCCGGTTTGACGCGCACGCCTTCCTTCAAGTCTTTGAGCACGCGGTAGGGCCCGGTTACGACCTTGTCCCCCGCGGCCAGGTCGCCGGTCACCTCGATCATCGCTTCATCCGAGATGCCGGTCTTGACCGGCATGAACACCGCCTCGTTGTTGACGAGCTTGAACACGCCCTCCACGACTTCCTTTTCCCATTTCTCACGCGCGGTACCTTTGAGCGTGTCCGGCGCGGCGTGGATGAGCGTCTTTTTCTTGCTCTTCTTCACCGCGATCTTCTCGTCCTTCTCCAAAACGAGCCGGCTCCGCGCCACCAGCGCCTGGATGGGCACCGCCAGCACTTCGGACCGCATTTGCGTCTCGACCTCGACATCCGCCGTCATGCCGGGCTTGAGTCGCGAATCCGGCCGGTCGAACTGCACCTTCACCTCGAAGTTCACCACTTCCTCGGACGCGGAGGCGCCGGGATTATTCTGGCGGCCACTGTTCCCCACCATGACCACGTGTCCCTTGAATGACGTATCCGGGATCGCGTCGACGGTGATCTTGGCGGCCTGGCCCGGGTGCACGTCCACGATATCCGTTTCGTCGACTTCGGCTTCCACCTGCATCAGGCCGAGGTCCGAAATGGTCAGGATCACGCTGGCCGGATTGTTCATCGTACCCGTCATTACGATCTCACCCAGCTCGATGCTGAGCCGCGACACCACCCCACTCACCGGCGAGCGATAGACCGTCTTTCGCAAATCGGCCTCGGCATCGGCCAGGGTGGCCCTCATCCGCGACACTTCCTCGCGGCGGGCATCGGCCTCCGCCTTCTGCACGCTGTAATCGGTGCGCACCTTCTCCAGCGCTTCCGCCGAGGCGAGGTCTTTTTCCTTGAGCGCGGCAAGCCGGTTCTGATCCTTCTCGAGCTGGCTGAGCCGTGCCTCCGCCAGAACCAAGCTCGCCTGCGTGCTCTTGAGACCCGCCTGGGCCTGGTCGACCCGACTTCTGTACTGGGCGTCGTCCAACCGAAGGAGCAGATCCCCCGCTCGCACCGAAACGCCTTCCGCCACTTTGAGCTCGATCACCCGGCCCGGTACCTCGGCGCTGATGTCTACCGAAGCTACCGCCCGAATGCGCCCCGGAGCGGTGATGGTGGAGGTGATGTTCCTCGCTTCCACCTGGCCCGGCTTGGCCGAGACCGACGGCGTGTCGTTCTT
>Ga0114129_10014746_pt1 | contig 11134 bp, 10 predicted proteins | sample RhiMetdeltSRZDD1_FD_80071 | JGI IMG/M metagenome (GOLD analysis project Ga0114129, IMG submission 80071) | Populus rhizosphere microbial communities from Tennessee, USA - Rhizosphere MetaG P. deltoides SRZDD1 (version 2) (version 2) | ecosystem: Host-associated > Plants > Roots > Rhizosphere >... | reverse complement strand
TTCAGGCAGCGCATGGCGGCCGCCGTCAGCACCCCTTCGGGCGCGCCGCCCGTTCCCATCACCGCGTGGACGCCGGTCCCCACGACCGCGGCGGAGATCCCCGCGGAGAGGTCGCCGTCACCGATGAGGCGGATGCGGGCGCCCGCCTTCCGGATATCGGCGATGAGGCGCTCGTGCCGCGGACGGTCGAGGACGATCACGACGAGGTCGTTCACGTCCCGGTCGAGCGATTTCGCGATGACCTTGAGGTTGTCCTCGACGGGGGCGTTGATGTCGACCTTGCCCTTGGAGGACGGGCCGACCACGAGCTTCTCCATGTAGATGTCGGGCGCGTGCAGGAGGCCGCCCTTCTCGGAGGCGCCCAGGACGGCGATCGCGTTGGGCGCGCCCGTCGCGCACAGGTTGGTCCCCTCCAGCGGATCGACGGCGATGTCCACCGGATAGCCGCCCTTGCCGACCTTCTCCCCGACGTAGAGCATGGGCGCCTCGTCGCGCTCGCCCTCGCCGATCACGATGGTGCCGTCGATGTCGACGGACTCCATCTCCTTGCGCATGGCGTCCACCGCCACCTGGTCCGCGTACTTGCGGTCGCCCTGGCCCATGGTGCGGGCGGCGGCGATGGCGGCCCGTTCCACCACCCTCACGAACTCCAGAAAGAGGTCGTCGCGATGCAAGTGCTCCTGCCTATCTCTTGTATGCCGGCAGCTCGACGCGCCGCGGCTTGTCCTGGCGGATACCGAGGGCGTAGTCGGCCTGCATGACCTTGTGGATCTCGCGGGTGCCCTCGTAGATCACCGCCGCCTTGCAGTTCCGGTAGTAGCGGCCGACCGGGTACTCGTCCGAGTAGCCGTTGCCGCCGTGGATCTGCACCGCGTCCGAAGCCGCCCGCTCGCTCTGGACGGTCGCGAACCACTTCGCGAGCGAGGTCTCGCGCGTGTTGCGCTTGCCCTCGTTCTTGAGCCAGCCCGCGCGCAGCCAGAGGAGCCTGGCCGCGTCGTAGTCGGAGACCATCTGCGCGATCATCTCCTTCACGAGCTGGTGCTCGCCGATGGGGACGCCGAAGGTCTTGCGGTTGGTGGCGTAGCGAACGGAGGCGTCGAGGCAGGCACGGATGAGGCCGGTCGCGCCCGCCGCCACCGTGTAGCGGCCGTTCTCGAGGGCGAACATGGCCACCCGGAAGCCTTCTCCCTCCGCGCCCACGCGGTTCTCCACCGGCACCTCGACGTCCTGCATGGAGAAGCCGCCCGTGTTGCCGGCCAGGATCCCCCACTTCTCCTTGATGGTGTAGGAGCTGAACCCCTTGAAGGCACGCTCCACGATGAAGGCGCTGAGGCCGCTGTGGTCCCGGTTCTTCTTCTTCTCCTGGTCCGTCCAGGCGATCACCAGGAAGTGGTCGGCCACGTCCGCGAGCGAGATCCAGACCTTCTCGCCGTTGAGCACGTAGCGGTCGCCCTTCTTCACCGCCGTGCTCTGGATGCCGACGGCGTCCGACCCCGCGTTGGGCTCGGTGAGTCCGTAGGTCGCGATCTTCTTCCCCTGGGCCTGGGGCACCAGGTACTTCTTCTTCTGCTCCTCCGTGCCCCAGCACATCAGGGTCATGGAGTTGAGGCCGACGTGCACGGACATGATCACGCGCAGGTGGGTGTCCACGTACTCGAGCTCCTCGGAGACGAGGCCGAGGCTGATGTAGTCGAGGCCGGCGCCACCGTACTCCTCGGGAATGCAGATGCCCAGGAGCTGCAGCTCGGCCATGCCGTCCAGGAACTTCCGCTCGAAGCGGTGCTCGCGGTCCAGGTCGTGGATGCGGGGCGCCACTTCCGCGCCCGCCCACTCCCGGACCGTGCGCTCGACCTGCTTGTGCTCGTCGGAGAGATCGAATGAGATCATCAGCGGTCCTTCCACACCGGCTTGCGCTTGGCCATGACCGCCTTCAGACCCTCTTCCGCGTCCTCGGAGGCCATGAGCTGGTTCAGGTAGATGTCCTCGGCGTGGCGGACGGCGTCGGGGAAGGGCAGGTCGAGGCCGCCGCTCATGGCCCGGCGCGCGCTCTGCAGGACCACGGCCGAGCCGTCCTGGAAGCGCTGGACGAGCGCGGCCGTTTCCGCCTCGAGGCGATCGTCCGGGATCGCGCGCGTGATGAGACCGAGGCGCTCGGCGTCGGCGGCGGTCATGCTCTGGGCGCCGAGCAGCATCTCGAACGCCTTCTTGCGCCCGACGAGGCGCGGGAGGAGCGCGGCCGCCATCGGGTTGAACACGCCGCCCTTCACCTCGGGGTGCCCGAACTTGGCGCTGGCCGCGGCGTAGACGATGTCGCAGCCCGCGGCCAGGAGGCTGCCCGCGCCCAGGGCCGGCCCCGCCACCACGGCCAGGCTCGGCTTGTCCGTCTTGGCCAGGTTCTCGAAGATCTTGTGGAACTCCTCGAGCATCATGTAGGCGCGGTCGCCGAGGTGGTCGCCCAGGTCGAAGCCGGGCGAGAAGTATTTCCCGGCCGCGGCCAGCACGACCAGCTTGACCTCGCGCTGGTATTCCAGGGACTCGAGCGCCGCGTTGATCTCGCGCATCGTGTCCACGGACAGCACGTTCGCCGGCGGCCGGTCCAGGGTGAGGCGGGCAATGCCGTTCGTGGTCTCGAAGCGGACGGCCTTGAAATCCGTCTGGCGCTTGGGGGCGTAGAGATCGGCGGCGGCCGCGTCGGGGTCCTGCACCTCGTCGGCCATCGGTTAGACCGCCTCGAAGGCCGCGGCCAGGCCCATGCCGCCGCTGATGCAGAGGGTGGCCAGGCCCCGCCGTACGCGCCGCCGCGCCATTTCGTGCAGGAGCGTCACCACGATGCGCACGCCCGTCGCCCCGATGGGATGGCCCAGGGCGATGGCGCCGCCGTTGACGTTGATCCGCTCCGGGTCGAAGCCCAGCTCGCGGTCGCAGGCCAGGACCTGGGCCGCGAACGCCTCGTTGACCTCCACGAGGTCGAAGTCCTCCAGGCGGAGCCTCACCTTCTCGAGCAGGCGGCGCACGGCGGGGACGACCCCGATGCCCATCACGCGCGGGTCGACGCCCGCGGCGGCCACGCCGAGCACGCGCGCCATCGGACGCACGCCGAGCTCGGCCGCGCGATCGGCGGCCAGCACGACCAGGGCGGCCGCGCCGTCCGTGATGCCCGAGGAGTTGCCGGCGGTCACGGTGCCGTCCGACTCCTTGAACACGGCGGGCAGCCGGGCCAGCGAGTCGGGCGTGGTCTCGGGCCGCGGGTGCTCGTCCCGCGACACCTGGACCTTGCCCCCGCGCGCGGGCAGCTCGAGAGGCACGACCTCCGCGCGAAAACGCCCATCCTCCCAGGCGCGCGCCGCCCGCTGCTGGCTGCGCAGGGCGAATGCGTCCTGCTCCTGGCGCGGGATCCGGTAGCGCTCGGCCAGGGTCTCCGCGGTCTCCCCCATGACCTGCTCGGCGAGCGGGCAGAGGAATCCGTCCTGGTACATCCCGTCCACGGCCGTCTGGTCCCCCATGCGGTAACCCCAGCGGGCACCGGTGAGGAGGTACGGTACGCGGCTCATCGATTCCGTCCCGCCCGCGAGCACGGCCTCGGCCTCACCGTCGCGCACGGTGCGGTAGGCGAGGTCCATCGACTTGAGGCCGCTGCCGCAGGCCATGTTCACGGTGAAGGCGGGCACTTCCTGGGGGACGCCGGCACGCATGGCGACCTGGCGCGCCACGTTCGGCCCGCCGCCGGCCTGCCGCGCGCAGCCGATGATCGCCTCGCCGATCTGGCCGGGGGCGATGCCGCTCCGCCGTAGCGCTTCCGTGGCCGCGGCCGCGCCGAGCTGGGCGGCGGTCAGCGACGCCAGGGCGCCGCCGAACCGGCCGATCGGCGTGCGCACGGCGCCCGCCACCACCACCTCCCGCATCCGTCGAACCACCCCCGAGACCAGGGCCGGCCGCGCCTTCCCGCCCGCGCGCGAAGGCCGCTAAACCCAAGAAAAGCCGGGCCGAGAACGGTTGATGATAGCACAGGGCCTTCACGACGAACCGCCGCTCAGGGCCGGCCGGATGCGCACGGAGGCGCCCCGCCCCGCGCCGAGGATCCGCGCGGCGTTGCCGCCGTGGATGGCGATCTCCAGGCGCCGGCTGCTGCCGACCAGCGCGCACGGCTCACCCTCGGAAACGTCCCCGTAGGTCCGTACCAGCGGCAGCACGGCCCCTTCGACCACGACGACGACCTCCGTCGGGTCGCCGCCGAAGCGCGACAGCATCTCGCTCAGCTCGCGGTCGGTGACGTTGGTGGTGAGGTTGCCGAAGCGGTCCACGTGGACGACCTCCCCCTCCCAATCGTCGCGGGCACGCACGCGCACGGGCGGGAGGGCGAGGCGCTGCGCATCGTCCACCGCCGGCCCGACCTCCTCGATGGGCATGCCGCGCGCGAGATGCCCGGCCACCGGGCCCAGCACGTCGCGCCCGTGGAACGTCGGCGAGACGTGGAAGCGGAAGAGGCCCGCGTTCGTGATGGAGTGCACGCGCGCGGTGTGATGGTCGGCCAGGATGTGGGTGAGGAGGCCGTTGTCGGGAGCGACGAAGCGATGGGCTTCCGTCTGCACCGCGAGCGCCCGCCGCGACGTCCCCACGCCGGGGTCGACCACGGCCAGGAAGACGGTTCCCGCCGGGAAGCCCTCGACGCAGGCCGCGAGCACGAAGCTGCCCGCCGCCACGTCGTGGGGCGCGAGGTCGTGCACGACGTCCACGAGCTGGGCCTCCGGGCAGACGGACAGCACGGCGCCCTTCATCGCCCCCACGTAGTGGTCCTGGGTTCCGAAGTCGGAGAGGAGCGCCACGATCGGCCGCATGCGCGGATTGTAGAGAAAAACGGCGCGGGCGGTAGAATCTCCAGGTGGACCGCGTCTACCTGGATCACAACGCGACGACGCCCGTCGATCCGCGCGTCCTCGAAGCCATGCTGCCCGCCCTCCGCGAGGGCTTCGGGAACGCCTCGAGCCTCCACTGGTTCGGGCAGCAGGCGCGGGCGGCGCTGGACGAGGCGCGGGCGCAGGTGGCCCGCCTGATCGGGGCCAACCCGGCCGAGATCGTCTTCACGTCGAGCGGCACGGAGGCGGACAACCTGGCCCTGCGCGGGGCGGCGGGGATCGCGCGCCCTCCGCGGCGGGGGATCGTCTATTCCGCCGTCGAGCACCATGCGGTGATGAACACGGCCCGGTCCCTGGCCGAGGAGGGATGGCCGGTGGCGTCCGTGCGCGCCACCGCGGACGGCCTGATCGACCTCGAGGATCTCGCGTCCAAGGTCGACGAGACGACCGCGCTCGTCGCGGTGATGCTCGCCAACAACGAGACGGGCGTGATCCAGCCCCTGCCGGAGGTGGTCCGCATCGCGCGCGCACGGGGCGCCCTCGTCCACTCTGACGCCGTGCAGGCCGCGGGCAAGATCGAGGTCGACGTGCGCGCCCTCGACGTGGACCTCCTGGCCCTGTCTGGTCACAAGATCTACGCCCCCAAGGGCGTGGGCGTCCTCTACGTCAAGCGGGGCACGCGCCTGCGTCCCTGGGTGCGGGGCGGCTCCCAGGAGCGCAACCGCCGCGCCGGCACCGAGAACATCCCCGGCATCGTGGGCATGGGCCGCGCCGCCGCGATCGCGCGCGAAGAGCTGGCCGAGGAGTCCGTGCGCCTCTCCGCGCTGCGCGATCGGCTGGAGGAGCGCCTGCTCGCCATCCCGGGGACGCGCCGCAACGGCGACGGCCCGCGCGTGCCGAACACCACCAACGTCTCCTTCGCGGGCATCGAGGCGGAGAGCCTGCTCATGGCCCTCGACCTTGCCGGGGTTGCGGTCTCCACCGGGGCGGCGTGTGCCGCAGGAGCGGTGGAACCGTCCCACGTTCTACGTGGAATGGGTCTGCCGATGGAGCGCGTTCAGGGTTCCGTGCGGTTCTCGCTTGGCCGCGCAACCAAGGAATCGGACGTGGATCGCGCGGCGGAGACGGTGACGGCCGCGGTGGCAAAGCAGCGCAGCCTGGCCCGCGTCTAGCCGACCGCTGATGGCAGCCGACCTGGCCCGCACCTCTATCTGTTAATCGTGTCGACCGATTTCCGTTGCCGTGGCCGTTGACGCCGCTGGCACCTGCTCTTCCGCGTGGTACGACGACCGTACCAGCGGTCCCGACTCCACGTGGCGGTAGCCGAGGGAGAGGGCGAAGTCGCGCAGCCGCCCGAACTCCTCCGGCGTGTAGTAGCGCCGCAGCGGGAGGTGGTCCGCGCTCGGACGCAGGTACTGTCCGATGGTCAGGATGTCGGTGCCGGCGCCGCGGATCGCGCGCACCGTCTCCTCGATCTCCGTCCACTCCTCGCCGAGGCCCACCATGATCCCGCTCTTCGTGAGCAGGCCCGCGCGCTTCGCGCGCTGCAGCAGCTCCAGGGAGCGGCTGAAGCGCGCTCCCGGCCGCACCTCGCGATAGAGGCGCGGCACCGTCTCCGTGTTGTGGTTCAGGATGTCGGGCCGCGCCGCCGTCACCGTCTCCAGCGCGGCCCAGTCCCCCTTGAAGTCGGGGATCAGCACCTCCACCGCGCACCCGGGCACGCGCGCGCGGATCTCGCGGATGCAGGCCGCGAACACCCCCGCCCCCCCGTCACGCTGGTCGTCGCGGTTGACGGACGTGATCACGGCATGGCGTAGGCCCATCCGCGCGACGGCGTCGGCCACGCGGCGGGCCTCTTCGGGATCGGGGGCCCGCGCGGGCAGCCCCGTCTTGACCGCGCAGAACCCGCAGGCGCGCGTGCAGACGTCCCCCAGGATCATGAAGGTGGCGGTGCCACGGTTCCAGCAGTCGCCGATGTTGGGACAGCGGGCCTCCTCGCACACGGTGTGGAGGTCCAGTCCTCGCATGAGGTCGCGCAGCCGCTCGTAGCGCTCTCCGACGGGCGCGCGCGCCTTGATCCACTCCGGGCGCGGGAGGAGGACGACGGGGGCGCTCATGCCGCCCTCAGCGGAGGATCACTCCTCTTCCTCCTCCTCGTCCTCGTCGTCATCGTCGTCATCGTCGTCGTCGTCCCAGTCCTCGTCTTCCTCTTCCTCTTCCTCGTCGTCTTCGTCTTCGTCGTCGTCATCCTCATCGTCATCGTCTTCTTCGTCGTCGTCATCGTCGTCTTCGTCTTCTTCGTCGTCGTCTTCCACTTCGTCGGTCACGGCGTCTTCCTCTTCGTCGTCGACGTCCTCCTCGTCCTCGAAATCCTCGTCGTCGCCGAACCAGGCGGTGTCGTCTCGCCTCACGGATCCTCCTCTGTTGGCGGGTTCCCGTCCGGCGGGCGGGCGCCGGACGAAGTCGTCATTCGTTCCTCGGCTCAGCGCCTCCGAGGTACCTCCGTCCCAACATACCTCATCGACGCTGGGAGACGGATGCGGTTCATGCACTCGGGTGGCGGGGCGAGCGTCGCCTCACAGCCGTCATTCTAGCAGTGCCGCCGGCCCGGGATTTCGTATTATGCTTCCCTCCGCATGATCATCGTCTGTCCCAGCTGCCAGGCGCGCTACAAGTTCGACGAGAGCAAGCTGGGCAACAGGCCGCGCGCGCGGACGAAGTGCGCGAAGTGCGGCGGATCCATCGACATCGAGAACCCGCTCCTGGCCGCCATGACCTTGCCTCCGGGGACGATGGCGCCCCCTCCCCCGGAGCCGCCGGCCGCGCCCGCGCACGACACGGCCCCGTCGGCCACGCCCACCCCCGCGCCGGCCACCGGACAGTCCCCGGCCTTCAAACGCGAGCCGGGCACGGGCACCATCACCGGCCGCGACCTGCACAAGGCGGGCCTCATCGAGCTGCCCAAGGACAAGCGGTTCTCCCTCGCCGTCATCCAGGGCGCGGCCACGGGACAGATCTACCAGATCACCAAGACGCGCACGACGATGGGCCGCTCCGGGGCCGACATCAACCTCGACGACCCGGAGGCCTCCCGCCAGCACGCCATGCTCGAGGTGATCGGCGACCACGCGATCGTCCGCGACCTCGGCTCGACCAACGGCACCTTCGTCGACCTCGAGCGGATCGAACAGCAGGTCCTGAACAACCACATGGAGTTCCGGATCGGCAGCCATGTGCTGATGTTCATCGTCACCGACGTCGAGTAACCTTCCCGCCGTCATGAACGACCTTGAGGCCTTCCGCACCGAGGGCCGCCGTCTCGTGGAATGGATCGCGCGCTACCTGGAAGGGGCGGAGCGGCTGCCCGTCCTTTCGCGTGTCCGCCCGGGCGAGATCCGCGGGGCCCTGCCCGCTTCGCCCCCCGCGCGGCCGGAGGCCCTGGAGGCGATCCTGGCCGACGTCGAGCGCCTCATCGTCCCCGGCCTCACCCACTGGAACCATCCCGGGTTCTTCGCCTACTTCTCGAACTCCTCCGCCCCGCCCGCCATCCTGGCCGAGATGCTCTCCGCCGCCTTCAACGTCAACGCCATGTTGTGGAAGACCTCGCCGGCGGCGACGGAGCTCGAGGTGGTGGTCCTGGACTGGCTGCGCCAGATGACCGGGCTGCCCGAGGGGATGTTCGGCGTCATTCAGGACAGCGCGTCATCCTCCACCCTCGTCGGCCTGGCCGCCGCGCGCGAGGCCGTGCCCGGGCTCGACGCGCGCCGGCGCGGGCTCGTCGGCCAGGCCCGCCTGCGCATGTACGCGTCCGATCAGGCGCACTCCTCGGTGGAGAAGGCGGGCATCGTGCTCGGCATCGGCCAGGACGGGCTGCGCAAGATCGCGACGGACGCGGAGTTCCGCATGGACGTGGGGGCGCTGGCCGCGGCCATCGCCGAGGACCGGGCCGCGGGCTGGACGCCGTTCGCGGTGACGGCCACCGTGGGCAGCACGTCCACCACGAGCATCGATCCCGTCCCGGAGATCGCCGACGTCTGCGCGCGCGAGCGCGTCTGGCTGCACGTGGACGCCGCCTACGCGGGCAGCGCCGCGGTGGTCCCGGAGCTGCGCGGGCTGCTGCGCGGCTGCGAGCGCGCGGACTCCCTGGTCATGAACCCGCACAAGTGGCTGTTCGTGCCCGTGGACCTCTCCGCCTTCTACACGCGGCGTCCCGAAGTCGTGAAGGCGGCTTTCAGCCTGGTGCCCGAGTACCTCCGCACCCCGGAGGAATCGGTGGCCCCGAACATGATGGACTACGGCGTCAGCCTGGGCCGGCGCTTCCGCGCCCTGAAGCTGTGGATGGTGATCCGGGCCTTCGGCCAGGAGGGGCTGGCCACGCGCATCCGCGAGCACGTGCGCCTGGCCCAGGTGTTCCGGGGCTGGGTCGAGCAGGACCGCGCCTTCGAGGTGGTGGCCCCGACCCCGCTCTCCGTCGTGTGCTTCCGCTGGCGGGGCCAGGGGCTGTCCGCCGAAGACGCCGACCGGGCCAACGAGAAGATCCTCGACGCGGTCAACCTCTCCGGCGAGGCCTACCTCTCGCACACGAAACTCCGCGGGCGGATCGTGCTGCGGCTGGCCATCGGGAACGTGGGGACGGAAGAACGGCATGTGCAAAAGGCGTGGGATCAGATAAGGAACGCGGTCGGCCTGGTTAGCAGATAAGAGGTTGGGGCCAGGTCGGTCTGCCAGCTACGAACGCCGGCGTTAACGGCGCAGAGTCGGCAGGTGGGCTAGGTAGTCCTCCGCGCTACGCGCGATGACCTCGTGGGCTTCGTCCCTTCCGTACACGTGCGTGATTTCCACGGTATGGGCTGCGCGATCAGGCCCTTGCTTGTACGTCAAGAAGTAATGTCTCAAGCGATCCACCAGCGGGGCCGGACACTGCGCGATGTCCATTACAGATCCGAACACCGCATCGCCGCTGAGCACCGCGATGATCTTGTCGTCCGCTTCCTTCCCGTCGATCATGCGCAGCCCGCCAATGGGGATGGCCTGCACCAGGATGTCCCCGTGCGAGATCTCCTTCTCCGTCAGCACGCAGACGTCCATGGGGTCGCCGTCGCCCTGGATGCCCGGCCGACCCGTGCGCTCCGAGCACAGGGCGCCCACGCGCTCGGCGCAGAGCGTCCGCGGGATGAACCCGTAGAGGCTCGGGCAGACGTTCGAATACTGCTGCGGCCGATCCATGCGCAGGATGCCGGTCGTCTTGTCCATCTCGTACTTGACGGTGTCGGTGGGGACGATCTCGATGTAGGTGGTGACCACGCGCGGGGCGTCCTTCCCCATGGAGACGCCGTGCCAGGGATGGGCGCGGAAAGCGCGGTCCTGGGGATCGCCTGCGGTCATGGCCTGGACCAACCTTATACTCGTTTCATGCGCGTGGTGGCCGCCATGTCGGGCGGCGTGGATTCCTCGGTGGCGGCGGCCCTGCTCCAGGAGCAGGGGCACGAAGTCGTCGGGATCTCCATGCAGCTCCACGATCAGACGGAGGGCGCCGGGCCCTCCTTCGGCCGTTGCTGCGCCCTGGACGACCTGCACGACGCGAAGGCGGTGGCGGGCCGTCTCGGCATCCCCCACTACGTGGTGAACCTGGAGCGCTCGTTCCACGACGGGGTCATCGCGCCCTTCGTGAAGGACTACCTCGAAGGCCGGACTCCCGTGCCCTGCTCGCGCTGCAACACGGAGGTGAAGTTCCAGAGCCTGGTGGACCGCACGCGTGCCCTGGGCATCGAGCACGTCGCCACCGGCCACTACGCGCGCGTGGATCGCGACGCGGAAACGGGGCGGCATCGCCTCCTGCGCGGGCGCGACGCGCGCAAGGACCAGTCGTATTTCCTCTTCGGCCTGACCCAGGAGCAGCTCGGGCGTGCCGTCTTCCCCGTCGGCGAGCTCACCAAGGACGAGGTCCGGCGGCTGGCCGCGGACCGCGGCCTCCCCACCGCGGACAAGCCGGAGAGCCAGGAGATCTGCTTCGTGCCCGACGACGATTACGCGGGGTTCGTGGAGCGGCACTCCGCGCCCGCCGATCGCGGTGGACCCATCGTGGACGCGGAGGGCCATGAACTGGGACGGCACGCGGGCGTGCATCGCTACACGGTTGGCCAGCGCCGGGGCCTGGGCGTGACCTCGGCGCGTCCGCTCTACGTGCTGGCCGTCCGGCCCGCGACGCGGACCGTCGTCGTCGGAGACGCCGAGCGGCTCGCGTCCCCGGGGCTCGTCGCCCGCGACGTGAACTGGCTGTC
>Ga0114129_10014745_pt1 | contig 11134 bp, 7 predicted proteins | sample RhiMetdeltSRZDD1_FD_80071 | JGI IMG/M metagenome (GOLD analysis project Ga0114129, IMG submission 80071) | Populus rhizosphere microbial communities from Tennessee, USA - Rhizosphere MetaG P. deltoides SRZDD1 (version 2) (version 2) | ecosystem: Host-associated > Plants > Roots > Rhizosphere >... | reverse complement strand
CCGTCGGCGCTCGTGTAGCCCCAGTTGCCCGAGCCGGAGAGAGCCCCGAGGCCTTCTATCGGTTCGTCGTGATGAAGGGGATGTAGCGACGGCGCGGACGTCAGCGTCAAGAGGTCCACGTGGGCCAGCAGACGCATGTTGAGTGACTGCGCAATGGTGGAGGTCACTGACGTGCTCGGCTCTGGAGCCGGCGCCGGCGGTGGCTCCGAGCCAGAGCCGCCGCACGCTGCGAACCCCACGGCCAGCAACGAGACGACGACCACCCGTGCGCTCATCGGCTCAGGTCCAGACTATTAAAACAACAGCGGCGCCACTTCGTTCAAATACCTCCGCCAGACCTGCCACGTATGCGCGCCGTCGCTCACCTTGAAAATGTGCTTGACGCCGCTCGTTTCGAGCAGTTGCGCAAACTCCTTGTTCGAATTGAACAGCGTGTCGTCGGTGCCGCAACCGACCCAGAGGAGCTTGACGTGATCGTTCACCTTTCGTGAATCCGCGATCAGCGTCTTGAAATCGAGGCCACCCGCTTGCGGAGACGTCACCGCACCCAATGCAGGACTGAAGCCGGCCACGCGGCTGAACAACTCGAGATGACTGAGCCCGATGCCGAGCGCCTGACCTCCGCCCAGTGACAGTCCCGCGATCGCTCGATGCTCGCGGTCCGGGTGTACGCGATAGTTCGTCTGCACGAACGGAATCAGATCGTCAATCAGGTCCCGGGTGAAGACGTCACGCTGCCGCTTCATCGCATCGTTGCCCTCGGCCAGCGGTGAGGTTGGCGGATACGCGTACCCGTACGGCATCACGACGAGCAGCGGCTTCAGCTTTCCGTCCGCAATCAGATTGTCCAGAATGAGATTGGCGCGACCGTTTTCAGTCCAGCCGCTCTCGTCGCCGCCGGCGCCGTGAAAGAGGTACAAAACTGGATATCGATCCGATGACCGGTCATAGTTCGGCGGCGTATAAATGAACACCCGCCGTACTCCTTGCACCGACTTCGAGTTGTACCACCGCTGCTCGACAGCGCCGTGTGGCACGGACTTCATGGCGTAGAACATCGGCGCTGCGCCGGGCACATCGAGTCTGCCTCGCGTCGTGGCAACGCCGTTGACCGTCAGCTGGTAGTTGTAGATCTCCGGCGATATGGGCCCAACGGTGACGGTCCAGACACCTTTCTCATCCTTACGAAGCGCTTCAGGCGCTTTGAGAAAGTCGCCGGTCACTCGGACGTCGGACGCGTTGGGAGCGGCCAGGCGGAACGTCACACGTCCATCTGGAAGCAGCTCCGGCGAGCGAGGCGCCGGACCTCCGCGCTGCGCGAATGACGACTGCGCCAGGATCAACGCGAGCAACACGGTCAGGCCGAAGACTTTCATGACGATCTCCTTGATGAACTGCGGAGTGATGCTTCGGCGCGTGTCAACAGCACAAGCAACGCGATGGACCATGACCCTTGGCGAGCACGCGGCCGTCGGGGGACGCGATTGTTATGCCCAGCGCGCGGCCATCTTCGAGCCTCAGTGTGACCGGCGCGCCAATCAGGCACCCGAGATCAGACGATGTGTCGATCGATCCTTCGATCCGGTGCAAACCGGGAATTGGCAGGCCGGATCCTTCGGCCATTCCCTGGTATCGCGCGATCCGGTAGCGGACTCGCCGAATCACCTCGCCATCCGCGTCCAGATCGCCTACACCGGCATACTCCTCGACGAGCTTGAACATTCCGCTCCAGATCCTCCCACAAGTGCGGCAGAATCTGCATGCTGGGATCGTCAAGGGAGGGCGTGCACATGCGGCTCATAGGGCTGGTAGTTTCGATAGGAGTCCTCGTCGGGGTTGGCGTTCTCGCGCAAGAGAAGACCGTCGATCAGGGCGTCTACACGAGCGCTCAAGCCGCCCGCGGGGCGAAGCTCTTCGAAAACAACTGCACGATGTGCCATCGCGAGCCCGGTGGGACCGCACCGAATCTGGCCGGAGAACGATTCAGCAAGAGCTTTTCCGACGCTACTCTGCAAAGCGTCTTCACCACCATCAAGGCGACGATGCCAAGGAATGCACCTGGATCGCTCTCAGATTCGGAGTACGTCGACCTTGTCACGCACTTGCTCAAGATCAATAGCTACGCCGACGGGATGAACGAGCTGGCACTCGCGGACCTGTCCGGCATCAAGATTCCAGGTCAGACGGGCAATCTGGATTTCGCGCTCGTGCAGGTCGTCGGGTGTCTCGCGCAAGCCGGTCGTGTGTGGACGCTGAGCAAGGCGACTGATCCGATGCGCACGCGGGAGCCCGAGGCGCCGAAAGACGACGCAGCCGCGCAACTCGACGGAACACCCCTCGGTGAACGCACCTACAGGCTTCAGCAGGTCTACAGCGAACCCGCCGGATGGACGAACCAGAAGGTGGTGGCGAAAGGCTTTCTGACGAAGTCCGGCACCGAGGATCGCGTGAACATCACCTCGATGCGGGCCCTGACGGCGTCCTGCGCTAACTGATACAATCTCTACCCCTAAGTAGAGGGAAATACGGGAGAAAGCCCTCTGATGAGAAACGGTCTCTGCGTGTATCTCGCGGCCTGGGTGGTCGTGCTCGCGAGCACGATCGCCCAGCCCTCGGCGTCGGGCTCGCAAACGCCGGCGGCGGCAGACTCCTCTTCTGCGCCATCCCCTTACGGGTTGCTGATCAACCAGTACTGCGTGACCTGCCACAATCAGCGCGCCAGGACGGGCGGACTCGCGCTCGATGGGATCTCGCTGTCGAACATTCCCGCGGGCGCAGAGACGTGGGAAAAGGTGATCCGCAAGGTGCGCGCCGGCATGATGCCGCCGCCGGGCATGCCTCGGCCTGCGCAGCCGGCACTCGACGCTCTCGTCTCTCATCTTGAAACGACGATAGACGAGGCCACGCTCAAGTCGCCGATGCTCCGCACGGCGACGATCCATCGACTGAATCGAACCGAGTACGGCAATGCGGTTCGCGACCTGTTCGCGCTCGAGGTCGACGTCTCCTCGTTGCTGCCGCCTGATGACGAGGCGTACGGGTTCGACAACAATGCGACCGTCTTGAACATCTCGACGTCGTTGATGGACCGGTATCTGTCGGCATCGTGGAAGATCAGCAGCCTGGCGGTCGCGAGTCCGCGGATCACGCCGTCGCTCGAAACGTTCCGCGTGCGCGGTGATCTGTCGCAACACGATCATGTGCCGGGCTTGCCCGTCGGCACGCGTGGCGGGATCACCATCCGTCATTACTTTCCCGTCGATGGCGAGTATGTGATCAGCCCGCGTCTCTATCGCGAGACCGTCAACATCGTTCGCGGCCTCGAGCTCGAACACGATCTCGAGATGACGCTCGACGGCCAGCGCATCGTCCTCGCGCGGTTCGGTGGCCCCAAGGACGAACAGGCCAACTATCTCCAGCCGACGCTCGCCGGCGACCAGATGGAGAAGCGGTTCCAGAAGCGACTGAAAGTGACTGCCGGTCCACACACGATCGGCGTCGCGTTCCTCAAGAAGAGCTCCGCCACGACATTGGAGCTCCTCCAGCCCTTCGAACGTGAGCGCCTCGATCCAATCACGCCAGTCGGGATCCCCGAGCTCGACAAGGTCACGATTGAGGGACCTTTCAACGCGGCGCGCTCCGAGAACGCACCCAGTCGACTGAAGCTGTTCACGTGTCACCCGGCATCGGAGACCGAAGCGCCCGCGTGCGCGCGCACGATCCTCTCGACGCTTGCGCGACGCGCGTATCGCGGTCCTGTCGGCGATGCCGACCTCACGCGATTGCTCGGGTTCTACGAGAAGGAACGCGCGAGCGGTGGGGACTTCGACGCGGGCATCGAGGGCGCTCTGAGATTCATGCTCGTGCACCCGCGTTTTCTGTACCGCGTGGAGCAGGATCCAGACAAGGTCGCGCCCGGCTCGAACTACCGAGTGACCGATCTCGAGCGGGCCTCACGACTCTCCTTCTTCATCTGGAGCAGCATTCCGGATGAGGAACTCCTCTCGGTTGCATCCGCTGGACGGCTGCGAAACCCCGTGGTACTCGAACAGCAAGTGCGCCGCATGTTGAAAGACGACCGGGCACGCGCGCTCGGAAGCAACTTTGCCGGGCAATGGCTGTACCTCCGCAACCTGCGCGGTCTGCAGCCCGACGCCGATGTCTTCCCGGACTTCGATCACAACCTCCGCGAGGGACTCCAGCGGGAAACCGAGATGCTCTTCGAAAGCGTCGTGCTCGAAGACAAGCCGGTCCTCACGTTGTTGAATGCCGACTACACGTTCGTGAACGAGCGACTCGCGCGTCACTACGGGATCCCGAACATCTACGGTACGCAATTTCGGCGCGTGCCCGTCACGAATGAGGCGCGGCGCGGCCTCCTCGGCCACGGCAGCATTCTGGCGCTGACGTCCCAGAACAATCGGACCTCGCCGGTGCTCCGCGGGAAGTACGTCCTGACGAACATCCTCGGAACCCCGCCTCCGTCGCCGCCCGCCGTTGTTCCGCCGCTCGATGAAAACCCGGGGAAAGCCAAGTCGATGCGCGATCGGATGGAGGAGCACCGGAAGAGTCCCGCCTGCTCGGGATGCCACAAGTTGATGGATCCCATTGGGTTAGCTCTGGAAAACTTCGACGGAATTGGTCGCTGGCGGACGACCGACAATGGCGCGATAATCGATCCGGCGTCGCAGCTCGCCGACGGCACCAAGGTCGACGGCCCGGTCGCGTTACGACAGGCGATCCTGCGGCGCCCGGAAATGTTCGCGCGGAACATGACCGAGATGCTGCTGTCGTACGGTTTGGGTCACGGAATCGAGTACTACGACATGCCGACCGTGCGCGCGATCGTCAAGGACGCGCAGGGATCCGGGTATCGATTTTCGTCTCTCGTGCTCGGCATCGTGAAGAGTCCCGCGTTTCAGAGCAGGAGGTCAGAGTCATGATCGTGACGAAGAAGGCCATCCCCCGCCGCACGGTTCTTCGAGGCCTGGGCGTCACCATGGCCCTGCCACTGCTCGACAGCATGGTCCCGGCGGCAAAGGCCTTGGCGCAGACGCCAGCGGCGCCGCTCTCGCGGTTTGGGTTCGTCTATGTGCCCCACGGCTCGATCATGCGCGAGTGGACGCCTGCGCAGGAGGGCGTCAACTTCGAGTGCTCCCAGATCCTCAAACCGCTCGAACCCTTCCGCAACGATCTGAGTGTCCTGAGCAATCTGTCGAATTACGGCGAGAATGGCCACTCGGTGAGCTCCGCGATGTGGCTCAGCGGAACCTTCCCGTCGAAGGGCAGCCTTCTGAAGCTCGGCACAACGGTCGATCAAATCATCGCGAAAAAGATCGGCCAGGAGTCAACCTTCCCGTCGATGGAGTTCGCCACCGAGGATCACTCGAGCCATCTTGGCAGTTGCGCGGGCGATTTCCTGTGCTCGTACATGAGCACGATCAGTTGGGCATCCGCGACGCAGCCCCTTCCGATGGAGATCAACCCGCGGGTCGTGTTCGAGCGAATGTTCGGCAGTGACCGCGCGACTCCGGCGGAGCGTCGCGCGCGTCTCGAGCGGAACACGAGCATCCTCGATGCGGTGATGCAGAGCGCGAGCGAGCTGAAGATTCAGCTCGGTCCGCGTGATCGCACCCGCGTGACTGAATACATGGACAATGTTCGAGAAATCGAACGCCGCATCGTTCAAGCGGAGAAGCAGCGCAACGAGACCGGAATCGAGGCGCCGCCGACGCCCGTGGGTGTCCCGGAGAACTGGGAAGACCACGTGATGTTGATGTTCGATCTCATGCATCTGGCTTTCCAGGGCAACCTCACGCGAGTGACGTCGTTCATGATGGCTCGCGAGCTCAGCACGCTGAGCTATCCGCAGATTGGTGTGGCCGACGGTCATCATCCCGTGTCACACAACAACAACATCCCGGAGCAGGTGGCGAAGAAGATCAAGATCGACATGTACCACCTCGATCTGTTCGGGCAGTTCCTCGACAAGCTGAAGGCGACGCCCGACGGCGATGGCAACCTCCTCGATCACTCGCTCTTCCTCTACGGCAGCGGCATGACGAACGGCAATCAGCACGACCACGAGAATCTGCCGACGCTGCTCGTTGGAGGCGGCGCCGGTACGCACAAGGGCAACCGTCACATCAGGATGGCCAAGAGCACGCCGCTGTCCAATCTGATGATCTCGCTGATGGACAAGGCGGGCGTCAACACGGACAAGTTCGGCCAGAGCTCGGGCCGAGTCGAGGTCTAGGGCAAGACGTGCGTCACGTACTCATCGCGACGTTGTGTGTGGGCGCGCTCATCGCGGGCTCAGCGAGTGCCGCTGAGCCAGGCGACGCCCGCGTGGTCTCCGCCCTCAAGGCGCAGCACATGGCGTCCGCGCGCACGCTCATTCGCCAGCGTGCCGATGTGAATGCCCCTGATGTCGATGGATCGACGCCGCTCCAGTGGGCCGCGCACTGGAATGATCTCGAGGTGGTCAAAGCGCTGCTGGCCGCCGGCGCGAAGCCAAACAGTGCGAGTCGCTACGGCGTGACTCCGCTGCATGAGGCCGCCATCATCGGGAGCGCCCCCATCATCAATGCCCTGCTCAGAGCGGGAGCTCAGGCCAATACGGCGTACGGCGAGGGTGAGACGACGCTGATGCTCGCGGCGCGATCGGGCAGCCTCGAGTCCGTGAAGCTCCTGCTCGAGGCGGGCGCCGATGCCAATGCCGTGGAGACATTTCGCGGGCAGACGGCTCTCATGCAGGCCTCGGTCGAAAACCATGCGGCCGTGGTCAGGGCACTGCTCGACGCTGGCGCGAAGCCGAACACGCGCACGGTTGAATACAACTTTCAGAAGCTGACCGGCGGCGCCGGCGGGATCATTCACGACCGGGCGCAAGGAGGCATCACCGCATTGATGATCGCAGCCCGGCAGGGCGCGCGCGAGGCAGGTGCGATGCTGATTGCCGGCGGCGCCAGCGTGAACGATACAGAGCCGCAGTACGGCTTCACGGCCATGCAGACGGCCATCTTCAACGGCCACTACGCGTTTGCGAAGATGCTCATCGAGAAAGGCGCTGACGTCAACGACGGCTCGCTCTACATCGTGATGGAGATGCGCAATCTCGCGAAGTACACCAATCGGCCGAATCCACCCGACGTGGACGACGGCGTGACCCATCTGGATCTCGCGAAACTGCTTGTCGAGAAGGGCGCGAACCCCAACGCCGCGTACGACAAGACGATTCCGCCCCGACAAGCACAGGGCAATATCAACGTCGCACCGGGCTCGACGCCGCTGTACCGCGCGGTGCGATCGATCGATCTCGCGTCAGTGAAGCTGCTGGTCGATGCTGGTGCGAACCCGTCGCAGGCAATCAAGGATGGCTCGACGCCGCTCATGGCGGCCGCCGGGCTCGGCGGGCCGCGCGGCGGTGACGAGGAAGTGACCGACGCCGGCGATCGCAACGATCCCGTCGACGTCATGAAAGCCCTCGTCGCGAAAGGGGCCGACGTCAATGCGGCCAACGACGCGGGCATGACGCCCATGCACTACGCGGTGCAGCGCGGCGCGGATCGCATCATCGAGTATCTGGCCAGCGCCGGCGCGCGCTTCGATACGAAGAACAAACAGGGGCGCACGCCTGTCGATCTCGCGCGCGGACGCACCGCGGCGCTGATCAAACAGCTGACGGGCGCGTCGACGCAGCAGTAGCCTTTCGCCGGGTCTACAGAACAAGACCCGGCCTACCCTGCTCTACCCGGATACGTCCAACAAGACCTTCAGTACGGACTTTGCTTGAGCGCGAGCCAGGGCATCAATCCCCTGTGACAAATCGAAACGCTCAGAGATGAGCGGGCGCACCTTGATGTGGTCCTGCTCGAGCGCGGTGAGTGCCTGATCGAAGGGCCCGCATCTGGATCCTACCAGCGCGATCTCGTCGATCACGAACGGCGCCCACGCCAGCGTCTGGGTGCCAGCGACAGTCGTCTTGAGGACAATCGTCCCGCGGGGACGGACGAGCCTGAGCGCTGTCGGCAGACCGGTCTCGGATCCCGTGCAGTCAACGACGATATCCGCGGCCCGCTCGTCGGCCGGCTCGGAAACGAGCGCGGTCGAAATACCGAGGCCCCGTACGATCGATAGCTTTTCGGGATGCTTGCCGACAAGCAGTACGTAGTCTGAGAGGTGAGACAGTACTTGAGCGCAGAGATTCCCGAGACGTCCGTCGCCGAGGACGACCACGCGATCGGTCCGGCGCACCGTGATCTGCACCGGTATCTGGAACGCGGCCGCAACCGGTTCGGTGAACACGGCGATCTCGTCGGGGACCGAATCAGGCACCGCGTGCAGATTGCGCTGCGGAACCGCGATCAGATCGGCAAACGCGCCGTCATGATTGAGAATGCCGAGGACCGTACGGTTCGGGCAGTGCGTGTGCAAGCCAGCTCGACACGTCTCGCATCGCCAGCACGCGCAGTTGATCTCGCCGACCACGCGCCGGCCCGCCATCGGTCCCGATTCCGCGATCCCCACGAACTCGTGACCGAGTACACCTCGAAACCCCATGTACCCTTTGATCAGTTGCAGATCCGTCTCACAAATGCCGGCACAGACGACGCGAACGAGAACCTCTCCGTCGACGGGACTGGGCGTCGGCCTGGACGTCTGATAGGTGGCGGCATGATGGTCGAGCACAATGGCGCGCATCCCGTGAACGCTATCAGAAACCTTCTCGTTCTCGCCAACCTTCGAGCCGGCGTCGGTGTCTAAACACGCGATGCCGCCCGGACTCCGCGTGTTCGCATGCCTGTCGATCTTCGTCCTCGCGCACCTCGGCACCCATGCTGCCGCACAAAGCACTCCGGTCTCCTCGTCGGGGGCATCTGAACCGCCCGAATTCGTCTACGCGACGAATGAGCCAAAACGCGCGCTGAAGGAAGGGAAGGTCGTACGCGCGGTTCGCGCAGCGACGGCACCGTCGATCGATGGGCGCCTCGGAGATGAAGTGTGGACGCTCGCGCCGATCGCAACCGGCTTCATGCAGCGCGATCCCGATAACGGACAGGCGATGACCCGACAGACGCAGATCCAGGTCGCCTACGACGACCGATTCTTGTACGTCGCTGCGACATGTCTCGACGATAGCGCCTCGGCTGTCGCCACCGGACTCGGCCGGCGCGACGAGCAGCCGCCGACCGACTTGATCATGATCGCGCTCGATCCTCGCCACGATCATCAGACCGGCTACGCGTTTCAGACCAACCCCTCTGGATGGCAAGGAGACCTGTCGACCTCTGACGATGACCGCAACGATCGTGACTACAACTCGGTGTGGGAGGTACGCGCCGAAGTCACCGACCGCGGGTGGACCGCGGAGTTCCGTATTCCGTTTTCGCAAATCCGATTCACCGCGTCTCCCGAGCCTGGGCAGGTCTGGGGCTTCAACGTCCAACGACAGATTCGACGACTCAACGAGAGTGGGACGTGGGTGCCGAAGCCACGCGGCGAGCGTGGTGAAGTGTCGTTATACGGTCATCTCGTGTTCGATCGACCGATAGCGGCCCCACGCCGGCTGGAGTTGACTCCGTACGCGCTCGGGCGCTCGGCGTATCGACCAGGCGTGAGCCAGGAGGGTGGCGCAGCTACGGGCGTCGATCTCCGTCTGGGCCTCGGTACCGACGCAACGCTGTCAGCCACGATCAATCCGGACTTCGGTCAGGTCGAACAGGATCCTGCGGTGCTCAACCTCTCGGTCTTCGAGACGTTCTTCCCCGAGAAGCGCCCGTTCTTTCTCGAAGACAGCCGGACGTTCGTCCCTCCGTATGGATTGTTCCAGCTCTTTCATTCACGCCGCATCGGCCGCGCGCCGGGGCGTCTTCCGCTCGCCGCGGACGATCAGGTCGTGGATCGGCCCGACGAGACGACGATCCTCGGCGCCGCGAAGGTCACCGGCAAGAAATCGGACTGGACGTACGGTGCGCTCACCGCGGTCACCGGGCGTGAGTTCGCTGACGTCGATGCGCCGATCACAGACGGCACAGGTTACGCACGCAGCGAGCGCCTGATTGAGCCTGCCACCTCGTACAACGTGGTCCGGCTGCAACGCGATGTCATGAGCTCGTCCAACATCGGCGTCCTCATGACCGGCGTGTTCCGCGAACGAGCGGATGATGCGTTCACCGGTGGATTCGATCACAACCTGCGATGGGATCAGAACCGCACGCGATGGGATGGCCATTGGGTGGTAACGCACGCACCTGGTACCGGCGGCGTGAAGACGAGCGGCGGCGGCCTGACCAACTTCAGCTTCTCGAGGAAGAATCTGAACGTAGGCGCTCACTACGATCACATCGGCCACGACTTTCGCGTCAACGACATCGGCTTCCTCCGCACGCGCGCAAATCGCAACCAGACGCAAAACTGGGTCGAGGTCGGGCAACCCGACCCGTGGAAGATCCTCCGTCGCGTCTGGGGGTTTGCGAGTCATAGCGAGGGATGGACCGACGAGCGGCTGCTCTTCGAGCGATACACGGAAGCCGGCGTGTCGTTCCAATTCCTGAACTACTGGAACTTCAACCTGGGCGGCGGGCGACAGGCCGATGTGTTCGACGATCTCGACACGCGCGGTGGCCCTCCGATCGCCAAGCCGGGCGCGAACTTCATGTTCTTCAACGGAAACAGCGACTCGCGCAAGGCCTGGCGCGTGAACTTCGGCGGCAATCTCTGGAGGAACGCGGTCGGTGGCGCGGGCGGCAATTCGTGGGCCGGGCTGTCACTCCAGCCAACCGACCGAGTCCAAGCCTCAGTGTCTGCAAACTATAGCGCGGGTCTCGACAGCGCGCAGTGGATTGCGAATCAGGACGCTGACGGTGATGGAGTGCTCGATTACGTGTACGGCCGGCTCGCGCGCGACGTCCTCGACCTGACATTCCGCGCGACCTACGCGTTCAATCGTGACCTGACGGTGCAGGCGTACGTCCAACCCTTTGTGGCCGTCGGCGACTACGATAACATCCGCAAGCTTGCAGCGCCACGAACGTTTGATTTCGTCCCGGTCACCATCGCCTCGAATCCAGACTTCAGCACCAAGTCATTGCGCAGCAACATCGTGCTTCGATGGGAATACGTACGCGGCAGT
>Ga0114129_10014744_pt1 | contig 11134 bp, 7 predicted proteins | sample RhiMetdeltSRZDD1_FD_80071 | JGI IMG/M metagenome (GOLD analysis project Ga0114129, IMG submission 80071) | Populus rhizosphere microbial communities from Tennessee, USA - Rhizosphere MetaG P. deltoides SRZDD1 (version 2) (version 2) | ecosystem: Host-associated > Plants > Roots > Rhizosphere >... | reverse complement strand
TTTGCAAAAGCGGAACGCGACTTTCTCGTTGTGGGTTACGAGAAGACTGTTCAGGGCGCGTTTCGTGAAGTTTCCGATTCCTTAATTGCTTATCACAAGATCCGAGAGGTTCGAGGTCAACGTACATTGCTCGTCGATACGCTGCGCGATCGCTCGCGTCTTGCGTACCTTCGTTACACAGGTGGTGTTTCTACTTTGCTGGATGCGCTCGACGCGGACCGGGATCTGTTTGCCTCCGAACGCAGTCTGGCTTCGGCTCGCCGTGATGAGCTACTCTCTGTGGTGCAAATTTACAAGGCCCTCGGGGGCGGTTGGCAATAACTCAGGACTGACAACTATGGGTATAAATGGCGTAATAAAAAGGGCAGAACCTATAGCCACTCCGTTCCGCGTGACGGATGGACGGAAATTTCGACTCAAGAATGTTGATCCGGGGGAAACTCTTGATCTGAGCTCAGAGGATAAGCCACGGGCAAAGGAAGCTTTGGCTAACGGTGTCGAGGCACTCGCGCAGTTGCAAGACATGTTATACGCTCAGGACCGCTGGTCCGTGCTGCTAATCTTTCAAGCACTAGATGCCGCAGGCAAGGACGGGGCAATAAAGCATGTCATGTCTGGCGTCAACCCTCAGGGGTGCCAGGTCTATTCGTTCAAGGCTCCTTCAGCTGAAGAGTTGGACCACGATTTCCTATGGCGTTGTATGAAGCAATTGCCGGAACGTGGACGCATCGGCATATTCAACCGCAGTTATTATGAAGAAACGACAGCGGTGCGTGTTCATCCCGAGTTTCTCAAAGGTCAGAAGTTACCGCCTGACCTTGTCACCAAAAGAATCTGGAAAGAACGATTCAGCGACATTCGCCACTTTGAGCGTTACCTGGCGCGCAATGGTGTGGTTGTTCGCAAGTTCTTTCTCCATTTGTCAAAAGGAGAACAGAAGAAACGTTTTCTCGAGCGATTGGATAATCCCGAAAAGAATTGGAAGTTTTCACCGAACGACGCAAAGGAACGGCAATACTGGAACGATTACATGATGGCCTACGAAGACACCATCCGAAATACAGCCACCGAGTATGCCCCATGGTATGTAATTCCGGCAGATAACAAATGGTTTACGCGCATAGCGGTCGCCGCTGCGGTAATCGGCATCCTGGCTTCACTTGACCTTGCATATCCAAAAGTCAGCAAACAAAAGCAAAAGGAGTTGGCGGTCGTCAGAGAGGTTTTGGCCGGCAACAAGCCTCGGGAAAGGCGCTTAGCTGTTGTGGGGTAATGGTGGCGGCGCTGCGGCTAATTTGATTTAGCCATTTGAATTCTCGGCCTTTCAATTCCCAATTTTTTCATGCGTGATCGCAGCGTGCTCGCATGAATATTCAGCAATTCTGCAGCTCCGCCCGGTCCTTCAACCCGCCAGTGAACTTTCTTTAGAGTTCGAAGAATCAGCTTGTATTCATTCTCCTCGAGCGTTTCGCTTCCGTTGTCCACCTCTAACTGAAACTCAGGTTCTTTCTCTAAGGATTGCGACTTTGTTTCCGACGCTAGCGAATCGAGGCTGTCAATGAGTTGCAGACTTGTGCCCTGGCTGATGATTACCGCTCGCTCAAGAACGTTCCTCAGCTCCCTAACATTCCCGGGCCAGGAATAGTTTTGTAGGATGGCCATTGCGCTTTGCGGCACCGTTTCAATCTTCTTTCCAAGCTTGAAGCTGATCTGATTTACCAGATGCGTCACCAGCATGGGGATGTCTTCCCGACGATCGCGAAGTGGAGGCATCGTGATAGGGAAAGTGCTGAGCCGGTAATACAGGTCTGATCGAAAAGTGCCTTGGGCGACAGCGTCCGCTAGATTGCGATTGGTAGCAGCAATGACGCGCACATTCACTTTTACTGTGCGACTGCTGCCCACCAGTTCAAACTCGCCATCCTCTAAGACACGCAGCAGTTTCGCTTGCACATCAAGCGGCAGTTCGCCTACTTCATCAAGGAAGATCGAACCACCATTCGCAACGACAAAACGTCCTGCTCGCTGAGTGTCCGCGCCGGTAAACGCGCCTTTCTCATGTCCGAACAATTCGGTTTCGATGAGTTGGGCAGGCAGTGTCGCGCAATTCACTTTTACCAGTGGTTGGTTTCTGCGCGGGCTTAGATTGTGAATTGCGTGAGCCAAAAGCTCTTTTCCCGTACCTGTTTCTCCCAATATCAATACAGTCGTATCCAGGGGCGACACTTGTTGGGCAGAGTTCAATACGCGGCGAAGTGCTTGACTGTCCCCGACGATCTGTCCGAAATTCGCGGCCACGCGAATCTCTTCTTGTAGGTAAATGTTATGTTCGTGCAGACGATCCTTTAGCTGTTGAACTTCCGCCAGCGCCGTCTTCAACGACTCCTCAGCGAGCTTGCGTTCGGTAATGTCGATGTTGACGCCGATCACTCGCTGAGCCTGCTCGTCCGCTGATCGAATTACGCGCCCAATCGACGCAAGCCATAGGATCTCACCACCGCTCCTAACGATGCGAAATTCGTCATGGTAGTGCTCACCCTCAGCGATAATCTTATGGGCATTACTCAGGGCACCCTCGCGATCGTCCGGGTGGATGAATTCGGTAAATCTTTCGAAAGTCGCTGGCCCATCGTCCGGCTTTAGCCCGAGCAGACGCCAGATCATTTCTGACCAAACTGCTGCGCCTGTTTGCACATCCCACTCCCATGTACCTACCCGCGCTGCCTGCTGGGCCAAACGTAATCGTTCTTCACTCTCGAGTAGCGCCATCTCTGCTTCCTTGCGCTCACCAATGTCTAACGCAGAACCAACGTAACCGATAAACCCCCCGTCCGGCGTGAAGCGAGGCACGCCCGTATCCAACACCCAGCGATATTCACCGTCATATCGTCTGATCCGGTACTCCATGCGAAAACTCCGGCGTGCGTTGAAGGCTGTGTTGTAGGTGTTCCAGCAGTGCTGATAGTCGTTTGGGTGCACAGCTTCCGTCCAACCGTTTCCTAATTCCTGTTCCATCGTTCTGCCGGTGAATTCCAACCAGGACCGGTTAACATAAGTACAAAGCTTGTCGGCGCCGGCCATCCAAATCAGCACCGGTGCCGTATCGGCCATGGTGCGAAAGCGCTGCTCACTCTCTTGCAATGCCGCTTCGCGCCGCGCCAATTCGGCACGAGAATGCGCATCCTCGAGTTCCCATGGCAATCGGTAGAGATAACCGGGGCGCTTAACAATGTAGCTGGCGGCACCGCGTTCCAAGCACCGGCTCGCTAACTCTTCATTACTTTGACTGCAAATCAGTACTACAGGTATGTCTAGCGCTTGACTCAAGCGCAAGTCTCGAAGGATCTCCAGCGCGTTCAGCTCAGGAAGTTCGAAATCAAGCAGTAAGACGTCATAAGGACTAATGGCATTCAACTCTCGCAGTATGTAAATCGCCTCAGCCGGAGATGAAACCACGTTAAGAAAAATGTGATCGGCATGCAATGCGAAGTGGCGTCGTATGTTTTCGATTTCAAGCTGTTGGTTCGCGGCGTAAAGCACCCGCACCGGCCGTGCGCGTCGTGCGGATTCCGCCTGATAATGATTCAGAGCGCTTTCCAAAATCGCAGGTAGGCGATCGAGGTAGTCCTGACGTTTTACGACATAATCGTCGGCGCGGGCTTTGAGAGCGGCAACTGCGGTTTCTTCGTCGCCCATACCAGTGACAACGACAACCGCTACGGGTATCGCGTTTTCGCGGATGTGCGTCAAAAGAGATAGACCATCGCCATCGCTCAGGTGCATATCAGTTAGCACAAGATCGAGCGGTGCTGAATCAAGCTGGGACAGGCGTGCAAGCGCGCGTTCGATGGTTTCCGCAAGCTCTATCTCGATCGCAGGTGCAGTCTTCCGAAGCATCCGTGTTGTAACGTCTGCGTCGCGTGGATCGTCTTCAACGTAGAGAACTTTCATCTTTTATCTCAGCGTTTTGTTCAGTGCGCACCAGTAAACTTCTACTTGCGAAGCCACGTCGATGAATTTTTCGAATTCCACGGGTTTCACGATGTATGAATTGCAACCCAAACCATATGCACCTCTAATGTCCTGATCCTCGGCCGACGTGGTGAGCACAACGACGGGGATGCTGGAATACTTGGGATGATTCTTGAGCCGGCTCAGGACTTCGAGCCCGCTAACTTTCGGTAGCTTCAAATCGAGGAGAATAAAAACCGGAGTTGGTTCACCGGCATCCCATCGTTCGATGTAGCTAAGGGCTTCTTCACCGTCTCGCGCTTCCTGAATCGGGTTAAGCACATGCCGGCGCGCAAAAGCGCGTCTGGTCAAATCGAGGTCAATTGCCCTGTCTTCTACTAACAGAATCGGATTAAGTGACATGTTTATCTTTTCCATTTGTCGAGTCATATTTGGGAATTTCTAAATAGAACGTTGCGCCCTTTCCTGGCTCACTTTCGCCCCATGCACGGCCGCCCATTCGCTCCATCGCCTTTCGTACAATTGCCAAACCGATCCCAGTGCCGGGGTATTCCTCAGAACGGTTCAGACGTTGAAATATCTCGAAAATGCGCTCGCGGTATTTCATGTCAAAACCCACTCCGTTGTCGCGCACCCACAGCAAACAGCTATCGGTTGTCTCTTCTGAGCCAACTTCGATGTGCGGTTGCGCCACATCACGGGTGAATTTGATTGCGTTATCAAGGTAGTTTTTGAATGCTTGAGTCAGCCCGTTAACATCGGCGAGTACGGAGCCACCGTTCACGTTCACAAGGACATCAATTCCACGTCCCGCCGCCTCGCGTTCAATTTGTGCAACCACGGCTTTGACGAAGGGCTTCAACTCCAGGGGAGCAGTCTCAAGCTCCCGTCGTTCAAGTCGAGAGTAATCAAGCAGGTCCTCAATCAACTGGTCCATCTCGCGGATAGAGTCATGAATTATTTTCACGAAACCTCGGCCTTCATCACTCATCTTGTCAGCTTGATCTTCGAGCAAAAGCCGGCTGTAGCCGTCAATCCCGCGTAGCGGAGCTTTCAAATCATGCGCGACTGAGTAAGCAAACGTTTCGAGTTCGCGTGATTTCGACTCGAGTGCTGCGGTTCTCGCCGCAATGCGTTGTTCAAGTTCGGCGTTAAGCTGATCGAGCGACTCCTTAGCTCGCTGTCGTCGCCCGCGTTCGAGCAAGAAGAAAGCAATGAGGGCGGTTTGCAGAAGAAAGAGGATAATGCTGCCGATGATGCGCCATTTGTAGAGCTCCCAGAAAGTAAACTCTCTAAAACGGATGATGCTGCCCGGCGGGAGTTTGCTCTCGTTGATCTGCCAGCGCTGAAGCTGACGCCAATCGAAGATGGGAACATTTGGGGCGTTCGCTACCGGGATGTCTTGGGCACGTTCCCCGTTTAAAACGCGCAAGGTGATGGCAGCCATCTTCTCACCAACGGCTTCGGGGGTCGAAACGTAACCTCCAATGATTCCATAGCCTAAGCTCCCGAAACCCATCCCATAGATCGGAACGGAGGTTGATGGAGCAAACGAAGCGAGCGTTGTCCCGGTTTCTGAGATCTCCCCTTTGTCGCTGAGAAGTTGTTGCCAAGCGTAGAGGACAATGGAATGGCTTGGCAGATTGCTCGTTTTCGCGATCAATTCGTCCAGGGAAAGGTCTGTGAAATATGTGATCGTTAATCGGTTTTCATATTCCTTTAGCTCCTTCTTTGCGATGATTTCAAACCTCTTATCACGTTCGGGAGTGCCACTGACGACGAAGACCTGTCTAGTGTCTGGATGTAAACGCAGAGCCAGATCCAGGGTTGGTTTGTGAGTGCTTTGCGGAACTATTCCAGTCATGCCTGGCCCGCTTGACAGTTGTTCTTGTGTGAGATGCCTCACCGCCAGAAAGACTATCGGCGAACGTAGAAAAAGATCAGCCCGGTATTTGAGAAGAAAATCCAAACATGCGTCGGTGTTAACAACAACGACGTCAACAGTCCGATCAGCGTATTTCTTCCGCAGATATTCATGTAAGAATTCGGATTGGGCCTCTCCCGAAAACCGATTCGATTCTAGATATTCTGGGTAGTACTCAACGGGTCCTTGCTTGCTTGATTGCAAAGTGGCTTGAAACGCCTGATCGAACAAGACGTTGCCCGCGTAGTCTTTGTTGTACCAATAGAGCACCACGACTCTTCTTGGCGCAGCGGCGGGCTGGGTCCGCGCCGATGAGGGCAACATGAAGATTACGAGTAAAGACGCTATGACGATACGGGTAACCACGAACTTGCTACTCTTACAAGATTAATTTAAAAGCAAACTGCACTTGTCGCGACGAACCCGATTCACCAGTTGGAAAACGCGTGTTTGTAATGCGACCGAAGGACGGTGTGCCCACAACATTTCCTGGCTGCCCAAAGTTTGCATGATTGAAAAGGTCGAAGAACTCTGCGCGCAACTCGGCACGAGCCACGTCTCCCAGACCGATGGTTTTGATAACTGAGAAATCGAGGTTGTTAAAGGTTGGTCCAACTATTACGTTTCGCCCGAGATTGCCAAAGCGCGCGACTGGTCTGAACACCGAAGTATCAAACCAGCGGTCAACGCCGCCGAGGATTGGGATAGGACCGTTCACATCAGGCCTAACCGTATTGACGACTCCATTGATGGTGCTGTCGCCGGTGACAATGTTGACCGGACTGCCACTTTGAGACTGAACGATTACGGCCAATTTCCATCCTTCCACAAACTGATTTCCTCTGCCGGGCAATTCATAGATCGCGCTCATGACGAAGCGATGCCGTGCATCGAAGTCGGACGGCCCACGATCGGCGCGCAGATCGTAGCTGTTCTGAACAACAATTCCCTGGGAGCTGAGGGAGTTGTAGTCGAGCGACTTTGACCAGGTGTAGGAAGCATTGAAATGCAATCCGCTTTTGAGCCGCTGATTTACACTTATCCACATGGCGTTATAACTCGAATTTCCGCTGCTCTCGGCCTGCGTAATATTTCCCAGCGGTGTGCCTGGCAGGATTGGGCTTGCCGGTGACAGTGCTGGATAAGGACGGACGCCGTTTACAAACTGGTTAAGGTTGCGACGCAATATGAGGTGTGTGCCTTTTGACCCGAAATACCCGATCATCACTGCCAGGTTAGGAGTAAGCTCGCGTTGAATGTTCAGATTCCACGATTGGACATAGGCGTTGTTGAATGCATGATCGATTGTCGCGGGCGCCAATCCAGCAGCCCGGGCTAAGTCCAAAGCATTGTCGAGTCGAATCGTTCCGGTGAAGGTAAGCGGAATAGCCAGTGGTGGATTTGCACTTGTACCGGTAACCAGACTGGTCATTGGTTGGTCGACGAGGATCGCGTAGGCTGCTCGTATCGAGGTATTACCGCCTTTAAAGGGATCCCACGCGACACCGACGCGCGGTTGAAAGTTCCTGGCGTTTTGGTGGTAGACCTGATCGATGTCTGTTCCCACTTTAAGCAACGACGCACTGGCTGGATCGAAAACAATGAAACGGTCGTGCCGTTCATTCGGCGTCATATTCCATTCGTAACGCAAACCGAGTTCAAAGGTCAGGTTTGTTCTTACCTTATAGTTATCTTGTATGAAAAAGCCGAGGGCACTCTGCTTGATGCTGCTGGACTGGTTGCCGAGCGTAACGCTGAAAGAGTTCGCATTGCCCGCAAGGAAGGAAGCAACTGTCGGAAAATTAAACGAACCTGTTCCGAGTCGAAAATTGTTATTAAGGAATATTCTCAACTCTCCACCGAACTGAAGTGAATGGTCGCCGCGCAAATTACTCAGAGTGTCGGAAACAATAAACATTGTGTCACCACGCCCAGCGGGAAAGGCGGACGGTCCACCAAAGTTCAAAGCACCGCCAGCAACACTAATCTGCGGCAAGCCTACTGGTTCACTTCGGCCAGCCCTAATGCCGAAATCTGCGGGATTGAGCTGAGCGTTTGGTTTGTTGGTTCCGAACGTGCGGTTGAATCCGAAACGCGCTTCGTTGACTACGGTTGGCCCGAAGGTATGTGTCTCATTCAGCGTGAATAACTGCCGCCGAATATCGAAGTTGTGACCGAAGTTCGGCACTGTATTACCGAACCTGTTAGGTTCTCCTATGAATAGCTGTTGGAGAGCATAGTAACCGTGCAAACGATCATTTCTGGTGATGTTTACACTAACGTCCCCCGTCCATTGATCAACATTGACCGGAGCGGCCGCGGAACCAATAAAGCGCGAATTACCTGATGAATCGACAAAATTCGCGCGAGGAAGTAAATCGATCAGCTTCACGATAACTGGGTCAGTGGCCAGTGCCCGCTCAGCGTCACTGAGCACGAGACTGTTTAGGTCCACTCGCTGACGTTGACGCAGCCCCTCGTAAGAAAAGAAGAAGAATGCTTTATGTTTGACGATTGGGCCACCGATATGTCCACCAAATTGATTGCGCTTAAAGGGAGGCGGCTCGCTTGAGGTGAAGTTAAAGAAGTTGCGAGCATCCAGAGCGTCGTTTCTCAGAAACTCAAATACCTCTCCATGAAAGTCGTTTGCGCCCGAGCGCGTTGCGATATTAACAACTGCTCCAGAGTTTTGACCGTATTGGGCGCTGAATGTCGAGTTATCAATCTTAAACTCCTGGATTGTATCTATCGACGGCTGGTAACTGATTGAACTGAACACCATGTTGTTAAGCGTAATTCCGTTAATCATGTAGTTCACAGTTTCTTCGCGATTACCCGCTGTGTTAATGGCAAGCGCACCAACGCCGCGGCTTGGGACTGTCGAGAAGCCAGTTTGAGACGGCGTTACGGATCCTGGAACGAGTAGTCCGAGATCCAGAAAGTAGCGCCCATTAAGAGGTGTGTCCTGAACCATGGCGCGATCCATAACATGACCAACTGAGGTAGTTCCTTTTTCGATAAGTTCGCCATAAGTTTCTACTGTTACCGCTTGGGAGACGTTGCCAACTTCAAGTATGAAGTTCTTTGTTAGTCTCCGACCAACTTCGATGCGAATGCCTTCTACAATTCGAGTCTTAAACCCTTTGGCTCTAACCTCGAGCCGATAGTCTCCAACCGGTAGAGCTGCGATTTGATATCGGCCCGAGATATCCGTCACGGTTGCACGTGACACTCCAATTTCAGCGGCACTGCAGGTGATTGACGCATCAGAGATCAAAGCACCCTGTTGGTCCGTCACTTCACCTTCGATTGAGGCTGTGGACTGAGCGGCAACGAAGGTCGATAGTAGAGGGAAAACAACAACTGTTGAGGCGATATAGAAGAAAGTATTCCTTAGCGAGGATCGGTCACACATTTAATTTCCCCCGAACGTTCCTCGCTTGCTCGATACGTGGAGCACAAACACACAGTTATGAATTACATAGACTGCAATTCGCAGCGAGGAGGAACGCTGTGCCAGACAATTATCCGAACATCCGACTTCCCGCAGTCGATAACGATCGGCTTTTAAGGTTGTTATGAGCGAAGGCCGAGTTGAGGACGGAAGAAATTGTTCCGGTTCAAAACCTTACTCGCCCCGCACGACGCTCGCGCCAGCAAAAGTCGCGCTGCGAAACTGATGGTTACCGACGCTTAGTTCACTGGATCCTTGGAAATAAAGTAACGCCTGGGAACCAAGCGTGCAATCCGTAAAAATACGGATCAGGCGCATTGCAAATGCCTTTTTGTGAAAGCTCGTCTGGTCCGACCATCGAATTCAACTACATTGCTGTTCTGTTCAACACTGTCAATTTTGACAGTACCGAGCACACCGCTCGCCCACTAGTATCAAACTCAATTAGTTGTTCACTGGGTTGGTATTAACTCCAAGGTTTAAACCCTGGAGACAGAATAAGGGCCACGGCAATTTTGAGGAGGTTCGATGCTCACACGACGGCGAGAATTCTTGCAGCGCGCCAGCTCTGCAGCAATCGCAGGCCAGGCAACCAGGTTCCTGCTTAAACCCGGGTTCGATGGTCTCTCCTCTTAATTGCCGTGTTGGGTTTCTAGCATACGACTGTTCCGGCAGGCACGATCGGATGAGGCAACTTAATGCGGTCGGGCTTCAGGGATTGATCAATCACTGCCGCGCGGTGCCCAGGCTGATGTCACACGCGACGTTGGCGCGGGCCCTCGTCTTTTTCGCCGCTGAATAGAAAGGAACTGCGGCGATTGAGTTCTAACGAAACTGTTCGAGACCCGACAGAGGATACCATGATGAAATCGATAAAACGGGTCAGGCGTGAAGCAAAGCATCTATTTCGTTTGTGTAATGTGAACGGATCTCTTGATGAGGATCGAGCCCGGCGCGTATTGCAACATATTCTCGCCTCGAAGCGCCGCGGCTATCTCGCGCTCGCGACACAGTTTCAACGGCTGGTGAAATTCGAGCAGTTGCGTCATAACACAGCCGAAGTCGAAAGTGACCGACCGTGGTCTCCTGACTTTGAACGAAATATAAGATGCAGTCTGGTTCGAATCTACAGCCCGCCTTAGCAGACCGTTGGACCACGTTCACCTGAAGGGCGCAGAAAGCGCAAATACTCTCCCTGACCAAAATGAATAAAGATGCTCTGAAATCTAAGGCCTTTCAGCGCGCTGCACTCCAGAGCGAATCCTACCGCGTAGGAGGTTTGCTCTGTCTGCTCGGCGCTCTGATGATCTTTGTGATTGCGCGAGGCCTCTCGACGGGAAATCGTCAGCTCCTGGTGACGCAGATCATCGTACTCGCTCTTGTGATGGCTCATGAGCTGGTCATGTTACGAGCGATCAGACGAGCCCTGAATACTGACAGAGAAGTATCGGCGGAAGGATTGGTGCTGAACATTCTTGTTGAGAGTCAGATTCCTACTGTTGCACTGTTTCTTTTGATGGCAGGTCTCCAGGTCAGCACTTATCAGGTGTTGGTTGCCCCGGCTGTCCTACTCTACTTCCTCTTGATAATCCTTTCGACGCTTCGCTTAAGGCCGTTTCTAACAGTACTTACGGGCTTGCTCTCAGCGTTGGGCTATCTGTTCGTGACGTTCTACACGGCGATGAGGTTTCAGGATGCTGAGTCGCAGGCTACAGCCTTTCCAATCCGTGTCTATTACTTTTACGCCGCGCTCATACTGACGGGCGGCATTCTCGCGGCAGTTG
>Ga0114129_10014743_pt1 | contig 11134 bp, 11 predicted proteins | sample RhiMetdeltSRZDD1_FD_80071 | JGI IMG/M metagenome (GOLD analysis project Ga0114129, IMG submission 80071) | Populus rhizosphere microbial communities from Tennessee, USA - Rhizosphere MetaG P. deltoides SRZDD1 (version 2) (version 2) | ecosystem: Host-associated > Plants > Roots > Rhizosphere >... | reverse complement strand
TCGCGACGCCGACGATGCCGCCGGCACTCATCGATGCTGACAACTGCGGCTATACGTTCGAGGAATATTGCTCGCTCTGCCGTCCGCTGCGGCCGCTCTCGCGAAAGTGGATCGCTTACCAGATCTTTGGTGCTTTCCTGCGCACGGTCGGCCGACTCAGCGAGGGTATCCGCCTCGGATGGCAGAGCGGATTCAACTCCGGCCGGACTCTCGACTACGTCTATCGCAACCAGCCCGCTGGCACCACGGCACTCGGCCGTTTCATCGATCGCCAGTATCTGAACGGCATCGGCTGGCGTGGCATCCGCGTTCGCCGCCAACTGCTCGAGCGAGCAGCGAAACAGGCGATCGAACAAATCCACGCGACAAAAAGGTCCGTGCACGTGGTCGATATTGCGGCCGGCGCGGGACGTTATCTGCTGGACACTTTGAAGCGATGCGAGTCGCTGCGCGTGACGGCTGACCTCCGCGACGCCGAGCCGGCCAACCTCGACGAAGGTAGAGCGATTGCGCGCTCGCTCGGATTATCGAACGTGACGTTCACCCGAGCGGACGCATTTGATCGAACCGTCCTCGCACAGGTCAATCCGATCCCCGACGTAGCGATCGTATCGGGACTCTACGAGTTGTTTCCGGACAATCGACGCGTGCTGGACTCGCTTGAAGGACTTGCTCACGCCATTCCGCAGGGCGGTCTGCTGATCTACACCAACCAGCCCTGGCATCCTCAGCTCGAACTGATCGCGCGCGGTCTCTCGGACTGGGACGGCAAGCCATGGATCATGCGACGGCGAACGCAGGCCGAAATGGATGATCTCGTGCGCGCCGCGGGATTCGAGAAAGTTCAGATGGAGATCGATCCATGGGGAATGTTTACAGTCTCGATCGCCCGTCACGCCTGTTGAGCGGCGCGACCGCGCTCGTGCTGTCCCTGCTCTTCATCACGATCTACGGGCTCGCGGGGTGGTTGACGTCGCTTCGCGCGGACGTCGGAACGTGGGCATTCAACTGGGAGCGGAGCCTCCCCTTTGTCTCATGGCTGATCGTTCCGTACATGTCGCTCGATCTGTTCTTCGTCTTCGCTCCGTTCCTATGTACCGCGCGGGCGGAACTGAGCGTTTTTCGCCGCCGCATGACGCTGGCGATCCTGGTCGCGGGCGCAATGTTTGTCCTGATGCCGCTCGGGTTCGCCTTTCCGCGACCGGCGCCGACAGACTGGACGGCTTCGATCTTTGGAGTGCTACACGGATTCGATCGGCCCTTCAACTTGTTTCCGTCGCTGCACATTTCAATCCTGATGATTCTCGCCGGCACTTACCATCGTCACACGCGCGGTTCAGTCCGATGGTTGATGCACGGCTGGTTTGCGCTCATCGCATTGTCAACCGTGCTGACCTATCAACATCACGCGATCGACGTGTTTGGCGGATTCGTACTGGGGGTCTTCACGTATTACTTGATCCCCGAACAAAGCACGTCGCGACCAGTCACGACGAACGTACGTGTTGGCGCCTGGTATGCCGCCGGGACGGTGGTTCTTGGCGTGGCCGGCGCATTTCTCGGGCCTTGGGGAGTCGCGCTCTTCTGGCCGGCGGCGTCAACCGCGATCGTCGGCGGCGCGTACCTCGGTTTCTATTCCGGCATCACGCGTAAGAAAGACGGACGCCTACCGCTTGCGTCCACGATTGTTCTCGCGCCCTGGCTGCTTGCGCAGTATGCGTCATTGATCTACTACCGACGTCACGCTCCGCCATGGAGCGTAGTGGCACCAGATGTCTGGATTGGCCGGCAGCTTCGGGAGCCGGAAGCGGACGAGGCCGTCAGGCAGGGCGTGAAAGCGGTGCTCGATCTCACCGGCGAATTCTCCGAGACGCGCGCCTTTCGTGCGCTCCCGTACTTGAATCTGCCGGTTCTCGATTTAACCGCTCCTTCTCGCGACGAGTTGCGCGCTGGCGTCGACTTCATCAACACGCATCGTCATCAAGGCCCCGTGTACGTGCATTGCAAGATCGGTTACTCGCGAAGCGCCGCACTCGTCGCGTCCTGGTTGATGAACGTCGGCGATGCCACTACACCCGAAGAGGCGCTCGCGCGAATCCGCACCGTCCGCCCGAGGCTCGTCGTCCGCCCCGAAGTCGTCTGCGTCCTGCCGCATTCTCCGCGCCCCAATGGAGCCGTCGACGAGGCGGTGCCTCCGCTGATCGAGGTTCGGTCATGATGGAATCGACCTACCAACCGGCGGAACGTCGCCCGCTGGCGTCTCGCGACGCCGACATCGCGCGTCGCGTTGCCGCGTGGCTCATTGCCCGGAACGTATCCGCCAACGCGGTATCGGTGAGCAGCATGGGTTTTGCGGCCGTTGCGGCGCTCTGTCTCGTGGAGACTCGCACCGCGACCGGTAGTGCTGTTCGGATCCTCTTTGTTCTCGCCGCGCTATTCGTTCAGCTGCGTCTGCTGGCGAATCTGCTTGACGGCATGATTGCCGTCGGGTCGCGGCGAGCATCTCCGGTTGGCGAGATCTACAACGAAGTACCGGACCGTGTTGCTGATGTCCTGATTTTGGTCGGAGCGGGATTGGCGCTCGGCGGAATTCCCACGCTTGGGTATCTCGCCGCGTTGGTGGCCGTGTTCACTGCGTATGTGCGAGCACTGGGCAATTCCGCCGGCGTCCGAGCGCTCTTCGTCGGACCGATGGCCAAGCCTCAGCGCATGGCGACGATCACGGGCGCATGCGTTTACTGCGCCAGTGTACCGGCGACCTGGGCCGGCGGTGTTTCAGCCGGCGGACACGGGGCGATCGCTTTCGCGCTGATCGTGGTCGTTGCCGGTGGAATCCTGACTGCACTGCGACGTTTGCGGCGGATCTCCGATGAATTGCGAGGACGATGATGTCTCCGGCCATTGCGTTGAGCAACAGCACGCTCATGACATATGTCGCCATGGTCACTGTCTTGATTGTGTCCATCGGCATGCTGCTGGTGTTCTTGACCTACGGTTGCGGCCGCCGGCTGGGTAGTGTCTGGCGCACCTACCGTAGCTGGCTCGTCATGGTTCCGATTGTTCTGGTGGTGCTGGTAGCCGGCCGTGTCGCGACGATTCTCAGCGTTGCGTTTGCGGCATCATTTGCGTTCAAAGAGTTTGCGCGCGCGACGGGACTCAATCAGGACCGGTGGATCACCGGCGCGGTCTATTTCGGGATCGTCGCCGTCGCTGCGAGTGCACTCGTCGAGGATCCGTGGCGTCATGTCCCCGGCTGGTACGGGCTCTTCATGGCACTGCCTGTCTACATCGTCAGCCTCGTGCTTGCGGTCCCGATCGCACTCAATCAAACGCGGGGACAACTGCGCAACGTGGCACTGGCAGTTCTAGGTTTTGTCTATATCGGCTGGATGTTCAGTCATGTCGGATTTCTCGCCAACTCACCGCATGCGTACGGATACTTGCTGTTTCTGCTTTTAGCCGTTGAAGGGACCGACGTTGCCGCCTTCACATCAGGAAAGCTCTTCGGCCGGCGGAAGCTTCGCGAAGCCATCAGTCCAAACAAGACATGGGGAGGCGCTCTCGGCGCGTTGGTGTTCGCGATGGTGCTGCCATGGCTGCTCTGGTTTAGTTTCCCTCACTTCAGGTGGCTGCAACTAGTGCTCGCCGGCCTGATTGTCGGCATCGGCGGCCAGCTTGGAGATCTGACGCTCAGCGTGATCAAGCGCGATATCGGCGTCAAGGACATGGGATCTCTGATTCCGGGTCACGGCGGGCTGCTCGATCGCCTCGATAGCTTGATCTTCACGGCGCCGCTGTTCTTCCACATGGTGCGATGGTTCTACGACATCTACTGAACGGGTGAACAGATGCACACCTGGACATGCGAACACGATGGCGTTCTGAGGTTTCGCGTCCCCGAGAGCTGGCGGCGTCCGGATGGAACGAGTGTGCGGATGGTCCGTCTCGCAATTCAGCTGGGAATGCGAGCTCTCCTGCGCAGCTACAGTCGCCTCGACGTGGTCGGACGAGAGAATCTCCCGCTCGACAGGTCGTTCGTGATGATTTGCAATCACTCGAGCCACATCGACGCCGTCTGCCTGCTCGCGAGTTTGCCGGTGACGCGCATTCACAATGCCTTTCCTGTGGCGGCGGCTGACTACTTTTTCTCTACCCCGTTGCGCAGCTGCGTTTCGACCATTGCGGTAAACGGCGTGCCGCTTGATCGTCACAATGGCAGCGACGGTCTTCAGGCCTGCCGGCAACTCCTCGCGGAACCGAAAACGGCGCTCATCATCTTTCCTGAAGGCACTCGGACGTGCTCTGGCACACTCGGCCGATTTCGATCCGGCGTGGCGAGGCTGGTGGCGGGAACCGACGTGCCTGTTGTGCCTTGCTATCTGTCCGGTGCATTCGAAGTCTGGCCCAAGGGGCAATTGCTGCCGCGACCTGGCCTGCTTCGACTCTTCATCGGTCATCCCCGCACGTTTGCGGACACCATCGCTGCGGATCGTGACGCTATCGCTCGAATCTCGTTGCAGTTGCGTGACGACGTGGTCGCACTAAGAGGAAAGGACACTCGGTAAGGAGACCCTTTCCCTTTCTACGCCGTTGCACCCTTTGGCCGCCGCAGCGACTCCGGCAGGAGCGCATCGATCTCCTCTTCGGAATATCCCTTTCGTCCTCCGCCCGTCAGAGCCGCCTTGGCGATGTCGTAGGTCTGTCGATCGGCCGGCGGTGCATGCTCGAAGATGGCGCGTGCCTCCTCCATCAAGGTCTCACGCCGATCGGTGATCGCAGGTACCTCGATCGCTTGATCGTGGACATCGGCAAGCAGCGCGCGATACTTCTCGGTGAGCAACCAGAAGCGCGCCGCGGTCGTACGATGCGCGTAGATACGCGGCTCAAGATCCAGGGCGACGTAGACCGCGCAACCGACGAAGGCCGCGGCGGCCGCCACCGTCGTCGCGATCTGAAAGCCGCGTCCGCGCTGTAAGGCGAGGAGCGCCAGCACGCAGGCCAGCCCGGCCAGCGCGATGAGCGCAATCTTCATGTACCAACTCCATCGATCCAGACGGCTGGCGGCATCCGCATGACGCTGGTAGGCGGCAGCAACCGTCGCAAAGCTCAAACGAATGTGATCGACCACACTCAGATGAAACATGGGCGCTCCCTGCAGGGTGTCGCGAGAGCAGTCTGCAAAGCCGAAGCCTCTAAAACTGCCTGGAAACACTGAGTCTTTCGGTTGGGTGGGCGTAATGCCCTTATACAGACTGGGAAATTTTGGGCCCTACAACCCGAACGTTGCAGCCAGCCTGGCGCCGACCGTGCGGTGGACGAAGGCCCAGAGCCGCGCCGGTCCGCGTAGCACCTTCGGCCTCGGGCGCACCTTTGCGCGAACACCGTACATTCCTGGACCCGACGGCATCCATCCATCGCCGATCAGCTGTCGCTGCAGTGTCAGTGTGCGCTCGACCAGTCGCCGAGGATTCGTGTATCGCTCGACGCTCTCCGACCCATCGGAATAGTCGACCACTAGCTCGTAACCGTCAGGATCGGCGATCCGCCGTACTTCAATGTCGATCTGCGCGCTGCCACGCGTAAAGAACCAGATCATGTTTACTCCGAGGGGCTACGCCCCTCGGACTCCCCTACACGCTCTCTCGCGAGCCGCTTCGCCGGCTCGCTCCGTTCGCGTGGCTCACGTCGCTGCGCTCGCTCGCGTCTTCCTTCGCGCCGCCTTGCCTCGCCGTAGAGCATCTCAGGTTTTGAAACCACTCCTAACGACGTATCGGCATGACGGCGATCGATCTTCAGTCCTTTCCTTGCCCCTTTTCCCTTGTCTCTTTTCCCTTGTGCCTTTTCCCTTTTCCCTTTTCCCTTTTCAATTACCAGCCGGCTCGGTCGAACAGCGATCCCGGACCGAGGCTGTCAAGGCGCTTGATGATCGCATCGCGCCGGGCGAGGATCGCATCAATTTGAAAGGTCGTCAGGTATTTCGACGTGGCCTTGCGAAGTGTTTCCTTGTCCAGCGCCTTCATGCGCTCGACAACCGCTCGATCGGCGCGCGTAACATTCGCCGGCTTTTTCAGCTCGTGATTGGTTCGGAACGCTCGCGTGTGATCAATCGGCCAAAGCCGCCAGTCTTTCGAGATGATCAGGTTGCCGAGGTTGCGGTCGACGTTCGCTATGAGTTCATCGAACACTCGGACCATCTGCATCTGCTGATTCCACATGCCCACGTCCGGCGGCTCCTGTTTGCGCTTGAGGCGTTCCTGCTCGTCCATCATCACGTCGTCGAGCCACCACGTGAAGGCTGCGTCTTTGTAGTTCCATCGACGCTCGACGGAGACCGGCACCAGGTTCATCCCGATCAGCCGGTCAACCTCGTAGCCGGCGACGTTGAACGTCCAGCTGTCCCTGAAATCGAACTCGACGCCGCCGCTCGAGCCCGTAAACTGCTGCTGCCGTTCGTCGATTGTTTGAATGTGCGCGTCGTGCGTAATCTTTCCGTCGGTCATGGTCGCGCGCACCGTTCCCGTAATTCCCTTACTGATCCCCTTGCTTTTGACCACTTTGGCGTGCAGCAGGAAGTCCTCCATCTGCGCGTCGGTGAGTTTCGGTGCGGCCGCCTGAGCGGGAGCCTGCTGGGAGGCTGGCGCGGGGGATGTAGTACCGGTGGCCGCGGGCTGTTGGGCAACGACAACGCCCGAAAGGAAAGCCGCGAAAAGAGCCGCAACGAGCGACGGACGCATGGCAGGGCCTCCTGACGGGAATTAACGACTCAAATGTGGCGCGGGTTCCGGTGACACTCTAGCCTGATTCATGATCGTCACGCGAAGTTTTTCGCATACCAACGATGGGCGGCGGTAAGCTCTGAAAATGCAGGACTTGCGCCTTACAGTCGCGCCGGGGGCCGTTCACCTGCGACGCTATCTTCCGATCGCCGAACAACGGAAGGTCGCCTCGTGTTGTCTCGAGATGGGGTCAAAACCGGCAGGGTTCTATACGCCTATTGTCCGCGGCGGACATCCGATGAGCGTTCAGATGCTGTGTCTGGGCCGCCACTGGAACGCCCGCCATTATTTGTATGAAGAGGTTCGTTCAGACGTCGACGGCCTTCCGGCGCCGGAGCTGCCACGGGACCTCGCATCTCTGGCGGAACGAGCCGCGGCAGACGCTGGATTCTCTGTCAAGCCGGATCTCTGCATCGTCAACTGGTATCGCGACTCGAGCAAGATGGGACTACACCAGGATAAGGATGAAAGCGCGGCATCCCTCGCTGAGGGCCTGCCGGTCGTGTCGCTTTCGATTGGTGACTCGGCGCAGTTCCTGTTCGGCGGGCTTCGACGGCGTGACCCGGTTGAAAGGATTCTCCTCGAGTCAGGCGATGTGTTCGTGTTTGGTGGTCCGGCCCGCCTTCGGTATCACGGGGTGACACGTGTCCTGCCTGGCACTGCCCCTCCGGATCTGCCGTTCGCCGGGCGGCTGAATCTCACTTTTCGAAGGTTTTAACGCTTCTTTAGTTTGGCGGTCTGCGCGCGCCGGGCGGCGGCGACCGCGCGTCTGGCCCATTCCACCAGCTCACGGGCGCTCTCGAGCACGTCCACTGGTACGCTGTAGTACTGCATCGTCGACGGCTTATCCGGGTACGGCCGAAACGGGCTGCAGCCCTCCTTTTCGAAAAGGGGACGCGTGTGGCCGTCCACTTTCAGATAGAGCTGATCCCGTGCGATGAGGCCGAAGAACAGGTCGTCGCAGTACAAGCCGGCACCGCCGAACATTTTCCGAGATGTCACCGTTCCGAGGTCCGCCAACTGATCGACGACGAACGTTTCGAAACCAGACTCGGAACTCTTGCGCTTCATCATTCAATGAGCTGCGGATTGTACTGCATCGGTTAGAGGCCGCGCCGAATTTGTAATCGAGATGCGGATTCTGTGTGTTGATTGTTTCGTTCCGAAAACCAAATGTTCGAGTTGCACTGCACTTCACTCGGAACAGCAATTGCGAGAACGCGAGCGCTCGACTTTCTGAAACGGGGGCGCACATGGAACGGACGGCGGAGATCGGCGCGTCGGTTGTCATCAAAGGTGACCTGAGCGCGCGTGAAGACATCGTGATCAGCGGACGGGTCGAGGGAACAGTGGCGGTGGAGAATTTCTCGGTGACGGTCCGGCCGGGGGCGAATCTCGAGGCGGACATCGAGGCGCGGGCGGTGATCGTCGGCGGGCACGTGAGCGGAACCCTGAGCGCAGCCGAGTCCATAGAACTGCAGCGCACCGCACAGGTCGAGGGAGAGATCGTTGCCGCGGTCATTCGCTTGGACGATGGCGCAGTCTTCAATGGCAAGGCGCAGACCACCAAGCCCAAATCCGCATCAAAGCTCCAATTGGCGTCGTAATCGGGATCTCGCCAAAGCCCGGTTGGATGTCCGCCGGGCGACGGCGGGGACTCCCTTTCATCCGCCTTCGCGCGAAGCGCTACAGCGAGACCTCAGCGTCTTATCGCCGCGCGAAGATCTCGCGAACTATCGCGTCGCGAACGGCGGCATCCACCTGGCGAGTGGTTGGACGGGTGGAGTTCGTTTTCGACGGCGCGACATCTGTATTGAAGGACGCGACGTAGGCGGTCCGGCTCGAGCGGTGCACGTACAAATGTGAGATGAACCCGTTCTGACTTCCGCTGTGTCCGACCAAATCAGCACCATCGTGTCGTTCGAGGAAGAAAGACAATCCCGCTTGCGCTGACGATCCCGTCGCCCCTTCCCCGTCTGCCGCCGGGAGTTGGGGTTTCCACATCTCCTCCAGCGACGATCGCTTCAGCACAGCACCGTCCACCGCGGTGGGCCCTTCGGCGGTCAGGAAGATCAGGTACTTCGCCATATCTCCGAGCGGTGCGTTCAACCCGCCGTTGGAGACGGTAATTCCAGTATCGAAGTCGAAGCGTGCTTCGTCGAGACCGGCGTCCGTCCGGAAGTAGCTGCGCGACCTGTGCGGCAAGAGATGGTAGGGTGCGCGATCGAAGAATGACGAATGCATGCCGAGCGGCGTCAGGATGTTTTTCGTGACGTACATCTCGTAGTCGTCACCCGATAGCAGCTCGATGATTCGGCCAAGGAAGATCACGCCCGGATTCGAATAGCTGTATTTCGTACCGGGCGCAAAATTCAGCTCGGTGTAGGGAAACATGGCGACCAGTTGTTCCCAGCGTGTCGGTTCGAACGGCTGCCACGGTTTGTCGTCGCCCCAGGGCCACGTCGGTGCCCGGAGACCCGAACTGTGCGTCATCATGTGACGAATCGTCACCTGTCCGATGTCGCCGAACGGGTTGTGCACGGCCCGGAACTCGGGCACGAACTTGACGATCGGATCGTCGAGCGACAGCCGGCCGCGATCGCGCAGCTGCATGATCCCGATTCCGGTGAAGGTTTTGGTGATCGAAGCCCAGTGAAAGATCGTCTCCGCATCCACGGTGCGCTTCGCGCTGAGATCCTGGTAGCCATCGGTCGCGGTCGCCACGACTTTGCCGTCTTGCACCACGAGAATGCTGCCGCCGACGATGCCGGCGGCCTGGATCTGCTGATGAAAGACCTGCTCGACGGCGCTCCAGCCCGGCAATGGGATCCTTCCGCCTGAAGCCGGCAGCCACAGGGTATTCATACTGAAAGCAACGAACGCAGCCGCGGCACGATGCGGATCACTTCGTCGGCGTCTTCGCCAGAATCTTCTCCATCTCGTCCATCACGCGATTCATTTTCTGGAGCGTGAGATTCAGAGGCTCGTCAGTCGTCATGTCGACGCCGGCGTCTTTCAAGAGGTCGATCGGGTATTTCGAGCCGCCGGCGCTCAAGAACGCGAGATAGCGTTTCGTCGCCGCTGGATCGCCGGCGAGGACTTTCTCCGAGAGCGCTGCCGATGCCGTGAAGGAAGTCGCATACTGAAACACGTAGAAGTTCCGGTAGAAGTGCGGAATGAACGACCATTCGTGCTGGATGTAATCATCGACAATGCAGACGCCTTTGTCGTGGCCGTAATACTTCTTCGTGATCTCTGCGTACAGCTTCGACAGCGCGTCGCCGGTCAGCGGCTCTCCCTTTTCGACCATCTCGTGCGCGCGCAGCTCAAACTCGGCAAACTGCGTCTGACGGAAGACCGTTCCTTTGATCCCTTCGAGATAGTTTCCGAGCAGCGAGAGCTTTGTTGCATCGTCGGTAATCGTCTTCAGCATGTAGTCGATGAGAAGCGCTTCGTTGAATGTGGACGCAACCTCGGCGACGAAGATCGGGTAGTCGGCAAGCGGATACGGCTGCGTCTTGTTCGACAGGTACGATTGCATCGTGTGACCAAGTTCATGCGCAATGGTGCTGACGTCGCTGTACTTCCCGTTGTAGTTGATCAGCATGTACGGATGCACGTCGTAGGCGCCGCCGTTTGAATAGGCGCCGGATCGCTTGCCCGGATTTGGATAAAGATCGATCCATCGCTCGTTGAACGCGCGGGTGGCGGCTGCGGCGTACTCGCTGCCAAGCGGCTTGAGAGCGGCCATGACGTGCTTCTCCGCTTGCTCGGCCGTGTACGTCAGATCGACGGAAGCGACAAGCGGCGCATAAAGATCGTAGTAGTGAAGCTCGGACAGACCCATCATCCGCTTGCGCAGATTCAGGTAGCGGTGGAAGGTCGGCAGTCCGCGATTGACGCCGTCAATCAGCCGCATATATACCGACGTCGGAATGTTCGCCGCGTCGAGTGAACGTTCGAGCGCAGTCGAGTAGTTGCGCGTCTTGGTGTAAAACACGTCGGATTGCACCTGACCGTTCAGCGTTGATCCCAACGTCCCGCGAAACGAACCGAGCGAGCCGAAAAATGACGACATCACCTTCTCGCGATCGGCGCGATTCGGCACCTGGCGATACAAGTTGAAGCCGGCGCTATCCAGCTTGACGCTCTTGCCGTCGCTCAAGGTGACCGTCGGGTATGGGAAATCCGCATTCGAAAGAATGCCGTAGGTGTCCGAAGGGGCGTTTGACACCAGCGAGGAGCTGGCGAGGATTTTTTCTTCCGCGTCGCTCAGCGTGTGAGTGCGGCGGCGAAGGATATCGTGGAGATAAAAGCTGTAGACCTTCAATCGCGGCTCGCTCGAAATGAAGGAATCG
>Ga0114129_10014742_pt1 | contig 11135 bp, 10 predicted proteins | sample RhiMetdeltSRZDD1_FD_80071 | JGI IMG/M metagenome (GOLD analysis project Ga0114129, IMG submission 80071) | Populus rhizosphere microbial communities from Tennessee, USA - Rhizosphere MetaG P. deltoides SRZDD1 (version 2) (version 2) | ecosystem: Host-associated > Plants > Roots > Rhizosphere >... | reverse complement strand
TGGCACTGGCGCACGAAGTCGCGCGTCACGGTGAAGACGAAGTCGGCGTTGGTGCGGTACATCCTGGTCAGAAACTTGTCGACCACCTCCATCGTGATCTCGGGCCGGCGCTTGACCAGCTCCGGACCCCACCCCTTCATGTTGGTCTCATAGAACAGATCGCGCATCTCCGGCCGCGACCCGCTCGGCTGCGCCAGCACGGCGGCGACCACACGAGTGGGCGCCCGCTTCAGGAGGTTCCAGATGAAGGGGCCGCCAATGCAGAAGCCCATCACCATGAATCTCTCAATTCGCAGATGATCCATCAGACCGAGATGGTCATCGGTGTAGGCATCCCACGGCCGGTCGATCTCGAGCGGGCCGTAGGACTGGCCGCTGTTGGCGTTGCGCAGGTCCGACGCGATGCAGCGGTACTCGCTTCTGAACTCCTCGATCGCGTTGAAGGGATTGGTCAGGCCGGCGATCGTCGAGTTCAGTCCGCCGCCGGCGATGAGCAGCAATGGGAAGCCGGAGCCGTGCTCCTGATAGTGGATGCGAACGGGACCCTTTTCGTAGAAGGACATGGCAGCTCCTCCGTGGCCGGTCTGCTGCGTGAACACGCGCGGCGCTGCGGCCATCACGGTCGCCGTGGCGCCCGTTTTCAGTATCTTGCGTCTGAGGCGATCCGTCATCGGCGTCCTCCTGACTTGCGGCCGAGATGCTGATCCGTGCGAGGCGCGATGTTACTTCTTGGGCGGATACTTCGCGATCAGCTTCTTGACCATGTCGTCGAGTTTCTCCGCCAACTTGGCTGGATTGGGCTTTTCCTCCGTGGCGATGCCCCGCCAAACCAGCGAACGGGTCGTCGGGTCTCGCAGGTCGATGATGAGGTTACCCTCGGTGGTCGGCACTCTGGCTACGCGCGTGCCGCGGCCGCGCCAGCCCGCGGGGTAGGTTTCGGTTTCCATGCCGCGGCGTGAGCCGAGGGTGTAGAAGAGATTCAAATCGGCGTTGCCGGTGGCCTTCGTCAGGCCCTTGGCCGCCAGCGCCTGCTCGATGTCCCGTTCGACGCGCTTCTTCGTCAGCTCGCTGTTCAGCGCGGGACTGGGGCTCCTCAGCGTGCCCTCGCGGATGGCGAACGTCTTGAACTTGCTGAATTCGACAGTCTCATCGAACTCAGTCGTGATCCGTTGCGCGAAGGCGCTGGGGACACATGTGACGCTCACACCGAAGGCGATGATTCCACACCGGATTCTGTGGTGGCGGCGCCGTGGAAAGACCGAAAGCAAGGTCTGTAACATGTCACGATACTCCAGTCACGAGGACTTCGGCTGTCTCGGGCCCAGGCGATTGTTAGACGGCGACGTTGTTGAAACCGGAACCAGACGCCTCGTGCGACAGCGGCTGGATGCCGCCCGAGAACTCTCTGCCGGCATCGAAGGCGACAATCTCCACTGTCTCCACCATGCATGATGCGCGGGATACGTGAAGCATCTCTATGAGCGGTACGAGTCGGCTCCACTCCGTGGCGTTGAGATTCGAGCAGTACGCCAGCGACATGTGGAACACCCACTCCTCGGCAGGAGTGATCGCAGAGACTGACAGCCCGCGCTCTTGGGCCTTCCGCCGGAGACCCTGTAACGCCGCGAACAAGGCCGGCGTCTTCACCACTTGAAGAATGGCGATTTGAAATGGCGTCGGAAAAGACGTTGCGCGCTGGACCTCGATTCGCAAGGCTGGAACGTCACCGATCCAACCAGAAACCAAATCCTGAACCGATTCGAGCGGCGTCCCAGCGGCGAAACCGGCCAACGTGACGTGGGCGCGGGCTGTGTATGACACAGGAAGTCCAGAAAGTTGCTGCCGAAGGACACCTTGCACCTGGCGATAGGATTCGCTCACAGGCGCCGCGGGCCGCAAGACGACGAATCGCTGGCGGTCCAGCGCCCTGATGTGTTCCGGATCGTCTATGAAGGGCTCGTACGGCATCAATCACATCCGGTGGGATTATGCGGCATGTTCCGAATGAGCTGCGCGCGACAGAATACTATTGCGCGCCGGCTCCATTTAAAAGGGTTAGCCAGCCGTTCAGTTCACCATTGTCCCGTGGGAAACCATCGCTGCTCCATCGCTCGGCATGCTGGTCGTAGCTTCGTGCGATATCAGCTGGAGTCATGCGGTATAAGCGCCCGCGCTTTGGTGTCGGTGGATACGCTCAGCGGGATTCCCCAATGGCCCGCATGAATCGGTAAGTGAACTCGAGTTCCTCGGCGAACGCCACGACGCCAATCCGTTCGTCGCGCCCGTGTGCGCGCGCATCGTCCAGATCGTCGAACGATCCATCGATGCCATAGCTTGGAATGCCGAGCGCACGTGAGTAGACGCTGTCGGTGGCGCCCGCGCTCATTTCCGGCAGAACGATGACGCCCGGCCACATCGAACGGGAGATGTTCCTGGTCATCTCAAGTATTTCCTTCGCGGGCGGTGAATCCGGCGCAATGATCGCGGGCGTGATGACGCTGACCGTGATTCGAGGATCCGCGAGTGTCCGGCGAATCGCTTCTGCCACCGCATCCGGCGATTCGCCAGGGATCACGCGGCACTGGACGGTCGCCCTCGCCCGTTGCGGGAGCGCGTTTTCTGCGTGTCCTCCGTCGATCATCGTCGTCGTGCACGTCGTGCGTAGTTGAATATTCGTCTCCACTGCCGCAGACAGCCGTTCGAGTGCCGCTGGATCTGGGGTGTCGCGTAGCATTGCACGCATGTCTGCCTGCACGGCGCCGGTCTCGATGTCGGCCCGGCTGGTGAAGTAGAGCTTTGTCGTCTCGGTCAGGTGGACCGGAAAGCGAAGCTTCTCGAGCCGCTCGAGACCGGCGGCGAGGCGATAGATGGGATTCTCCACTGTGGGACGCGAACTGTGCCCTCCCTTGTCCGTCGTCTCGAGTCGAAACGTGGTGAAGATCTTCTCACTCGTCTGCACTGCCACGTACAACTTCCGCCCCGACTTGTAGCCCGCCTCGCCACCGTCCGGGTTGATGACGAGCGCCGCATCGACCAGCGGGCGATGCGCTTTGAATAGCCAGGCGATGCCATACTCGCCACGCGTCTCCTCGTCAGGTGTGAACGCGACGATGATGTCGCGCCCGGGCACATAACCTTCTTGCCTCATGCGGAGGAGACTCGTAAGGACCGCCGTGAGCGGTCCCTTCATGTCCATCGTGCCGCGGCCGTACAACCAGCCGTCACGCTCGACAAGTTGGAACGGATCCGAAGTCCAGTCCTCGCGCCGGGCCTCCACGACATCAAGGTGCGTGATGTAGAGCACCGGGCGGGCATCGGTGCGACCGCGCAACCGAATCACAACGCTCGCCTTGTCAGGATGGCCGGCCGGTGCGACCACGACAGTGTCCCGTTCCGGAAATCCCGCGGCACGCGCACGGGCCGCCACTGCCTCGGCTGCAGCTGTCGAACCATGCTCTACGGTGGTATTAATCCCGACGAGCTCGGCGAGGATCTCTCGGCCGAGTGCCTCAATCGACCGTGGTGGGCGCGTCGAGCCGTCCTGGGCGGTGACAGTGAGCGTGCTGATAATCCCGAGCAGCGGCAACGATGCGACGCGAAGCAAACGACCAGTCGTCCAGAGCCGTGGCATCAGTGCTCTCCTTCAGCCGGCCAACGCACTGAGAATCTCCCGTTGATGATTCCGCGGCAGAGAGAGATGCGCCTCGTCCGGGTAGAACGTGGCGCGACAGGTCGAGATGGCACCAGCGAGGTACCGGCCATGGGCCGCGGGAACGTTGCGGTCTCGCTCTCCCTGCCACAGCAGAACCGGGACTTTGATGGCTGCGAGGTCGAACCCCCACGGGCGCGCCATGAGCCTCACATCCCACACGGGGCCTCGGGGTCCCTGCCGACAGGACTCCTGAAAGCACGCCATGAAGCCGTCACGAACTTCCGGACGCTGGAGGAGGCTCCGATCAGGCTCCGGAAATGAAGCGGCCATCCGGTCGCTTCCGCGTTGCCCGCCGCCGCGCATCGCCCGGAGGTTGAGCCGGAACAAGCCCCGCAGAACCGCTGGGGCAAATCGGGCGAGCCGAACCATCATCCGGAGCGGCGCGCTCATCGCCGCAAAAACGCCAGGGCCGTCAACGGGGGCCACGCCACCGAGCAAGCCGACAATCCGAACCCGGTCAGGAATCAGCGCTCCACAGGCGGCTGCGTACGGTGCACCGCCAGACGAACCGAGCACGGCGAACCTGTCGAACTCAAGAGCCGTGGCTAAAGCCAGCACGTCATCCGGCCAGTCCACGATCCGGCGGCCAGGCTGAAAATCCGATCGACCCATCCCCGGTCGGTCCGGCACGATGATCCGTACACCGAGTTCGGTGGCCACGGTACCGCTGAACGTCAGGTCACCTTCGACGCGCGAGCTCGGTGTGCCGTGACAGTGGATGATCGGCAGCCCGCGCGGACTGCCGTACTCCGCATAGGCCAGGGCTCTTCCATCACGCAACCTGATCTCGCGGTACGCGGAATTGATCATGTTGATTCTTCGGTTGTCCTCAGGTTTCAGCCGCAGTCAGGGGGCCACGCCTCGCGGCCGTGCTCATACCACACGAAGAACTCTCCGGAGTCCGGACCCTTGGTGTCCCGCGCGAACAGCAGCGACCGTCCGCTTGGCGAGAACAGAGGGCCGATCTCCGTTCCATTCTCGTTAACCTCGAGACCGAGCTTCGTCCGTGGCGCCCACCCCGTCGGCGTCCTCAGCGTTTGGTAGAGACCCCCGTCGGCCATAAGGATCATCCGCGAGCCGTCGGGAGCGGGCAGCGGCTCGTAGTCGTCGCCGGGGGTATTCACCGCGGCCCCGAGATTCTCCACCGTCCATCCACCGGCCGTATCGGGACGCGCCCGCCAGATATCCGTCCCTCCGAAACCGCCAGGGCGGTCCGATCCGAAGTACAGCCAGCCGTCGGCGGCGGGCCTCGGGAACCATTCGGCCCCAGAGGAATTCACCGGCTCGGGCAGCCGCATCGGAGCGCCCCAAGAGCCCGCGTCGTCACGGTCGGCCCGCCAGATATCCAGACTCCTGCGTTGCGCCCCATCGACCGGGCGCGTCGAGATGAAGTACAGGCTGCGCCCATCCGGGGTGAAGTAGGGATCGGCCTCCACCCCATCTCCGGCGAAAGTGGGGGGCTCTGGAGTGGACCATCTCGTCCCGGTACACCGACTGACCAGGATTCGCCAGCCGGTGAACTGCGGCGAGCTGCGCACGAAATAGAGATCGCCAGTTCTAGGATCGAATGCGGCGTGAGATTCGAACGCTGGACTGGAGATGCCGACGGGCTTCCACGGCTGGACGTCGGTGCCGACCGCCGCCATGAAGACCCCGACGCCAAGAGTCGCCACGACCGTCGAAACATGGAAGAGCTTCATACAACCTCTGAGCAATCCTACGAGAAGGGCCGCCTGTTTAGTGAGCCGGAAACAATGATCGCTTGGCCCATGTCGGTGTCTGCTCTCAAATGCTCGTCCGATTGGCTTGGCAGCCAGATTCTCGCGGCGTTGTTAGAAGTTGACTCGGCGAGAGACTATCTGTCTGTTGTGAAGGGTGAAACTGACTACACGCGGCAGTTTACCCGCTTGATGGAAGCGTACTCGAGGCCGATGCGGCGCCTCTGTGCGATCTATGCCGATCGTGCGGCGGATCGGGAGGACCTGTTTCAAGATATTTTCCTGGCGGTGTGGCGAGCACTGCCGGCTTTTCGCGGCGACGCAAGCGTCCGCACGTGGCTGTATCGAATCGCCCACAACGTCGCGTTGACTTGGCGGGCACGCGACCGCCGGCAGCAGTTTCGCGAAAGGCCGCTGGAGAACGAACTCGACGCTGGCGCGGAAATGGAGCTGCGACGTTTGGCGTTGAAACGAGCAGTCGCAACGTTGCCGCTGGGCGATCGAACACTGATCCTGTTGTGGCTCGAAGGACTCTCGGCAGCGGAGATCGAGGAAGTGACGGGCGTCAGGGCCGCAACTGTCGCTGTTCGCCTCAGCCGGATTCGAAAGGCCCTTCAACCGAACGAGGTCATGCCATGAGCGACGATGCATTCCCCCTGCGGGATCTGTGGATGTCGGATACACCCGTGGACGAAAAAGAGGTGACGTCAGCCGTTGGCCACGTGCTCGAGAAGGACCGGGCCGCACGCACACGAGATCGGCAGGTTCGCCTCTTCGGAGTCCTCGCGGTGGCACTCCTGATTCCGTTGCTGGTGTGGTGCGCCGCGTATGGCGTGACGCCGCTGGTTCGCGGCGCGTACGCGTTGATGGCGGTCGGATGCGCCGTCTTAATCGCCACGGAGTGGGTCTATCTGGAGTGGTCACGGCAGGCGTTGCCCGGACCAGCGGACGCTCGTTCCCAACTCCAGAAAACTGCGTTCATGTTGGCGCGTCAGATCCGGCTGTTGAAGACGGCACCACTGTGGTCGTCACCCGTCTTTATCGGCGTGGGACTCATCGCTGTTTGGTTGTACCAGGAGCGAACGCATACTGCCGCCTTCGCTCTATGTGCCGTCGCCTTGACCGCTTGGATCGCGGCTGGACTGCGTGCGTCGTCGACGTGTGCGAAGCTCAATGACCAAAGGCTCGAGATGGAGGGATTGTTGAACGAGCTCCAATAGCGCATCACGGTAACGGCATCAGACCCGAACTCGTCGGCCCCACGACTTGAGCTGGAGGTTCACGTTTTCGTCCAGAGCGAGCTTCCCCGCCTGCACGAGTGAGAGAGCCGCCATCGCCGTCATCGGCCTGCTGATCGAGGCCGCTTGAAATGCTGTCACGGCGGTTACGGCCTTCGTCCCTCGCGCCCCCAGCACGCCGTAGCCCTTCGCCCATTCGATCTTGCCGTTGTTAATGATCGCAATGCTCATTCCCGGCACGCGGTAATAAGTCATTCGCTCGATCAGCTTCATCGGCGAGGGCTGGCCGTGGATCACAATGGCGGTCAGCAGACCGTCTTCGATGTGTTGAACGTGGCCGGAATCCTGAGCAGCCTGTTGGCACGCGATCATTTCGAGCACGAACTGGTCGCGAATCCGTAACAGGCTCGCGGCGTACGTCGGGTCAACTTGCAAGCCGCAGTGTATCGGCGCGTTTCCCGAGTATTGAACGGGTCGCTCGACGAACCACGCACCAAGTTGCCGCGCGACGAGCACCGTGGCCATCAACGTGATCACGGTGTACGCAACAATCTGGCGCCAACGCCTCAATGGGCGGCGCTTCGGTGAAGAGACGGTCCGGATGCTCTGGCTCACCATCTATAGCGGTTTCTGGATTCAACGCGCGCGCTACTTCCATTATCACAACGCGAGTCTATCGATCCGGACCCTCGACGCGCTCCGAGCGAGCGGCCACACACCAAGAGGCGTGGCGAGGAAGAGACATTCCACACTCCGTGCACCGGCTGGAATCTTCCTCGCGCGCATGTATCTCTTGATGACGTGCATAGAGAACAGCGACAAAAGCTGCCAGAGCTAAAGCGATGACGCCACCCGGTTTCACCACACCCAGGTAGAGCGCCCAGCCCAGAACGGGGGCTCCTCTGCCTGGGCTTCCAAACCTCCAGTGTGGGCTAGACCCCCACGTCGCCAGGCCGAGAAGAATGACGGCGACAATGAACGCGACGACACTTCCCGACGTACTCTTGAATACCTTGATTCCAAAGATTGCAGCCGCAACGGCCAGGATAAGCCCTCCAAGATTGGGAATCGTGGGATCTCCGGAACCGATCGTCAAACTGGCTGGGGCAACCAACAGCAGACAGACTCCCGCAACTTTCGATCCTGAGCGTGATCTCCGCATGCTGGGCTCCTCCCGTCCGTCTAACGACCACGTTGAGGCGCGGTGCGCCCGTTCCCTTGGAGCTCTCGCAAGATAATACGCGCGCCGTCGGCTCCAACGCGATGTTGGCCGGCCTTTCATTTGACGGCGATTCTTTCGAGGGGTCCTGAGCCTGAAGTCAACAGGACTGAAGGATTCGGAGGTTGCGGGCCTGTCCGGATCCTTTCCCGGCGGCGTGTCCGCTCGAGAGTCGAAGGCGATGTCGATTTGACTCCGCATGACCGCGCCGCCAAGGTTTAAATCGCCGCCGGCTCGAGCGGCTCGAACGCGTCAGCGCCGTCTCGACGGCTCCATGCCGCTCTTCGTGATCGCCGCCGTTACATCGTCCGATGAAAGATATGCAATCAACCGTCTGGAAGCTTCAGGTTCTTTCGATCCCGCGACGATGGCAGCGGCATACACAGCAACGTGTTGGAGTTCCGTCGGGATCGGACCGGCAAACTCGACGCCAGGCATGTGCAGAATCTCGCTGACGGGTTGGATCGCAAGCTCCGCGTCGCCGCGCGCGACCATGGCGACGGACTCCGTCCCGCGAGTCGGGATCTTCACCGCGATCTCGATGGAGATGCCGAGCCGAGAAAGGACATCGGTGATCACGGAGCTGCTGCTGCCAGGCACCGCGATCGTCTTCGCGCGAAGCAACGCTTGTCTGAAGGCATCGACGGTGCTGATGTCCGGCTTGGACCCTCCAGCGCGCACGGCCACGCCAATGAGGGTCTGGGCCAGATCGAGATCGGTTCCGGGAACGATTCTGCCCTGCGCGATGAGTTCCGCGAGTCCCTGCCTGTTCATGATCACGACATCCGCCGGCTCGCCGCGACGAAGCAGGGCGCTGATGGTATCGGGCCCGTTTCCTTGCGACGCTCCCGATGCAGTGGTCACTGCAATACCGGTCGTCCGCTCGAACGCCGGGAGAACCTCCCGATAGGCGGCGGAGAAGCCGCCCGAGATGATGACATTGATCTGCGCGAACGACGAGGTCGGCAGGGCGAGAACTGCGCCGATCACGAGTGCAGCCCTGGCGGGTGCGTGACATCGCTTGTTCATAACCAGGCCTATTTGGGATCCGCCGCCGCCCAGAACGGCCGCGGCAGCGCCTTCTGAACCGGCCAGATCTGGTTCAACGTGTCGCCTTCGTAGAGCGCACCGTTTTTCATCACGTACCGAATCGAGTTCGTGTTCTTGATGCTCTCCAGCGGATTCCGATCGAGCACGAGCAGGTCCGCCAGCTTGCCCGGCTCGAGCGATCCGACGTCCTGCTGCAGGCCGATCGCCTCCGCACCGAAGAGCGTCACAACACGCAGCGTTTCGTGCGGCGTCAGACCGCCGGACCCGAGGTTCCACGTTTCCCAGTGGGCTCCGATGCCCTGCATCTGCCCGTGGCTCCCGAGCCCCGCGCGGCCGCCGGCGTGGACGATGTCGGCCACTTGTTTGCCGAGCTTCGTGTGGCCGTACTCCTCGGGGAGGAACCACTGGCCGCGGCGCCGCGTCATCGTGTCCAGCAGCTCCGTCGGAATCCAGCGCCGGAGCTTCGGATCCTTGTCGGGACTCTCGTTCTCGAACCAGTAGTTCTCACTCCAGGGCGCGCCGTACGCCACGAGAATCGTCGGCGTGTAGAAAGTCTTCGTGCGTGCGACGAACTCCACGACGTCCTTGTAGAGCGGCATGATCGGGAAGCTGTGCTCCTGCCCGGAGAAGCCGTCGGCCATCTGCGTCAGGTTCAACTTGAGGTCGAGCGATCCTTCGATCGTCGCCGTGATGCCGTACTCCTTGCACGCTTCGATGATCCACTGCCGCACGAGCCGGTCGCCGGCCACGTACTGCTTGAGCGTGTTGGTGTGGTACGCCTCCTTGTAGCGTTTGATGTACTTGAAGGCCGCGTCGCGATCCTCGATGCCGGAGCTCGAGAACACGCCGGGTCCGGTCGCGTAGATCCGCGGCCCTGGCACCATGCCGACGTCCACCATGTCGGCGTACGCGAACACGTCGGGCGTCGACGTCTGCGGGTCCCGAGTTGTGGTCACGCCGTACGCGAGGTTCGACAGGTACTGCCAGATCTCGGTCTGATGGAGCCCGCGCGGCGGCCACATGTGCGAGTGGGCGTCCACCAGCCCTGGCATGATTGTCTTGCCCTGCACGTCGATCGTTCGCGCGCCGGTGGGCGGCTTGACGGATCCGTGCGCGCCGATCGACACAATGCGGTTGTCCGTGACGAGCATGTCGCCGCGCGGAATCACCTCGTCGCCCTTCATCGTGATGATGCGCGCACCGCTGAGCAGAACCGACCCGCTCGGCCGCGCGCGCGGCAGTTCGACGACGATCGTGGCCTTCTGCGGCTCGGTGGCGTCAATCGTCTGTCGGAAGAACTGGGCGCCGAGGGCCCACGTCATCGTCGCGCCGTCACTGGACCATCGCAGGTAGTCGCCGCCTTCGGGCGACATGCGTGTGATCGGCACCGGCGTGCCGTCCCCGCGACCCTGGATCTTGATGTCGACCGTCTCCCGTCCGGCGCGCGGCACCGGGACGAGGTAATGCTTGCCCTGCAGGTTGACGAACGCGCGCGTGCCGTCGGGCGAGAGCCGGATCTCCTCAGCGTTTGGTGGGTTGTTGCCCGGTCCCGACCCCTGGATTCTGAAGAGTGTGCGGCGATCGAGGCCGCTGAGGTCGATCGACTGCAGGCCACGCCCCGAACTGAGATAGATGCGCGACGAGTCGTTGCGCGCGAAGTGCGGCGCGCGCCCGCCCTGCGCCGACGCGACGAGCGTGGGAGCGCCGCCGCCAGACGGCATCCAACGGATCTCCAGCGTGTTCGGCGGGTTGATCCCGCTGATCTCACGCGGCGCCGCGTCTTCGGGCCGGTCGTCCTCCGGCTCGAGGTTCATCATGATCGCGTAGAGCTGATCGGCCGCCGCCCCCGCCAGATACACCAGCTTGGATCCGTCGGGCGTGTACACCGGGTCGAGGTAGTACCCTTCGAACCGGCTGAGCGTCTCCGGCGCGCCGCCGCCCGCCGCCACGCGTTTGATGTGCCCTCCGGTCGTCGTCCACGTGACGTAGGCGATGAAGCGGCCGTCGGGCGACCACGTCGGCATGAACTCGCCCTCGGCCGTGGCGGATCCACGCGGCGCGGACGTCAGAAGGCGAGGTGTGCCGTCAGCAAGGTCCATCGCGTACAAACGGTTCATCGCGCTGAACACGATCCGCTTGCCATCAGGCGACAGCGTTGGCCACCGGACGAGACGCGCGCGGACGGTCGGACCGTCCTC
>Ga0114129_10014740_pt1 | contig 11136 bp, 10 predicted proteins | sample RhiMetdeltSRZDD1_FD_80071 | JGI IMG/M metagenome (GOLD analysis project Ga0114129, IMG submission 80071) | Populus rhizosphere microbial communities from Tennessee, USA - Rhizosphere MetaG P. deltoides SRZDD1 (version 2) (version 2) | ecosystem: Host-associated > Plants > Roots > Rhizosphere >... | reverse complement strand
GTCCGGTAGGCGGCGAACACCGGGCAGACCGGCTCACAGGGGGCGACTTCACAGTGCTGGCAGAACATCGCCAGGAACATGTTGTGCGGCTGAGCGGGATCGCCCTCGGCCCAGCGCTCGACCCGCAGCCAGTGGACCTGCCGGCCGTACGCCGCCTCGGCCTTGCCGACGACGGGGACGTTGTTCTCGGCCTGGCAGGCCACCGCGCACGCCTGACAGCCGATGCACGCGTCGACGTCGACGGTCATGCCCCAGCGGTAGCCCTTGTACTTCTGCTCGGCATACATGCTCGGCGGTGCGGGCTCGGCCGCCTTGCCGCGCAGCGCCTGCTCGCGGGCCGGACCCAGCTCGACGTGCTGCGCGATCTCGCGATGGTCCTGGTCGTGGGTCGCCTGCAGCAAGGCCAGCGGACGGCGCGCACCCGTCCTGGCCAGCGTCACCTTCACCGACAGGAACGCCGGCGCCCCCGAGGCTGGCTCGGGCGCAGCCGGCAGCAGGACCATGGGGTTTCCGGGTGCGGATGCCGGCACGTACTTCAACCGAACGTGATACGGCGCGTAGTGGTGGCCGATGGGGATCGCGACGGCCCCCGGGTGAATGGAAGGCGAGAGGTACGCGGCCACCTCGATCGCGCCGTGCGGCGACGTCACCCGCACGACGTCGCCCTGTCGGATGCCCAGGCGCGCTGCGGTCTCCGTGTTGATCTCGACCCACGGATCCCAGGCCACCTGCGTCATCGGGTCGGGCACTTCCTGCAGCCAGGCCCGGGTCGCGCTGCGGCCGTCGTAGAAGCGCAGCGAGGGATAGGCCAGGAGCGCGAAGCCGTCGGCCGGCCCCTCCAGCTTGGCGGCGGCGCCGTCGACGCGCTCGATCTTCGGCGTCACCGCCGCCGGCGCCACGTCACGCCAGAGGCCGCCCTGGTGAAGCGCCGCCTCCCACTGCCCCTTCACCAGCGGGTCCCACACGCTCTTGAGAAACTGCTCGAACGTAGTCCACGGCAGCGGCCCCTTGCCTTCTTCGGTCCCGAGTGCCGCCCGCGCCACGGCCAGCAGCACGTCGCCGAGCGGGCGGGCGTCGCGCGCCGGCTTCATCGTGGGCTGCATCAGCCCCACGACACCGGCGTGCGGCGAGTAATCGCCCCACGACTCGAGCCAGTGCGTGTCGGGCAGGACCACGTGCGCCAGCGCGGTGGTCTCGTCGGGCAGGTTGGCGAAGCTGACGACGAACGGGACCTTGGCGATCGCCTCGCCGGCCTTGAGGCCACCGGGCAGCGTGAACGCAGGGTTCACGCCGGGACCGAGCACGAGCACCTCGATTTCGCCGGCCGCCATCGCCTGGACGAGCTTCACCACCTCGGCGTAGGGGGTCACCCGGCCGTAGGCGTGGTCGGGACCGAATCGGACGGTCTTGCCGACGTTGCCGGCGGCGGCATTGAGCATGTTGACGGCAATCTGTAACGACGTGGCCTGGCTGCCGGTGACGGCCACGCCACCGCCGACGGCGAGCCCCGGCCGGGCGCCGGCGAACGCCTTCGCCATTCGCTGCAGCGTCTGCAGCGACACGCCGCTGTCCTCGGCGACCTTCCTGGGATCGATCGCCCCCACCGCCTCGGCGAAGCGCTTGTCGGCCACGCCGCCGCCCTCGAGCATCAGCTTGAGCACGGCCAGCACGACGGCCGTCTCGGTGCCCGGCGTATTGCGCACCCACTCGTCCGCGTTGGACGCGGTGAGCGACTGGCGCGGCTCGACGTGGATGAACGTCCCCGCCTTGCCGTCGCGGAAGGAGTGCATCCGGGCGAAGCCGCGAGCAGCCTGGCCGTTGGAGATCCAGGTCTCCAGGAAATCGGCCCCGAAGGACAGGATCACCTCGGCGTCCTCGAAGGCGTGATAGGGCACCGCGTCGCGGCCGAAGGTCGCGCGGTTGGCGGCGCGGATAGCCTCGTAGCCGAACGGTTCCAGCGTCACCCGGGGACGGCCTCCGAGCGCCTGGAGCCATCGATCGAGCAGGGTGCCGAGGCTTCCGGTCTCGAGCTGGGTCACCGCCGCCAGCGCCCGGGGCTTGCTCCGCACCGCGGCCAGCTTGTCGCCGACGAGCTTGAGCGCGTCCTCCCAGCCGAGCGGCTTGAAGGCGTCGCCTTCCCGCCGCTGCGGCCCGATGACACGGTCCGGATGGTAGAGCCCCTGCAGCGCGGCCTGCCCCCGCGCGCACAGCGAGCCGTGATTCACGGGATGCTCGGGGTTGCCCTCGAGCTTCACGACGCGGCCGTCGCGGTTGCGAGCGAGCACGCCGCAGCCGGCCGGGCACTCGCGGCAGACCGTGGCGAACCACGCCGCGACGCCGGGCACGAGCTGCTCGTTGGGCACCACCAGGGGCAGGATCTGCTCGGTCGCCTGCTGGCAACCGGCTGCCGCCGCCGTCGCGCCCGTCGTCGCCACGATCTTGAAGAAGTCGCGCCGATTCATGGGCGTGCTCTCGCTCTCATCGGCGTTCGGTCGCCGGCGGCCATCAGTGGTGACACATCACGCAGTCCAGCGGTGCCTGCGTGTTGCGCCTGGCGTTCTGCTGACGGTGACAGTCCACGCACCAGCCCATCGTGAGCGGCGGCGGCGAGGGTCGCAGCCCGACGAGGTTCAGCATGTCGTTGACGAGCGAGGGGCCGGTGACGGCGCCGACGGTGGTCATGGTCTCCACGGGACCGTGGCACGTCTGGCAGGCGATCTCCGCCCGGATGTGCGCCTTGTGCGGAAAGTAGGTGAACTCGGGCAGCTTGTAGACGCGCGTCCACGGGATCGACTGCTGCCGAGCCGCGAACTCCGCGAGCTTCTTGATCTCCGGCTTGTCGGCGGCGGTGATCTTGTGACAGCCCATGCACCGCTCGACCGACGGGATGCCGGCGTACTCCGAGCGGCGCGCGTCGGCGTGGCAGTACTGGCAGTCGATCTTGTACGTCTGCACGTGCACGCTGTGCGGGAAATTGATCGGCTGCGCCGAGGGCTTCGCGATGGCGGGTTGGCGACTCCAGGAGGTCACGGCGAAGAACACCAGCACTGCGAGGAGCACGACGGCCGCTGCTCCCACGCCCGCCTTCCTCATCGACAGTCGGGTCCCCTCCCGGGCTCTGACGAATGCTCGTGAACCATATCACTAGGTCCCTTCGGGCGTCAACACAACTCCGCATCGGCGCGCTGCGCGTCAGGCGGCGGCGAACGCTTCGGCGGCGGCGTGCGCGGCCGTCTCGAGATCGGCCTCGGAATGCGCGAGCGAGACGAAGGCGGCCTCGAACTGTGAGGGGGCGAGGTAGACGCCGCGGGCGAGCATCGCCTGGAAGAACCGCGCGTAGCGCGCCGTGTCGGCCGCTCGCGCGGAGGCGTAGTCGCCGACGGGCCCGGCGCAGAAGAACGCGGTCAGCATCGAGCCCACGCGGTTGACGGTGAGCGGCACGCCGGCCTTGCGCGCGCCGTCGCGGAGACCCTGCTCCACTCGCGCGCCCAGCGTCTCCAGCCGCGCGTAGGCCCGACGGTCGGCCAGCGCGCGGAGCGCGGCCAGCCCTGCCGACACCGCCAGCGGGTTGCCCGACAGCGTGCCCGCCTGGTAGACGCCGCCGAGCGGCGACACCTCGACCATGACGCGGCGGCTGCCCCCGTAGGCGCCGACCGGCAGGCCGCCGCCGATGATCTTGCCCAGGCACGTGAGGTCGGGGCGGACGCCGTAGAGCTCCTGGGCGCCGCCGTAGGCGACGCGGAAACCGGTGATCACCTCGTCGAAGATCAGGAGCGCCCCGTGCTCGTGCGTGACCGCGCGCAGCCCCGGCAGGAAGCCGGGCGCCGGCGGCACCACGCCCATGTTGCCCGCCACGGGCTCGACGATGACGGCCGCGATGCGGTCGCCGCGACGCGCGAAGAGGTCGCGCACGCCGTCGAGATCGTTGAAGGCCAGCGTCAGCGTCAGCTCGGCCAGCGCGGAGGGTACGCCCTTGCTGTCGGGCACGCCGAACGTCGCGCCGCCGGATCCGGCCTTCACCAGCAGACTGTCGGCGTGCCCGTGGTAGCAGCCGTCGAACTTCACGAGGAGGTCCCGTCCGGTGGCGCCGCGAGCCACGCGGATCGCGCTCATCGCGGCTTCGGTCCCCGAGCTGACCAGGCGCACCATCTCCATGGACGGATAGGCCGCCGTCACCGCCTCGGCCATCTCGACCTCGAGCGCCGTGGGCGCGCCGTAGCTGGTGCCGCGGCGGGCGGCTTCGGTCACGGCCTCCACCACCGCCGGGGCGGCGTGACCGAGGATCAGCGGGCCCCACGAGCCCACGAAGTCGATGTAGGCGCGCCCGTCCACGTCCCAGACCCGGGCGCCCTCGCCGCGGGCGATGAAGAGCGGGTCGCCACCGACGGCGCGGAACGCGCGCACCGGACTGTTGACCCCACCCGGGATCATCCGCGCGGCGGACTCGAGCAGGCGCCGGGACTCGCTCATCGCGCGCGGTCCGTCGAGGACACGATGGCCTCCTTGTGGGTCTCGGCGAAATCCGCGGTGGCCGGATCCCAGTGAAACACGGCGAACTCCTTGGCCTGCCCGTTCAGCACCGAGACCACCAGATAGCTCACGCCGGGCCAGACCGGCTCGCGCTTGGCTCCCGCGCCCGGCCCGCGGCCGAGCCCGACGCCCCTCGGCGTCGGCGCCGCCTGCTCGCGGTCGGTCGCCGAAAAGTAGGCGCCGGCGTCGGGATGCGAGTGATAGATGATCGCGGTGGCGAAGCCGGTCGCGACGAGCGCGTCCATCCGCTTGTGGTCCTCGAGCCCGACGTAGTACGCCTTGCGCGCGGTGCGCGGGAAGCGCTCGGGGTCGATCCGGTGCATCTCGTCCTGCACGTTGCGAAACCGGACGACCCGGCGCTCGTCACCCCGCGTCATGATGACGCCGCAGCATTCGTTCGGGTACTCCGCCTCCGCCTGCTCGCAGATCTGCTGGAGCTCTTCGGCCCTGACGATCATGGCGGATCAGCGACCGACGGAGGCGGTGCCGCCGGCCAGAGCGGGAATGATCGCGACCTCGTCGTCGTCCTTGAGGGGGGTACGGAGACCATCCGGCCCGTCGACGGGCTCGCCGTTGACGTACAGGGCCACGTGCCGGTGCAGCTCGCCCTCCGCGTTGCGCACCAGACCCTTCAGCCCGGCGTGGGCGCGCTCGAGCTCGTCGAGCAACGCCCCGACCGTGGCCGCACTCACGTCCACCCGGTCTCGGTTCGCCGTCGCCCGCCTGAAGGGCGTCGGGATGTACACGGTCGCCATCGAATCGACTCCTCGCTAGCCCAGGCTGAGATAACGCTCGCCGGTGTCGGGGAGGATCGTCACCACGGTCTGGTCGGCGCGCAGCTCGGCGGCGACGCGGCACGCGGCGAAGACCGCCGCGCCCGACGAGATGCCGGCCAGCACGCCCTCCTCCCGGCCCAGCCGCTTGGACCACGCCACCGCGTCCTCGTCGCTCACCGTGACGATGCGATCGAGCACGGCGCGGTTCAGCACGCCGGGCACGAAGGAGGCGCCGATGCCGTGGATCCCGTGTGGCCGGAACCGTCCGCCCGAGAGCACCGGCGACTTGGCCGGCTCCACGGCCACCACCAGCACCGCCGGGAGCTTGGCCTTCAGCACCTCGCCCACTCCCGTGATCGTGCCGCCGGTGCCGACACCGGCCACGAAGGCGTCCAGGCGACCGTCCACGGCGTCGAGGATCTCGAGGGCCGTCGTGCGCCGGTGAATCTCCGGATTGGCCGGATTCTGGAATTGCTGGGGGATGAAGTACTCCGGGTGCTGGCGGCCGAGCTCCTCCGCCGCGAAGACGGCGCCGCTCATGCCCTCGATCGCGGGGGTGAGGTGGATCTCGGCGCCGAAGCGCGCGAACAGCCGCTGGCGCTCGACGCTCATGTCCTCGGGCATGGTGAGGATCAGCCGGTATCCCTTCACCGCCGCCACCATGGCCAGTCCGATCCCGGTGTTGCCGCTGGTGGGCTCCACGATGGTGGCGCCCGGGGCGAGCACACCGCGACGCTCGGCATCCTCGATCATCGCCGCCGCGATCCGGTCCTTGACGCTGCCGCCCGGGTTCCGCGACTCGACCTTGGCCAGGACCCGCGCGCCGCCGGGCTCCGGCAGGCGCCGCAGACGCACCAGCGGGGTGTCTCCGATCAGCTCGACCACCGAGTCCGCGATCCTGGTCGTCATCCCTCGGCTCTCAGATGTGGTACATGGTCCGAGCGGCTCCACGCCGCTCCTCGGTGCGGGTCACCAGGTCGCCGAGCGTCCAGCGATCCACGACACCGGCCACCGCCTCGGTGATCTCGTCCCAGAGCTCACCGAGGTCGTCCTCGTGACCGCCGTTGCGCCGCCCGTACGGCACGCTCTCGAACGGCGCGCCACCCCCCTCGACCGCCCGCAGCACCGCGCCCACCGTGACCTCCTCCGGCGACTTGCCCAGATGATAGCCGCCGGTGGAGCCCCGCTTCGACGTCAGCAGCCCGGCCCGCTTGAGGGCGAGCAACACCTGCTCGAGATATCGCTGGGGAATCGCCTGCCGGGCGGCGATCTCCTGGATGGGCACCAGCGCCCGGCCGCGGTGCATGGCCAGATCCAGCATCGCCTTGATCGCGTACTCCCCCTTGGCCGAGATGCGCATGCGCCGGCCGTCAGCGCCGGTGGAGACCGCGCTCGAGCAGGCGCGCGGCGTCCTTGGCGAAGTAGGTGATGATGATGTCGGCCCCGGCCCGGCGGATGCCCGTGAGCGCTTCCAGAATCGCGCGCTCCTCGTCGAGCCAGCCGAGCTGGCCCGCCGCGCGGATCATGGCGTACTCGCCGGACACGGAGTACGCGGCCAGCGGCACGCCGAACTCCGCCTTGGCACGGGAGATCACGTCCAGGTACGGCAGCGCCGGCTTCACCATCACGATGTCGGCGCCCTCGTCGAGGTCGAGCGCGATCTCGCGCATCGCCTCCTGCGCGTTGGCCGGGTCCATCTGATAGGACCGCCGGTCGCCGAACTGGGGCGTGGAGTCGGCGGCCTCGCGGAAGGGCCCGTAGAAGACGGACGCGTACTTGGCCGAGTAGGCCATGATCGGCGTGTCGGTGAAGCTCGCCTCGTCGAGCGCCTCCCGGATGGTGGCGACGCGACCGTCCATCATGTCCGACGGCGCGACGACATCGGCCCCGGCCTCGACGTGCGAGACGCTGGTGCGTGCCAGCAGCTCGAGCGTCGGGTCGTTGCGGACGGCGCCGTCCTCGACCACTCCGCAGTGGCCGTGGCTCGTGTACTCGCACAGGCACACGTCCGTCATCACCAGCAAGTCGGGCACGGTATCCTTCACCGCGCGCACGGCCTGCTGGACGATGCCATCCTCGGCGTAGGCCTCCGAGCCGCGGGGGTCCTTTTCCTCGGGCAGGCCGAAGAGCAGCACGGCGGGAATCCCCATGCCAGCCGCATCCTTGCACTCCTTGACGAGCTCGTCGACGGACAAACGATGCTGCCCCGGCATCGGCCCGATCGGCTCTCGCACGCCGCGCCCGTGCACGACGAACAGGGGGTAGACGAAGTCGTCGACGGCCAGGGCGGTCTCGCGCACGAGCGTGCGGAGCAGGCGCTTCTCGCGAAGACGACGGGGACGGAAGATCGGATGCGGCATCACAGACTCCTCCTGGCGCGCCGGCCGCCACCGCGCGGGACGCGGGCGAAGTGCTCGGCCAGGGCGCGCGCCAGCGCCGGGATCGTGTACTCGCTCGGCATGACGTCGGTCTGCATCCCGTACTCGGCAGCCGTGGCGGCGGTGATGGGCCCGATCGAGGCGACGATCGCCCGGGTGAGCCACTCGCGCCGCTCGTCCTCGGTGAACAGCTCGGCGAAGTTGCGGGCGGTCGACGACGACGTGAAGGTGACGGCGTCGATGGTACCGGCGGCCAGCGCCTCCCTCAGACGGGCGGTCCCGGCCTCGGCCCGGCGCGTCGCGTACGCTGGCACTTCGGTCACCTGGGCGCCGAGCCGGCGCAGCCCGGTCACCAGCACGTCGCGCGTCGCCGCCGCCCGGGGCAACAGGACGCGGTCCGCCGGCGTGATGACCCCGCGCAGTCGCGCCAGCAGCCCCTCGGCGCGATACTCGTGGGGCACGAGGTCGGCCCGAACGCCGTGCTCGCCGAGCGCGTCGGCGGTGGCCGGGCCGATGGCGGCTACCCGGCGACCCGCCAGCGCGGACCATGCGAGGCCCCGGGCCGGCAACCGCCGGTCCACCATCGCGACGCCGTTGACCGACGTGAAGATGACCCAGGTGAACGTGTCGAGCGCGTCGAGCGCGGCGTCCAGGGGCTCCCACGACGCCGGCGGGGTGATCACGATCGCCGGCGCCTCCATCACGCGCGCGCCTGCCGCCTCCAGCAGCTGGGTGAACCGCTGTGCCTGCGCGGCCGCACGCGTCACGACGATCGTGCGGCCGTCCAGCGGGCGCGGCGAGTCGGGGCGATTCGAGGCCATCAGCGGCTCCGTCCCTGCCTCACCGCGTGGCGCTCCCGATCGGGTGCAAGGCCGTCACGTCGGCGGCGCCACGGTCGAGCAGGGTCTCGGCGAGCTCGCGACCCAGGCGGGCGGCATCAGCGGCCGGGCCCGCGGCGCTGGCGCGAAGCACACGCCGGCCGTCGTCGCCAGCGACGACGGCGGTCAGGCGCACGGTGTCGCCGTCGACGCGGGCGTGCGCGGCCATCGGCGTGTTGCAAGAGGCCCCGAGGCGCGCCAGGTACGCCCGCTCGGCCAGGGCGCACACACGCGTCGGGCGATCGTCGATTACCGCCAGCCGCGCCAGCGTCAGGGCATCGTCCGCGCGGGCCTCGACGGCGAGGATGCCCTGCCCGACCGCGGGCACGAACACGTCGGGATCGAGCGGCGTGCAGTACTCGGGGGCCAGCGCCAGCCGTCGCAGGCCGGCCGCCGCCAGGACGATCGCATCCCACTCGCCGCTCGCGAGCTTGCGCAGGCGGGTGTCGACGTTGCCGCGGATCGGCCCCACCGCGAGGTCCTGGCGGACCGACAGGAGCAGCGCGCGCCGTCGGGGACTCGACGTGCCGACGCGGGCGCCGTCGGGAAGGCTGTCCAGCGCGGCGGGCCGCCGGGCGACCAGGACGTCCCGCGGGTCCTCCCGCGCCAGGAAGGCCCCGAGGACGAGCCCGGGCGGCAACGCCGCCGGCAGGTCCTTGAGACTGTGCACCGCCACGTCCACCTCGCCCCTCAGCAGCGCCTCCTCGATCTCCCGCACGAACAGTCCCTTGCCGCCGACCAGGGCCAACCGCGCCTCGGCCAGGCGGTCGCCCTCGGTGCGGATCGGCACGATCTCGGTGTCGGCACCGGCCAGCGCGGTGGCCGCGCTCCGGGCCTGGGCCAGGGCCAGCTCGCTGCCGCGGGTGCCGATGCGAATCATCCGCGCCGCCCCAGCCCGAACAGCTCGTGCACCAGCTCCTGCCACGAGCGGCTGGCACCCGCCCGGGAGGACTCGCGCAGCTTGGTGATGGGGGCGTGGAGGATCTTGTTCACCATCGCGGTGGAGAGCGCCTCGATCGCCGCCCGCGTCTCGGGTGCAGCGTCGGGCAGACGCGCCAGGGTCTTCCTCACCTCGCCCAGGCGGATGTCCTCCAGTCGCGCTCGGAGCGACACGATGGTGGGAATCACCTCGACGTCACCCTGACGGGCCACGAACTTCGCGACCTCGCGCTCGACCAGCGCCTCGGCCCGCTGGGCCTCGCGCGCGCGCTCGCGCAGGTTGGCGTCGACGACCTGCTTCAGGTCGTCGACGTCGTAGCGGTAGACGTCGTCCATCGCGTCCACGCCCGCCTCGACGTCCCGGGGGACCGCGATGTCGATGAAGAACAGCGGACGGCCGCGCCGCTCGTGCATGACCCGGCTCACCGCCGCCCGGGTGATGACCGGCTCGGGGGCGCCGGTGGACGTCACGATGATGTCGACCGCGCCCAGGGCGGTCAGCAGCTCGTCCCACGGCACCGCGGTGCCCGACAGCGCGCGCGCCAGCTCCTGCGCCCGGGCCCAGGTGCGATTGGCGACGTAGATGGGGAAGGCGCCCTGCTCGACGAGATGCTTGGACGCCAACTCGCCCATCTTGCCAGCGCCCACCAGCAGCACGGCGCGCCCGCTGAGGCTGTCGAAGATCTTCTTGGCCAGCTCCACCGCCGCGAACGACACCGAGACGGCGTGGCGGGCGATCTCGGTCTCGGTACGCACGCGCTTGGCGACGTTGAAGGCTTGGCTGAAGAGCGGATGCAGCTGGGGGCCCACCGTCCCACAAGCCTGGGCCAGCGCGAATGCGTCCTTGACCTGACCGAGGATCTGCGGCTCGCCGAGCATCATCGAATCCAGGCTGGCCGACACCCGAAAGGCATGGTGGACGGCGTCGGCCTCCAGATGCGTGTAGAGCGCCGGCTCGACGACGCCGAGGTCGAGGCCCCGATGGCGGCAGAGGGACCGGAAGACCAGGGCCCGCGCCTCCCCCGGCGCGTCGGCCACGCCATAGACCTCCACCCGGTTGCACGTGGACAGCAGCATCACCTCCTGCAGCACCTCGCTGGCCTGCAGGTCGTGGAGGAGCTCGCGCAGCTTGTCCTCCTCGACGGCGAGCTGCTCGCGCAGCTCCACGGGCGCGTTCTTGTGGCTGAGGCCGGCGACGAACAGCATCATCAGGAGCCGTGTCGGCCCGGCAGGAACAACCCGGCCCCCAGCGTGAGCACCAGCGCCGCAAATCCCACGATCGAGCAGTAGGCTGCCCGGCGACCATGCCAGCCGGCTACCGCCCGGCCCGCCAGCGTCCCGGCGTAGATCACCCAGGCGACGAAGGAGAAGAACGCGAGGGGGTCGAACGTGAACGGGCTGCCCCAGGCGGCGCGGGCCCACAGGAGGCCCAACACCAGGCCGGTGGTGAGGAATGGAAAGCCGAGCGCCAGCGTCCGGAACGTCAGCCGGTCCAGCGTCTGCAGCGCCGGCAGCCGGTAGTAGAACGCGCCGGGGCGCTTGGTCTTGAGCTGGCGCTCCTGAAGCAGGTACATGATGGCGCCGGCGAAGTTGAACACGAATGCCGCGATGCCGACCATCGCCAGCGCGATGTGG
>Ga0114129_10014738_pt1 | contig 11137 bp, 7 predicted proteins | sample RhiMetdeltSRZDD1_FD_80071 | JGI IMG/M metagenome (GOLD analysis project Ga0114129, IMG submission 80071) | Populus rhizosphere microbial communities from Tennessee, USA - Rhizosphere MetaG P. deltoides SRZDD1 (version 2) (version 2) | ecosystem: Host-associated > Plants > Roots > Rhizosphere >... | reverse complement strand
GTCCAAAAGGTGGGGCCGGGGGTCAAGGTGCGGGCGGTGGTCGCCTCCGACAGCTCGGCGGGCGCCACCGCGGCTCCGGGCGCGGGAGGGCCGGCGCGTTGAGCGACCAGGACACACAGCCGGTCCGCTATTTCTTCATTCGCCGCCCGGTCCTGGCGGGCGTGGTCTCCATCGCGATTACGCTGCTGGGGGCCTTTGCACTGCTCCGGCTCCCGATCAACCGGTTTCCTCAAATCACGCCGCCCGCGGTCCAGGTGACCGCGGTCTATCCGGGCGCCAACGCCGAGGACGTAGCCCAGGCGGTCGCGGCGCCGATCGAGCAGCAGCTGTCCGGGCTCCAGGGGCTGCTCTACTACCAGTCGGCCAACTCGAGCAGCGGGACGATGGCGCTCTCGGTGTACTTCGACATTTCCCGTGATCAAGATCTGGCCGCGGTCGAGGTACAGAACGCCGTGAAGCTGGCCGAGCCTCAGCTGCCCGAAGAGGTGCGGCGGAACGGGATCGTGATCCAGAAAACCAACACCAACATCCTGATGGTGGTGTCGCTGGTCTCGGATGATCCGCGGTACGATGCGCTGTATTTGAGCAATTACGCCAAGCTGTACGTGGAGGACGAGATCAAGCGGCTCCCGGGCGTGGGGAACGCGCAGGTCTTCGGCGGATCGGACTTCTCCATGCTCCTGGGTCTCGACCCCGACAAAATGGCTCGCCTGGGGCTCACCGTGGACGACGTGACCCGGGCGGTTCGGGAGCAGAACGCCACCAGCCCGGCCGGGCGGCTGGGGCGTGAGCCCGCGCCCAAAGGCACTCAGCTGACGCTGTCCGTCACCACCAGCGGCCGGCTGGCCACCACCGACGAGTTCGGGAACATCATCCTCCGGGCCAGCCCGGACGGGTCTCTGGTGCGGGTCCGGGACATCGGCCAGGTGCGCCTGGGTGCGCTGAGCTACGATGCCGTCGGCCGGCTCGACGGGCGGCCCACGGCCATCCTGCTGGTGTTCTCCCGGCCCACCGCCAACCAGCTCGAGGCGCGGGATCAGGTGGTGCGCCGCATGGAAGAGCTGGCGAAGAGTTTTCCCGCCGGCGTGCGGTCCGAAGTGCCGTTCGACACCACGCCGTTCATCACGGCCTCGATGGAGGAAGTGGTCAAGACGCTGATCGAGGCGATGCTGCTGGTGACGCTGGTGGTGTTCCTCTTTCTCAAGAGCTGGCGCGCCACGGTGATCCCGATGATGGCGGTACCGGTGAGCATCATCGGCACCTTTCTCGGGCTGCAGGCACTCGGCTTCACCATCAACACGCTGACCCTGTTCGGCCTGGTCCTGGCGATCGGCATCGTGGTCGACGACGCGATCGTGGTGATCGAAAACGTCGAGCGGATCATGGAAGAAGAGCACTTGCCGCCCCGCCTGGCGGCGGACAAGGCCATTCGCCAGGTGAGCGGGGCCCTGGTGGCCATCGTGCTCTCGCTCTGCGCGGTGTTCGTGCCGGTCGCGTTCATCAGCGGCATCACGGGGGCGATGTACAAGGAGTTCGCGCTCACCATCGTGATCGCGATCGTGATCTCGGGCATCGTGGCGCTCACGCTCACTCCGGCTCTCTGCGCCATGCTGCTCCGTCCGCCCGCGGCCAGGGAAAACCGGTTCTTCGCCGCGTTCGACCGCGGGTTCGAGCGGGTGCGGACCCGTTACCTCGGCGCCGCCGGCAAGATCGTGGGCCGGCCCCGGGCAGGCCTCGCCGTGTTTCTGGTGATGGTGGTGCTGGCGGTGGTGCTCTATCGCAAGGTGCCCAGCGCCTTCGTGCCCGACGAGGACAAGGGCTTCTTCGTGCTGGCCATGCAGCTTCCCGACGCCGCGTCCCGGCAGCGGACCGAGGAGGTCGTGGCCCAGGTGGAACGCATCGTCCGGGCCGATTCGTCGGTGGCGTCCGCGGTGTCCCTGGTGGGGCTGGACCTGCTCACCTTTTCCAATGCGACCAACAGCGCCACGATGTTCGTCCGACTCAAGCCCTGGGACGAGCGGAAACGGAAGAGCCAGCAGCTGGCGGCGATCCTGGGGCGGGTCAACGGCCAGCTCTTCGGACTCAAGGAGGCGATCTCGTTCGGCTTCAACTTCCCGGAGATTCCCGGGTTAGGTCGGACCAGCGGCCTGGAGATGAACCTGCAGGCGCGGGCCGGCCAGGACTACCGCCAATTTGCGCAGATTGTGCGGAGCTTCGTCCAGGACGCGAACGCGCTTCCGGAGATGGGGGGCGCCACCAGCCTGATCCGGGCCGACGTGCCGCAGCTCTTCGTCAAGGTGGATCAGGACGCGGCCTATGCGCGCGGCGTGGGCCGGGGGCAGATCTTTTCCACGCTGCAGGCGATGCTCAGCAGCCTCTACATCAACGATTTCAACCTGTACGGCCGGACCTACCGGGTGCAGGCGGAGGCGCAATCGGAATTCCGGCAACGGCCGGAGGATCTCGGCCGGTTCTACGTGCGAAGCTCCCATGGCGACATGGTGCCGCTGGCCGCGCTGGTGACCACGGAGATGCGGGGCGGCCCGAGCATCATCAGCCGATTCAACGGATTCCCATCCGCGCTGGTGGCCGGCCAGCCCAAGCCGGGCAAGAGCTCCGGGCAGCTCATCCAGGCGGTGGAACGGCTGGTGGCGGAGAAATACGCGTCCCAGGGGATCGGCTACGGGTACAGCGGCCAGACCTTCCAGGAGCGGATCTCCGGCGGCAGCAGCGGGCTGGTGATCGGGCTGGGGCTGGTGATGGTGTTCCTGGTCCTGGCGGCGCAGTACGAGAGCTGGGTGATTCCCTTCGCGGTGCTCCTGGGGGTGCCGTTCGGCGTGTTCGGCGCCTTGCTGGGCGCCTGGCTCCGGGGCATGGCGAACGACGTGTATTTCCAGGTCGGGATGATTGCGGTGATCGGGCTCGCAGCCAAGAACGCGATCCTGATCGTGGAGTTCGCCAGCGAGCTCCGGGCTCAGGGCCTCGCGGTGCGAGACGCGGCAATCCAGGCGGCGCGGCAGCGACTCCGGCCGATCCTGATGACGTCCTTCGCATTCATTCTCGGCGTGCTTCCCCTGGTGGTCGCGGGAGGCGCTGGAGCCGCCAGCCGGCACTCCATCGGCACCGGCGTGTTTGCGGGGATGCTGGTGGCCACGCTGGTCGGCATCTTCTTCATCCCGTTGTTCTTCTCGGTGATCGGGGGAGCCGCGCGGCGCCGCGTGGCGACCGTCCGGTCTCCGGTTCCGGTCGGTGCTTCGGCGCCGGGACAGGCCTCCCCACCGCTCGCGGAGGGTCGCTGACATGCGCTCGGGCTTGGGTGGCCTCGCGGTGGTGCTTGCGGTACTGGCGGCCAACGGCTGCGCGATGGGCCCATCGACTCGAGCGCGGGAACCGGTGCCGGTGGCGGTACGGCCGGCGGACAGTCTGACGGCACCCGCCGCGCGCTCCTTTCTGGATTCGCTGGCGGTGGTTCGCGGCGGCGAGCGCCGAGACTCGCTCTCGAAACTCTGGACGCCCAAGCCGATTTCGCTCGACAGCGCGAGCCGGGCATGGCTCACGGTGCTCGACGACCCGGCACTGGTGGCGTTGGTCGAAAAGGCCATCGGGAACAACAAGGATTTGCAGGTCGCGGTCGCCCGGGTCCGCGAGTATCGCGCGCTGCTCGGCGCGGCGCGGGGAGACCTGTTCCCGCAGATCGGTGCCAGCGGCGCCGCGAGCAAGAACCAGAGTGTGTTCGGCACCTTCCCGGCGCAGAACTTCGACGTTGTGCGGGTCACGGCTGACCTGGCCTGGGAGCTGGATTTCTGGGGCAGGCTCCGGCGCCAGACCCAGGCGGCGAGCTTCGATCTCCAGGCCCAGGAGGAAGTGGAGCGCGCCGCGGTAGTGACGCTGGTGAGCGACGTGGCGACCGCCTATCTCGAGCTCCGCGAGCTGGACCAGGACCTGGCGATCTCCGAGCAGACCCTGGAGTCGCGGCGAGCCACGCTCGCCCTGGCGCGGCGACGGTTCGCGGAGGGCGTCATCTCGGAGCTGGATGTCCGGCAGTTCGAGTCGGAGGCAGCCGCCCCGGCGGCCCGTGTGGCCGAGTTTGCCCGGCAGCGCGCGGAAAAGGAGCACCGGCTATCGGTGCTCCTCGGCCAGGCGCCGGGGCCGCTGCCGAGGGGCCGCCCGCTCGAGGAGGCGGTCCAGGCCGTCGCGGTGCCCGATTCGATTCCGGGTGAGCTCCTGCTGCAGCGGCCGGATGTCAGACGGGCCGAGCGAGACCTGTCCGCCGCGCTGGCGAGAGTCGGCCTCGCGCTGGGCAACCGGCTCCCGCGGGTGGCCATCACCGGACAGTACGGGCGGCAGCGGTCAGACTTCCACGATCTCTTCGGTCAATCGGCCGAGGTCTACGTCGCTCAGCTGGGCATCTCCGTCCCGCTCTTCACCGGGGGCCGGTTGCTCAACCAGCAGCGCGCCGCCAATGCCCGCGCCGACCAGGCAAGATTGCGGTACGAACAATCGGTGCTGACGGCGCTCCAGGAGGCGGACGATGCGCTGGTCGGACTCCGGCTGACCCGCGACCAGCTGGTGGCGCAGGCTACCCAGGTGCAGGCGCTGCGTCGCGCGTTGGACCTGGCGCAGCGGCGCTATGAGAACGGCGTGTCCAGCTATCTGGAAGTGCTCGATGCGCAGCGAGGGCTGTTCAGCGCGCAGCTGGGGCTGGTGCAGACCGAACGGCAGTACCTCGGCTCGACGGTCCGGCTGTACAAGGCGGTGGGAGGGTCCTGGCGCTCGCCGCGCTGATTCCTCCTTGCGCCTCCCCTCCCCGGGCGTATCGTTCAGCCCTTCGGCACGACAGGGAGCCCGCGCGTGGACGGCCACGGTCCCATCGCAGTCACGGTCAACGGCACGCGCCACGAGCGCTCGGTCGAGCCGCGCCTGCTCCTCTCCGATTTTCTCCGGCACGATCTCGGTCTGACCGGCACGCACGTGGGCTGTGAGCATGGCGTCTGCGGCGCGTGCACCGTGCTGCTGGACGGCGAAGCGGTGCGCTCCTGCCTGATCTTCGCCATCCAGACCGATGGCCGCAGCGTCGAGACGGTCGAGAGCCTCGCGAGCAACGGCACACTGCACCCGATCCAGCAGGCCTTTCACGATGCCCACGGGCTGCAGTGCGGGTTCTGCACGCCGGGCATTCTGATGACGCTGGTGCCCTGGCTCGAGGAGCACCCCGCTCCCGATGAAGCGGAGATCCGCGAGGCCATTTCCGGCAATCTCTGCCGCTGCACTGGATACGCCAACATCGTGAAGGCGGTCCAGCTCGCTGTAGAGCGCCGGGCGGCGGAACGACGGGACGTCGGGAAGGCGGGAACTACCGCGTGAAGACCGGCCGGTACATGGGCCAGAGCGTCCCGCGCCTGGAAGACGAGAAGCTGCTCACCGGCCGAGCCCTGTTCGTGGACGACGTGCAGCTGCCCGCCATGCTGCACGTCGCATTTCTCCGGAGCGACGAAGCCCATGGCATCCTGAAAGGGATCGATGCCAGTGCCGCGCGCGAACGGCCCGGCGTGGTCGCCGTCTATACCGCCGCGGATCTCGGCGAGTATTGGCGCCCCGGCCCCCTTCTGGTACCGCCGCCTCCGATCAAGGACCTGGTCTTCAACGCGGCAACCCAGGTCCCCCTGGTGCGAGACAAGGTGCGGCACACCGGCGAAGCGCTGGCGATGGTGATCGCGGAGAGCCGTTATCTCGCGGAAGATGCGCTGGAAGACATCGTCGTGGACCTGGACCCGCTCCCCGCGGTGATCGATCTGGAGGCGGCGCTCGAGCCGGGCGCACAGCTCATCCACGAGCAGTTCGGCACCAACCTCGCCGCGCACGTGCACCAGACCAAGGGCAACTACGCCACCGCGCGCGAAGAGGCCGGCCTGGTCATAACCCGCCGGTTCCGCTACGACCGCGGCGCCTCGGCCGCGATCGAGAACCGGGGCATCGTGGCGGCATGGGACGCTCGCTCGGAGGAGCTGACGGTCTGGGACACTACCCAGGCGCCCATCCCGATCCGGAACGGGCTGGCCGCAATGCTAGGCCTCCGCGAATCACAGGTGCGGGTGATCGCCCCGTTCATCGGCGGCGGGTTCGGGCCCAAAATCATGATGTTCTATCCCGAGGAAGTTCTCCTGCCCTGGGCGGCGATGCGGCTGGGACGACCCCTCAAATGGATCGAGGACCGGCGGGAGAACTTCTACGCCACGACCCAGGAGCGGCTCCAGATTCACGATGCCGAGCTGGCTGTGACGAAGGACGGGCGCATCCTCGGGGTCAAGGACCGTTTTCTGCACGACACCGGCGCCTACGATCCGTACGGCCTTACCGTGCCGATCAACAGCCAGTGCACGCTGCTGGGACCCTACGTGGTTCCCAACTACGACAGCGAGTTCACCGCGGTCTTCACCAACACGCCGATCGTCACGCCGGTGCGCGGGGCGGGGCGGCAGCACGGCGTCTTCGTGATGGAGCGGCTGCTCGATTTTGCCGCGCGCGAGCTCGGGATCGACCGGGTGGAGATCCGCCGCCGGAACCTGATTCCGCCTGACGCGTTTCCCTACGACCACGAGATCCTTTTTCAGGACTTCCGCCCCCTGGTGTACGACAGCGGGAATTACCCCGCAGCGCTCGCCAAGGCCACCGAGCTGATCGGTTACGAGCGGTTCCTCAAGGAGGAGCAGCCGAAGCACCGGAGCGCCGGCCGCCACGTCGGCATGGGAGTCGTCACGTACATCGAGGGCACCGGCATCGGTCCCTATGAGGGTGCCCGGGTGACGGTCGAGCCCAGCGGGATGGTGCGACTCGCCACCGGCGTCGGCACCCAGGGCCAGGGACACTTTACCACCTTCGCGCAGCTGGTGGCCGAGCAGCTCGGCGTCGAAGTCGACCGGGTGAGGGTGGTGACCGGTGATACCCGGGAGTTCAACTGGGGCACCGGCACTTTCGCGAGCCGGGGCGCGGTGGTGGCGGGCAACGCTTGCCACGCGGCGGCGGTCAAGGTGCGAGAAAAGATCATCGCGCTGGCGGCGCGGCTCCTCGACACACCGCCGAAAGACATTGTGCTCGAGGGCGGCCGGGCCCTGGTCCGGGGAACGCCTGATCGCGGATTCGATCTGGGCGACCTGGCCCGCCGCGCCAACCCGCTGCGGGGCGCCGTCACTCCGGGCACCGAGCCCGGGCTCGAGGCCACCGCCTACTTCGGCCCCGACCGCGGCAACGCCGCCAGCGGAGTCCACGCGATGATCGTCGAAGTCGACGCCGAAACGGCCGCGGTGGACATCAAGCGCTACGTGGTGGTCCACGATTGCGGTGTGGTGATCAATCCGACTGTGGTCGAGGCGCAGGTGCAGGGCGGCGTCGCCCACGGGATCGGCAACGCCTTTTACGAGCAGCTGGTGTTCGACGAGAACGGCCAGCTCATGAACGCGTCGTTCATGGACTACCTGTTGCCGACCGCGCTGGACGTTCCGACGGTGGAGATGGCCCATTTCGAGACGCCATCGCCCCTCAATCCCCTGGGCACCAAGGGAGTGGGCGAAGCGGGCGCAATTCCCACCGGCGCCCTGTTTGCGCAGGCGGTGGAAGATGCCCTGGCCGGCTCCGGAGTCGAGATCACCGAGATTCCCCTGAGCCCGAGCCGCCTGTTCGAGCTGATCTCCCGGGCCAAGGCAGGAGTCCCATGATCGTCGAAGGCACCTACACCTTCGCCGGCCCGCGCGAGGTCGTGTGGAACCTGCTGCTCGACCCCGATGTGCTGGCGATGACGATGCCCGGCACCGCGACCATCAAACGGGTGAGCGACACCCGCTACGAAGGGAAGATGGGGGTGGGGATCGGCCCGATCACCGCGGCGGAGTTCGACGTGGTGATCACCATGACCGACCGGGTCGAGCCGGAGCGCTACGCGATGCAGATCGAGGGACGCGGCCGCTTCGGGTTCACCCGGGGCCATGCCGCGGTCACGCTCTCGGCCGACGGGGCAGCGACGATCATGCACTACCAGGCCGACCTGATGGTGGGCGGAAAGATCGCTGCGGTGGGCCAGCGCCTCCTCGACTCGGTGAGCCGTATGTTGCTCAAGCAGGGACTGGAAGCGATGAGTGCGGAGCTGGACCGCCGACTGGCCAAGGGCTCGGGATGAAGCCGGCGGCCTTCGAGTATCGCCGTCCCGCCAGCACCGAGGAGGCGCTGGCCCTGCTGGCCGAGCACCCGGGGGCCAAACCGCTCGCGGGTGGGCAGAGCCTGATTCCTGCGATGAATTTCCGCCTCGCCGCACCGGAGATGCTGATCGACTTGAACGCGATCCCGGGTCTTTCCGGGGTCACGCCACTCTCCGGCGGCGGACTCCGGATCGGCGCCATGACCCGGCACCGCGCGCTGGAAACCGGTTCCGCGGTGGCTGGCCTGGCGCCCCTGCTTGCGGAGACCATGCCGTTCATCGCGCATCCGCAGATCCGCAATCGCGGCACGCTCGGAGGAAGCCTGGCCCACGCTGACCCCGCCGCCGAGCTGCCCGCCGTCATGGTGGCGCTGGGCGCCACGCTGGTGCTCACCAGCAGGGCGGGGGAGCTGCGGCTGCCGGCGGGAGAATTCTTCACCGGTCTCTTTGCTACGGCCCTCGCGCCCGGTGAGCTGGTGACCGCCATCGAGCTGCCCGCGCCGCCGGCGCGCTCCGGCTCCGCGTTCATCGAGCTGGCGCGGCGGCACGGGGACTATGCGCTGGTGGGCGTGGCGGTCGCCGTTTCGCTGGGGACCGCCGGCACCTGCGCCGGCGCGTCGGTGGCACTCTTCAGCGTGGGTGAAGGTCCGGTGGTTTCTCCCGGTGCCGCCGCGGTGCTCCAGGGAGCGGAACCCGGCCCGGAAGCCATTCGCGCGGCCGCCGCCGCGATCGACCGGGACATCGATCCGCCGTCGGACATCCATGCGTCCGCGGCCTACCGGAGGAATCTCGCGCAGGTGCTGACGGGACGCGCTCTGACCCGCGCGTTCGAGCGGGCCCGAATCTCCGCCTCTCCAACGGAGCAGTGATGCGAACCTACGATCTCTCCCAGCCGCTCAATCAGGAAGTCTCCTTCTGGCCGTACTACCCGCCGTTCGAGGTCAAGTACATCAAGCGCAAGGCGGAGCACGGCGTCAACGCGCAATACATCCAGACCTCGAATCATATGGGAACCCACCTCGACGCCCCCCGGCATTTCGTGACCAACGGCCGGACCATCGACGAGATCCCCATGGAGTGGCTCTGCGGGCCGGGAGTCATCGTGGATCTACGCGACGAGATGGGCGACCTCGCGGTCTATACCCCGCGCATGATCGAGAAGCGCGTCAAGATCAAGCAAGGCGACCTGCTCATCCTGCACACTGGATTTCACCGGCACTCGCAGTTCGGCGCCGAGCCCGACGAGGAGCGCTATATCCACATGCATCCCGGTGCGCATCCTGACATGGTGCCGTGGCTCCTCGACAAAGGCATCCATATCTGGGGCGTGGATTGCGTTTCCACCGACCATCCGATGAACCTCCCCATCGGCCGCTTCCTCGGCAAAGGCATGCACGACCACTGGGCACGGGTCCGCGCCAAGGCTGAGGAAAAATTCGGCGGCAAGAAGGGGGTGGAGAAGATGTTCCCCGATTCCGCCTATCAGCTCACCCACAATGCGCTCTTCCCGAAGGACTGCATGCACATCGAGAACGTCGGCGGTGAAATCGACGCGCCCGAGCTGCAGAACCAGCGGCTGATCGTCGGGTGTTTTCCGTGGAAGTTCCGGGGCGGGGAGGCGGCATTCTGCCGGACCGTGGCGTGGCTGGGCGAATGGCCGAAGAAGCCGTAGTCGGTCCTCGGCCATGAAGCACGATCTCAGCGCGACCGAAATCGCGAGCCGGGTCGCCGCGCGGAAACTGTCCCCCGTCGAGGTCGTGAAGACCGCGCTCGCCCGGGTAGCCGAGCTCAACCCCCGCCTCAACGCGATCGTCACCCTCAACGAGCGCGCCCTCGACGATGCGGGGGAGCTGGAACAGCGGATTGCGCGGGGTGAATCGGTGGGCCGCCTGGCGGGTGTGCCGGTCGGGATCAAAGACGTGACCCAGGTCGCCGGGATCCGCACCACCTTCGGATCTCCGCTCTATGCCGATCATGTGCCCGAGGAGGACGCGTTGATCGTGCGGAGGCTGCGCGCCGCCGGGGCGATCATCCTGGGCAAGACCAACACCCCCGAATTCGCGGCGGGCGGCAACACCTGGAACGACGTGTTCGGGCGAACCCGGAATCCCTGGGATCCCGGCAAGAGCGCGGGTGGATCGACGGGAGGTGGCGCGGTGGCGCTCGCTACCGGGATGATCGCCCTCGCCGAAGGCACCGACCTGGGCGGATCGCTCCGGATCCCGGCCTCGTTCTGTGGAGTGGTCGGTCTCCGGCCTTCGCTGGGTCTGGTGCCCACCGTGCCCACCGATTTCGTCTGGGACACTCTCCAGGTTTCCGGCGGCATGGCCCGCACCGCCGAAGACGTCGCGCTGATGCTCCAGGCCACCGCGGGACCGACGCTCCACTACCCCTTTGCACAACCTCCAGTGGCCGGCCGGGATTTCGTGGCCGCGGTGCATCAGGGCCCCAAGCCCGGGCTCCGGGTCGCCTACTGCGCAGACATCGCGGGAATCGGGGTCGACCCCCAGGTCGAGTCGGTGTGCCGGAACACGGCCAAGCTGCTCGCCCGCGCCGGCATCGAGCTGGACATCATCGACCTCGATCTCTCGGCGGGCCGCGAGGCTTTCCTGGCGCTGCGGGGCCACTGGTTCGCCGCGTGGATGTCGAAACGGCTGGACCTGATCGAGGGATTCGGCGCGAACGTGCGCAACAACACGAAGGCGGGCAACGAGACGAAAGGCCTCGACCTGGGGCGCGCCGAGGGGATTCGGGGCCGGATCTGGCAGCAATTCCGGGAGTTTTTCCAGCGCTACGATCACCTGCTCACGCCCACCATGGCCGTACCGCCGTTCCCGGTCGAACAGAACTATCCTGAGATGGTGGCCGGAAAGAAAATGGAGACCTACGTGGACTGGCTCGCCCCCACGTTTGTGCTGAGTCTCACCGGGCTGCCGGTGGCCTCGGTGC
>Ga0114129_10014737_pt1 | contig 11137 bp, 8 predicted proteins | sample RhiMetdeltSRZDD1_FD_80071 | JGI IMG/M metagenome (GOLD analysis project Ga0114129, IMG submission 80071) | Populus rhizosphere microbial communities from Tennessee, USA - Rhizosphere MetaG P. deltoides SRZDD1 (version 2) (version 2) | ecosystem: Host-associated > Plants > Roots > Rhizosphere >... | reverse complement strand
TCTCCCAGGAAGATTTCCCAAATAATCGGGAAATCTTCCTCTTTTTCCTGGGACATTCCACTCACTAGACTGGATACAGAAAATCAAATTCACGCTGGCAATATCAAGGATTGAAGCGACGGGGAGTTATTCGTGGCGTGCTATCTGAAATAGAAAGGTGAAAGATGTCGACATGATACGCAAAATTTTGAAATGGTTCGGCATTGTGCTGGGCAGCTTGATTGGCCTTCTCGTACTAGCCTTCGCAGTTCTATATATCATCGGTACAGTCAAGTGGAATAGGCTTCACGGAAAGTATGATGTGCCCGTTGAAACCGTTATCATCCCCACAGATCAAGCCTCCATCGTTCGCGGTGAGCATATCGCTACGATCCGCATGTGCAGACATTGTCACATCGATAACTTGAGCGGTCAAACGGCTGGGGCACCTATTCTCATAACCCTTTCTGTTCCGAATCTGACATCTGGCGCGGGCGGCGTAGGTAATACCAACACGGACGAAGATTGGGTACGCGCCATCCGCCATGGTGTGGGTCACGATGGAGGAGGTCTCGTTCTCATGCCGTCACGGATCTGGTACTACCTCAGCGACGAAGACCTGGGCGCGCTGATTGCCTACCTTAAGAGCTTGCCGCCTGTAGATAAAGAGATGCCACCGACCAACCTTGGTCCGCTGGGTCGGGTGATGCTGACGCTCGGACAGTTGCCACCAGAGATTGTGCCAAACGTTACTGTGATTGACCACGCTGGTCCACGTCCAGTCGCACCATCACCAGGCGTGACAGTGGAATATGGCAAGTACCTGACGAGCACTTGCACTTTGTGCCACGGTTCCAACCTCAATGGGCAGACCGTTCGCGAAGGCGGCAATGTTTATGTAGCGCTCAACCTGACGCGAGGTGGCGAAGTGGGCTTCTGGTCTGAAGAGCAATTCATCGCAACAATGCGGAGTGGCATGACACCGAATGGACACCAGCTAAAAGACTTTATGCCATGGAAGTATTTCGGCCAGATGACCGATGATGAATTGAAGGCAGTATGGTTGTACTTGCAATCATTGCCTGCATTACCGCAGGGTAAGTAAAAGGATAACATGGATGCGAAATTGTTTTGGCAATTAACGAAAGATGTTTGTCAGCTCGGAGAGTTCATCGCCGCAATAGAATCAAAGGGGTTGAAATCAATATTGTTGGAAGGTTTCATGTGGTACACGATGGAATCGAACGAAAGGAATTAAGGCTATGGCAAATCAAATCAAAGGAGAGAATTTCTTTGAGAGCAGTGTCTGGGTGCTCTTCCTGGTCCTTGGCGTAATCGAAATTCTGTTTGGGGCGGGCGATATGATCGCCGGGGTTGAGAATGACCCGGCCATTCTCATCAGCGCCATAGGAAGAACGCCAGCCGAATTGAAGGCCCATGACCCGGTTATGTACGATGCCATGGATCAACAGCAAAAAGTCATTGGACAAATCTTTTTGATGAACGGCGTGCTGGTTTCCGTCATTTCCCTGACGGCCTTCCGACGCGGGGCGCGCTGGAGCTGGTTCACCTTTTGGTTAATCCCTGTCAGTATGGCCTTTGGTGTGGTTTCATCCTATAACAGCCGTTTGCCGGGCGAATCGCTGGCGCCGCCCTTTTATTCCGGGCTTCTATTCGCAGTGCTCACGACATTGTGGCTGGCGCTATCCTACCGAAAGTATATGTCACGAGCAGTGGAATAGAGGGATCAAGGCAGACTGACAGCAAAATTTTTCCCAACTTTTGTGCAGCGTGTTCGAAGGAACGCCTGCGAAAGGAGACAGACATGTCAAAACCGGAGTTGATCAAAAGAAGTGGCTGGGTATTCGTCGCAGGTGCTTTTGCCTTCATAACCCTTCTGAGCGGCTCAGACCCCATTGCTATTCCTGGATCGGTGGTCAGTGCAATCCTACTGGCAGTTGGGATGTCAGGTTTGCGGGCGGCTTATGGTGAACGTGTCGGCAGCTTTGGCAAGGGTATGTTGCTGCTGGGCATGTCTGGGCCCGCTCTGTGGATTATCTGCATAGTATCCATGGCCCTTATATACCGTTCTGGTAACCTGACTGACGCTGAGGTTGATGCCAAAGGTTTATGGATTGTGATCTTTGTAGGGCCAGCAATCTCATTACTTGGCTTGACCTTGTTTGGCCTGACTGCGTTGCGCAGTAAACCCATGCCTCGCTTGAACTGGCTACCTGTTTTCGCAGGAATTTGGTATCCGGTGACTTACACCCTCTTTTCCGTTTACGACATTTCACATAAGGGCGTGTTTCCAGACCAATATTTGCCTGCACTTGTATTGATAGTGGTGATACAGTTCTTAACACTGTGCATTCTGGGCTTTGTATTGATTGATGATTCGTCGAAGGAATTGGCTACAGCCTGACAGAGCACAAAATAACATCACATAAGTGAAGCAGGTCAGAGCGTCCTGTTTCTCTGACCTGCTTTTACCTCCAAAGGCGTATAATGAAGTTACCCACATCGCACCACCACAAAAGTAATGTCCCAGCAGATATAAACGGAATGAGGAGTCGATCATGAACGCTCAGACCGAATCCTATACTCGCCTTCATGGTAAATGGCTGTTCAGCGCGCAGCTGGCATGGGTCGCCATTGCGATCTTGGCGACACTTGTATACGCGGCTGCCGCGCCCGTTGCATTCAATCAATTGCGATCCGGTTGTGGCCTGAAGCCTTGTGATGCGCCCTCCCAAATCATCACAGAGTCGGCGAGTTTGCCACAGGATCAAATTAATCGATCCCTCGAGTTTGGCGCGTGGTTCCACACAATGATAGAGGCAGCGCTCCGGCTCTTGACCCTGGGCGTTGCCCTGCTCATCTTTTGGCGCCTGTCAGACGATTGGATGGCGCACATAGCTTCGATCATGTTGGTGACGATCTTCGCGGTCTTCTCCCCTTCGCCGATGATGCTGGCAAATGTCCAACCGCTGTGGCGTTGGCCGATCACGTTGCTGCGGGTGATCGCCTTAGCATCGACCGTAGGCCTGTTCTATCTGTTCCCTGATGGACGCTTTATGCCGCGCTGGACGCGTGGGCCGGCGATTGCTCTACTAGTGTTCATTGGTGCTCTGGCCGTGGCTGGTGCCCCCTTCCAAACTGGCTTACCTGTCTTTGTCGTTGCTCTTGCTACCGGCGCGGGCTTTCAAGTTTACCGTTACCGGCGGGTATCCAGTCCACTCCAACGCCAACAGACCAAGTGGGTTGTACTTGGCATCACAGGTATGGTCCTGCCAATGCTTGTCTTCTTCATTTTTGGCTATCTTAATCCATCGTTGAACCCACTACGAAGTAATGAACCGATATTCTCACAAGATGCGGCCGTTTTCACCATGATGGTGATATTCTGTGTAATTATTCCGCTTTGCTTCCTGCCTGTGACCCTGGCGTTTTCGCTGCTACGCTATCGATTGTGGGATGTGGATATTGTCATCAACCGCACATTAGTCTATGGAGCGCTCACAGGTATCGTGGTCAGCGCGTTCGTAATCATCGTCGGCTTTTTAAGCGCCCTCTTCCAATCGAGCGGTAATTCGATCATTGCCATTATTGCCACGGGTTTGGTTGCCCTATTTTTCAATCCATTGCGGCAGCGTCTTCAACGCGGCATTAATCATCTAATGTATGGCGAGCGCGATGATCCGTATGCGGCACTTTCGCGCTTGGGACGACAAATGGAGTCAACCCTCGCTCCCGACGCTGTGCTTCCAACGGTCGTGACAACGGTGGGCGATGTACTCAAACTTCCCTATGTAGCGATTTATTTGAAACAAGAGCCTGATGGTTACAAGATCGTCGCTGAAGCTGCATCTCCTTTCTTGCGTTCAGAAAACGGAAGGATCTTTGTACCCGGCATGAACACTCAGGGGTTGTGCGTACCGTTGATCCATCAGGGAGAAACGCTTGGTTACATCGTTCTCGGTCCGCGCGCGCCCAATGAGGCTTTTAGCTCGACTGATTTACGTTTGCTGGATGACCTTGCTTCTCAAGTGGGAGTTGCGGTTCATGCGGTGCGTCTCACCGCTGATCTGCAACGCTCGCGCGAACAATTGGTTCTGGCACGCGAAGAAGAACGTCGTCGTTTGCGTCGCGATCTGCATGATGACCTGGCACCCACGCTTGCCTCGCTTGGGCTGACGGCAAGCACAGCGGCAGATCTAATCCGGACCAATCCAACCACGGCGACCGCGCTGGTCAAAGAATTGCAGACCGAGATTCGCGCGACAGTGGGAAACATTCGCCGTCTGGTGTACGATCTTCGTCCGCCAACACTTGACGAATTGGGATTGCTCGCTGCGGTACGTGAACGCGCGGCACAGTATACGAATGCGCCTGGTGGTGTTCACATCACCGTGGACGCGCCTGCCGAATTACCCGCGCTGCCTGCTGCGGTTGAAGTTGCGGCGTATCGGATCGTGCAAGAGGCCTTGGAGAACATCTCGAAGCATTCGCAGGCACATCAGTGTACTATTCGATTTGCGAACCACAATGGTCTTGAAATTGAGATCATGGACGATGGAATTGGACTGCCGCCGAACATCACTCCCGGCGTCGGTTTGCGCTCGATGCGTGAACGTGCAGAGGAATTGGGTGGCAGTTGTGTGATCGATCGCTGCGTCAGCAGTGGAACGCGCGTACTGGCGCATTTGCCAATTGGAGAATTCGATGGAACCTTTACGCGTCCTGATCGCGGATGACCATCCGCTTTTTCGTCATGGCATCCGCGAGTTTTTGAATCTCGCTGCTGAGATCCAGGTGGTCGGAGAGGCAACAAGCGGGGAAGAAGCCATTACACAAGCCGAGGCACTCCAGCCCGATGTGATCCTGATGGATGTCAACATGCCGGGCGTCAATGGCATCGAAGCGACACGCCGAATTCTGCACGACTCTCCGCACATCCGCATCCTTGTCGTGACGATGTTCGAGGATGATGGTACAGTTTTTGCTGCAATGCGGGCAGGCGGGCGTGGATACATTCTCAAAGACGCGGAAAAAGAAAATATTTTGCGAGCCATTCAGGCAGTCGCGAACGGCGAAGCGATATTCAGTCCAACAATTGCCACGCGTTTGATTATTTCTTCGCGACACAAGCATCCGCGTTACCCAGGGAAATCTTTCCATCTCTCACAGAGCGCGAGCGCGAAATTTTGCAGCTCCTCGCACGTGGCCGTTCGAATGTGGACATTGTGCGTGAACTCTCTCTCAGTCCCAAGACGGTTTACAACTATGTTTCGAATATCCTCAGTAAACTCCAGGTTGCCGACCGCGCCCAAGCCATCATTCGCGCCCGTGAGGCAGGATTGAAATAATCAGATGCGAATGTCCCGATCTTCTTACCGACGAAGGTAAAGAGCCTCCACGCTTGGATGGAAAGTAGACGTTTGATGACAAAATTCGAATAACATGCTCTCAAAGCACCCTGTGGGCAAGGAGACTCGAATATCATACCTTCAATAGGGCACCTGTTTGAATAAAAAAGAGTCACTGCATTGTGACTCTTCTGTTCCCTGAAGAGGACGTGTTCCGAACCACCTTCCCGTTTCCGGGAGGTTGATAAATTTCAAATAAGCGAGCGAAGATAGACAAAGGTGAGTTCAAATGGTAGTCCATGATCTCGCTTTCGATGCCAAGCCATAATTCGCTAAGCTAAAATCTGCAAGACGGTAGAGCAGCAGCGCTTGTCAGGCTCATAACCTAAAGGTTCGGATAAAATCCCTAGTAGGCGGGAGACTAGAATAGTCTCCTCAATGTGGGGTGGAGATGGCTAAAAGTCTACTATGATCAGTGTCTCAGTGGTTTGGTTGGCGCGTAGATTCGTGATAGGTTTTCATCGCGTCCAGAATTATAACGATGCCTGCGCGCACGCGTATGCGTTTGCCACTATACAGCAGAAGCCTCTACATTTAGAAGCACAGTCGTCACCCTCCGGGCCGGTAAGTTCAAAGTCACGGTTCCATTCTGAACCTCTATTGACCCTTGAGTCTTTTCGAGCAGATCACACCACTGCGCACTGAGGATACGCAGAAACCCTGAACCGATTTCCGCTGGTTGGGCCTGGTCGCTGGCGTTGAACAAGCGAACAATCACACCGGGCCGGCGCTCTGCGGCCTTGACGTGCAGGGTGAGAACGGGTGATTCTGGCGAGACATTCTGCGGCAATCGGAGCAAGGCCCCCGCCTCGGGAAGCAGGGGTGGATGACGTTCTGGCTCGCCGAGATGTTGAAGCAATGGCTGAGCGTGGGCCGCCTCCAATCCAAAGCGGTGCGCCTGAAGCTCATTATAACCGCCGCGATAGGGCAGGATGCGATAACGGGCGTGCACCCGGCCGGGCTGATGCGCGCGGAAGTTCGTTTCCCAGTAGTTGTTCGTCACCCACCCCAGCAACAGCGCGCGCTCGAGGGTAAATTCGGCCTGATTGTGCGCAAAATGGAAATCTCCTAGCTGGACCATCGGGTTTTCCGGCATGGCCACCGTCACACCCAGTTCCTCATTTGAGAGATCCACCCACCCTTGTACAGTAAAGTAGTCCATGCAAACACCTGGTAACTGATCCGAACCTACCGCCATGGGTTGGCCTCCCAAGTCCAGACGGGCGGTTGCGTTGGGCACATTGAATGGATAGAGAATGTAAGTCGCCTCCGGGCGCACATTGAGTCCCATGTCCCACCACGACTCGCATTCGATGTAATTTTCGGTATCCGGCATAAATACGCTTTGCTTCAGCGGGCCCACGCAGCCCGGTGCCTCGAGGAATTGGATGACGTACTGGCCCAGCGGTGTCCGATACACACGATGCTGAAGGACCCGGGTGGGTTGGCGTCTTTCAACGGGCCAGTCCGGCTTCCATCCGCGTGACCGTTCCACCTCGCTGGACAGCCATTCCATGTAGAACATCAGGTTCCGAGGCAAAACGTGGGAAGAGTCGGCCACCTGTTCATGGACGAATCCGTTGAAGGGATAACCGGCGCTCTGGTCAACCCATTCGTGCTTGAGCTGTTTATCATGCCAGGACAGGATACCGCCTCGTTGCAGGTCAAAGGTAAGGTGGAATGAATCATTTTCGACCACGGCCTCTTCACTAAATTCGGTGGTATGCTCCCATTCGACTAAATCTGCACGAGGGATGACGGTGTACCCAAAACCTGGCACCTCCACGGGTTTGAGCCACAGCTGTTTTTGACTTGTCGTGTTCTCCACGCTGGCTGCGATTCGGGAATGCTCGTACGTCATCCGATCTTGAAAGTGCCGGCCTGCGGTGACATCCTCCGGCACGCCTCGGGGTGAGGCCACCTCAGGTGGCACTGCGCTGGCGATCAGGCGCGGCCATGGCAACGGGTTAAACACGAGCAGATCGTCGGGCTTTGTCCGCTTCACATGTTGGCCCAATTCTGCCAGGGCATCGCGTTGAAGGAGCAGGCTCAAGCTCCTCGCCGTGTAGGCGTAGCTGGCCTTGTGATGCCACTGCGCCGCAGTATCTTCACTCCCTGGGGCGCGGATGGAACAATCGGCGCCCCAGGTGTGTTCATCCCATAAGTGCAGGGAATGCCAGGCCAACTCTCGATACCGCGCGTAGGACCGCGCCGTTTGGCCCTCTGAAGAGGCATCGGGGCGTCCCAGCACAGCGGCGGCCAGGACATCGGCCGCACGCAGATGGGCCCGGCTGGCACGGTTCAGCGCCTGTTCCCGCGCGCTGCTGATACAGCCAAAGTTCCAGTAGTCCGTCCAATCCCCTCGATAGGTAGGTAGCAGATGGCCGTGGGCCTTCACGGCGGCCCACCAATCTTTCGGAGTCGCCATCACTATGCGTGGTGATTTTCCCTGCTCATTCCATGTGTCAATAAAGCGAGAGAATGGCTCATAGGCCGAGCCGTTATCCCCGAACGGATGAAAGCTCTGCACCATGAGCACCGGCAGCGGGTAGTCAATCTCGGCCAGACGGCGTTCGACCTGCGGCCACCAGGTCTCTTCGAACTCAACTGCATCGTGTCCGATCCCGAAGCGCCAGCCAGTGTCGTACGGCCAGCCGTTATAGGCCAGGATTTTTCGGCCGCTCGGGCCTTCCCACCAAAACACATTTGGTCGTTGCATGGGCGCTCCACCGAAGTGAGTGTTGATGGCCATAGTGAAGCCTTCGATTCCGAGATCGAGTAACAGATCCACCAGCGGCCAGTTCTCGCCATTTACGTCGCAATTCATTGCATGCCGAATGGTGAAACCAAAGTCGTCCCGCAACGGGCGCAGCAGTTGGAAGGTTTCCACCAATTGATCCGTATCAAACAGTGGCGTCAGGTTGGCGAACATGCCCGTGACTTCGATGCGGCCCGCGCGTTCCAGGGCTTTGAAGCGTTCAATTTGTTGTGGAGAGGCCTGTTGCAGCCAGCGATACAGCACCAACGTTGATTCCACTGTCCAACGAAAGGCGCCATCGCTTTCGCGGTCGGAGTATTTGTCGGCCAGACTGATGGCCTCATCCAGAAAGCGTCCGTGCAAGTCGAAGACGATGGGTTGATCGTGGGTGTAGCCGATATCGGTGTGGCTGTGGTGAATGAAGTAAAGCGTGTGAACTTTGCTCATAGGTGTCTCCATCTGGATTAGTGAAAAAATAGTAAGTCCGCTGCCCCCAACACCGCCGCGTCTGGGCCGCGCTCACCCGGCAGGGCTGGTACAGAAAGAGCTTGGCGCAAGGGCGAACCGAACAGATCGATGGCGCCTGCGATCCGGCCGAGCACCAGCACGGCTTCGGCGGCGAAGGCGACGGCAAATGAGTCGAGAAATATTCCCAGATCAGCACCGAATGCTTCGAAGACTTGACGGGCAGCGGGATCCCTGGCGCGGGCAGCCGCAGCCGCTTTCGTCACATCAACCGCCGCAACACAGGCCGACCGCAGGCGGGCTTCAAGCCCGCGCCGTGAGAAAGCATCATCGGCTCTGAGTCCGCGGAAAAGCACGGGATACAGCCATCCATTTGGCGGAACGCCCGGCCCGGAGGTCACCGGGACTCCGTCCACGAGGAAAGCGGAGCCGCAACCCGTGCCCAATGTCACGCCGATTAACCGCCGATAATTGCGACCGGCTCCATAACGGGCTTCTCCGACGACCGCCGCTTCAGCGTCGTTGCGAAAAAGGATCGGAAGATCTCCTAGATTAAGTCTGGTGCGGAGGGCATCGCGCATGTTGACTCCGCAAATGGCCCCATACTTCTCAACGCCCTCGATCAGGCAGATCCCGGCGGCATAATCAAAAGGCCCCGGAAAACCCAAAGCTATGCCAAGGAGGTCTGAGGTTTGAGCCTCGCCGAGGTGGGAACTGATAATATGGTCGAAGGTCCCCAGAATGCTCTCAGCCCGACCGGAGCTATCAATCGGTGTGATGACTGGCCCTCCGATGACATGCCCTCCTGGCGCGACCAAGGCACTCTTAACAGACGTGCCACCCACATCGAGGGCGATCACCTGCGCGCTTGGAGAGAGGCTAGCAGGGGGTGGCGGCATCATGCGCGTATATAAGCCTTGACCACTTTCACTTCAGCGTCACCGAATGGCTCAAGCCGATAGGGGCCACACGCGCCCGGGATGATGATTGTCTCTGCATAGCTCAACTCGAGAGCGGCACCATCCGCCTCGCGAACCACGCGGGCGCCTTGACCCTCCACCACACACAGCACGTGTACGCCATCAAACTCCGTTGTATCGGTATAAGACGTTGTCATCTCAATCCGCTCGACAGAATGAAACACTAAGTCGGTGTCCGTCAGCAGCAGCCGGCGCCAGCCCTGGCCCTCGGCCAAACGCCTGGGCTTGGCCAACAGATGCTCGCGAACCCAGCCGGTTTTCCGGTGGAAATCAATCACCTCGAACGCTCGCTGATAGCTGATCGGGCGTGGTTGGCCGTCCAGATCCGGACGCAGATAGTCGTAGAGCTTGAACGTGTAAATGTAGGGTGTGGCCGAGATCTCCAGCACCAGGTTGTTCGCGCCCGAGCAGTGTACGGTGCCGGCCGGGATGACGAACAGATCACCCTGCGCCGCGTCCCAGGCATTGACGTGTTTCGTGATCTCGAACGGGATATGTTGAGATTGGGCGTGAGCGACGTCATTCAGGAAGGACTCCCGGCTCGTCGCCTCTTGCAAACCTAAGTAGACCTTCGCGCCGGGGCGGCTTTCCAAAATGTAGTACATCTCGTGTTGGGCGAAGGGCTCCCGAAAGTGGGCGTTGATGTAGGTATCCGGTGGATGAACCTGGAGCGAGAGGTTGGTCCCTTCAATTGTATCGAGGAAGTCGAAGCGGATGGGAAAGAAATCCCCGAAGCGACGGTGGTTATCGCGACCCAGAATTCGTGCCGCTTGAAAATGCATGAAGAGATTGAAGGGCACGCGCATTGAGACATCGCCCAATTCAAAGGTCACGCTATTCTCTGGGGCGACCAGTTCAAAACCCCAGGCGCAGTTCGGCCACTCCGAGGGCAGGCCCGGGATGAGATGTTGCAGCCGATGTCCACCCCACACACCCGGCATGAAGATCGAGCGGACGCGAAAGGGACGCTGGGCGGCGTCGGCCAGGCCCTCCAGAAAAAGTCTGGCGTCCACAAAGGCCGGCCTCGCCACATCATGCATGTCAATCAGAAAATCACAGGCAGGGAGCACTGCAAAGAAGTGCCGATCCTGTACCGGCCAATCAATGTAGAAACTCCGCTTGTAGCGCGGCCACTTTCCTCGATCCTGATCGTCGCCCAGGTTGCGGCCAACGCCAGCCTCAGAGGCAAAAAAAATGGTTTCGCGGGGGACCGCGGCGTACAGCGCCACATCGCTATAGAACCGCAGTGGGGAGAGCAGCGCGCCTGGACCCATGATGAAGATCGGGCCGCCGTCGGCAGACCGCAATGCAGCCTGGACAGTTTCGATGAGAGTTTGCCAGCGGCCAGCATGGAAGAAGAGAGTCAGATCGCGATCGCATACCCGCCCGAACACCGGGTCTTCGGTCAGGAATTCCTGTAACTCTCGGGCAAGAACAGCCGATTCTTTCAACGCCGGGCGCGTGTCGATCCAGGTGGCTGGACCGTAGGCTGTCTCCCAGGCCGCGCGGAATTGGGCCAGGAACAC
>Ga0114129_10014735_pt1 | contig 11138 bp, 7 predicted proteins | sample RhiMetdeltSRZDD1_FD_80071 | JGI IMG/M metagenome (GOLD analysis project Ga0114129, IMG submission 80071) | Populus rhizosphere microbial communities from Tennessee, USA - Rhizosphere MetaG P. deltoides SRZDD1 (version 2) (version 2) | ecosystem: Host-associated > Plants > Roots > Rhizosphere >... | reverse complement strand
ATAGATCGTGGCATCGGCTTCTTCGATCCGGGCAAGCAGTTCGTCGAAGCCATGCCTCGGATCAAACTCTGAATCGTCCGGATGATCGAGCGAGTTGTCTACGCCGTCGGTCATAACGACGATAGCTTTTCGCGCCGCCCTGGCTTCGTCGAGCAGATCAAGGGTCGCCCACATCGCGTCGTAATAAGCCGTGCCCGAGTGACGGTTCTTTATGTCGTCGATTCGATCGCGGAGAAGCTTATGGTCTGTCGTGAAATTCGAGATGATGAAGAAACGCCGCGTGAAGCCTGCCACCGCTATTCGGTCCGAAGGCTTCAGCGAATCGACAAACTTCTGCGCCGCCTTCTTGATTACTTTCATCTTCTTTTCGGTGCTTCCGCTCAAATCCAGAAGCAGCACGATGTTGAGCGGAGCGGTGACCGGCTCGAAATACGTAACGTCCTGCTGATCTCCGTCCTCGAGGACAACGAAGTCCTCTTTTCTTAAAGCGGGCAGGGTTTTGCCGGCGGCGTCGGTAACCTTGACGTTCAAGTTGACCAGCCGCGCTTCAAGCGTGATTACGTCGTCGCCTCCGCGGATTCCGTCTCCGCCCGATGATTTCGAGTTAAACCCGAGCGTCGATTTCACGCCTAACGCTTTTGCGCCCGGGTTGCGCTCACGGTTATTAGACTCTCGACCGATTCCAGTGAACGATGCGTATCGAGCAGGATCATCGGGCAGAACGCTGATATTGCCGCGCGAGCTGCGAGCGATTACCGTCGACCGCCCCTCGCCGATTCTTGCATCGAGCAAGTGAGCGTTCGCCTGGCCAAACGGTTTCATCGGCAGCTTTGATTCTATCGAGCCCTCAAGCGCACGAAGCGAAAGATCCGAGTTTGAATTTTCCGACAAGTGAAGCGCGATCGCTCCCGACTCGGTGTCGATCGACAATCCCGCAAGCGCGCCCATGACTGTTACGCTGCCTGCAACGCTTCTGACCACGAGGTGTGTCGAGGCTGGAAGATAAAGAGTGAGCTTGACGGCGCCGCTCGACTCTTTGAGTCTCACGGCGACTCTCAAGTGATCGGTCGCCGGTCGCTCGAATAGAACCTCAGAGTCGAGCGCGACGCCTTTGGCGCCGGCTCGCGAAGCAATCACCCGGACGGTAGCGCTGGACCACGTCTGAGCTTCCGTTATGCCGTCGGGGTTTTCTACGGTGATGGTCGCGAGACGTTCGGAGAAGTCGCGCTGAAGTTTCTCATCATCCGCCGCCAGCGCGCCCCCGACAGGAAGGACAGGAAGGAGAAGAACTACAACGGCTACGATGAAGCCCAGGCGCAATCTCTGTCGCGTCCTGCGAGTCGAGCGAGAGCATTTCGAACAAGCTTCCAGCATATGCCAACCGAAGCGTAGAGGTTTCCCGGGCTCTGTCCTTAATACGGGTTCAACGAACGCTCGGGGTGCAGTTTATGCCTTGAAGGGCACTTGGTGAGGGCGGTCGTAGCCGAAACTTGAAAGCGGCTTCCGTCAAGCCGATCCCGAGTCACAATTGGATCGAGGAGATGGGTCGGCTAACTTTCTGAGTGTGACTAGCCGCCGTTCGATTCAGTCTCCGGTTTGTATCCGCTCTCGGCGGTCCAGCTAGCGACCTTGTTGCCATCGTGTTGGACAATCACGCCACCGTTGTGATTCGAGTGCCACATGCTGTACCACTGCCCGACCGAGCGCTCCTGCATCCCAGGAGGAGAATTCAGCCATTGGTCGTTTACATTGACGATCAAGGTTTCGCCGTCAGCTTCAAAGCTTTCCACGCGAGCGTCGTACTTAAGTTGCTGCTCTATGTCTTCACTGATCCCGGTTGGATACTTTGCGGTGTTGCTCGTCTGATCCGAGTTGCTGCCGCAACCGTAAGCGAACAACGTTGCGCCTAACGCGAAGATCCACAGCACGCGCCGCGTTAACGCGAGATCAAAAGGATTGCACACGCTTTTCGTCATATTCGACCTCGACCTCAGTATCAAATACGTCTCCCGAGATGGTGATTATCTTGATTGAGGCATCTCTCGTCAAACGTTCGGAGCGAACAGCCATCCGATAAGTGGCGCAGTTCGGTGTACCGCCGGCGACACAATTGAGCGGAGTCTTAATTTGATCTGGGACGACAACTTGAAGTTTGTCGGACAATCAGATTAAGACACTGCCCACAATTGACTTTGATATTCTAGGGAGGTATCGTCAGCACGAATCAAGAGTCGTGATTTCCGCTGGTGTAACCCCACTGATCATCGAGAAAGTCGAGGTTGTCATGAAACAAAATCGAATACAAAGACTCAACAAGCGGTTTCTCCTACAGAGTCTTGCACTCATCTTGTTGACGGGTGCGTCCGGGACCGCGGTTCCTTTTGACGACAAGATCACTGTCGAAACGTTGATCGCGAAGCATCTTGAAACAATTGGTCCAACAGAGGCCCGCGCTGCCGTCAAGAGCCGCATCGTGAGTGGAACCGCTGTGAGCACCATTCGTGTGGGTGGGGCAGGCCAGCTTGCAGGCCGGGCCGTTCTTGCGTCAACCGGCAACAAGAGCTTGATCGGCATGACGTTCAGCGACATAAAGTACTCAAACGAAACTATGGCGTTTGATGGAAAAACAGTAACGGTCGGTCAGTTTAATCCAGGCACGCACACGCCGCTCGGACAGTTCCTTTTGTCCTTTGACATGGTTTTTAAGCAAGGTCTCCTGGGTGGAACGCTGTCATCGGCCTGGCCGCTTCTGGATTTGCGCGTGACCAATCCGAAGCTCAAATACGCCGGCGTCAAGAAGCTAAACGGTCAGCAGGTATGTGTAGTGAACTACTATCCGCGTGACACGTCCTTCCTGGGGATCACGCTCTTCTTCGATTCGGGGACCTTTCAACACGTTAGGACGGAGTATGAGAAGGTCATTAACGCAGGGATGGTATCACAGAACGAAGTCTCAGCGCGCCAACAAGAAACACGGTACAAACTGATTGAAGAGTTCTCTGACTTCAAAAAGGAAGGAGGGCTGTCATTGCCGCACGCATATAAACTTCAATTGAGCATAGGCAGTCAGAGAGGATCCCTGCTGCAGGACTGGGCGTTTACCCTGACACAGTTCGCGTTCAATGAGACTCTGGACGACCAGCAGTTTATTTTGACCAAGAAACCGTAGCCTCGAAGAAGTGACTCCCTCTCGCGGGATCAAAAGTCATCGGAGAACTCGGTCTTCACACCGTCTGCGTCGATGTCGCTTCGCAGAGTTGTGTTAATTCTTCAACCGCTCGGCCGCGTTTTGATCTATGATAGTCGGCACAATCACTTCGGATTCGGAGGCATGATATGAAGAACCTCAACACCCGGTACGCTGCGACTGTTCTGTTTGCTTTTGCTGCGCTCGCATGTCTACTGGCGCCGTGCGCCGTCCGGGGTCAACAAGCAACGCCGCCGCCTCCACCCAGGCGGCCGTCGCCTTCAAATCAACCGGCCAGCGCTCCACAGCCAAACAGGAACGTAGAATCTGTAAACCAACGAGCTCTCGATTTGGAATTGCTGTCTACGGTGGGGAGGCGGAACACAGATGCCGAATCACGTATAAGTAGGTTAGCCGCCCAGCTCTCCCAGGACCTCGAGCGGCTGTGGCAGATCAATACCGAGACAATAGTTCCGTTGTCGTCGGCCGAAACGTTGAACTATAAGAATCTTTCGCAGGCGACCGCCGAGATAAAGGACTGCGCGACGAGGATCAAATACATCGTTGCACTCCCCCTCGGAGATAAGAAGGGAGAGAAAATACGATACGAGGCGGATGCCGCCAAACTCGGGGCGATGCTTCCCGAACTCGATCGCGTGATAAAGAGCTTTTACGGAAACCCCGTCTTCCGCGTCAATTCTCCGAATGACGTGGAACTTCGTTCGGCTGCCGGGCGCGATCTGGAAGCCATCATAAAACTCAGTCAAACGATCAGTAAGATCGCGAAGTCACTCAGTAAGTCGACGTCAGTGAACAGGTGAACGCCGAGTGCTCGCGCCACGCACATCGGTGTTTTCTGACTGGAGTCGTCGAGTGCGGCAACGATCCTTGCACTCTTCAGAATCGGTGCAAGAAGGGCTGGATCGTGAATTCGATCCAGCCCTTTAGAGTTTTCCCTACCGTATTTCAGATAGAAGACTTCAGTAGGTGATCCTTACCGCGAGCTGAATGATTCGCGGATCGGCCGTGCTGGTGACCTGTCCGAACAGACTGCTCGTGATGGTGGTACTCGGGCTGTTGAATTCCGCGTGATTCAGCGCATTGAAAAACTCAGCTCGGAATTCGAGCTTGACCCGCTCTCTAAAGATTGGCGTTGTCTTGGCAATCGCAATGTCAAAGTTCGTGCGCCCAGGGGCTCTGAGCGCGTTCCTCGGCAAAGTGCCGTAGCTGCGCAGCGAAGGAGTGGCTAGTGCTTGTACGGTAGTCGGAAGACCATTCGGACAGGTCGCCGACACCGTGCAGGCTACAAAGTTCGCTGGGTTGAAGTAGAAATTCCCGGTCCTCGAGTTGAAGGTCTGATTCGTCTTCGGGTCAAAGATGGTTATCCCACCACCAACCAGATTCGCCCTAACCAGTTGCCGATCCCCCGCGGCGGTTGGTCCGGTGGCGGTTCTCGAGGCGCTCAATGCCGCAAAAATGTCCAGCGGGAACCCTGTGCGCCATGTCACGATCGGATATAAGCTCCACCCTTGGGTTAGGTGCCTCGGCCCGGACGACCAGGCGCGATCAAATGGTAAGTCCCATCCGCCGCTAAAGACGAATCGTTGGCGCAGGTCGAAGTCCGAGTCGGCTCTAAACTGACGCGAGTTGTACGCCGGGACAGAGCTGTTCCGCTGACGGAACCCTGACGACGTATCGATGCTATGACCCAACGTATAAGCCAAGGTAAAGTACGACGTGCCGAAGAACCGATTCTCAGACAGCCGCTTTTGAAGGCTCAACTCGAGACTGTTGAAGTTCCCTGTCCCGACGTTGCGAAACTCCGGAAGGTAGCTGAAGCTCTCGTCAGTGTTACCGGTTTGCGCGTTGAAGATGCGGTGAGTTGTCCCCAGAATAAATGGGTTAGCATCGACAAGCGAAGTCAGCTTGTGAGATGAGCTTCCCACGTAAGCTGCCTCTGCTACCATATTCTTCATAATCTCGCGTTGTATCGCGAGATTATACTGATAGGTGTAGGGAGTGCGCAGATGCGGATCGACGTAAAAAACGCCGCCGCCGCCCACGGGCAAGAAACCCGACGCAGCAAAGTCAATGTTGGGTGAAGGCGGGCGTGACGGGAAGGAGTTCGGGATGCCCGCCGCCACGAATGGCTGACTGAAATAGTTAACCTCTTTTGTAGGATTCCCAGCCAGAGGATCGAAGAACAGGTCGGCAAATCCGAAGAAGGGGGCCTGCCCATTGAACTGGAGGTTGTCTTCCCCTTTCAAGATGTCGTAGAAGACTCCGGCACCGCCACGGATGCTCATCTTTCCGTCACCGATCGGATCCCAAGCAAATCCAATCCGCGGCGCCCAGTCATTCTTGTCAGGGAAGTTGGCCCCAAACGGAGCGCCCTGGTCTCCCGGGAAAAGCACACCTTTTGGCGCGTTCTTAAAGACCGTGGATTGCTGCCCGAGCTTCAGCGAGAAGGCTCGTCCTCGTGTGTCAATCTTCGGCTGGCTGTACTCGTAGCGAAGTCCCAGAGTCAGGGTCAAGTTCTTCCGAACGCGCCATTCATCTTGAACGAACGCGTAAGTGGATTTGCTTCGAATGTCCGAGGGCGCTTCTCCGAACTGAAAGTACTCGTCCGGAAGACCCAGCAGAAAGTCCGCAAAGACATAGCCTGAACCGATCCCGCCAGCCGAGATTGAGCCGGTGAAATCGAATTCCCCGTTTACGAAGAAGTCGAACACGGTATTGTTTTGATACGGCGAAAAGCTAGCCCCGAATTTCCAGTTGTGCGATCCGCGTATCCACGAAACCGTATCCGAATACACGAAGGTATTGTCGATCAGGTGAGTCGGTCCCTGCGGAGAGAACCCAATCGTCGGGCCTCCGTTAAATCCAAGCCTGGGCGGCCCCGTAGGATTGTCCGGCGTGACCCCGATGCCCAGTTCCGCAGCGGTAGGCTGTTTGCCAACAGGCACGGCCTGAGTCCCATTTCGCCGCTGTGTTGTAAATCGAAACTCATTGAGAAGCGTCGGCGAAAAGACACTCGTGTATGCGATGTTCGCGAAGTACGCACGGGTGTTCCCCTCGATAGGAAATCCCGGAACCGCCCCCGATGTGAATGGAGAGATGTTGGGATTGCGCGACCCTCCCAGCGTCACCGCAAGTCTGTCCTGAGCTCTGGTGTTAGCGTCAAACCGAAGTGTAATTTCGTCCCGATCGTTCTTCGCCGAGCCTTGTGTGATCAACTGGCCGTTGGAAGCCGTCGGGATTAACTTGGCGCTGATGTACTTTTGAGCGATGCTGTTGATCTTCGATGGATCAATGATTCCTTGAGCCGCCAGCGCGGCGTTGGGTTGGAAGAATGGGTGAGACTGCAGGTAAGCGACCACTCCCGCATTTGGTCCCGTTCTGGCCGAGTTGGATTTCGAAAAGTCCCCGGTCAACTCAGCCGGTGTAAATGTAGGTGTTGGACCACCGGTCTGGGTCTGAACGATCCGCTGACCTTGAAAGCCTGCGAAGAAGAAGAGCCGATCCCTTCCGTCTACCACCTTGGGAAAAACGATCGGGCCGCCAACCGTGAACCCGTACTGGTTGCGTTTGAGTATCTCCTTCGGGAGACCGTTCTTGTTGTTGAAGAAGGTATTGGCGTTGAACGCGTTGTTGCGCACGAAATCGAATGCGCTACCGTGTATGCTGTTCGTTCCAGACTTGGTTACTACGCTGATGATGCCGCCGCCGTTGCGCCCGTACTCAGCAGTGTAGTTGCTGGTGAGAATGCGAAACTCGGCGACGGTATCGGGATTGGGGTTAAGCACGATAAGGTTGCTGAGCAAATTGTTGTTCACTCCACCATCGAGCAGGTAGGTGATCGAGTCTCCGCGACCGCCCGCGACGCTGAACCCCCCACTGTTGGGACCGGTGGTCTCCTGCACGCCGGGCATCAGCAGCGCCAGCGAGAGAACGTTCCGCCCGTTCAATGGAAGGTTGACAAGCGGTCTGCTGGTAACTGACTGGCCGAGGGTGGGATTCGTCGTCTCTATTACCGCGGCGCCTGCGGTAACTTCAACCGTCTCGGTAATCGATCCCGGGTCTAATTTCATATCAATTCGGAGGACCTGGTTGATGAGCAGCCTCTGCTCATCACTCACTGCCTTCTTGAATCCCGTCTTCTCTGCTGTCACCTGATAGGGTCCAATGGGCAGTGAGATGACTTGGAAACTTCCATCCTTGTCTGTTGTGGTTTCGCGGGCAATCTTCGTTCCCATGTGGATTACAGTTACCTTCGCGTCGGAGACCACAGCGCCATTCTGGTCTGTGACTGTCCCCAATATCTTAGCGGTTGCCTCCTGCGCCAGCGCTCTTGGCTGAATCGACAGGATTAGAGTCGCGAGTAACGCATAAGTTTGCCAACGGTTGAAACCGGGCCTGCTTCGTACAAACATTTTCGCCTCCATTCCTCCTCGCCTGACAAAGGGAGTGTCAGAGTGAGCGTTGTTTATGTTAGTTGGTTCGAGCCTGACACGGATGGCTTTCGAGCCCCCAACTGCGTATCAGGCCACACCCGAAAGTGCCGGCACACATGCTGACGTTTGATTAGACGAGTCTTGACGCTCGACTTATTTTGCACACCCAAGACACCTTTAAAGTACCTGGAGGATTAATTCTGATTGACTTCAATTATGAAAGCACCCGCATTCTACAAATGGGAGCGGTAACAGTCAATAGCAACAAAGCGTTCTAGGGGTAGCGCCAAGAAAGAGCTGCCCATTAAATATCGGCAGTGGGCAGACGTTAGAGCCGCCTGCCTACCGCCGTGTGTTAGCGTAAGCGCGAGACCGTGATCGATAAAGCCGATGCGGCAAAACTTGATCGAGCAATCAGGGCCGGCAGCCGCGCTGCTTTCACCTTTAGGACGGTCGCCGCAGATATTCTGTTCGCGCCCAGGCTCAAGCCGCGTCAGCGACGTGGCGCGATGGATAATGACTATTTCTTGGGGCCAATCACTGCGTCCTTCGCTGCCTTGGCGACGCGGAACCTGATGACCGTCTTTGCGGGTATCTGGATCTCGGCGCCAGTCGCAGGGTTACGCCCGGTGCGGGCCTTCGTCTGCTTCTTGACCAGCTTGCCGATTCCGGGAATGACGAACTCGCCGACCTTTTTTGCTTCGCGATAAGCGATCTGCCCCATCGCGTCGACGAATGCCGCTGCGGTCTTCTTGTTGGTGCCGGTCGCTTCTGCCAATTCGGCCATGAACGCCGTCTTCGACATCTTCTTTGCATTTGCCATAAGTTCTAATGTCCTCTTTCTGAACTTGATCTCTGTGTCTGTCCACAGGCTTTTGAAAAACTTGGATGGCGCCGGAAGCCCGGCGCTTCCCTATGAGGCGTCGCGGGAACACTCAAAAAGATGCCCCTGCTTTGGCCGCCCCTTAGCCGAGCCAGCAAAACAGGGGATTTTCCGCGACGCGAAGATTACTACACCGCACATGAAGTTGCAACCAAAAAGTGGGCAAAACCTGCATTTTTGTTAGCTGAAATCGCACCGGAAGCAACCGCGCCTTGCAGGTCATATACTTCCCGATCCTCGTAGGGTCGCAAAAGGCGCTCTTCGACCGGGCGTGGACAGGCGACGCCTGCGAGATCATTCTTATTGACTGACAGTTCTACCAGTGAGAGAATTTCGTCTTGTGATGCCAGCCCCTGCGTCGTTCAACATATTCAACTGTCCGATCACAAAGGGTTCGTCCGCCATTCGGTGAGCGAATAAAACAAGATGTTACAGTTCAAGCAGCAGCAATTCGAAATGGAAGAGCTTCCCCCGAGGTGGAATATCGGCATCGATCGCCGGCACGTAGCAGCTTACGTTGGGCTCGCCCTCGTAGCGGGCTTTGCCGCTGGCTTCATAGCTGCCAGATCCTCCATTCGTAAAGAAGCACCTCAGCAGCCTCTTCTTAGCGATAATCGGTCACCCACTCGCCAGGCCGCGGCCGATACACAGGCGAGCGATTTCCATCGTGTAACTCGCGTAGTCCGAGCGGACACGATTGACGTCGAGTCAGTCGGACCGGTTCGTTTGCTTGGCATCGAAACTCCCGACGGCAAAGCGCCGAAGGAAATTTATGGCGCCCATGGACAGAAGGCACTCAGTTTTGCCGAGAAGACCCTGCTCGGCCAGGAAGTGCGGCTTGAGTTTGACGTGCCAGGCGCTCGCAACACGGACGAGTCGGGCCAGACGCTCGCGTACGTTTACACGCGGGACGGCACGCTGGTTAATGGCGAGATGTTGAAACAGGGTCTCGCCTTCGTGCGCAGCAGCGAACACTTCAAGCAAGAGAATGATTTTCGCGGCTTCGAGCGCGAGGCGAGCTTGTCAATGCGCGGCGTATGGGGCTCGTCGTCTTCTTCAGCGTTAGCTTCTACTCCGTTAACAACCGGGGGTGCACCGGCCACCGGCGATGACAAGCCAAAGAAGCTTTCGCCGCTTGCGCCGTCCGCCTTTGGAGCAAACATTCCCGCGATTTCCGGGTCGCCAAGCTCTCCTCTGGAGCAAAGCGTGTGGGTGTCGCCCAGCGACAAAATGTATCACAAGTCAGCGTGTGATTTTCTCGATAAGAAAAAGCACACGGTTCCGCTTTCGCAGGCGAAATCCGAAGGCTACACCGCCTGTAGCCGCTGCTATGCGTCCACCGTGCTCAAGGCGCCATAGCCCTATTGACTGATGCCTTATACTATTCCCGGATTGTCCCCTACCAGCTTGACCTCCGGTGCGGAGGAGTAAGTCCCTCGGCTTAGAACGAAAGCCCGCAGGAAACTAGAGAACAGGATCTAATCTCATGGACAGGCGATGGGTTTGTGTCTGCATAGCTGTCATTCTTTCTGTACTCGCATTCGCGAGTTCCGATGCGGCAAGGATACTCGGTAAGTCAAAGCTTCAGAATCGATCGAGGTCAACCACTGCGTCGCAAGTAACGACGAGCGTCAGACAACGAGACGCGAGAATGTCGAAAGCTCGCAGCGCACAGAACTGCGCGGCTTGCTCCGAGAAACTAGCTCAGACGAGAAAAGGTCGATCGACAAAAAAACGCGCGAAGGTGGCGAAGGAGCTTCCTTGCCATCCCAAGGACTATGTCGATCCGAAACTCGCTCGAAACTACAAGGCCGCCTTGCGAGACATGAAACGCGCGGGTATCAAGCCTCAGGTAACAAGCGTGTGGCGCTCGTCGGATTCTCAAGCGCAACTGCGCAGGTGTTCGCTCAGCACACGCTGCCGCCGAGCGAACCCGGGACTCTATCGTGCTCTGCCCGCCGGCAAATCAATGCACGAAGCTGGCTTCGCTGTCGACATGGCGGGCATCGCCGCTGGACCGCGCGGCAACAAGCAACTCACACCAAAGGGACGGCGGATCGTCGGCATAATGAAGAAGAATGGTTTCAACTGGCGATATGGTCTGTCGGATCCTGCACACTTCGAAGCCGACCCTCGACGATACGGTTACCGCAGCGCTCAACAAGCTATTACCAAGACTCAGACTACGTGTCAGGTAAAGTTCGCCAAGAACAAAATTCAAAAGAAAGCGCCAGCCAGAATTGCCGTCAATCGCGTTAACAAGAGAGCGGGAACCCAATTGATTAACGTGTCGACATCGATAAAGACTCGTCGCAATCCCGTGAGAGCGCGAGCGTGAGGCTACAGAGGTCAGAAGTCAGAGGTCAGAAGTCAGAAGTCAGAAGTCAGAAGTCAGACGTCGGAGGTCAGAGGTCAGAAGTCAGAAGTCAGAAGTCAGACGTCGGAGGTCAGAGGTCAGAAGTCGGAAGTCAGAAGTCAGCTCTGGCTTCCGACTTCTGATTTCTGACCTCTGACTTCTGACCTCCGACCTCTGACCTCTGACCTCTGACCTCTGACCTCTGACCTCTGACCTCTGACCTCTGACCTCTGACCTCTGACCTCTGACCTCTGACCT
>Ga0114129_10014734_pt1 | contig 11138 bp, 10 predicted proteins | sample RhiMetdeltSRZDD1_FD_80071 | JGI IMG/M metagenome (GOLD analysis project Ga0114129, IMG submission 80071) | Populus rhizosphere microbial communities from Tennessee, USA - Rhizosphere MetaG P. deltoides SRZDD1 (version 2) (version 2) | ecosystem: Host-associated > Plants > Roots > Rhizosphere >... | reverse complement strand
TGGCCGACATCCTCACCGTCAACGCCACCCTGGTCAGCCAGGCCCAGAACGAGAAGATCACCAACCTCACCGAGGCCAGCTACGACCAGAACGAGGAGATCAAAAGGATCTCCGCGTGGGCGGCCATCCTGTTCGCCCCGACCCTGATCGGCACCGTGTACGGCATGAACTTCATCCACATGCCCGAGCTGCGCTGGGTGTTCGGCTATCCGTTCGCCCTTGCCCTGATGCTACTGGTCAGCCTCACCCTGTACGCGATCTTCAAGCGTCGGGGCTGGCTCTGACCCACCGCCCGACGGGCATCACCTGGCCACCCCGTCAGAGGGAGCTGGGAACGGCTAGGCGAAACGGGCCCCGGCGGCCCACCGGTCACTGGGTCCGGAGGGCTAAGACCCACCCCCGGTCGTGGTTGTGGTCGAGGTGCGGGTGCTGTCGCCGACCTTGCTGGCCACGGCCTCTTTGGCCTGGTCGGCCTTGGCGGCGGCGGTCTCGACCACCCGGTCCTTGCCGAGGCTGACGGTCTTGTTGACCTCGCCGGTCAGGCGCTGGACGCCAGGGTTCTCCCGCAGTTTGCTGGCCGTTTCGACGATCTGCTGGTAGCGCTCCTGGCCTGCCTTGGTCCCGAACACGTACCCGGCACTCAGCCCGACCAGGAACCCCGACTTGAACCGCATTGGCACCTCCTGAGGATGATCCGCTCCAGGCTGTCTACCCGCCGTGGCCGTTCGAAACCACGTACTGTGGCCCCGCTCGTCGGTGTGAGGAGGTGGGGTGCGCTGAAGGTCGCGACCTCGCGGCCGGGCCAGGAGGCGACCGTCCCTGGCGACGGCGCCCTTCCGCCGCTCCCCAGGTGGGCCTGGCCGCTGTGCTGGGTCGTCCTGGCCGCCGCGCTCGGGCTGCTGGTCCGCCTGCCCGGCCCGGCCACCCTGGACCCGGACGAGCACGCGGCGGTCCTCTACTTCGACCGTCTGGTCGCCGGCGAGCGCCTCGAGGAGCCCCTCCTGTCGGCGCCCAAACCCTTGCTCACGGTCGTGCACGGGCTCGCCTGGCAGGCCAGCCACGACTGGCGGCTGGTCGAGGCCGTCACCGTCGGCGTCTTCGCCCTGGCCGTCGTCTGCCTGGCCAGGGCGGCCGGCCGCCTGGGCGGCCCGGCCGCCGCGGCCGCCACCGTCGTCGCCGTGGCCGGGTTCGGCCAGCTCGTCCTGGAGGCCGCCCGGGGCAACTCCATGGTCTTCGCCCTGGCCGGCTGGGCGGTCGCCCTGGACGCCCTGACCAGGGATGCCGGGCCTCCGGGCCAGAAGCTGGACGGGCCAGGGATCGCGTGGGGGACGGCGGCCGCCGCCCTGGCCGTGGCCGGCCTGGCCAGGGCCGAGACCTGGCTGCTGCTGCCGCTGGCCGCCGCCTGGGGCCTGGTCGCCTGGTGGCGCGGTCAGCGGCGGGCACTGCTGCTGGTCCTGCCACTGGGTGTCCCGCTGCTGTGGCTGGCCCACGACCGGCTGCTGACCGGCGACCCGCTGTTCGCGCTCGGGGTGCCGGGCCGCTACACCGAGCTCATCAGCGGCCGCCATGTCGACCTCCCGGGCGACTGGCTGGCCCTCGTCGCCCGCCGCTACCGGCCCGACCTGCTCCTGCTCGCCCTTGCCGCCGTCGGGGTCGTCTGGTTGATTCGGCGCCGCGCCTGGGTGTGGCTGGCCGGCCTGGGCGTGACCGGGGTCGGGACCCTGGGCCTCCTGGGCCTGGCGGCCTGGCAGGGCACCTACGTCTCCTGGCGCTACTTCGACCCCGCCGACCTGGCCGTCCGCCTGGCCGCCGCCGTCGGCGCGGCCGCCCTGGCCACCGCCCTCGCCCGCCGGCTGGCGGGCCGATGGCACAAGGCGTGGCTCGCCGTCTCCGGGGCCGGGGTCGTGGCGATGCTACTGGTCGGGGTGGCGGGGTGGCCGCTGGCCCCGGTCGACCCTCAGGTCGACTCCACTCTCGACCGCGGCACCCGCCTGTCGGCCAACACCGCCACCGCCATCGAGGTGCTTCGCCCGCTGGCTGCCCGGCCGGGCACCGTCCTCACGGTGTCGGGGCCGCAGCGGGTCCGCGTCGCCATCGAGCTCGGTCTGCCGCTGGGCCGGGTGCGGGACCTGTTCCTGGCCACCCTCTCCGCCCCCCTCGACCACGCCCTGGCCGGCAGCAATGCCGTGTTCCACGACGCCGACGGCGACCGCCCCGACCGCCGGTTCGCGCCCCTGTCGACCACCACCCCGAGCCGGGTCGGCCAGGTCGAGTTGATCCCGCTGCGCACCGACCCCGAGGCGGGGCTGTACGTCCACCGGGTCGAGAGTCGCCCGGGCGAGTAGCGGAACGGCCCGCGACCACAGCGGGTCGCGGGCCGGGCTCCGGGGGCGAGACTCGAACTCGCAACCCTCTGATTAACAGTCAGATGCTCTGCCGGTTGAGCTACCCCGGAATGGCGCTGTCGCTCAGCAAGGCATTCACGAGACCCATCACGCTTCGGTGGGTCACGCTGCAACTGTAACTGACCGTGACACAACCGTGCACATGCTTGGAGTGGCGGATCGAGGGGTCCGGTATGGCGCGATACGGCTTTCCGAACTGAGACGGCGGAACGCCCGTCAACGCCGACCAATACCTCATGGCGGCCGCCAGGTCCAAGCCCTGATGTAGGTAGAGCGTCAGACGGAGCCTGGCTGCATCGATCTGGTAGAAGTGCCGCAGCCAGGAGCAGAAGATCACCATCCGCGGATCGCTGTTCACGAAGCGAACTCTTCTGTCCTCCTTGCTCCCTTCCCCGGCGTACAGCGCGACCCCCGCGACCAGGAACTCCCGCTCCGACAGCCGGCCGATGCGGGCCCGACCCTCCGCGAGCAGCCGGTCGATCTCGGCCTGGCGGCGGCGCTGGAGGGCGTTGGGAGCCCGGCGGCGGCCGCGGACCGGGCCCGGGAGCGGCTCGAACTCCACGTCCCGGACCCACACCGACACGCTGCTCTTGGACACCCCCAGGGCGGCGATCTCGGCCAGGGGCAGCCCGGCACCGCGTAGCAGCCGTGCCTGCTGCCGCTCGGCGAGCTTGCCCCGGTAGCCCATGGGGCGCATCCTCCGCCGACCCTGCGACAGACCCAGTCCCTTCATCCACAGGCGGCGGGCGCCATGGGAAGCGCGGCGGCTGAGACGCGACCGGCTTAGTCCACTTTTAGCTCCGCCACGGAATGATCCGCACACCGTCACCGAGGGGAAGCGCATGGGCCGTACGGGCAAGCTGGTCATCGTGGGCGTGGTGGTGCTGGTCCTGGCCTTCGGCGGCGGTTATCTCCTGTGGGCGTCCCGGAGCTCGGGCTCGCCGCCGCCGGCGGCCCTGGACGCGGCGCCGTCAACCACGGCCGGCCAGGCGGCGGGCATGACCGGCGCCGACGGCGCGGCCACCCCGGACGGCACCTGGCGGGTCAGCGACGACGGCTCGTCCTATGTCGGCTACCGGGTCAAGGAGCAGCTGGCCTTCCTGAGCAGCCCCAGCGAGGCCGTCGGCCGGTCGACCGCGGTCACCGGGACCATGGAGGTGGCCGGCGACACCGTGGACCATGTCCGCATCCAGGCCGATCTGACCCGGCTGACCAGCGACAAGAGCCGCCGGGACAACGCCATCCGCCAGCGCGGCCTGGAGTCGGAGCGGTACCCGACGGCCACCCTGGAGCTGGCCGAGCCGATCAGGCTGGCCACGGCGCCGGTGCAGGGCCAGGAGGTCCGCGGCCAGGGCAAGGGCCGGCTCACGGTGCACGGTGTCACCCGCGAGGTCGAGCTCTCGGTAGGCGGTCGCTGGTCCGGGTCGGCCATCCAGGTCGTGGGCCAGCTCCCGGTCAGGCTGAGCGACTACCAGATCCAGGCCCCACGCTTTGGGCCGGCCGTCTCGATCGAGGACGGCGTGGCCGTCGACTTCAGTCTGGTCTTCGAGCGCGCCTGAGGCCTCCGCCGGGGTCCGGAGGCTAGCCGCCGGCCAGGATGAGGATGAGCTGGGTCAGGTCGAAGAGGGTGTGGGCCAGGATGAGCGGCCACAGCCGCCGCGTCCGCTGGAAGTACCAGGCGTACATCAGCCCCAGGCCGAAGATCGTCAGCGCCGCCCCCAGCCCCTGGTAGACATGGAGCATGCCCCACAGGGCGGTGGGCAGCAGCAGGATCACCGCGGTCGGGGATCGCAGCTGCTCGAGTCGGGTCTGGGCGTAGCCGCGGACCACGATCTCCTCGGTGAACCCGGCGGTCACGGCGATCAGCACCGCCTGGAACGCCCGGAACCACAGCGGCAGGCCCTCGGGCAGGAAGTCGACCTCCCGCTGGCCGAAGAACCGGAACAGCTGGGCCAGCACCAGCACCAGGATGAAGCTGGCCACCCACAGGACAACGCCCATGCCGAGGTCGCCGGCCCGGAACCGGGTCAGGCCGATCCCCGACCAGCCCTCGCGGTTGCGGGCCAGCAGGTAGCCGATGACCAGGACCGGCGACCAGGAGAGGAACAGCTCGACGACGAGACTGACCAGCGACGGCAGCACCTGGGTCTCGGCCGGGGCGGTGCCCTGCGGCCCGAGGGCGAGGAACAGCAGGCCGAGGACGCTGGGGGCGAAGGCCAGCAGCAGGACCAGGCCCAGCTCCCGCCGCAGCAGTTTGGGCGAGCCGGGCGGCCTCGGCAGCGGGTTGCGGGCCGGTGGCCGGCGCCCGGGTGGGGGCGGGCCGTAGCCGTACGGGACTCCGGGAGGCATCGTCCGGGGGGGCGCGGCACCCACCCACGGTGGGGGAGGCGGCGGCTGGGGGCCGCCCGCCGCCGGGGGCTCGACCGGCGTCCACCCCCAGGGCTGCTGGGCAGGCGGTGGGGGAGGGTCGGTCGGATCGGCCACGAAGCTCCTTGCGGACGTCGGAAACCCAGCGTACCGCAGGCCGCGTCGTTCACTCTCCTAACGACTGGTTCGGGATCCGGCCAGGAGCCGGTACCTCGTGGTATCGAGCGGTGCGTTCCGCCCCAACCCACGTCGTCTGGCCAGCCGCACCGGTCGACGGGAAGGAGAGGCGTTTCTTTGTTCGCCATGGACCGGCGGTACTCGAAGTCCAGGGCCCAGGACACCCAGAAGGAGCTCAAGGCGGCCGGGTTCTCGACCGAGCTCCAGAAGGCCACCGTGACGGCCATCCGCAAGCTGGTGGCCAGGCTGGACTGGGGCCGCTCGGCCGCGGCCGCGAGCGTGCCGGGTTTTCCGACAAGCCCCCGGTCGTGGCGGCGACTACCGCCCGCAAGGTCTTCGAGCGCCTCCTTGAGGCCCGCTTCGACGTGGTCGACCGCGAGGAGTTCCGCTCGGGCACCCGCACCCTCACCGCGCCACGCCCCGTCGCCGGCCCCGCGGTACGATCCCGCCAAGGGGCTGTAGCTCAGTCGGTCAGAGCAAGCGACTCATAATCGCTCGGTCGCAGGTTCGAGGCCTGCCAGCCCCACCCAACACCGCAGGTCATAGGCCTACGGCACTTGCTTTGCTTGCTCCGCGGTCATTCCCTGGTCATTCTTCTGCCAGCAGAATGGCATGACCAGCAGAGGAAGCAACCGTGATTCGCAAGCGCCGCGACGGCCTCCAAGTCCAGGTCTACGCCGGCCGTGACCCGCTCACCGGCCGCAAGCGGTACGTCAGCCAGCAGGTCCCCGGCCAGACCAAGGCCGCCATGCGCCAGGCCAAGCAGATCGAGGCCCGGCTACTTGAGGAGGTCGGCGCCGGCCGCCACAAGGGCTCCCGGTCGCGCACCATGGCCGAGCTGCTGGAACGCTGGCTGGAGTGGCGGCCGACCGTGCGGGCGATCGCGCCCACCACCGTCTCCAGCTACCGGGCCGCTATGGACCGCTACATCCTCCCGGCTCTCGGCAAGCTCCCTGTCCGCCAGCTCGACGCCGCCACCCTGGACGCCTTCTACGCCCACCTGCGGACCCGGGGCGGCAAGGACGGCCGGCCGCTCAAGGCCAGCACCGTCCACGAGGTCCATGCGGTCCTGTCCGGCGCCCTCAAGCAGGCCGTCGTCTGGGGCTGGATCGGCCACAACCCGGCCAAGCTGGCAACCGCCCCATCGGTGGAGAAGGCCGACGTGCAGCCACCACAGGCCGAGGACGCCGCCCGGCTGCTGGCGGCCGCGCACGAGGAGAGCCCGGAGCTGGGCCTGTTCCTGCGTCTGGCCGTGGTGCTCGGCGCCCGCCGCGGCGAGCTGTGCGCGTTGCGCTGGTCCGACGTCGACCTTGACCGCGGGGAGGCGCTGATCGCCGGCAACGTCGTCCGCGTCCCCAAGCAGGCCCTGGTCTACAAGGACACCAAGACCCACGCCAAGCGCCGCGTAGCGATTGGCGCCAGCACGGTCGAGCTGCTGCGTGCCCGGCGGATCGCTCAGGCCAAGGACGCCCTGGCCTGCGGGACCACGCTGGCCGCCGACGCCTACGTGTTCTCCCATGCCCCCGACGGGTCGGCCCCGATCGACCCCGACGGCATCTCCCACCGGTTCCTTCGGCTGGCCCGCCGGCTGGGGGTGAACTGCCGGCTCCATGACCTGCGCCATTTCATGGTCACCCAGCTCGTGGCCGGCGGGGTGGACTGGCGCACTGTCTCGGGCCGCGCCGGGCACGCCGACGGCCACATGACCCTGGCCACCTACGCCCACTTCCAGCAAGCCCAGGACCGTCAGGCGGCCGAGTTCATGGACGAACTGTTAGTGCCTCCTGCTACGCACTCCCGATGAGGTAGTTCGGGAGGAGCAGCAATGGCAGCCACCAGTGTCAACTCCCTGGCCGTCGCGTTGAAGGAGCTGGGCTGGTCCTACACGAGACTGATCGCCGAGCTGCGCCGGCATGCCAGCGTCGCGCTGCCCAAGACCGAGAGCATGGTCACGCTCGTCAGTCGGTGGGTGAACAACCATCAGCAGCCTGACGACTTCTACCGTGACCTGCTCAGCAGGGCGACCGGCCGGGCTCGCGCTGAGCTGTTCAGCGACGAACGGCTGGGCCTCACCGCGCTGCCGTCGGGGCTGGTCGTCGCCCGGGCAGTGGACGGGCTCGCCACAGGTGGAGAACTTCCACTCTCCTCGGGCGGTGACGGGTTGGTAGCCTGGCTGGGTCAGCAAGAGCCTGAGCTGAAAGACGGGAGCGTGGAACGCCGCAGCTGAGCCGAGCAGCGCGACCGCCAACCGCTTCGGCTGCGCATCCGGCCGGTCCTGACCGGCCGCCTCGGCCGGCTCATGGTCGGGGTATCGGCCTTCGAGTTCGGCAACGTGGCCGCCACCCTGCTCATCCTGCGCGCCACCGAGCTGCTGGCCCCCGGCCGCGACCAGGATCGGGCGACCCAGCTCGCCCTGGGCCTGTACGTGGCTTACAACCTGGCCGCCACCCTGGCGAGCGTCCCCGCTGGCCGGCTCGGGGATCGCCGTGGTGCCGTCCTGGTCCTGGTCCTGGGCGTGGGGCTGTTCGGGCTGGCCTATGCCGGCTTCGCCGCCGGCCCCACCAGCGTCCTGGCCCTGGCCCCCTGGTTCCTCGCCGCTGGGGTCGCGATCGGCTGTGTGGAGACGGCCGAGCATGCCGCGCTCGCTGCCCTGGCCCCGGTCGAGCTGCGCGGGTCGGCGTTCGGGCTGCTGGCGGCGGTGCAGAGCTTCGGTAACCTGGCCGCCAGCGCCATCGCCGGCCTGCTCTGGACACTGGCCTCGCCTTGGGTGGCCTTCGCCTACCTGGTCGCCTGGATGATCGTGGCCCTGCCTGGGCTGTATGGCGCCCGGCGACGTCCATTCTAAACCTCGGATCAGATAAAAGGGATGATGACGATGAATAACCCAGACTTGTATGAGGCTATGAGGCTCTACGTATTGAAGGGAATGGAGATAGTCCGGAAGCGCAGTGCGGGACGGCCTAAACAAAGGGGAGGAAGCGAGGTTTATCAGCCATTCCCCGAATCAGCGTACGACATCATCGAGTTAATACGACCGTTACAGAACGAGTTGCACGCGCTGCCGGAATACGTCGCCCTCATAAATGCCCTTGAGGCCGATGAGATTATCGCGCCACAGATTGGCCAGATGGTTGGCACACCCTATACGATGGCTAAAGTCAGCCTGCAACAACTTACGGATTACGTCATTGCCGATTGTCTTGAAAAGCCATCCGATGTACCTGATGACCAGGCGTTTGGGGAACGCTATGCAGAACTAGAGCATCGGCTGTATACAACGGAGATCCCTCAGGAAGAACTAGACCTGCTCGGAGAGTTCACTAGCGAGATCCTGCCGATATCGCTGCTGGGAGGACTCCCCCAGATTGAGGACATGCCGATACAACTGCTGGACGAAGTCCAAATTGTAGAAGTAACACCGGCGCATCTCCGGAGCGCCATAACTCTAGGTTTACTGCCGGAACGTTGGGTGCCAGGTTTTAGGGCTCCTTCTTGTGCAGTCCGTCATACCTGGACGTTTCCAAGACATGTTATTGACCAGCCCTCCGAATGGACAATAGAGAGATTGCAGCTGGCATCATTGCTGCGCAGACATATTGCGGAGCTGACAATTGCAGCACTTCGACTCTTCCAAGACGGCTGGGTTGTTCCAGTGGGCACCCTAGCGTACGGTGCTGAGCCTCCCCCCGGTGGTACAGGACTCTCCGAGATGTACCCGCCTCGGTGGCGATTTCTGCAAGGCAAGCCCTATCATCTGACTGCAAGCCAAGTGCCTGAGTTTGTGCGGTTCTGGCGGTGGTTGTTCGAAGCTGGCGATCCGGTTCAGACGGCTGCGCGTCGCTTCAGTGAAGCGAGATATCGCCATAGGCAAGAAGACCAACTTCTGGATCTCGTAATTGCCGCTGAGGCTCTATTTGGGGGAGGGGACACTCAGGAAGTAAGCTACAAAGTACGTCTGCGTGCTGCCGCACTGCTTGGGGATGATGCTGTGGGCCGTAGACGGATATTCGCAGAGTTAAGAAGTGCTTATGACGTCAGAAGCGTGATTGCTCACGGCGGTAAGCCGACAAAGAGGCAGAGGCGGCAAAAACAGAGGTTGCCTCAACTCATCAGAACTGTGGAACAATATATAAGAGATGCTGTCCGCAAAGGGTCCTCGATGTCGAAGTGGCCCTCTACGCATCAGGACTGGGATGACGCTTTGCTTGATTCAATTGGGAATCACCTTACATTCTCTTGAGCAAGCTTGGTTCCCTAATGTCATGTCTCGGTAGGAGGTACGCGTCGGAATCGACTCCAGTCATCGATAGGTTCTGGGCGATAACGACCTTGCAGCTGCCGACGCCTCCAACTCCTATTCTCCACCGAAGAAATAGTATTCTTATTTAGGTCCACGAACCAGATAACGCCGTCATGGTCGGTAAACTGTGCGACTCTCCGTTGGCATTCAAGGTAATTCACAGTGAGTTGCTGGCCGGGAAACTCTTCCTTATCCGGGATCCACCGATCGGGTAAGTGAGCTTGGCTGCTAAACGGCAAACAGGTGCCCGCTGACCTGGGAGAATGGCGTTGACAAGACGACCATTGCACCCAACCAGGAGGGCACCTGTTCAGTGCGATCATCCCACAGTCCCGATCAGATCACGGTCTGCTTCGACGACGACCACGCGGTCGCCGACGCCGGTCTCATCCTGGCCGCCACCCTGGCCGAGGGGCTCATGCTCGGGGAGTTGGTCAACGAGCACGTCGATTTGGGTGGCGCGCCGGGCGCCGCCAACGCCGGCGACAAGGCCATGACGCTTGTCCACTCGGCCCTGGCCGGTGGGGAGTGGATCGACGATGCCGACCGGTTGCGGGCCGGATCCACCGGCCAGGTGCTCGGCCACCGGGTCGCCGCGCCGTCCACGCTGGGCACCTTCCTGCGCTCGTTCACCTGGGGCTCGGCCCGCCAGCTCGACCAGGTCGCCGGCCAGGCCTTGGCCCGCGCCTGGCAGGCTGGCGCCGGCCCGGGACCCTGGCCGTTGACCATCGACATCGACTCGACTCACTGCCAGACCTATGGGCTTGCCAAGCAGGGCGCGACCGGGGTCGACCGCCACGGCGAGCGCGGCTACCACCCGCTGCTGGCCAGCGTGGCCGGCACCGGCGACGTGCTGCATTCGCGGCTGCGGGAGGGTGTGGCCAACTCCGGGCGTGGGGCGGGCAGCTTCGTGGCCGAGGCGATCACCCGGGCCCGGCGGGCCGGGGCGACCGGGCCGATCACCCTGCGGGCCGACTCGGGCTTCTACAACCACAAGGTCGTCCAGGCGTGCCGCAAGGCCGGCGCGACCTACTCGATCACGGTCAAGGTCACCAAGGCGGTCCGTGCGGTGATCGCCGCCATCCCCGAGCACGCCTGGACACCGATCAGCTACTGGCTGGACGGCGGCGCCGACGTCGCCGAGACCAGCTACCGGCCATTCGGCCGCAAGGGCCGGGTCACGCGCCTGATCGTGCGCCGGGTCCGGCCCACCCCAGGCTCCCAGCTCGCCCTGTTCTGCGACTACGACTACCACCCGTTCATCACCGACCGCGACGGCAGCACCTTGGAGCTGGAGGCCGACCACCGCCGCCACGCCGAGTCGAGAACACCATCCGCGACCTCAAGTACGGCGTCGGCCTTGCCCACCTTCCCTCGGGGCGGTTCGCCGCCAACGCCGCCTGGCTCACGCTGAGCGTCATCGCCCACAACCTGGCCCGCTGGACCAGCCGCCTGGGCCTGGACGAGACGCTGATCACGACCAAGACCCTGCGGACCCGCTACCTGGACCTGCCCGGCAGGCTGACCCGCTCCGCCCGACGATGGCACCTGCACCTGCCCACCCGCTGGCCCTGGGCGCAACGGTTCCTGCTGGCGCTGGACCGGCTGCGCTGCGTGCCGTTCCCGACCTGACCGTCCACCACGACCGCTGCCCGCACCAATTGCCCACTCGGGTCGGCGTCAGCCTGCCGGCATCTGGCCGGCCGCGTCGGCGGGCCCTCCGCAGGCTTCCAACGCCCGCCCAGCACGCACCATCCGCCCGGCACGGACCCCACCTCTCGCCCAATCAGCCGAAAACCAGCCACTCCAAAACCGGCACGGTGGATCCCGGGTTAGGCAGTAACCACAACAGCGCCGCGTCTTCGGAGTGGGATGCTCGTCCCGAGGGA
>Ga0114129_10014732_pt1 | contig 11140 bp, 9 predicted proteins | sample RhiMetdeltSRZDD1_FD_80071 | JGI IMG/M metagenome (GOLD analysis project Ga0114129, IMG submission 80071) | Populus rhizosphere microbial communities from Tennessee, USA - Rhizosphere MetaG P. deltoides SRZDD1 (version 2) (version 2) | ecosystem: Host-associated > Plants > Roots > Rhizosphere >... | reverse complement strand
GCCCCGGATCACGCGGTAGTCCACGGTTCCGAAAAGGATCGATGCTCCGGTCCGGCGCGCCAGCGACTCGAGGCGCCGGCGGTATCCGTCGTCCGCAATCACCCCCTCCCCCGACTTCTGGGTAACAGGACGGGAAAGAGGGAACGGGGAGGAGGACTTCGGCCATAGGATGATTCGGGCTCCCTGGGCGGCCGCCGCCTCGGTCAGCCGCTCGTGCTTTTCCAGGATCTCCTCGGCCTGCCCGGAGCTCCATTTCTCGTCCTGAGCGATGTTGGCCTGAACGAGGCCGACCATCACCTCAGGCCCGCTTTCCGCCGGAAGCCTCATGGCCGTCGCTCCGAACGCGAATACTCCCGCGAGGATCAGCAGCGTCGCGGCCGAGAGCCGAAACGCGCCGTCCTCCCTCGGCGAGGGTCCGAGCCACGCGGCGATCGACGCATTGACGAGCACCACGAGGAAGGAGAGGCCGTAGACTCCCGTCAGCGCGCTGATCTGGACGAGAGGCAAAGCGGGGACGAGGGAATAACCCGCGAGTCCCCAAGGAAATCCGCTCAGGGCGTGGCCCCGGATCCATTCGAGCGCCACCCAGAGCGCGGGCAGGAGACCCAGGACGGAGCTCCCCCTGCGTTTCAGAAGGAAAGCGCCGAGAGTGGCGAAGAGCGCGGGAAAAAGCGCCAGATAGGCGACGAGGAGCCCCAGCGTCGCCACGCTCAGCAAGGGATCGAGCTGTCCGTATTGTCGAAAGAATCCGTAGAGCCAGCGAAGCAGGAAGCCGAAGAATCCGGCCCCCCAGGCAAGCCCGGCCGACCAGGCGGGAAGCCGTTCGGGCCGGGACATGGCCGCGAGCAGCGGAACGAGCCCGACGAACGCCAGGGGCCAGAAGCCGCTTTTCGGATAGGCGAGGCCGAAAAGGATTCCCGAGGCCGCCGGAAACAGGATTTGGGGCAACCGCCTCATCAGGCGGCGCCTCGGCCCTCGACCATGAGCAGCCTCAGCGGTTCCCGGACGTCGATCTCGCCGGCCGCGGCGCGCGCCAGCAGGGATTTGTACAGGCTCTTCATCCCCGCCCTGGCCCATTCCCTCCGCATGGCCTCCGGAGCTACCGACGCTTCGACCCTCTCGGCCAGCGCGGCGCTCATCGGGAAGAACTCGAAGGCCGCCTCCAGATCGAGGACTCCGGCGCCGCGACAGGCGCGGCAGCCGGTGTTGGCGAAATAGAAACCCCCGTCGGCCGGACTCGCGACCAGGTTCGGAAACTCCTCCAGGAGGTCGTAGCGTCGGCGGCAATGCTCGCAGATCCGCTCGGCCATGCGCATGCCGAGGATGCCGCAGAGTCCGCCCGAGCGGATCTGAGGGAGGAGCCCTCCTCGGAGAAGCCATTGGAAGACGTCGAGAGCGTCCTGTCCGCTGACGCCCGCCACGGCCATGCGGCCGCGCGCGGCTTCCATCAGGGCCCCCGCTTCCTCGATCGAGTGGATGCGCAGGACGGCCAGAAAATCGGGCTCTTCCCGCGCGGCGGAGGCGATCGTCTCGACCAGAGTGGCCGCTCCCCGCCCGCCCGAATCCCGGACTTCGATCCCCGGAAACGAAGCGATCTCCGGGCCGCCCAGAAAGATCGTCCTGCCCGCCTGCCAGCGAACCCAGTGGACCAGGGCCGAGACGACGCGCTCGCGGAAATGACCTTCGGGCGCGGCGACCAGCAGAAGGCCACGCCGGTCCGCAATCGCCCGATCGAGCGCATTGCGCGCCTCCGGATAGTCTTCCAGCATCTCTTCGAGCCCCTGCTTGCGCAAGCGCTCCTCGACCATGCGCAGATGGTAGGCATCTCCGTGGATCCCGGGCAGCCAGGTCAGCAGGACCGCCACGTGGCGATCTCCATGCCGCACGCGGAAACGTCCTTCGCGGGGCACCGTCCTGCCCCGCGCCGACATCTTGGAAAGATCCTCCAAAGCCATGGCGAGAACCAGGTGGACCTGGCGCGATACGGCCCGCGTCGAATCCTCCCCTTCCGGCTGCCGGAAGGTGAGCCGCGACTCTTCCTCGAGCGGCTCGAGGAGGATTTCGCGGGATCGCCGGCGGATGGCCTCTCCGATCAAGGCCCGGAGCCACACCACCCCCGAGGCGCTCTCCGGCAGCGTTTCGGGCGGCACCGGGGAAATCTCGCCCGCCGCATCGGAAAGAACCAGGACGCTGTCCTCCAGCGCGCTGCGCACCACCCCAGGCTCGTCCTCGGACTGGAAGAAGCGGGCCAGGCTCTCGCGGATGAGGCCGGGCGGACAGATCACCGGCTCGACCTTGAGCCCCGTCAGCTCCTCCACGGCCGGAATGAGGTTCGGATTGTCCACATGGGCCATCGCCAGGAGCAGCACGCCCCCGTCGCGGCGGAGCGGCACCATCTGGTAGAAGTGGGCCAGGCGCCCCGGAAGGAGGTCGGTCTCCGGCGAGTTGCGAAGGATCTCCAGGAGATCGGGCGCGATGATCCCGAAGTTTTCCTGCAGGAACAGGAAGAGCGCCCCGGGCGTGACCTTTCCGAGACGCATCAGGTGATAGCAGATTCTTCCGCCGCGCAGGCGCTGCTCCTCGAGGGCGGCTTCGAGATCGCTCCGGCGCACGAGTCCCGCCTCGACCAGGAGCTCTCCGATCATCCGGCGATCGACCAAGGACCGCGCCTTAGCCCTGGACCCGGACGATCCAGGCCCCGACCTTCTCCTCGGTTCGGATCCGGCTCGCCATCGCTTCCGCCGGCCCCCGCTCCGAGTAATTCCCGATGCGCACCTTGTACTGCGCTTTCCCGTCCGTTCCCGGGACCGATTCAAGACTCGCGGCGAAGCCTTTCTTTCGAAGCCGGTCCACCAGCTGGCGCGCGGCGGCCGCGTCCCGCGTCGAAGCGACCTGGATCCGGAAGCGCTCGTTCGCGCCGGCGGGCTCCGGCGCGGCGGCTTCCGCGGGTTTCGGCGAAGGGCGGGGGCTTTTCGCGACGGGCGCGGTGGGGGCCGATTCCGGCAGGACCGCCGGCATTTCCTTCCCGGCGGCGGGTCGCGCGCCCTCCTGAAAACCGGGGCTCGCTTTCTTGCCGAGCGTTTCATAAAAAGTCAGCTCCCGGGGAGCCGGTTCGCCGCCGGCGGCGGATTCGAGGGGAGCCTCGATCCCGGCGCTCGCCTCGGCCGGAGCCGGCCGGCCGACGCGCTCGCTCCACCGGCCCAACAGAAAGAGGACCACTCCGAAGACGGCCAGCCCCAGGACCGCCAGGGTCAGGTGCCGCCCTCCCAACTGGAACTCCACCTGCTTCTCGTCCCGATCCGGTTTCGCGTCCGACTCATCGTGATCCTGCATGGTCGTTTTCTTCTCCCGATGGGTTGAAAAAAACCTATCCGATTCCCGTCTCCTTGCGGCGATTTTGCCCCACGCCGATGGAGTTCTTTCCGGAGAGCTTGACCCGGGACATGGCGTGATCCGCCACGTCGAGAAGGGAGGCGGCCGACTCGGCGTGCAGCGGAAAGCAGGCGACGCCGAAGCTGGCGGTCAAGGGAAGCTCGGTCCGGACTTCCACCTCGAAGGGTCGCGAGGCGATCGTCTGCCGGAGCCGCTCGGCCAGCTCCAGCGCGCTCACGGCGTCGGTCTCGGGAAGGACGACGCAGAACTCGTCGCCCCCGTAACGGAACAGCTTGTCGCTGCCCCGGATCGCCTCGATGACGCGCCGCGAGAGCAGGCGCAGCGCCCGGCTGCCGGCGGCGTGGCCGTGGAGACTGTTCACTTCCTTCAGATTGTCGAGATCGAGGAAGATGATGGAGAGCGCCGTGCCGTAGCGGCGGGCCCGCTCCACCTCTTCCACCAGGAAGGCGTCGAGGTACCGCCGGTTGAAGCTCTCGGTCTGGTCGTCCTTGATCACCAGCTCGCGGACGCGTTCCATCCGCAGAGAGTTCGCCAGGGCGGGAAGGCACTCCCCGAGGAGCGCGGCGACCTCACGAGAAGCCTTGCGCAAGGAGGCCGGATCGCGCCGGTCCGCGCACCCCACCAGGAGCCGGCAGCGGCAATCCGCCACCTCTCCGTAGGCGGAGATCATCTCGCCGAAGTCGAACCCCTGGAACGCCGGAGGACAGGGGCCGGTCTCGAGATCGGCGTTCGCGTAACCCGCCTCGGCCATCGCCCCTTCGAGCGGCAGGCGGAGAAGCCCCTTGCGGCGGGGATCCTCGGTGCCGACGTGACAACCCAGGAGCCGGTAATCCCCCCCTTCGGGCGTCCTTATATAGATGAAGCCCCCCGAACCGCCCACCAGCGACATGGCGCCGGTCACGATCGCCCCGGCCGTCTCCACGGGCTCGACGAGACGGCTCACTTCCAGCGCCGCCTTGAGCAGCCGGACTTCCAGATCCCGCTTGTCCCCGCCGGCCCCGTCGTCCATCAACGCTTCATCAGGGCGGTCAGCGTGTCGATCGGAATTGGAAAGATGATGGTGGAGTTCTTTTCCGTGGCGATCTCCGTGAGCGTCTGCAGGTACCGGAGCTGAAGGGTGGTCGGGTTCTCCGAGATGATCTGGGCCGCCTCCGCCAAAGCTCTTGAGGCTGCCAGCTCCCCGTCGGCATGAATCACCTTGGCGCGCTTCTCGCGCTCGGCTTCCGCCTGCTTGGCGATGGCGCGCTGCATCTCGGTGGGAAGATCGACGTGCTTCACCTCGACCATCGAAACCTTCACCCCCCAGGGATCGGTGTGCTTGTCGAGGATCGTCTGCAGCTCGTGGTTTAGCTTCTCCCGCTGGCTGAGCAGATCGTCGAGCTCCACCTGGCCCAGCACCGATCGGAGGGTGGTCTGGGCGAGCTGGGAGGTGGCGTAGTGGTACTGCTCCACCTCCACGACCGCCCGGCGCGGATCGATCACGCGGTAGTAGATGACGGCGTTCACCTTGACCGAGACGTTGTCCCGGGTGATGACGTCCTGGGGCGGAACGTCATGGACAATCGTCCGGAGCGAGACGCGCACCATCTTGTCGATGAAGGTGAAGACCAGGATGATCCCCGGGCCTTTCGGCGTAGGATGGAGTCTCCCGAGGCGGAATACCACGGCCCGCTCGTACTCGTTGAGTATCTTGATTGAGCTCGCCACGTAAAGGGCGATGACGACGAACACCACGAGAAACGGAAACGAACCCGGCCCCCCCATGCTTCCTCCTTTTGTGCCGGAGATCAGCCCCGACGCTCCTCGACGTCGAGCATCATACCCTGAACGCCCAACACCTTCACCCGCGATCCTTTGCGGATCGGCGATCGACTCCGCGCGTTCCAATACTCGCCGTGGACGAACACGCGTCCGTCCGGATCGAGATCGGTGAGGGCCTCCCCTTCCTCGCCGACCAGGCCCTCCTCCCCGGTGGTCACCTTCTGCCCGTGAGCCCAGACCACCCGATGGGTCAGGAAGGCGATGATCAGGGCCGCCGAGAGGCTGAGGGATCCGACCGTCCACAGCGGGAGGTCGACGCCCTCCGCGCCGCGGGTCCGGAAGAGCATGAGCCCTCCCAGCAGCAGGCAGGCCGTGCCGCCGATGGTGAGCATTCCGTAGCTCGTCACCTTGATCTCGAGAACGAAGAGGACGATTCCGAGAACGATGAGGAGAAGGCCGGCGTAGTTGATCGGGATGATCGACGTCGCGTAGGCGAAACAGAGGAGCGCCACCGCCCCCACCGCGCCGGGGAGAATCATCCCGGGATGGGTGAACTCGACGTAGAGGCCCACGGCCCCCAGGGCGAGCAGGAAGAACAGGATGGCGGGATTCGCGATCCAGGAGAGGAACTTCTCCCGGCTGGACATCGAGAGGTGCTTCAGCTTGGCGCCGGAAAGGCGGAGCGTCTCGCGGCGTCCGTCGAACCGCCGCACGATCCTGCCGTCGAGCGCCCGGAGAAGCGTGTCCTCATCGGGAACCACCAGATCGATCAGGCCGCTCTTCAGCGCCTCCTTCTCCGTGAAGGAGCTGCTGAGTCTCACCGCGTCTTCCGCGGCGGACACGTTCCGTCCCCGGTTCTCGGCGAGCGAGCGAACCCAGGCCGCCGCGTCGTTTTCGGCTTTCTGGCTGAGCGTGTTGGCCTCTTTTCCCTTGTCCTTGTCCGTGCCGAGGACGGTCACGGGGTGCGAGGCGCCGAAGCGGGTCCCGGGCGCCATCGCCGCGACGTCGGAGGAGATCGTGATGAAGAAGCCCGCCGAGGCGGCCTGGGTCCCCGAGACGAAGACGGCCACCGGAACCTTCGAGGAGGTGATCGCCTTGACGATGAGTTCGGTGCTGGAGAGGTAGCCTCCCGGAGTCTCGAGGTTCAGGATCACGAGGCTGCACGACTCCCGATCCGCCTGGCGAAGCGACTCCACGATGTACTGCGCGGTGATCGCCTGGATGGCGTCGGAGATCTCCAGCGGCAGAACCAGTTTCCGGTCCGCCCGCGGCGAGGCGGCGAGACAGAGGATGGCGCCCGCCAGGAGCAGGGACACCAACAGGAATCGCCGCGCGCTTTCCGGGCCATGGCGCGATTCCCCGGGCGCGGCTCTCATGGCGACGTCGCCGCCGCCGGCAATTCCCGGCATTCCCGAAGACGTCTGAGCCCCTCCCGGATTCGCTCGGGCGACGTGGCGTACGAAAGCCTCAGATAACCGTCGCACCCGAAAGCCGAGCCGGCGACGGTCGCGATCCCGGGACCCAGCAGCAGCCCGCGTGCGAGCCGGGAGGAATCTCGGCATCCGAATCGTGACATCAATCCGGTGACGTTCGGGAAGACGTAGAACGCCCCCGCCGGCTCCCGGCATCCAATTCCCTCCACTTCCCGCAGCCCGCGCACCATGAGATCCCGCCGGCGTCGATACTCTTCCCGCATCGAGTCGAGGATCGACCGGGGCGCGTCGAGCGCCGCCAGGGCGCCCTTCATGGAGAAGGAGGCGGTGTGCGTCGCGTCGTGCGACTGGATCTTGATGATCGCGGCAATGAGCGGCTTCGGTCCCAGCGCGTATCCGACCCGCCATCCCGTCATCGCGTAGCTCTTGGAGAAGGAGCTCACCAGGACGAGCTGGCTGCGAATCTCGGGCGAGAGGGCGGCGAAGGATCCGAACCGGCCGGCTCCATAGTAGAAGAACTCATACGTTTCATCCGAAATCAGGAGGAAGTCATGGCGCGCCGCCAGCGCGGCGAAGCGGGCCAGCTCGTCGGCGGGAATCGCCGCCCCGGTCGGGTTGCAGGGAGAATTCAAGATGAGAGCCCGGATCGGAGACCTCCTCAATTCCGTCTCGAGCGCCGCGCACCGGGGGATGAAGTCGTCCTCTTCCCGCGTGGAGAGGACCACCGGCTCGGCCCCCGCGAGACGCACCTGGTCCGGGAAGGAGACCCAATGAGGCGCGAACATCGCGACGCGGTCCCCCGGGTTGAACGCGGCCTGGGCGAGCAGGTACAAGACGTTCTTCGCGCCGCACCCCACGAAGACTTCGTCGGTCCCGTAGTCGGTCCCGTAGTCGCGCCGGTAGCGCCCCGCGAGAGCCTCCCTCAGGTCGGAGATCCCGGCCGTTTCGGTGTAGTGGGTGAAATCGTCGTCCAGCGCGCGCTTCGCCGCCTGCTTGATGATCTCCGGCGTATGGAAGTCGGGCTCGCCCGGGCCGAAATCGACCACGTCGATTCCCTCGCGGCGCACTTTCTCCGCGTCGGCTTTCGCCTGCAAGGTGGCGGAAGGAGTCAGCTCGAGCACCCGCCGCGCCAGCTTCACCGTCTCCCCCCTTTGCGGGCCTTCCGCGTCCGCTTCCCGGAGGCCGGGCCGTTTCCGATTCTCATTCCGAGCTGTCGCTCGACGTCAGGGGGCACCAGCCCCGAGACGCTGCCTCCGAGCCCCACGACCTCCTTCACGAGACGGGAGGACAGGTAGGAATAGGCTTCGTTCGGCATCATGAAGACCGTCTCGATTTCCGAGTCGAGCCTGCGGTTCATGAGAGCCATCTGATATTCGTATTCGAAGTCGGAGAGCGCCCGAAGGCCCCGGACGATGACGCGCGCTCCCCGCTTCCGCGCGTAATCGACCAGCAGGCCCTCGAAACTGTCGACCTTGACGTTGGCGATGCCGGCGGTGGCGCGGGCGAGAACGCGCTCCCGCTCCCGCAGGCTGAACATCGCCTTCTTTTCCGGGTTCCGCAAGATGGCCACGACGATCTCGTCGAAAAGGCGGCTTCCTCTCATGATGATGTCGAGATGGCCGTTGGTGACCGGATCGAAAGAGCCGGGATAGACCGCCAGGATCTTCAACGAATCCTCTCCCTCCGGAATCGCGCATTCATCGGCCGCGGGCGACCATCTCCTCCGCGTGCCGGAGGGTCAGATCCGATATCCGCTCCCCCCCGAGCATCCTCGCCACCTCTCGAACCGACCCTTTCCGGTCCAGCTCGTCCACCCGCACCTCGCTCCGGCCGGCAGCCACCTTCTTGCTCACCACCAGGTGATGATCGGCCATGGAGGCGATCTGAGGAAGATGCGTGACGCACAGAACCTGCCCTCCCTGCGACAGCTTGCGGAGCTTGCGTCCCACCGCCTCCGCGACGCGGCCCCCGATTCCGGCGTCCACCTCGTCGAAGACCCGCACCGTCTCGTCCGCCGCCCCGCGCAGCACCAGATGCACGGCCAGCATGATCCTCGAGAGCTCCCCGCCCGAGGCGACGCGCGCGAGCGGCCGCGGCGGCTCGCCGGGGTTGGTGCTGATCAGGAAATCGACGCGGTCGTATCCGGTGGAATCGAACCTCACCGCTTCGCCGTCCCTATGAACCGGGCTGCCGGGCTCGGGGACGATCTCCGATTCGACCCGGAACTCCGTCCCCTCCATCCCCAGCTCCGAGAGCTGACGCTTCACCTCTTTTTCCAGGAGCCGCCCGCCGCGCCGCCGACCGCTCGACAGCGCGCCGGCGCGGGTCGTGAAATCGGCCGCGACCTCCGCCAGCTTCCTTTCGAGCCCCTGCTCCGAACCTTCCGGAGAGTTCAGCTCCACCAGCTCCTCCTTGGCCCGCTTCCCGAATTCGAGAATCGCCGCTTCGTCCGAGCCGTACTTGCGGGCCAGGGTTTCCAGCGACGCGAGGCGCGATTCGATCGCTTCCAGCCGGGAGGGATCCGACTCCCGCTCCCGCCCCGCCTCCCGCAGGGCCCGGGCGAGATCCGACAGCGCCGGGCGGGCTTCCTCGGCGCGCGCCAGCGCGTCCGAAATCTCCGCATCGAGCCGGACCAGCTCCCGCGCGGAGGAAAGCGCGCCATCCAGGCTCGAAAGGGCGGCGCCTTCCCCCTCGTAGAGCCGGTCGAGCGCCGTCAGCGCCAGCTGCCGGATCCTCTCCTGGTTCCGGACGAGCCCCCTCTCGCGCTTCAGCATCTCGATCTCGCCGGGCCGGACCGCCGCCCGATCGATTTCCTCCGCCTGGAACCTGAGCATCTCCACGCGCCGGGCGAGCTCCAGCCGATCGTGGCGGAGGGTCTCGAGTCTCGCCCGGAGCCTGCGAATCTCCTCCCAGGGCGCCCGAATCTCCTCGAGCGGCTTCCGATGATCGCAGAAGCGGTCCAACAGCGGAAGGTGCTCCGCCGTCCGGAGCAGAGCCTGGTGATCGTGCTGGCCGTGAAGGTCGACGAGGCGCTCGCCGAGACTTCTCAGATCGGCGAGCGATGCCAGGCGTGAGCCGACGAAGGAGCGGCTCTTCCCTGCCGATTGAATGTCGCGCCGAAGGATCAGCTCGCCCTCCTCCGGCTCCCAGCCCCGCTCCTCCAGAAAGGGGCGAAGCGATTCCTGCCGGGAAACGTCGAACACCGCCTCCGCCGACGCCGTCTCCTCGCCGGCGCGGATGCGATCGGCGCCGAAACGCTCCCCCATCAGCAAGGCGAGCGAGTCGACGAGAATCGACTTACCCGCTCCGGTCTCCCCGGTGATGACCGTGAATCCCGGAGAAATTTCCAATGAGATTTCGCGGATGATGGCCAGGTTTCGAATCCTGAGGTATCTGATCATCCATCACGCGGCGGCAGGGAGGATCGGCGATCGCGGGCGGATGGTACCACCCGGTCGGCGTGAAAGTCAAGGCCCTCTCTGCCCCTATCCCGTTAAGATACACGGGGTTTGACTTGGGGATCCCCCTATGGTACTTTTCGGAGCGTCGACCGGAAATTCCTCGCGCGGGCTCCTCCCGGACGGCGCCCGCCCCGACTTCATTCTTGCCCCGCGCCTTCACGGAGGGAACCTTTGATCGCATCGAGCCTCGCGTTGCCCGCATCGGTCGTCCTCCAAGGCTTCCAGGGCAACCTGCTCCAGATGATCGCTTCCTCGGGCTGGGTGGCCAAGGCAATTCTCGTCGTCCTGCTCGCCTTCTCCTTCCTGTCCTGGGCGGTGATGATTGAACGCTATCGCGTTTACCGAAGAGCTCTCGCGCAGAGCCGATCGTTCCTGGAGGCGATGGAGGCTTCCCGCAATCTCGCCGACCTCCGGGATCGCTGTGATCGCTACCAGGCGAGCCCTCTGGTTTCCCTGTTCAAGATGGGGTTCCGCGAGCTGACTTCCCAGGTCCTGGGCTCCGAGGACCGGCGTTACGCCGGACCCACGCCCGCGATCACCGAAACTCAGACGACCCGGAAACTGGACAGAATCCGGCGCATGCTCGAGCGCGCCGCCATCGCCGAGAACGAGCGGCTCGAAGCCTTCCTGCCCGTGCTCGCGACGACCGGAAGCGTCACCCCGTTCGTCGGCCTCTTCGGCACCGTCTGGGGGATCATGAACGCGTTCCAGAAGATCGGCATCCAGGGCTCCGCCAGTCTGGGCGCGGTCGCTCCCGGCATCTCCGAGGCGCTGATCACCACCGCCGCCGGCCTCGCCGCCGCGATTCCCGCGGTGATCGGCTACAACTATTGCCTGGGACGCCTGAGGAAGATCGACGCGGCCATGGAGGACTTCACCATGCGATTCATCGCCATTTCGGAGCAGCATCTCGAAGGGGCGGCCTCCACCGGCGCGGTCGAAGCGGGCAAGAGGAGGCTCTAGCCGTGGCCTTTTCTTCCGGCGGTCCCTCCGGAGGCCGGCGGCGCCGCGGCGCCGCGGCGCTCTCCGAGATCAACGTCACTCCCCTGGTCGACGTCATCCTGGTCCTGCTCATCATCTTCATGGTGACCG
>Ga0114129_10014731_pt1 | contig 11140 bp, 14 predicted proteins | sample RhiMetdeltSRZDD1_FD_80071 | JGI IMG/M metagenome (GOLD analysis project Ga0114129, IMG submission 80071) | Populus rhizosphere microbial communities from Tennessee, USA - Rhizosphere MetaG P. deltoides SRZDD1 (version 2) (version 2) | ecosystem: Host-associated > Plants > Roots > Rhizosphere >... | reverse complement strand
GCCAGTCCGGCCAGAGGCTGAAACGATTTCTCACGGCGCCGCTGACCATCGAGGACCAGGGCAGCTTCTTCATTGGTGGCGTCGCTAAAGTGACCGACTATGCGACGGTCGCGTCGCCGCCGGCTCCAGGCACGGCAGCGCCCCCGACACCCCCGCCACTCCTCCCGCACCAGATCACGATCGGACAGATGTACGTGCAGTTCCAGATTCCGGTCCGGAAGTACGGCGGGTGGCCGGTGATCTTGGTCCATGGGTCGAGCCACACTGCCGCGTGCCTCGAATCGACGCCGGACGGTCGCGAGGGCTGGTACCCGTACTTCGTCCGCAAGGGCGTCCCGAGCTACATCGTCGACCAGGCGGGCCGCGGCCGTTCCGGGTTCGACGAGTCCGTGATCCACGAGGGAGAAGCGAAGGTGGCGGGCGGCGACATCAAGACGGGCACCGAGTTGATTCCTGCTTTTGGCCGAATCACAGACGACGGCGCATGGACTGCATGGTTCGGGCATCTCGTGCCGGCGAACTCGACGATCCTCACGGGCAGGCTCATTCCCCATGCGGATCCCGAGGATCCGAATCCGGCTCCAGATGCGTACAAGCATGTCGCGCCGCTGTTCCCGATCGAAGCGGTCGACGGTCGTGCGACGTCGCGCGCCGGCGCAATCGGTCCGACACCAGGAGGGTCGAGCGGAAGCTACGCGCTCGAATACTACAAGCAACTCGTTCCGAACGCCGAGGTCACGCTGCCCGGATCGACGTGCGCCACCTGCGAGCCGACCGACATCTCGCCGGCCAACACGTGGACGCCGATGAACCTCGCGCTTCTCGTGGAGCGTCTCGGCGGCGCGGTCGTCGTGACGCACTCGCAGTCGGGCATCATGGGTCACCACATGGCGCGAATCCTCAAGGAACGAGGGCATCTCGATCTGGTGAAGGGCCTGATCACGCTGGAAGGATCCTGCTCGCTGCCGAACAGCGGGTTGACGGCCGCCGACTTCGACCGCATCCCGTACCTCGCGCTCAAAGGCGACTACACCTCGACCAGCACGGTGTGCCAGGAGACGGTGAACGCCATCAACGCGCGCCGCGCCGCAAAACTCGGCACGGCGAAGGCCGAGTATCTGAAGCTGGACGAGATGGGCATTCTCGGCGTCACGCACATGATGATGCTCGACAAGAAGAACCTCGAGGTCGCGGATATCCTTTACAACTGGATCGGGCGCAACGTGCACGGCGCCGACGGTCGGCGCTCAACGCAGTGAGCCGACGTGAGTGGCGTCGCTTCAGAGCAGGAAGCCTACGACGAACTCTGCTGCTATACGCTCGCACACGGTGCGCCGTCGTTCATTCATCAGCACGTCGTCGACGCGTTCGCCGCCCAACGGGCTGATGCCCGGAGTAAGAGGATCGGAGTCACATTTGCGCTCGTGGGTTTGTATCTCCACGTCGAGAGACAGTTTTCCGGCAGGGAAGTGCAGCGCGTCCACATGCAGCTTGGCCGACAGAAGCGCCAGTGGCCCGAGCTTGCTCTTCCGCGCGATCGAGGCTCGATGACCGCTATCGACGTCATGGCCGCTTCTCCGGGACCGGAACGGGATCGGGCGATCGACGCGTGGTGCGCGTCGGTCTGGAACGCATTCACAGACAGCCGCCAAACCGTCGTCGATGTGCTCAGTCAATACGGCATCGAATGAGTGCGGCGAAGCAAGGCGAGTCCATGAAACCCAAGTAACAAGAATGGCGACGCCGATGTTGGTCACTCGCAGAGCGTGGCTGTTGAGTACCGCAGGGAGCGCGTTCGCAGCCGTCGCCTCTCACCGCCGAATCGCCGCGGTCCAGGACGGGACGGCGGGTGACGTGGAAGGTCGTCTTTCGCGCATCATCGACGAGTACGCGCGGCAGGGATTCCATCGGACGGGTACGACGGTCGACCGAGTGTCTGGTGATTGGTTGTGCGAGCAAGTCCGCCAGACTGGTCTCGCACCGGCTCGCGAACCGTTCTCGCTCAGCCGAGTTGATCCGGTTACGAACGTGCTGATCGCAGCCGATCGCCGCATCGAAGGCGTGCCCTTGTTCGATAGTGCATTCACGGATCGGGGCGGCATACGTGGTCGATTGGGCGCGCTGCAGGGCGACCGGGAGATCGGGCTTGCTGAAACTGCGCCGAACGCGGCCGCGGCCGGTCCATTGGGTGACGTGCGACGGACGAACCGGCACAGGGCGATCGTGTGCGTGACAGGTGGACAAAGGCCCGGCCTGTGCCCGAGCAACGCCGACTTCTTTTCACGGCCGTTCGGTGCGCCGGTGCTGCAGGTGTCGAGCGATGAGCGTTCGTGGTTGACCGAGCGGGCTCGACTCGGCGTTGACGTGCAGCTGATCTGCCATGTCGCCAGAACAAGGGCCACTGCGGTCAACGTCACGGCCACGATCAAGGGCGTCGATCCGCTCTTGCCGCCCCTGGTGATCTCGACGCCGCGCAGCGGCTGGTACTGGTGTGCGAGCGAACGTGGCGGAGGCATTGCCTGCTGGCTCGAGGCGATGCGGGCGCTGCGCAATGTTCGACCTGCACGCGACGTTGTCTTCGTCGCCTTCAGTGGGCACGAGCTCGGCTCTCTCGGCATTCATGCCTTTGCGGATCGGCGACCGGCCGTCATTTCCAAGGCCGCGGCCTGGATCCATTTCGGCGCCAACATCGGTGCGGCGACGGATCCCGGCAACAGGCTGGCCGCGTCGGACGACGACCTCGACAGCCTGGCGAGCCGCGCGATGGCGTCCGCCGGGCTGAGCGTCGATCAACGGATTCCGCGCGGCGGGATTCCTGGCGGAGAGGCGGAAGTCGTGCACCACGGTGGCGGCCGCTACGTCGCGGTCACCGGCCGCAACGCTCTCTTCCACAACCTCGCAGATCGCGGACCGCACGCCGTGAATACGAGCGTGATCGCCAGGTTCAGTACGGCGTTCATCGCGGCAGCCAAATCCATTTCTGCTCCGTAGTTTCCCGCCGCACTCCACACGCTCTATGATGTGGCCGTCAAGGAATGAGCAGGCACGGAAGGAGCGTACGGAATGAATGGCGCGGGAGCGGCTGCGGCCGCCGCGGCCGCCGCGGCAAAAGCGATCAAGGCGTCCGGGACGATCGTGAAGGTCGAGCCGGACGAATTCCGAAAGCTCCTTGGCTACAACGTCCAAGGGCTTGTCGTCCACGCCATGGGCGGCGTGATTTTCCAGGCGCACAGGTACCTGATGGGTTACAAGGGTTTGGCTTTCTATACGTCGGCCCGCGAGCCGATCCCGCTGCCGGCGACGTGTCAAATCGTCGAAGCGAAGAAGATTTGGATTCCCGGGTAGGACGTCGAATCCATCGACCACACGAGCTCCTCGCCATGCCGCTGCTCTTTTCCTACGGCACTCTCCAGGAAGAAAACGTGCAGCGCTCCACGTTCGGACGGCTGCTGCAGGGGCAAAGGGACGAGCTTCTCGGGTTCGAGCCGTCGTCAGTAAAGATCGAGGACCCTCAGCTCGCCGCGCGAATGTCGACTGACTCATGAGCAGCAAACTGGCAACATCGAGCGTGACAGCTGTGCAGGTCGTCAAGGCTCTCAGAGCGTTGAGTTCATCCGGCGAAGTCAAACACGTCAGCCGCTTCTTCAGAGGGAATGACGAGGGCGGTGCGCCGGACAACAAGATCATGGGGGTGGCGTTCGGGAAGATCTTCGCTGTGGCAAAGAGATTCACGCAGGCGCCGCCGGGAGAGATTGAGAAACTGCTCGCGAGTCCGTTCTACGAGGTGCGGATGGCTGCGGTGAGCATCATGGATTTTCAGGCGCGCGCCAAATCGACGACGCCGTCGCAGCGGAAAGTCCTCTTCGATCTCTACATGCGACGCCATGATCGAATCAACAACTGGGATCTGGTCGATCGTGCGGCGCCTCATGTCGTCGGACGCTACCTGGTGGATCGGCCCCGCGATGTTCTGTATCGGCTCGCGCGGTCCAGGGATCCGTGGAAACGCCGCACCGCGATCGTCAGCACGTACTACTTCATCCGCGCGGGCGAGGTGGAAGACACGTTCCGCATCGCGGAGCTCCTCCTCGAAGCGGAGCACGAGCTCGTGCAGAAGGCGACGGGTTCATGGCTGCGCGAAGCTGGAAAGAAGGACCGGCGGACGCTCGTCCGCTTTCTGGAGAAGCACGCGGCCCGGATGCCGGGCACGACGCTCCGGTACGCGACGGAAAAGCTCGGCAAGGATCTGCGCACGAAGTTCATCGGACGATGAAGCGCCGGCTTTCGAGTCGCATCGTGGCGGAAATCGACGAAAGCAACATCCTCGGCATCCGCGCGGGGACGCGGTCCGACCATCGTTTCATCGGCATCTGGGCCGTGGTCGTGGACGGGCGTGTGTTCGCGCGATCGTGGACGCAGAAGCCCGGCGGGTGGTATCGGACGCTCGTCGCCGATCCGCTGGGCACGATTCAAGTGGGCGACCGTGAAGTCCGGATTCGCGCCGCCCGTGTCCGCGGCGAGCGCATCCGCGACGCCGTCGAGCGTGCGTACGCGAAGAAGTACCCGACGCCGGGATCCCTCAAGTACGTGCGCGGCTTCCACACGCCGCGCCGCCGCGACACGACGATGGAATTCCTCCCGCGATAGTCAGTACTTGTCCAGACCCTCGGTGAGCTCGATGTACACGCCTGACGGATCGGTCAGGAACGCGAGCGCGATGCCCAGGTTAGGCACCTTCCGGTAGGCCACATCGAATTTCACGCCGGCGCCCTCGAGCTTTTGGCAGAGCGCTTCGAGATTCCTCACCTCGAATCCGATGTGATCGAGCGTGCGGCCCTTCGTGCCGATCGTGGGAGGCTCTCGCGGAGTCTGGAACGTGAGGTTCATGCCGGGCACGTCGGCGGTGTCGTGCTCGCCGCGCTTGCGCGACACCAGCGAGAACTTCTCCGCGTACCAGTCCCGCAGCTTCACGTGATTGGCGACCGTGTAATGCAGGTGGTAGCTCAGCGCCTTCACCTTCAGCGACGTGTCTTCCTGGAGCTCGAGCTTCAGGTTGTCGGGTCCCATGATGTAGGCGTTGGGAAAGCCTTCCGTGCCCTTGAACTCGCGCTGGACTTCGTATCCCGCCGCGCGCCAGCGCTGCAGGAACTCGGCGAGGTTGGGGATCTTGAACCCGAAGTGATCGAGGACGGTTCCTTCGGTGCCGCCGGCCGGCGGCTGCTGCCGGAAGAGGACGAGCATGCCCGGCACCTTGACGCCCGGCAACCCCTCGCGTGCGAGCGGCGTCGCGCCGAAGTGCTCGACCCACAGTTTCTTCTGCACCTGCACGTCGGCGACGTTCAAATGCACGTGGCCCATGGTAACGCCGGCGTCGTTCGGCGGCGCGAGCTGGGCGGCCGCCGGCGCGGCGACGAGCAGTGTCATGAGGGCGGAAACCGCGCGCAGTTTCATGGGAGCTCCTTCGACGCGCGGATTGTAGCAGGATCGTCTCCGAGCTACACTTCGGCCCTTCGGCCCTTGAATCAGGAGCGTCCACGATGAAGATCGCGATGCGTGTTCTGGCGATTGCGTGCCTCGTTGCGCCTGCCGTCGCGGCGGAGCAGGCGGGATTCGCGATGTGGACGTCGGGCGAGCTCCGGAAGCGCGACGAAGCGCTGTCGAAGAAGATTGGCGCCGACCATTCCGCCCGCGAGACGCTGGCCGACTACGGCGATCACCGCTTCCGGCTGCTCTATCGCGACGGCGACGGCTTCCCGGAGCAGCATGACAACATCGTCGACGTCGTGATCGTGCAGAGCGGGGAGGGGACGCTGCTGCTCGGCGGCAAGATGCTCGGATCCAGGGCGAGCAGCGGCGCGGGCGAGTACGTGGGCACGGGCATCGAGGGCGGCGAACGGCACCCGCTCGGACCCGGCGACGTGGTTCACATCCCCGCGAGGATCCCTCACAGCTTCCTCGTGCCCGCGGGCAAACACATCACGTACGTGCTCGTGAAGTTCCCGGCGAAATAGTCCAGGAAATCCCATGACGAAGCGGCGAATCAGCGGTTGGCTGCTGCTGCTGGCGTCGGCGATCGGCGCGCCGATTCTCGACGCGCAGCGCTCGCTGCCGCCGAACATCGTGATCGTTTTCGCCGACGACCTGGGCTACGGAGACCTGGGATCGTTCGGCAGTCCCAACATCAGAACGCCGCGACTGGACCTGATGGCCGCCGAGGGCCAGAAGTGGACGAACTTCTACGTGCAGCCGGTATGTTCCCCGAGTCGCGCCGCGCTGCTCACGGGCCGCCTGCCCATCCGGAGCGGCATGTACGGCGTCGCGACGGGCGCCGCGCCGAAGGTCCTGCGCGACAACGCCGCTCAGGGGCTCGCGCCGGAAGAAGTCACGATAGCGGAATTACTCAAACGCCGCGGCTACGCCACCGCCATCGTCGGCAAATGGCATCTTGGACAGCTCCCGCAGTTCCTGCCGATGAATCAGGGGTTCGATTACTGGTTCGGCCTCCCGTACTCGCACGACATGCGGATGACCGCGCCCCGCGACAAGGGCTACCAGACCGCCGCGTACTACGACCCGAAGCCGGAATACTGGGACGTGCCGCTGATGCGGAACGGCGACGTGATCGAGAGACCGGTCGACCACCGTTCGCTGACCCGGCGATATACCGAAGAAGCCGTTCGGTTCATCAATGAACACCGCGGCCGGCCATTCTTTCTGTATCTCGCCCATTCGCTGCCGCACATTCCACTCGCGCGGTCCGCCGACTTTGCAGGCCGCAGCTCCGCGGGCATCTATGGCGACGTCGTCGAGGAGATCGATTCGAGCACCGGCCGCGTGCTCGACGCGCTGAAGGCCGCTGGTCTGGACAGGCGGACGCTCGTCGTGTTCACGAGCGACAACGGACCGTGGCTCCCGTTCGGCGCGCACGGCGGATCTGCAGGTCCGCTCCGAGAAGGGAAGGGCACGACGTGGGAGGGTGGAGTCCGGACGCCGGCGATTTTCTGGTGGCCTGGAACAGTGCGCCCATCGGTCGTGACCGACATCGGCTCGGCAATGGATCTGTTCGTGACGGCCGCAGGGCTTGCCGGCGCCGAGGTGCCGGCCGACCGCGCGATCGACGGCGTCGATCTTCGCGCACCCTTGACGGGCGCCGATTCGAGTCCTCGCCGCATCCTCTTTTATTACTGGGACAACGAGCTCAGGGCCATCCGCAAGGGTCCTTACAAGGCGCACTTCATCACCAGCGGGGCCTACGGCGAGGGCGAGCCGCGCAAGGAACAGAACCCGCCGCTCCTCTTCAACCTCGCCGAAGATCCCGGCGAACGCCACGATGTCGCGGCGAAGCACCCCGATGTCGTGGCCGATCTGATTCGGGAAGCGGACGCGCATCGACGCAGCATGGTCCCGGGGCGACCGCTCTTCGACGAGCTGCTCCCCTCGTCACAGGAACGGCGTCGTTGATCGACGCGGACTTCGAGGTTCGCCGCGCGGGGGTCGGCGACGTCGATGCGATGGCCGCCGCGCATCTGGATTCCATTCAGTCGATTGGTCCTCAGTACTACACGGCGGACGTCGTGAGCGACTGGGGCGACCGGGTGAAGGGCGACCTTTACGTGAACGCGATGCGCCGCGGAGAAGTCTTTTACATCGCGGTTGGCCCGTTGGACGGTGAGCCGGCGGTCCTCGGTTTTTCATCGCACGGGGGCGATGGGGAGGTGCACCACACGGGGGTGTACGTGAGAGGCAAGGCGGCCCGGCGCGGGATAGGCTCGGCGTTGTTTCGTACAGCCGAGGCCGCGGCGATTGCCGCCGGCGCGACGAGCATCGAAATCGACGCGTCGCTGGCGGCCGTCGAGTTCTACACCGCGAATGGCTTCGAGGAGATCGGTCGCGGCGCGCATCGACTCGCGTCGGGGCGGCCGATGCCGTGCGTCTTCATGCGAAAAAGACTGTCTCAGTCGAGCGGCCGGTCGGGCCGACAGACGTGACGCTCGCGATCGTCGAAGACGCGGGCGTCAGGGTTGTCGAGGGCGCGCCCGGCCAGCGGTTCATGAGCAGCGTGAAAGACGCGGGCCTGGTGATCGAGGCATGTCTGTCGGCCAGGACGCGGGCCGCTCTGCTTTACGCGGACAACCTCACGGCCGCGTTTTTCGATCTCAGCTCGGGAGAGGCAGGCGAAATTCTGCAAAAGCTGCGCAACTACAGGATCCGCCTCGCGGTGGTGTGCGCGCCGGGCCAGGTTCAGTTCAGCAGCCGGTTCGGCGAGATGCTGGCCGAAGAGCGCCGCGGCCCGTACTTCGGCGTATTCGACACCCGCGCCGACGCGCGAGCGTGGCTGGCGCAGCCGATCGCGTGACGGCCGACACCAAAGAGATCGTTCGGCGGTGGATCGCGTTCGCGAACGCGGGATTTCCTGGGACGCTCGACGATTTCATCGCGGCCGACTACGTGGGTCGCCTCGGCGGCGGCACGATGGATCGCGCGGAGCTCGAACGAACCGAACGCGCGTTCATGGACGCATTTCCCGATGCGCAGCATTCCATCGACGACCTCGTCGCCGAAGGCGACCGCGTGGTGCTCCGCGCGACAACGCGCGGCACTCACCGCGGTGAATTCGTGGGCGTGGCTGCAACGAATCGATCCGTCGAATTCACGGCGATCGTGATCTACCGGATCCGCGACGGCAAGATCGCCGAATCGTGGGGCGAGCTGGACTTCCTGAGGCTGATGCGCCAAATCCGCGGCGCGAGGTCGTAACGCAGCACCTTCAGGCAAGCCAGCCGCCGGGGGCAGCCCTGAAGGGCTGCGCTACGGTTGCGCGCGCACCGCGGCGGCGAACGCCGCGCGGCGGCGTCGCGAAATCCTGATCTTCGCCCCGCAGCCGAGCACGGCCACCAGGCCGCCGGCGCTGGTCCACGTCAGCTCGCGCACGCCGGCGAGCCGGACCAGCGCGCGCCGGTGCGCGCGGACGAAGCCGTGCGCGCGCACGCGTCCCTCGAGCTCGCGCAGCGATTCGCGGAGCAGGTAGCTGCGTCCGCCGATCCACAACCGCGCGTAGTTGTCGGCGGCTTCGATCCAATCGATCTCGCGCACCGCCAGCACGGTCGCGCCGCGCGGCGTCGAGACGACGATGTTCTGGTCGCGCGCCGCGCGCGCGCCGGCTCGCAGCTGCCTCGCGAGCCGTTTCATCGTCGCGGCAAAGCGCGCTTCCGTCACCGGCTTGACGAGGTAGTCGAGCGCCTGCGCCTCGAAGGCGCGAATCGCGAACTGATCGTAGGCGGTGAGAAACACGACCACGGGCATGCGCTCCGGCGTACGCCGGCGGATGACTTCGAAGCCGTCGATGCCGGGCATCTGCACGTCGAGGAACACGACATCGGCCGCCAGCGCGTCGAGCGCCTCGAGCACTTCGGCGCCGCTGCGGCACTCGCCGACGACGGCGAACTCCGGAAACGCGGCCAGAAGTTGACGGACGCCGCGCCGGGCGGCTGGTTCATCGTCCGCGATGAGGACGCCAAACTCAGCGTTCGGCATCGTCCGGCTCCAGCGCGAGCTCGCGGAATGGAATGCGCAGCGTCGCAATCGTCCCGCCGGTCGCCGCGCGAGCGACCACGAGCGATGCGCGCTCGCCGTACAGCGCGCGCAGCCGCTCTCGCGTGCTCTCGAGGCCATGCCCTTTCGGAATCGCCGCCTCCTCGTTGAACCCCGGACCGTCGTCGATGACCGACAGCATCAGCATGTCACCGTCGCGGCGCGCCGCCAGGCGTACGCGTCCTGCCTCCGCGCGTTTCGCGATGCCGTGGCGGATCGCATTCTCCACCAGGTGCTGCAGCGCGAAGCTCGGCACCGCCGCGGACAGCGCGGTCTCCTCGATGTCGAACTCCGGACGGAGACGGTCCGAGAACCGCGCCTGCTCGATCGCGAGGTACTGGCGGACCAGTTCCAGCTCTTCGTCCAACGTCACCTCGTTCGTGCGATGACGGCTCAGCGTGCGCCGCAGCACGTCGCTCAACTGCTCGACCATGCGCGCGGCGCCGGTCCTGTCCCCCTCGCGGACCAGGACGGCGATGGTGTTGAGTGTATTGAACAGGAAATGGGGATTCAGCTTCGCCTGCAGCGCGGCGAACCGCACGTTCGAGAGCTGCTCGGCGAGTCGCGCCATCTGTACCTCGCGCTCGCGCGCCTCGGCGAAATACCGGATGGCGTGCTCGGTGCCGACGACCGAGAGGTACACGGCGACGCCGAAGGGAAACGTGATGAACAGCCAGCTCACGAAGTACTTGCCGGGCGGGAAGTACAGCGCTTCCGGCGTGAGCACGGCTCTCAACACGGTGCCGGCGCCGGCCCAGGCCGCGCAGAAGAGCAGCGAGATCGTCAGATGAAGCACCGCGTGGCGCGCCACACGCGGCCGCGAGAGCGGCCAGCGTCGCGACAACGCGAACACCGCCGGCGTGAGGAATGCGTACAACAGCCAGTCCCCGCTCGCGAACAGAAGCTGTCCAAGGCTGACCGGCGGTCCGCCGCCCAGGCGCCGCTGCGCGAGTTCGTTCACCGCTCCAAGAACCGCCGGCCCGATCCACGCCGCGGAGACGAGCATCCAGGGCTGCAGGCGCGGCGACAGTCGCACACGCGCACACTATCGCGCCCGCGACGCGTCTGCAATCGACCAGCCGTCGGCCTGCCATTCGCGTCACCAAACAGACCGTTCGCGTATTCGTCGTTGCCAGGCGCGCGAGAGCGCGCGAATGTGTGCGCATGCCGATCGCCGCAGCCGCGCCAGCCGTCGTTCCGTCCGTCTCGGCGCCGCCCGCTCGGAGCCGCCTGTCGTCGATCGACGTGATGCGCGGCCTTGCGATGGTGCTCATGGCGATCGATCACGTGCGCGTCTACTCCGGAGTTCCGGCCGGCGGTCCGGCGCCGGGCATCTTCTTCACGCGATGGGTGACGCATTTCTGCGCGCCGGCGTTCGTCTTCCTGGCGGGGACGTCGGCGTTTCTGCGTGGAAGGAAACTGGCAGATTTTCACGGCAGCCCTGAAGGGCTGCGCTACGAAACCCATACCGCTCTCGCGCGCTATCTCGTCACGCGCGGCGCCGTGCTCGTGCTGCTCGAGTTGACGCTGATTCGCCTCGCGTGGACGT
>Ga0114129_10014730_pt1 | contig 11141 bp, 8 predicted proteins | sample RhiMetdeltSRZDD1_FD_80071 | JGI IMG/M metagenome (GOLD analysis project Ga0114129, IMG submission 80071) | Populus rhizosphere microbial communities from Tennessee, USA - Rhizosphere MetaG P. deltoides SRZDD1 (version 2) (version 2) | ecosystem: Host-associated > Plants > Roots > Rhizosphere >... | reverse complement strand
GCGGTCGAGCGGGTCGGCAAGGTCGTGGTACGGTCCGGCTTCGAACATCGCCGCGGTCATCTGCGACCAATGGTCCGCCGCCGCCACGGCCAGATCGTCCTTGCTTTTGAAATGATGGAAGAAGGCACCCTTGGTCACACCGGCCGCCGCGCACAGCCCATCCACAGTCGTAGCCGCATAACCCTGGGCGCGGATCAGCATCAGCGCCGCATCGAGCAGCTTCGCTCTGGCATCTGGCTTCGGGTCTGTTTTTGCGGGGGCCTTGGACACCTTCGCTTCCTTTCGACTCAATGAATACCAACTAGTCGGTATGCATGCAGCCCTCTCGCTTTGCCAACGGGGAGCGCACGGGACGCACTCGCAATCGCGCTTAATCCAGAAGTCAGCAGCATCGCACGTCCAATGACCATCGACCGCCTTCGGCCCTCCCGGCATCACCGCCTTGTCAGTCGGCAGGTCCAGCGTTCCGACTGATCCGAACGACAAGGCTGTCAATTACGCCTAGAGCAGCCACGCTGCGGGGGCGGTGAATGGAAGGCAGGTTTCGACCAGTTCGACGGCCCCAGGGAACGGCAGCAATCTCGGCGACAATGGCCGCGCTACGCGCCAATCTCGGTCTTCCAAGGCCTAAACGGCATGACCGAAACTCGCCGTTTTCACTCGCCGCTAAGCCTTCAATGAATTGCTCGCTGCAATTGAGCCACGTCGGCCATCTTCGGGATGCCCGCAAGCTCGGGCTGGATTTGCCGGGCCATCAGATCGGCGAGAAGGACCGATCCCTGCTGGGTAAGATGGCCATAGTCAAATTGGACGGGTATGCCGGGCGTGACCCACAGGCGGCAATCCGGGGTACAAAGGCTGCTATAGGGCGAGAAATAGGGAATGCTCGCCCGCTTCATGGCTGCGGCCAGCTGTCGGTCGACCAGCGGAACCTGCTTGTTGCGATGCATGTCTATCGGTTCGTCCTGGTCGATATGCCTTGCAAGCAGACGAGGAAGCGGCTGATCATATTCGACGATGGGACCGGAAACGATCACGCGCGGGACGGATTGCTGGATCAGCCGCAGGGTCTTTTCGATGTCCGAGACATCCTTTTCCAGCCAGCGGGCTGAGACGATTACCAGTTCCGGCCGCACCCGCTTCAGATGCTGGGTGAACACCTGATTCATCAGCGCCAGGCAACGGGCATCGCCGCGGCTGTCGACCAGCGGCTTGCACCCGGCTGCCGTTGCTTGAAGGACGTGCGCATTGGGTAGGGCGTGGTTCAGCCCATAGTAGAGATGGGCCGCATGACTGTCGCCGACGATGAGGACGCGGGGCTTGTCGTGCGGTGCCGCCATACATCGTTCGAACGAATAGTCGGAAAGCCGGTGCTGGGTCGTCAGGAAGCAGGAACCGGTTCGCATCATTTCCGTGCGGCCGGTTCGCTCTCCATAGGCCAGGACGCCGCGCGCCTGCGCGGAAATTGGGTAAAGGACGTTGCTGAGCACGGCCAACGAAACAACCGCCACGCCGCATGCCGCCATGGCGGCGGTCCCGCACACCACCACGCCGCGGGAGGTCAGGCGGCTGGACCGCCGGAAGGGCTTTTCGACAAATGCCCATGAAATCGTCGCGGCGAGCAGGGACGCGGCGAGCAGGGACGCGCGCTCGACGTTGTCCAGACGGCTGTCGATGTCGCGGTAGAAGACGATGATCGGCCAGTGCCAGAGATAGAGCGAATAGGAAATGAGCCCGACGAAACGCATCGGTGGGATTGAAAGGAGTCGTCCGCCCAGCGTGCGCCGCCCTTCTCCGCACAGTAATATGAGGGCGGCGCCGAGGCATGGGATAAGCGCCGATGCGCCGGGGAAGGGGGTTGCCTTGTTGAAGAACAGCACCGGGTAGGCGATGAGCGCGAGGCCGGCCGCGACCCCGATTTCAGCTTGCCACTGCCTGCGTGGCGCGGGGATCGCTCCGATCGCCAGAAGCGCGCCCAGGGAGAGTTCCCAGGTGCGGAAGGGGATGAGATAGAAGGCCGCGCTCGCATTGCGGGAGACCATCCATTGCGCGGCAAGGAAGCTGGCCAGTGTCAACGCCCAAACAAGCTGCCGCCTGTGGGTGGCGGTCCAGCTGCGGGTGAAGAAGATCAGCAGCGGGAAAAAGATATAGAATTGCTCTTCTACCGAAAGGGACCAGGTATGAAGGAGCGGATTGCTGTCCAGCTCTCCATCGAAATATCCGCTTTGGGTGTAGAACAGGATATTGGACATGAAGAAGATGGACGCGATGATCGACTTTGCAGCATCCGCGGACTGATCGGACATCAAGAGGCCGGCCGCGGCCAGCATCACGCAAAGATAGAGCGCGAACAGCGCAGGAAAGATCCGCTTTATGCGGCGTTTGTAGAAATCAAACAGTGCATCGCGCCATCTGCCCTGCTCACCTACAAGCGTTTGTGTGATGAGAAAGCCGGAGATTACAAAGAAAACGTCGACACCGACGAAGCCGCCGGAAAACAAGCTTGTGCCCAGGTGAAAGATGACGACCGGAATGACGGCGACGGTTCGCAACCCGTCAATGTCCGCGCGATATTGCTTGATCATGCGCAATACTCCGGGGAAACTCCATCGATCACCAAGGAATTTCGCGTATCATCCAAGAGTATTGCAGATGCGCATGACGTCAGGATGCAATAATGCCTGGTCGAATCATGCATTTCGCGGCCCCCTTTTCATTATTGAATTCGTATGAAATTGACGAGAAAATATTCATATTTTCAATCGCAAAAACCCGCGCATGCGTCGTCGCGCCGCATAATCTGCAACATTCATCGAATTTTCTCAGCGAAGGACACAGCGACTTGCATTATTGGTTGGGACATGGGGCCATACAAGTGGCCGGTTTAGAGTAGGTCGGGGTGTTGGATTTCCGGCATAAGGCGAAGACGCGGTTGGTCGCGATTGGGGCGGCTCTGGCCGCGATGGCTGCTTTCGTGCTAATCGCTGCGCCGCGGGCATCCACCAGCTATGCCAAGGATCGGCAGCCCTTCGACATCGCGATAACGGTGGATGATTTTACAGGGAACGGCAGATTGCCGCCCGGAATGAGCCGCATGTCCATCGCCGAGCTTCATATCAAGGCATTGAAGCAGCATCGGGTGCCCGAAGCCTATGGCCTCGTCAACGCAGCCAAGCTGCAACGGGACGAGGATGGGGGCGAGGTTCTGGATAGCTGGCGCCGTGCTGGCTATCCGCTGGGCAATCATTCCTACAGTCATATGAACCTGAACCGCGCTGCCTCATTCGAGGCATGGAAAGCCGATGTAGTCGCAGGCGAGGCGGAGATCGCGCGCCGCATGGAGGGAGCGGACTGGCATTATTTCCGCTTTCCCAACCTGGCGGCGGGAAGGGACCGGGCCGAACATGACCGGGCCATCGCGTTCCTGAGGCAGCGGGGATACCGAATTGCCGAAGCGACCGTCAGTTTTGACGACTGGGCCTATAGCGATGCCTATGCCCGCTGCCTGGCCAGGGGCGACACGGCGGCTATCGCAGCCATGAAGGAACAATATCTGAAGGGCGTCGAGGACGGAATCGTGCGGATGAAGGCGCTTTCGCACACGGTCTATGGCCGCATGATTCCCCAGATATTGCTGACCCATCTGAGCGGCTGGAGCGCGGTCATGCTGCCCGAGGTGCTGGCAAGGCTGGATGCTGCGGGCGCACGCTATGTAAGCCTGGCCAAAGCCCTGCGCGATCCGGACTATCGCAGTGATGATCCATGGGCGGGGAATCAGTTGATGATGGAACGCATCGCCCGCCACCGAAAAATTGATATCGGCGCGATTCCAAGACTGCGTCCTGCTGGCAACCTGAAAACCCTATGCCACAAAGGATCATCGTGAAAATCAGATTAGGCTGAGGTTGACGGCTTCGGGTGAGGAAAGGCAAGCCCAAGAGCGGCATCTTATCGTGAAACTGTTTTCGAAAACTATCTCGCCTGAAATCCGCAAATTGAAGTGCACGTGAACGTACGACCGGTTTCGAGGACCGATTTCGACCGCGAACAACGGCGATGTTGTCGGCGGCGTTGGTCAATGCTTTGTGACAGACGGCAGGGCCGCCTCCTCGAAAGTCAACGCCAAAGACCACAGCGCGGTCTAGGTGAAAAACCGCTCGGAGTGGTTATGCCGTTCTTCGTGCAGCAGCCCCAACCAGCAGGGCGATAGTCCTTTTCTTCGATGCCCAGCAAACGTCTGCAGAACTCCTTGTCGGTCATCCCGGTGTGGGCTGCGACGTTCACGGCATTGAGACCGAAACCCATTCGACATCGAGATAATCATCATGTCCGGCCGAGAGCAAAAGGTGCTGCGCCAGGACGAGCCACAAGCTTCCGGGATGCTCCAGCAGGTCCTTCCCCACCTTGGTGATATGCAGGAAACCCTTGCGGTGCCGGGCGAGTTTCGCCGCCAAGAGTAGGTCATGTAGCACAACCAATGGCGGAAAATCATGCTCGTTCAGGACTTTATTCAGCGCGTAGAGATCGCCGGTCGTGAAGCCGGGCCAGTTGAACTCTTCGGCTGCCCATGTGACAAAATAGCGCTTCAAGGCCTTTTTGGGCGTCACGCCGATTGGACCGGTTTCGACGAAGTGTCCTAGCGTCAGCATGCGGCGCGATGCAGAGGCGAGAGCGCTAGTTCAGGGGCGTCCGGGACGGGTGCGTGGAACTCGATCATAGTCGTTCCGATCCTGCCTCACGGCAGAATGAGACACAAAAAATGTCCGCACCGTGCTTCCAATCATCGGCGATGAATGAAAGGCAGGTCTTAACGGGACGCTACAAGGCATCCAGTGACCAGAATGTTGGCGCGAACGGACGTCGGCCCGCTCTCGCGCGGAGGTCGAATTCGACTCTGCCGCGCTCCGAACCCTACTGTCGCGAAACCCCCAAGCTGGGCATAGCGGATCAGAATCGCACACTCTATGGAGTTCGTCGGGTGCTCATTCGCCCCATCGGGACCACGCTTTGCCCTATCCCGTTTTACGTCAATATATTAGCATCAGTGCGAATCAGGGGAGTCAGGGGGTGGCCGCGTTTCTTTTCGCGACCGAGAACATCGTTTTCGTCTCAGCGATCGTGCTGATGCTGCTTATAGGTGCGGTGCAGGCCATCGGCATCGCGGGCGATTTCGATCTCGACATTCATAGCGATGCCGACTTGCTCGGCTGGCTAGGCTTCGGCCGCCTGCCACTGCTGATGCTGATGGCGATTTTTCTTGCGCTGTTCGGCATCGTGGGGCTGATCGGCCAGCATCTGGCGCTAGACGTTGGCGGTGTGTTGCTCTCGCCGCTGATCGCGGTGCCCGCCGCTTTGCTCACCAGCGTTCCCGCGACCGGCTTTGTCGCGCGGCAGCTCGCCCCCTTCCTGCCCCGCGACCAGAGTAGCGCCGTCCCTCTCGACACGCTCACCGGCAGCTTCGCCCGTATCGTCACCGGTGCTGCCCAGACCGGTTCCCCCGCGCGCGCGCGGGTCGAGGATGCCTTTGGCCAAGCTCATTATGTGATGGTTGAACCCGACAATGCCGGCCAGACGCTGGAAGAGGGCGAAGGCATACTTCTAGTCCGCCGCGAGGATCATATCTTCCGCGCCATCTCGTATGGCGACCATTATCTGCCCCGTCTCTAGGAGTATCCCATGAATCTGCCCGCTGTGCAGGAGAGTTTTTCGCTCATTCCCTATCTGATCATTTCCGGAACTGGGCTTCTCCTGCTGATCGTGCTCGGCGTGGTTGTGGCACGGCTCTACAAGCGGGCGTCGAAGGAAATCGGCTTCGTTCGCACCGGCTTCGGCGGGGAAAAGGTGGTTATGAACGGCGGCGCGCTAGTGCTGCCGATCTTCCACGAAACGATGCCGGTCAACATGAACACCGTACGCCTTGCCGTAGAGCGCAAGAATAGCGACGCGCTCATCACGCTCGACCGCTTGCGTATTGACGTGAAGGCTGAATTCTATGTCCGCGTGAAGCCGGACGCGCAGTCGATTGCAACCGCCGCTCAGACGCTGGGCGCGCGGACGATGCATCCCGAAGCGCTGAAGGAACTGGTCGAGGGTAAGTTCGTCGACGCGCTGCGTTCGGTCGCGGCGGGGATGACGATGAACCAGTTACACGAACAGCGCAGCGAATTTGTCCAGAAGGTGCAGCAGGTGTCTTCGGTTGACCTAGCGATGAACGGTCTGGAACTGGAAAGCGTCTCGCTGACGGGCCTCGACCAGACTTCGATTGAGCATTTCAATGCCAACAATGCCTTCGACGCCGAGGGTCTGACCAAGCTGACCGAGCAGATTGAACTGCGCAAGAAGTCGCGGAACGATATCGAGCAGGAAACCCGCGTCCAAATCGAAACCAAGAATCTCGAGGCCGAACGCCAGTCGCTACTGATTGCTCGCGACACGGAATTCGCGCGGCTGGAACAGGAACGCGAGGTCGAGATGCGCCGCGCCGTGCAGGCGGCCGAGGTTGCCCGCGAACAGTCGCTGCGTAGCCAAGAGGCGGACCAGGCGCGGATCGAGGCGAAGAAGCTGGTCGACAGCCAGCAGATCGAGGCAGATCGCGCGGTGCAGCAGGCCCGTATCGCGCAGGAACAGGCGCTAGAACTCGCGCGGCAGGAACAGCAGATCGCGGTGCAGAACAAGAGCCGCGAGGAAAGCCAGGCCAAGGCGCAGGCCGATGAAGCCCGCGCAAAGGCCGTCGCTGCGGAGGAACAGGTCCAAACATCCCGCCAGACGGAAATTGCCGAGCGTACCAAGCGGATTGAGCTGATCGACGCGGCGAGAGAAGCGGAGCGCGCCGCGATCCAGGTGCGGGTCGAGGCCGAAGCGGAGAAGCAGGCGGCGGCGGACCGCGCCGAGGCACTGCGTCTGGCCGCCGAGGGTGAGGCTGAAGCCGCCAAGCTGCGCGCAGAGGCGGACCGGGTGCGCTTCGAGGTCGAGGCGGCCGGTCAGCGCGCCGTCAATGAGGCAGCTAATATCTTGTCATCCGACCAGATGTCGCTCCAGACCAAAATGGCGTTGCTCAAAGTGCTGCCCGATTTGGTGCGCGAAGCAGCTAAACCCATGGAAGCGATCGATTCGATCAAGATCGTGCAGGTCGATGGACTAACCGGCGGGCACGGAGACGGTACGACGCTGATCGCAGGTGGTGAGCAGAATCTGGCCAGTGCCGCAGTTTCCGCTGCGTTGCGCTATCGGGCGCAAGCGCCGGTTATCGACGGGCTGATGAGGGAACTCGGCCTTGACGGTTCCAGCCTTGATGCTCTGGTGAAGGGTGCAGTCGAACCGTCAGCGGCGCCGGTTATCGTCGAGACGATCCTGCCCGACAAAAGTGGGCCCGAGGTCTGACCAAACTCATTCGCTTCGAAGCACGACGGCGATGATCCGGCGATGATTTCGCCAGTGACCGACCCAGCAACGGCCAAACATACTCGCAATCCGCCGCTTGAACGAACGGCCGGTTTGGATGACCGATCCCGGAAGCACGAACGTCTGCAATGTCGGCGATCCGAGCCAACCTGTCCATGAAGGCCTCCTTCAACTGGCCAGTCCCCGGATGATCGGGCAGTCGGGCCGATCGTCGCCGTGACATTGGCTAACGAGATCGAGCAGAGTGCGCCGCATGACTTCGAGTGCTTGCACCTTGTGTTCGAGTTCGTCCGCATGAGCCAGGGCCAGTGCCTTGACCTCGCTGCTCGCTCGATCGCGGTTTGACCACAATGCCAGAAGAGTCGCGATCTCGTCCGTTCCGAACCCGAGGTCGCGGGCGTTAGCGATGAAAAGCAAGCGATGCACATCGGCATCGCCGTAGTCGCGATATCCGCTGTCCCGTCGTAAGGCAGGGGGCACCAGGCCGATCTTCTCGTAATGCCGAATCATCCGCTCCGACACGCCGCTCGCCTTGGATGCCTCGCCGATGTTCACAGCGACACCCGATTGAGGCGCAACGCATTGGTGACGACGCTGACCGACGACAGCGCCATCGCGGCCGCGGCGATCATCGGCGAGAGGAGGATCCCGAAAGCCGGGTAGAGCAGGCCTGCGGCAACCGGTACCCCGGCGGCGTTATAAATGAACGCAAAGACCAGGTTCTGTCGGATGTTGCGCATCGTCGCCTGGCTCAGGCGCCTTGCACGGACGATGCCGGTGAGATCGCCCTTGAGCAGCGTCACCCCGGCGCTCTCGATGGCAACATCCGTACCCGACCCCATCGCGATGCCGACGTCGGCCGCAGCCAGCGCGGGGGCGTCGTTGACCCCGTCGCCGGCCATCGCGACCACGCGACCTTCCCGTTTGAGGCGGGCGACCACCGCGCTTTTCTGGTCGGGCAGGACCTCGGCCTCGACCTCGTCGATCGCGAGACGGCTGGCGACGGCGAGCGCCGTAGTGCGGTTGTCGCCGGTCAGCATGACAACGCGGACACCCTCCGCCTTCAGCGCGGCAAGCGCTTCGGACGTAGTCGGCTTCACCGGGTCGGCGATCGCGATGACCCCGCCCACCTTGCCGTCGATCCCGACGAAGATGGCGGTCGCCCCATCCTTGCGCAGGTCGTCCGCCACGCCGGCGAGTGCCGCGCTATTGATGGCGTGCTCACCCAGGAACCGAGCATTGCCGAGCACGATGCGGCGCCCTTCGACCGTTCCTAGCGCACCGCGCCCAGTCGGCGAGTCAAACTCGGTGACGTCGTCCAGCGCCAGCGCACGCTGTTTGGCAGCCGCGACGATCGCCAGGGCAAGGGGATGCTCGGAAGCGCGTTCGACTGCTGCGGCAAGGCGCAGCACCTCGTCCTCTTTATGCCCCTCGACAGGAACGATCGCCGTCACCGCTGGGTGGCCCTCGGTGAGCGTTCCGGTCTTGTCGACAACCAGCGTATCGACCTTCTCCATGTGCTCGAGCGCTTCGGCGTTCTTGATCAGCACGCCCATGCCCGCGCCGCGCCCGACGCCGACCATGATCGACATCGGGGTGGCAAGCCCCAGCGCACAAGGGCAGGCAATGATCAGCACGGCAACCGCGGCGACAAAGCCATAGGCAAAGCGCGGCTCGGGTCCCCAGATGCTCCAACCCGCAAAGGCCAGCACAGCAATTGCGATGACCACGGGCACGAACCAACCCGAGACCTGATCGGCCATGCGCTGGATCGGCGCGCGCGAGCGCTGCGCCTCGGCAACCATCTGCACGATCCGCGCCAGCATGGTATCGCGTCCGACCCTGGCAGCGGCGATCACCAGCGCCCCGGTCTGGTTGAGCGTGCCGCCGATCACGCTGTCGCCCTTCGCTTTGGTCACCGGCATGGATTCGCCCGTGACCATCGCCTCGTCGAGCGAGGAGCAGCCGTCCTCGACCGTGCCATCGACCGGCACCTTCTCGCCCGGGCGGACCCGCAGCCTGTCACCGACCAAGACGAGATCGAGGCTGACCTCTTCGTCCTGGCCATTGGCGAGCAGCCGCCGCGCCGTCTTTGGCGCGAGGCCGAGCAGCGCCTTGATCGCGCTGGAGGTCTGCTCGCGGGCGCGCAGTTCGAGTACCTGGCCGAGCAGTACCAGGACCGTGATCACTGCTGCGGCCTCGAAATAGACAGCGACGCTGCCATCCTCGCCGCGGAACGCAGGTGGGAACAGGTCCGGCGCCAGCGCCGCGACCATGCTGTAGGCCCATGCGACCCCAGTACCCATCGCAATCAGGGTGAACATGTTGAGGTTGCGGGACTTGAGCGAAGCCCAACCGCGTTCGAAGAAGGGCCACCCGGCCCACAGCACCACCGGCGTCGCCAGCACAAGCTGAATCCAGGTGGAGAGGCGCATCGGGACGAGGTGATGCAAGGCGGGAAACAGGTGCCCGCCCATCTCGAGCACCAGCACCGGCAAAGCGAGGATCAGCCCGATCCAGAACCGCCGGGTCATGTCCTCCAGCTCCGGGCTTGGTCCATGATCCAGTGACACCAGCTCAGGTTCGAGCGCCATGCCGCAGATCGGACAGGCTCCGGGATGGTCCTGTCGCACCTCGGGATGCATTGGGCAGGTCCAGATGGAACCCTCCGCCACATCGGCCGGCGCTTGCGAACCGAGGTAGCGCTCGGGATCGGCGAGGAACTTGGTGCGACATCCCGCGCTGCAGAAATAGTATTCGAGATCACCATGAGTGGCATGGTGCTCGCCACGCGTCGGATCTACGTCCATTCCGCAAACCGGGTCCTTGACCGTTCTGGCTGCCGCCCAGTGATTACCGTGGCCCGAATGTGAGTGACCGTGGTGACAATGCGCCATAGTGCCGAATTCCTCTGCTGACGCTTGTCCTTATGGACCTTTACATCATGTCAGGGTCAAGCGGAAAGAAGACTTGTCCATTTACCTGATGCTGCTGTTGATGCACGCCGAATCCATGACGGATGAACAGATGCAATCCTGAGTACGCGGTCATCCATAATCATGCTTCGACGGGGACCCTCTTCTGGCCCTGCAGAAGCTAGGTGACCACATGAACGAACGACGGCTAACGATTACCTCGGGCGGACACCCGTATGGCGGCTTTGTCGGCGATGTGGGAATGTTGCAATCAGCGACGCTCAATAGGCGCTTTCTGGCGAATCTGAGTTTTGTCAGGCTGGAACTGCGTTGGAGAGAAGTTTCAGAATCGTGCGACGACGGTGCCGGCGAACGGGGAGGTGCGGACGCACTTCCGATCCGCTGAGCGGGAGGAGTAGGGCATGCCGGAGCGGCAACTCAGGGCCTGGCAGGAGGCCGAGCTGATCGACGCCCGGACCGCCGCGCGCATCCGCGCTGGGACGACAGCGCCGGAATCCAAAGCCTGGCGCTGATCGCAGCGACGGGAATGATATTCTTGGTTCGATCGACCCGTTCCGGCCGAACTATGGCGGGCATTCTGACGGTCGTCGCCATATTGCATTTCGCTCAGGCCCTGCTGTTCGGCATCCATGGCTCTGTCCGCGATCCGTGGATCGGCGCCTTGTTCTTCCTCATTCTCTGGGGATCGGTAGCGGGGGGGGGGGTGCTCTTCGCCCCGGGGCGGGCCCCGGTTTCGGGTGGGGTCGCCGTTCTGGCCGGCTGGCTCATCATCCTTGTTTTCGAATTTAAATGGTGTTTGTTTGC
>Ga0114129_10014726_pt1 | contig 11143 bp, 10 predicted proteins | sample RhiMetdeltSRZDD1_FD_80071 | JGI IMG/M metagenome (GOLD analysis project Ga0114129, IMG submission 80071) | Populus rhizosphere microbial communities from Tennessee, USA - Rhizosphere MetaG P. deltoides SRZDD1 (version 2) (version 2) | ecosystem: Host-associated > Plants > Roots > Rhizosphere >... | reverse complement strand
TTCTATCTACTGATATACTAACAGGGGATCGAATCTGGTTTAACCGGAATTGTTGATGATGAACACAAAGTCTTTAAAGCGCAATACGTTACAAGAACTTGTCGAGGCATTATCCATACAAATGGACAATGAGCTCAAGATCTTTCTGCAATCCTTCAGGGAACTAGAGAATTTATTTCAGGCCTTGCCCATCACCGCTGCCCAAGTCCAACCGCTAAAAGATGTTCTGGCTGGCATTCAAAAGAATGCCCAAAATCTCGCTCTGTATGACGCCCTAACTCACGCTCTTAACGCGCGGGCCGGCAAGTGGTTCCTGTTCAATCGACAATTGAAAGGGATCGCGAAGATCGATATCTATGATCTGCGCCAGGCGAACAGGGTCTATGGAGCCTCGGCAGTGGATCTGGAGCTGCATAAGTTAGCGCATCAATTGATGTTCCTCTTTACCCTCGAAAAGGGTGACTTTTTACATCGGTCTCCGGGCAGTGACGAATTCAAGATCTATTCCCTATGCAAAACCCCTCAGGAAATCGGAGACCTCTTGACCAAACCCTACATGGACCAGGAAATGAACTCTCTGTTGACCTGGGATTTTGGCGTTGGCCTGACGGAAACCGAAGTAGAGAATGAGCTTCAGAAGCAGCGCAGGGCCTACCGACCGCTGGTGCTTCGACAAACCATTTTGGAAAGCCACCGCGAGATTCCCGCAAGACTATCGCAAAGGAATGACTATCAGGGTTGGAATGAGTTCCATGGGCCTTACGAACGGTTGATGGAGAAGATCTATAGGTTAAAGCTGCCCCCTACCCTGGAACAACAAACGGTTGAACAGGTCCGCATCACCCGCAGCGTTGTCGAGAACGTCGTCACCAAAGATGCCCTGACGGGGGCCCTCAACGGGCTGGGAGCCAGGTGGTACCTGGAACACCGAAACCTTCAAAGCCTGGCCCTGACGGACATGCTGAATATGCACGAAGGAAATACCCGCTATGGCAGCGCGGCCATCGATCAGGACCTGAAACGGTTTTCCAATCTGCTGATGAAGCGTTTCCCAAAGCTGGAAGGGTTTCTGCTGTTCCGGTCCGAACGTGCAGGCGATGAATTCATGATCACATCGACGAAAAGCACGATCCCCGAACTGGAGAGGCGCTTGCGTGCGGTTTGGGAAGACGACCTACACCGCGGGTTGCTGGCATGGAATTTTGGTGTGGGAATCGATGAAGACGCCGCGCATGCCGATCTCTATAGAAACAGAGTCAGGGAAACAGAAATTCTGGAATTTCCAATATCAGGCATCGGATCCACCTTTATCATCCTGCGGCCGGAAAACGAGGACTATCCCAGTCTATATAAGCTTTCGGAAGGGACCGCCCGGGTTGCTGGCGGAGCGCCGATCCTTGATCTTCATTTGACCGTGCAGGCCATTCGCAACGTCGACGATTTCGAGGCTCTGCGAAAACGCCTGGAAGAATATTGCCAGACGTTGCGCCCCTTCGAAGTCACCGTTCGAAATATTGTCAGAATGAATGTGAATAATCAAGTCGGCAGGCTGTGGCTGGTGGCGGAAAAAACTGCCGCTTTGGAAAACATGTATAACGACCTGGGTCAGATCGCCCGCGAGATGGGCTATGAGAGCTATCCTTACAAATCCCAGAACTGGCTGCCGCATATAAAAATCGTCGATTTAGCGGAAGAGGGTTCCACTCGGATCAAAGATCCCACCTTCGGGGCCGCCAGGGAAACTACCTTCACGATCAGGCGTCTCGAGTGGACCCTCCAAAAAGGGGCAGATCACTGGGAACTGCTGCATCAATTCCCATTTCCAGAATAATTGTTCATTCCGTCGCTGCGAGCCCGCTGGTCGAGTAGGTCGAGTGTTTTCCGAGGACGTATCGAGACCAGGCCGAAGCAACACCTGCACCGGCAACAGATGCATGTAAGTGTCTCACACACCCGAAGTGCCCGCGCGGGAACCATTACGATCACATTGCCATCGTCTATCCCTGGCCTCTTTTCTGGTATCGTTAGCCGCGGGACCCAAGTCTGGAGCCCGAATTATCATTACCAGAAAGAGTGTAATTCCGTCCATGAGCATGACACCCCTCACCGAAATCACTGTGCGCATACCGCTCAACCGACCGCCCTCCGAAAAAGACCGTCGGGCTGGCGTAGGAATAGAATTCCTGGAACAACAATTATTTCAGGTGGGCTGGGTGGAAGAAGCCGGGATGGCACTCAAACGATTCAAGATCAGCTTCACAGGCCATGCGGATCATGGGGAGAACTATATCGAGTGGAAAGCTGTATTGCAGGAATAGCAAGTGCTCTCTCGAAATGGGTAGGATTCGCTCAAGCTCGAACCATTTCAGACAAAAAAACGTGCGACAACTGTCTTGTAAGTCAAGGCAGTTGTTTTGATTACCGCTTGTCTCACGCATAACATGCGTAAGTAAACTTTTCGAACTGCCTTGTAGGTTGGAATCATAATCTGAAGTTTACTTAATTCTGCGGCACTCTGTAAGTTAGAAAATGCAAGCTCATCAAACGATGGAGGCGGACCGGATATGACCTTCCCCTCCGATATCCATGAGAAAGTTTATCGCTGCGCCGTACAATCGGGTTTGAGCAGGGGCGCAGGAACAAGCTGCAGCTAATGGGTTTGGAGGTGCAGCAGGGGAAACGAGTTGCAATGAATTTGCAAGCGACTGATGCGGTATCAAAGCAAGACTTGGGCTTCATGTTTAAAGCCACCTTGCAAGGCACTGTCTTTTTCGGAGAAATTTGTTCGATTTTGGGGTATGCTTAACGAACACATTAGGATTGGAGGTCAGACATTGAAAATCTTTCTTACCGGTGGCACAGGTTTTATTGGAGGACCGTTGACACAGTCTTTAATTGCGCGTGGCTGGAACATCGTCGCGCTCGTGCGCAACCCGGACGGCCCACAAGCCCTGGCCTTGACCAGGCTGGGCGTGCAGTGTGTGGCAGGTGATGTCACCGACCGCGAGTCCATGCGGGCGGACATGAAGGGTGCAGACATTGTCGTGCATAATGCTGGCTGGTATGAATTTGGGGTGACAGCGAACGTTGGGAAACTCATGCACGCGATCAACGTCATTGGCACAGACAACGTGTTAAGCCTGGCACTGGAATTAGGCATCCCTCGCTCCGTGTATGTCTCATCCACAATATTCTGGGGCGAAACAGGTTCTGAGGTGTGTGATGAAACCTGGCAACGGCAAAAACCCTACCAGTCCTACTATGAGCAGACCAAAGCCGAAGCCCACAAAATCGCCCAGGGATATCAACAACGCGGATTGCCACTCATCATTGTCTGTCCGAACGCGGTGGTGGGACCCAATGACCATTCCGTTTATGGCTATTTCCTGCGGATGTACTTGAACCATATTCTGACACCCTTTGCCTGGGCGCCAGACGTCATGACATCGCGTGTCTACGTCAATGATGTGGGGGAGGGCATCGCGTTAGCTGCCGAGAAAGGACGCATTGGCGAAACGTACATTCTGGCCGGCGAGCCAAACAGCCAGCGCGAGATGATCGAGAGTTGGATGACGAGACCGGGCGGGTTCAAGGTCAGGTTTTATATCCCGAACTGGCTGGCAAAGATGCTGTTCGCACCACTGGAACCTTTACAACGACTGATCGGTCTCCCAGCGGCTGTCTCGCGCGAAAGCGTTTCAGCCAACTTCTCCATGAACTTCTCCAGCGCAAAGGCTCAGCGTGAATTGGGCTGGACCTATGTACCCGCCAGAGAGATGTGGCTTGGCATCCTGGACCGGGAACTCGAATTGTTGGCCAGCCGCAAGAAACGTGACTTGGTGTCTCGGCTCAATCCTGTAGAAACGAGCGAGTAGCCTAACCCCCTCCCGCCCACACAGTGGGCGTCCCCCAAAACCGTGAGTATTTGGGGGACACTCTGCGAGTGCGCGAGCAGGGTGCTCCGCAAGGTCGGTGGGGGCTAGTTCTCTGAGAACGCGACCTGATCTGTGGGGCGGTCTTGCCAATGTTCCCGCGCTTGATAATCATTTTAGGATTGCTTCCCCAAAACCCTTAGCAAGCGTTTCAATCAAAGTAGTTGCTCCCTTCCCCACCAATGAAACCACAGACTGCGCCGCTTGTGTCAGGCGCTGACGATCGCGCTCTGTCAGTAAGTTATCCATGTGCTGCGCACGGATCCAATCCGCAAAGGGAGTTTCATCGCGCACATTGCGCCGAAGCTCATCAGCCAGCCACCAAAGTAGTGCATCCTGAGCTACTTGCCATTCGCCTTCATCCGATTGAGCTAATGTACCGCTCACCTGTAACATATCGAGCTCTTCGCCATAATCGTCGAGATCTTCCACTAACTCGCTGACCTTAAAATTATGATCGCCTAAGAGGCGTGGAATTTCAGCCAACGCCACCGCAGTCACTGCCTTACGAGTGGTATTGGACCAGAAATTCCAAGTGTCTGCGAAGTGAGGTCTTACCTGGCGGTAAAGATTCTGCCCGGCAACCCGATAACGCTCTCGACCCTTCAAACCCTCTTCATGTGCGTCCCATAACATCGCCGCGGCCACCTGTGCCAGATACGGATGGCCTCCGGAGACGCGTTCAACATAAGCGCGATCTGCCTTCGTAAAATAATCGCCGCCCAGGTCAAGCAAACCAGTCAATGCCTCGCGTCTCAGAGCACCCAACTGGATTTCAACAAATACATTGAAGTACGGCGAGCCATGTGGATTCAGTTCCTGAGTGAGCTGGTTCAATTGCTCGAGGGAACGTCGCGCCGCAATCACCAGAGCAAATCCGCCCGAGCGCGAAGCTAAGGTCCTCAATCCGCCGTAGAAGTCGGAGTTATTTAGCACGGGGTGAGATAGCAATGTGTCAAACTCATCCAGCATGAGAATTAATCGTCGCCCATCTCGCTGTAAGGATTCAAAAACCTGTTCCAGAGCAAAATTACTGTATCCCTCCTGGGCAGCAAATTCATATTGAGCAACATATTCTGAATTCCGCAAAGGTGACAGGACGTATCTCCAGAAATCTGCCTGCATGCGGATGCCTTGCGCAGCAAGGACATCCAGAAAAACAAAAAAGTTTCTCGCAAATCTTTCCTCAAATCGCTTCTGGCGCGCATCCGTATCACGGATGAATTCAAGCAGGGAGGTCTTCCCAATATGCGGCTGCCCGATCACAGCGATCGATTGCCCAGTGAAAAGACGGCCTGCCAGGCGGTTCAATTCTGGCCCGCGGCCGGAAAACTCGGCGGGAGAGAGAGCGCGACCATAAATAAAGGGTGATGGAAGGGATATCATTTTGTAATATCCTCTGCAGGATTAACTTTTTTCTTGGTTGAAGCTGATTCCGAATTTTCGACTTTCGTAGCACGCCCTGCAATAAACATAGTCACAAGAAACCAAATAATGGCCACGCTTGCATAAAGGTCTACTGAGTCGGATGGTAATAAACGATTCAAGAATGTTAATAGTAGAAATGGCAAAATCCCAACGACTATGATAAAAGCCGGTGATCTTGCCCATGCTGGTAATCCTGCTATGAGCATTTTGAAATTGTGATACGCTTTTTGCAGAGGCTCAAATTGGGAAGCTTGTTGCACTTGGCCGGGTATCTCGCTTAACTGCACCCTCTCCACCCCGCGCTGATTGTTTCGGCGCACATAGCATGTCGCCATAACATCCACAAAGCTAAGCAAATAAACTGCCCCGAGTATCTTAAGTGCAACATCCCAGGTACCTACAGAGTTGCTTTCCACACTTGCCAAATAAATGGTTCCTCTGTAGATTCCTCCCGGGGCATAGTAAAAAAATTTGGGATTGTTTGTTAGAATTTCTTGAAACGGCCTGCTGAGAAAAAATGGTCCGACAATGAGCATCAGTGGGATGAGCATGCCAACCAGCGGATAAAGCCACTTCCGACCTGCCTGGCGATCTGTATAGAATAACCCTAGCCCCAACGGAAAGTGTGTCCATAACGCACGCAGGAAAGCCGGTTTATCCTTCACATCCACTCGAAAGGCGGTTTCGAGGGCGCGTACAATATACGTTGTAAATCCGATGCTGATCAGGGCTGTCAACGAGATCGCAACCAGAATAATAACCTCGATCGAAATCCTCTCGCGTATTTGGAAGACAAGCAAAGAGATAATCGTCCAAGCCAGCCCCACACCACTCAGGACACCGATCAGAATCCATAGCAAGCTCGTCATGCCAACCATCAGCCATACATTCCATGGCAATACACGGGTTACTTTGACTTTGCCATACGTTGCTTCGATCAGCCGCTGCGCGGCTTGTAAATGCTTTGGGTTTTCTGCAAGAACCTGAGAGAGCATTTGTCGCGCCTGATCATTTTGTCCGCTTTGCAGTGCGCCGACCGCCTCACGATATATCTTAGTCACGCCAATCTGAGTGTAAGCTCGATCTGCATAAGCCTTGATTTCGGCGTCATCGGGGAAGTCCTTCGCCAACGCTTCACAGAGCGCCAACACCTTATCCCAGTTCTCCTCCTCGTCGGCGACCTGCAACCCTTCCAGGCTTTCTGTATACCATCTCAGGCGCGCGTTCTCCACACGTGCCCGCAGGGTTTCGCTTTCAGGGTATTCAGAGGTTAGCTGCACCAGAGTATCCAGCGCGGATTTCCATTGTCTCGATTTTTCATATACATCGGCTCTCTGCATATCCAGGGCAAGTTTTTTGTCGTGCATCAGAGAACGGACTTTTGCAATCCGTTCGGTATCGCCAATCTGTTCAAAGGCCTTGAGCGCCTCCTCGAAGCTTTCCTGTGCCTGTAATGCCTCGCCCCGTTTGACCCAAATCGATTGAATCTTCTCGTTTGCCAGGGGCTGGTCGCTCTGAATCTTAAGGATGCGTTCGTAGGTCGTTAGCTGCAGATTTTCTTCCTGAGTCTCTGCCAGCGCCAGCAGGGCCTTGATCAAATGCGCACGAGCCGCTCGCTCGTCATATTGATACGCTGCGTCGAACATATCAACCGATTCCGTCAGGTCGCCTTTTTCAAGTAACACCTGACCCAGCAATAGACGTGCCTTCAAGTGATTGGGATTAATCTTGAGAGCCTGCCGCAGTTGCTGTTCGGCAGCTTCAGTGTTGTTATTGTTGTAGAATCCCTGTCCGCCTTGAAACAGAGTATCTGCCAGTGGGTCGAGACGATCCAATTCCTCTTTGACGCGTCGGAGTGGACGATTAGCCAGCACCCAGCGGCGGAGAAGCGGAACTGCAAAACGATAAGCGCCTTTTGACTCAATCAGCACTTCCCAGTCAATTAACGTCTCGGGCGCAACCTCGAGCTGGCGAGCCACAAGACGCACCCCACTTTGATTGAGGGTTTCAATCAATTTATCTTGCGTAATAATCTCTTCTGGAACTTCCGCCATCGCTGCCACCACCACCCGCTCGGCTGGTGGTAAGCCATCCCACAGCCAGTTAAAGGCATTCGCGCCAAACTTGAGCGCTTGCAGGACCGAAGCATCCACTTCCTCGGCGGAAATGATCGGGGTATCCTGCGGTCCACTTTCGTGGGCATTCTCCCAGATCACGCTGCATAACAACTGTGTGAAATAAGGATGCCCGTGAGTAAGGTCAAGGACATGTTGTACGCCGCTTTTTTCCCATTTGAGGCTGTGATCCTTTTGCGATTGGAGCACCACATCCTCAGCATCTTTTTTGGACAAAAAGGAAACGCGTGTCGATTGGATGCCCTTAAAAGTGGACATAGTCCGCACCGATAAATCTTCCGGCCGCCGCCCGATCACAAACACAAACTTGACCTTTTGAACATCGGTCATCCACTCGCGCAGGTAGGGAAAGAAAGCCTCAGAAGCTTGTGTCTGCATTGGGCTATCCAACACATCGAATTCATCAAAAAGCAGAACCAGTCCGCCAGTGGCGACCTTCTGAGCTACTGCTGGTAAAAAGACATTGCGGAAGTAATCCGCTGTTTGATCAAAGTCTGATGATTTTGCAACCGTATGACCGGTCACCTTCGAGATATGCTGGGAAAGCTCATAAAGGACTTCTGTCAGCGATTTGGCAGCCTTATCCTGCAGGTCAAAATAGACCGGGGTGAATTCCCCATCATGCGCCAGTTGTTTTTCGAGTTGGAGCAAAACGGAGGTCTTACCAATGCGGCGTTGACCGTAGAGCACAATGGCATTGCTACCTCGTTGCCGTAAGACCTGCAGCACTTCACGGAAGATATCCTGGCGGCCGAAGAAGCTCGCCTGTTCCTTGATTGGATTACCCACAATGTATGGATTGATCGGCCTCATGAAGATATTATAGAGATTTTTCCCCTCTTATGCAACTAGTTAAGACTAGGAGTTATGGGATTGACACACTATGCATGAGTCTCACGCGCACTTGACCACATCGTGGTGAGTGTACCTATCGCTCACCTGCACTACCTGCCTGCCGCAGTCACACACCATGCATAACACGATCTGCTCACCTGGGGTGTCCTATATTCACTATACGAAGTTTTATGCGCCCTTCAGAACATTTTTCTCAAGCAAGACCGAGCATGTTTGCTCTTAATGCAATAAAAAACGGAGACCACCGTCCCCAAATACGCTGCCCCCCTCCCAGCCTACCACTCCGCTGCGCTCCGGGTACGCTTCGCAGTCCCCCAAATACTCACGGATTTGGGGGAGGTGACCGCAAGGTCGGTGGGGGCTAGTTCTCTGAGAACGTAACCTGATCTGTGGGATTGTCAGTATTCCATTTGGCAACCAACTCATCACTGGTCTTGCCAATGTTCTCGCGGTTGACGATCGTGCCGGTGAACGTTCCTGGAACGTTAATGCCATAGTTCAAGGCAGAGTCGGCGCGGAAGGAGATGGCGAAGGTTCCATCGAGATCGATTGTCGGGGTGAAGATTCCGAGGCCATCCACCTTGACGGCACGTCCCGCGCGACAGAATTCGATGATCTGGTCGCGGGTTTCCTTAATGGATTGGTCCACACTGCCTTCTACAAGACTGGTGGCGCGTGATACGGCGCGGATGAACTCCGGCTTTTGAACTGTGTTGCCCTGCTCGATGCGAGGGCGGTAGGTATTGACCGCTTTTATTTTTGCAGCCATTTTGAAATTCCTTTCTAGAGAAAAATGTTAATTTTTGTCGTACCAAAATGTGGTGTTCGTGCCTGCAGTCACTGTTACCCCATTGGGTCTGACGTTGACGGCCATTATAGAGGACGTTTTTTATTTTGTGTTTTGCGTTCCTGTTAATTTCGCGCGTTTCCTCTGAGGAAAACTTTTCGGATTTGTCAGAAGCGCTTCTAAAGGGACATTCTGCATGAATGATTTATTAACAAAATTCCTCAGTGAGGTTGCCTCGATCCCTATAAGGGACAAAGCGGTTTCCTCGGAGGGATCGAGTCACTTCTTCCGAAGATTCAAGTCGTTTCTTCGGAAGAATCAGAGGCATTCTTCAGAGGAATCGAGTCGCTTTCTCCGAGGAATCTGGGTGATTCCTCATAGGAAATTAGGCAATACCCTACGGGTACGCTTCGCAGAGGCTCATAGCGAATGAGGACACAATGTGCGGTAGTAAGCGGACTGTAAAGTCATCCTGCACGCCAGTCATTTATACTGTGGCAAGCATCGAAAGGAAGAATTCATGGCAGCAAAATTCGTTCTCCGGCAGAATGGGCAAAGCCGTTTTCTCATTCTCTTCCAAACACACAGCGGGCAGGTTCTGCTCACCAGCGAAGTCCACAGGCACAAAGACATCGCTTTGAGCCGGATCAGCGCCACGCGGACCCTTGCAAAGAATACGAAAAACTACGAACAGCACACAGAGGATGAGGGATCATCGTATTTTATGATCAAAAATGCGACGGGCGAGGTACTCGCCCTCAGCAACATGTATCCAGACCCGGCCAGCATGCTCCAGGGGATCACACTGGTCAAGATGAACGCCCGGGGAGCCCGGCTCGAAGACCTGACCGTTCCCCAGAGACCTGCGAGGCCTCGCGGGCAGTAGGGACTGTCATCTTGTGAGAAGGGGCTGCAATGAATTCGTGATCTATCACGAGCCTCCGGCTGAGATAAGAAAAATTGTTGAACGATAGTAGGGGTAACGTACATTCCACGTCAAGCATGTTTGAGCTTCGCGTGCTAAAGTTGGACGGTAAGGTGATTTCTCTTCTCCTCCTTAAGAGAGCCGCGGTTGGCGTCCGCGGTTCTCGCATTTAAGGGCCCCACCCACCTTTCCTCAAATGAATGACATTTGACAGCTTGCATACGCTCTGCTCTAGTTGTATCCTGTACGCATACAGTTCATCCAAAGTTTGATGAATCGGAGGAAGCATGCAAACCACAGCCCGGCCTAAAAGCCGGAATAATAAAGGTCTCATCCAGCTTGTAATCCTGCTGGTTTTGATCTTCCTGTGTTACGGCGCCTCTCTGCAGAGTTATTGCACATCCAACCACCTTGTAGTCAAAGGCGCAGGCCTGACCGCCAGACAAGGAGCGAAACTGCGTGAGTATGTGGACGATTATTTCAAGCGTTATCACCCCTATCAAGTGACCGGCTTTTCCCCCATCGCCTACGGGCGGAGCACCGCCTGCCTGGAAGTGTACATTGGACCGGATCGCCAACTTCAGGGCACGCCCCCTAGCCATATGGAAGGTGGCTATAGCGAGATTTGGTCGATGTGGTATTTTTTGGGAGGCTGGCACAAGCTTGGATCAAAAGGAATCAACCACTAGCGGTTGGCGTCCGCGGTTCTCCCATTTAAAGCCCCCTCCCTGCCTCCCCCAAATCCACATTGATTTACGGCATGCTTATTTTGCTCTTCATTGTGGATTTGGGGGAGGTGGTCGAAGACCGGAGGGGGTCGGGCTGCAAAGAATTTCACCTTGCACATACGGGGATTTCTTATGATCTTATAGTATTGGCAACATAAACCATTATGAGTACATTCGAATTGCGATTCACACGCCGTCTCAACCGACACATGTTATCATCCGGCCCGTGGAGACATCCGAAACGCTAGTTGCACGATTGCACACGAGTGGCATACTGCTGCAACAAGACGCGCTCCTCCCAAATGTGGTCACGCTCATGACAGGTGGACCTGTGCGCGGCTCATGGTGGACCC
>Ga0114129_10014724_pt1 | contig 11143 bp, 7 predicted proteins | sample RhiMetdeltSRZDD1_FD_80071 | JGI IMG/M metagenome (GOLD analysis project Ga0114129, IMG submission 80071) | Populus rhizosphere microbial communities from Tennessee, USA - Rhizosphere MetaG P. deltoides SRZDD1 (version 2) (version 2) | ecosystem: Host-associated > Plants > Roots > Rhizosphere >... | reverse complement strand
CGGTAGTGCCCAGGGGCTATGCCTGCGGCGCTGAATCTTCCCTCGCTGTCAGTGCTGGCCCGCTTGACGACCCTCTCCGTTTTCGCGGCCTCGGCGTCGGCCAGGACGGCAACAGCAGCCCCTGCCAACGGATTGCCACCGGCATCCATAACGACTCCTCGGATGGAGCCTCGGCCTGCGGCAGCTTGTGCCGGTACACTCGCATACGCAATCGTTGCGACTGCTGCTAGCGCCCAAATTCTTGTCGCGTGTTTCATAAGTCACCTCTTAGTCAGAGAAACAGAGGTCTAATCCGCGGTAGTCGTAATTTTATCACTCGACCCCTGTGTGTCAAGCACGTCTGATTCGTTTAGCCAGGCGGAAAGCTGACGAAAGGCCCGCCCTCGATGACTCGCCTTCGCCTTTTCTGATGGTGTTAGCTCAGCGAACGTCTTCCCGAGCGGCTCGTAGAAGAAAACGGGATCATAACCGAAGCCATTCACCCCGCGTGGGTTGTTGAGTATTACGCCTCGGGCATCGCCCATGAACACGCGCTCCCCGCCTTTCCACACGATCGCGGCAGCACAAACGAACCGGGCCGACCTTTGCTGCGGTGGTACGTTTTTCATTTCTTCGAGCAGTTTTGCGATCCGGTCAGCGTCATTGGCTATCGCGCCTGCGTATCGAGCTGAATATACTCCGGGCGCGTTGCCAAGCGCTTGGACTTCTAGCCCGGAATCGTCCGCAACAGTTGGGAGTTCGGATAGACGATGATAATACCGGGCTTTTAGCAGTGCGTTCTCGGAAAACGTCGATCCAGTCTCAATTCTTTCAGTTGATGCTGAATCGCTCAGGCCGATGATTTCTATCCCTCTCTCGCCCATTATCCGCCTTAACTCGGCGATCTTGCCGGGATTAGTTGTCGCTAGCAGAACGCGCACCCTCTAAGTATATCACCGGCGAACGTGCTACCGACGTGCCCGAAGCTGGTTCCCGAACTTGCGCCTGACAGTAGAACTATTCACTCACGCGTTTTTGCGAGGTGAGTTCGAATCGCGCCCTCGAGATTGCCACTTTGGGGAGAGTCACGCTCAGAGACCGGTAAATATTTCTTCCAACTTATGTACTTTTTACACGTGAAGCCGTCGAGCTGAGCAGCGAGGAATCCTGATTCGGTCGATAAGTCTTCTGAAACATTGAGGGGTGTAACCAGAATGAGTGCTCAGTCCCTAGTGGCACTTTGATTGCTCGGTCCTGTGTGGGGCAAGAGATACGGGTGATGACAACATCACTTCCTGTTCTCGATTCTCGGTTACCGTGGTGAGGACGGTAACTGGAGACAAAGGCGACGCAGTCTTCCCACGCTGCGTCGCCTCTTTTTTTAGGCCGGCCAAAACGGCGCCGAAGTTTCAAAGCTATCCTGCACAGATCAACCCGCTCAAACATCGACTCCCTTGAGTTTCAGATACACACGCGGGGTTGGCTACTCCTTCGAATCGCCTGACATTCTGTAAAAGCTTGACACCCATTTTCACCACCGATATGTTCAAGCTTCGAACAATCGAGGCTTTCATGCTGGACAATTATCGCCGTGACTTCGCCGAGTTCTATACCGCCAACGCCCTAGAGCAGTACCTCTTTCACTCCGGGCAGAAAAGCATTCTTCAGATCGCGCCAATTTACGAACGGTACTGTCATCTTTATGACCGCGAGTCGATCGACGGACTCAAGCGTGAGATTAACCAGACCTCTGATCATTTTGAGGCTGAGCACGAGTCCCTTAGACGCTTGCTCGCGTTCGCGGTCGAACAATTCCTTGAAGACTCGGTAAAGCGACTAACCGAAGAAATCAGCAAAGCCGAAGCCGCCGCGACAATTGAATGGCATGGCCGCGAGATGACTTTTCAGGACTCAACGGTTGCAATAACAACTGAGCGCAACCGCGAGCACCGTCGAGCCATTTACGCCAGGCGTCTCGCCGTCATCGAGGCGTCTAATGTCTTGCGAGCGGAGCGGATTTTGAAGCTGCACGAAACAGCGCGCTCGTTGGGATATTCGAGCTATCTAGATTTGTTCGAGCAACTGCGCCGTGTAGATTACTCGGCAATATCCCAAGAGGCTGCTCCGCTTCTTTCGCAAACAGAGCGTGCATACACCAAGCGGCTCGATGAAGTGTTAAGGCGAGAACTCGGGATCACAAATGAAGGGGCCGAGCGGTCCGATGCGATGTACCTTCTACACCTGTCAAGTTTCGACGATCGTTTTTCCTCCGAAGCGATGCTGCAGGTCTACAGTGAAACAATGGCTGGCCTCGGCATCAATGCAGACGACCAAAAGAACATCGTGATAGATGATACGCCGCGCCCGCGGAAAAATCCCCGGGCCTTCTGTATGCCTATATCGATCCCAGGCGATATCAGGCTTGTAATCCGCCCCGCCAGCGGCCAGTCGGATTATCAGGCATTGCTTCACGAATCCGGCCACGCACAGCACTACGGTTGGACCTCAGCCCAGTTGCCACCCGAGTTCAAGTATACCGGCGATTACGCGCTAACTGAGACCTACGCCTTTCTGTTTAATCACCTAATCTCGGACACCGATTGGCTCTCGGCCTTTATTGGGATCAGGGACAGCGCCGAGTTCGTTCGGTCGGTGATGCTGGGGAGGCTCGTAACCGTTCGCCGCTACGTGGCGAAGTTGATGTATGAGCGAGAGCTTCATTCTGGCAAGGATTTAGCTCCTTCAGCAGTGCTCTATGCGGAGCTTCAAAGTGACGCAAGCTGCTTCAAGACTGAACCCGCCGAGTTCTTGTTCGATCTCGACGATTCATTCTACTCGGCAAACTACCTTCGGGCGTGGGCTTTCGAAGTTTTACTGCGCGAGCATTTGAAATCGCGTTTTGGCGCTCGTTGGTGGGCTTCGCGGCGAGCGGGAGGTCTGCTGAAAGAAATCTGGGAGACCGGCGATCGCTATACTGCCGACGAAATGGCGGCTCAACTCGGCATTGGCCCCATAGACTTCAGCCCGCTGATTGAGGAATTCAACGCGGCCTTAGAGTGACCGATCTTTGAAGCCGCTCACCTCCGGCATACATACTTATAGTTATGCGAACAGTACCCGTAAAACTTGCCGCGCGCGGTTACAAGATTCAAATCTCTGCCGGTCTTCTCGACGGACTTGGGCAGCTTGCGCGCGTTGCCCTCGGCGAAAATGCGAGACAAGCCGCAGTTGTGAGCAATGACACCGTGGACTCGATGTATGCCGGGCGTGCGCTCAAATCGCTGGCTCGCGCCGATTTCAAGGTTCATCGCTTTTCAATTGGTGACGGCGAGCGATTCAAGAGTCTGCGAACCGCCGAGTCGCTCTTCGCTTTCTTGATCGAAAACCGGATTGAGCGCTCAGATGCGATCGTGGCGCTAGGGGGAGGTGTCGTCGGCGATCTCGCCGGGTTTGCGGCTGCCACATATCTGCGCGGCATACGCATCATTCAGGTTCCAACCACATTGCTCGCCCAGATTGACAGCTCGGTCGGCGGCAAGACTGCCGTCAATCATCCCCTGGGCAAGAACCTGATAGGCGCTTTTCACCAGCCTTCGCTCGTAGTGATCGACCCTGACCTCCTTCGCTCTCTTCCAGCGCGCCAATTGCAATCGGGCCTCTACGAGGCTATCAAGTATGGAGTCATTCGCGATCGTCGCCTGTTCAATCGGATCGCATCAAACATCGACAAGTTACGGAAACTTGGCTCGGATGAGCTCGAGCATCTCATCTCACGTTGTTGTGCCATCAAAGCCCAAGTTGTGCAAAACGACGAGCGTGAGGACGGTCTCAGGAGAATCCTGAACTTCGGCCACACTGTTGGACATGCCATGGAAGCCGCAACGCGCTACCGGCGCTTTCTGCACGGCGAAGCGGTTGGCTACGGTATGCGCGCCGCTTCGCGGATATCGGAACGGATGGGTCTTCTGACAGCCGGAGACCTCGAAAGGATTGAAGCAACGATCGCGAGTGTCGGCGATCTTCCCGACGCCCATACTCTTGCGCTGGATGATATACTTTCAGCAATGAATCGCGACAAGAAGGTTGAGGCCGGCAAAGCCGCGTTCGTGGTCCCGGTTGAGATTGGCAGAGTCGTGATCAGATCAGATGTGCCCCCACAGGTTGTCAGAGCCGCCCTCAAAGACGCCCTCGCTTGAGAAGCGACGAAGCGATGATTCAAATTCGGTAAGCGCTCCAACCGTTTGAGCAGGGCCAGGTTTGTCAGCGCTCCCAGAGCAATCCGATTACGACTGGAGACACATCATGAACAACGTCACCGACCCAGAAGCGCGCTCGCATGAACGCGGAGCAATTTCAATCAAAGCGCTATTAATATTTGTCCTACTCGCCGCCGTGACCTTCACGGTTATCAAAATCGCGCCGGCCTACATAGACGAGCGCCAGGTCACCTACCAGGTTGACGAACTTGCTAACAAATCTGCCGTCCGAAATTCCAAGGAAGACGATATCAAGAAGGCCATAGAGCGGATTGAGAAAGAGTACAATCTGCCTGAGAACAGCATCAACCTCGTGTCTCGCGAAGCCGGTAGAGTCCAGATATCTGTCAGCTACCAAAGAGACATAGACTTTCTGGTAACGACATATCAGTGGAAAGTCAATTACACCGCCGCCGGCAAAGACATTTGATTCAGGCATCTCGTGTGACATTGACTTCAGCATGTCAGTCCTGATCGTGCGGCATTCCCCCCGCGAACAACTCGTCCGAAGTTCCCTCTCGTGTCAGTTCCCTCTCGTTGACTACAGATACGACCGGCCTCTATGATTCTCGAAGCAGTCAGCGAGGAGCGGATTAGTGCGACAGTTTAAGCGTTCAAGCATCACCTCTTCGATCATTATCCTATTAGCAACAACGTTGGCCGGCCCCGCCCGATCGCAAAGTGGACGAGGGCGGCCGAGGGTCCCGCAGCCCTCTCCGACAACCGCTCAGCCTCAGCCGATAAACGTGCCGGCGTCGGCGGCGGTGATCAAGCAAGAGCAGGCAGGCACAACATCTCGTTTCGTCCTGCGCAACGGGATGACTGTGGTCATAAGCGAACAGCACGCCACCCCCATAATGGCTGCCGTAGCCTGTTTCAAGACGGGCGCGCTGGAAGATTCAGGTTTGATGAACGGCGCATCGCAACTTCTGCAGCGAATGATACTGAAGGGAACCACGCAGCGCCCAGGCGACCGCGCGGTTGCGGATCTGCGGGCGCTAGGTGCGTCGATTGAACCCGGCACTTGGTCTGGTGTCGCTGGTTACTCCGTCGTCGCTGCCTCGGACAAGGTCAAGGCTGCCCTGACGATTCAAGCCGATATGCTCCAGAACCCATCGCTCGATGCAGAACTCATTCGTCAAGAAATCTCGCTCATGATCGGGGAAACGAAAAGTGCAGCACCTCCTCGGGAGGTATCGCCGTCGTTCTCTTCAAGTGAGCTGACAACCGGAATGCTGATCGCAAACGCCGACGATCAAGCTTTTATGCGGTCGACCAGCCGGGATGACCCGGCGCCGTATTCGATGTCGCGGCTCGTCGGCCTCGCATTTAGCGCCGGAGCGCCCGCAAATATGGACGCGTTGCGCTCGATGACTCGCGAGCAACTCGTCGAGTATCATCGAAAAATCTATCGGCCGGATAATATGATCATCTCGATAGCCGGCGATTTGTCCACGTTCAACACGCTTGTCGACATTCAACAGCTCTACGGCGGCTTTGGGCTGAATACAGCGCAGGCAGCCGATCAAAACCTGCAGGTAGCTGAAGCAGCAAAGGCGAAACCCCGGCACTCCTCCGCACAGCCCCGCGCTCATTCATCGGTCACCCTACCTGACAAGCAACAGCAACCGGCCAAGCCTGATGCCGCCAACCCGGATAAGTCACTGACTGAAAAACCCGGGCCGAGCGCCGAACAGGACAGACTCCGTTATACATCCGATCGTGGAGATATAAGCCAATCAGTAGTGAGCGTAGGTTTTCACGTACCTGGGGCAGATGCGAAGGACCGGACGGCGATCGAAGTGCTGACCGCTCTCGCCGGTCTCGGCAGAGCGTCACGCCTAAGCCGGTCTCTGATCGATGGACAGATGGTCGCTAACCGTATCGAGACGAGCTACCTCGGCGTCGCAAAAGCCGGATTGCTAGCTGCCCAGATGTGGATGGCGAAAGACTCACGCGAAGGGTTCTCCATAGACAAAGCCGAATCAGCGTTGTTTAAGGAACTGGATCGCCTGCGCCGCGAAGTGCCGGCTGAGGGTGAAATGGCTCGAGCGAAAACGCTGCTGGAAAAGCGATTCGTAGATGTGATCGGAAACTATCGCGATCGCGCGCTGGTGCTTGCGCTCGCCGAGGCTGACGGACCCGGATTTCGTGCGGCGCTCGACTATCGAACGCGCGTTCGTGCGGTTACCGCGTCGGACGTGCAGCGGGCAGCGGCTAAGTATCTTACACTTGCCAACACGTCAATTCACGAGTACGAGCCTCTGTCTTCCGCTTCGCGCACATTCGATGCCGATACGTTCTCGGTAACTGTGAAGGCGTGGTCGCCGGGATTCGCCGGCCCTGTGGAGAGCGGTACTGTGGTGCCGGCTGACCCAAATTCATCGCCTGTGCTGCCGCAGGGCACGGACCGCTCACCCGACCGTCAAGCGATGCTCGAATCCGTTCAGGCATTGCCGATCAGGGACTTCTCGACGCTCAATGGCCCAAAAGCCTTCGTCCGCGAAGACCACTCCCAGCAAAGCGTGACAGTCGCAATACTGTTCCAAGGCGGCCGCGTAGTCGAGGACGCAACCACGAGCGGCATAACCGAGTTGATGCTCCGCTCGATTTTATATGGGACTCCGCGCCGAACCTCCCTTCAGATGCATGACGAGTTGGAACAACTCGGAGCCGGTGTCCGCATTGTTGTCGAACCCGATTTCTTTGGATTGGTGTTGAGCGCGCTCTCACGTAACGCCGACCGCGCGCTTAAGCTTCTGCGTGATTCGATCGAGGAGCCGGCCTTCAGGAACGACGACATCGCTCGAGCGCGACTTGGCCAGATCGCGTCTATTCGCGTGGCACGCGATTCAAGCTTCGCTCGCTCAGCAGAGCTTCTGCTTCAAGCAATCTACCCGGGTCACCCCTACTCTCTTCCGCCGCACGGCCGCGAGGAAGTCGTCGCGACGCTAACTAGTGAAAAGCTGCGCGACTGGCACGCGCGGGCCATCGAGCGGCAACTTCCGCTTGCGATCATCGTTGGTGATACGGACGGGTCGGCCCTGGTCTCATCACAGATCGCCGAGGGATTCAGACGGAGAGACGTTGACACCACGATTCAAGTCAGGACGCCACAGGCAGCAACGGCAGCCGAGAAGATTGAGCAGAGTCGACGCGAACAGACTGTACTTGCCCTGGGCTTTCCCGGACCGAAGGCAGGAAGCGCGGATCTAGCTGCAGTCGGGTTGATCGAAGCGGCAATGAACGGGGAAGGCGGAAGGCTGCTCGGTGAGTTGCGCGACAAACAGCACCTTGTTTCGACTGCTGCAGTCGGCGATAAAGCCATGTTCGTCGCGGGAGTGATCGTTACTCAGTCAGCGACGTCTTCTGAGAATGAGCAACGCGGGCGGGCCGCACTTCTGGCAGAGTTTGAACGGCTCGCGGGTGGCGGACTCACAGCAGATGAGCTGGCTAGCGCGCGCGCGTTGGAGACGACCTTGCGCACCGAGCTGCTGCAATCGCAAACGCAACGAGTGCTTTGGTACGCACGGGCGATCTTGTATCGGCATCAAGCCTCTGAGGTCGACAGCTTCGCCGAGCAGGCATCGAAGCTAACTACAGAAGACATTAAGCGAGTCGCTTCGACCTACTTCAAAGTGTCCGTCGCCTCTTCGAGTAGAGTTCGTGGCACACCACAAACGCCGGCTCCCCCGCCGCCCAAGCAGAACTAATCGCCGGTAATTACCTCGACGCTCCCGATGCCGCGGTCACTCCGTTATGACCGACAATTCTGATCAGCGATGAGACGTCCCTTATCACCCGTGGTTACGCACCCCGATAGATGATCGATGTTCTCGGCGGTCGCCGTGATGGTTGCGACGCTTTTCTCACGGCCACAGGAGCCTTTGTCGGTGAGTCCTTCAAAGCAGAAGCGTAAGCGCCACTTCGCATCATAGCTTTGCATCAACACGAGTGGCGCCATGCGAGACGATACCCTAAAGATTTGACGCGTCAATTTCCCTTGCGGGTTAGCGGACAAAGGTGAGATCGGGCGGCTTGTGTGAGGGATAAACAAAGCGGGGCGATCCGAAGACCGCCCCGCTTCTTGGTCTGAGATCTCTCTCAGAGTTATTGGTTAGCCGAAGCAGTGAACGCTTCCGGCTGGAGGATCATTCCAACCGGCTCGCCCGGCTTCTTTGGAGCGCGTCGTCGAGGCACGCGGCGCGCGGGCCTCTTCTCGACTGACGGCGCAGGCTCCTCGGTCGTGATGACCTGAGGCGTAGCTCCAGAACCGCACTTCTTCAGGGCGTCGACGTCGGAAGCCTTCCCATCCCCAGGGATAATCCAGAATTCAACGCGACGGTTCAGGTTCGGATCGCCTGACTCGTGCGGACAAGTATCGCCGAAGTTGCGCACCGTTATACGAGCCGAGTCGATGGCCTTCTCGTTCACCAGGTAGTCGCGTGCATTGTTGGCACGGGTGAGCGAGATACCTACGCGCTCGGACGAATCTCGGTGGCCGTCGACTAGTAGCGACGAGCGCGGATCTTGCTGCATTCTAAGCGCAATCTCGTCGAGACACGCCTTGTGTTCGTTGTTGATTCTCGCCGAATTGAACGGGAAGAAGATCGGACCACACGGCGAGATCGGTGGGGCTACGACCGGCGGGATTGGCACAACTACTGTCACCGTCGCCGAGCAACTACCACCCGGACACGGCTGATCGCAACGAGTCTTGGTCGTACCAACGTTCAACGAGACGGTCACTGATCCAGCAGCCATTCCCGTGGTGTCCAGCGTGACTTCAGCACCCGTAGTCGACGAAAGCGTTCCGCCCGTTGTCGACCACGTGAAGCTCGGTCCTTCGGCCCCGGTTGCCGTCGCACTCAAGGTAACTCGATCACCAACCGTAACTGATGAAGCGGAGACTCGAATGTCGCAGGTGACGGTCGGACACGGCGGTTCGGTTACTTCGAAGCCCACCGTGCAAGTCGTTTGACCCGTAGTCACACAATCACTCGGGCAATCGACGGCAGGAACCGTAGCGGTCACGGTGGTTGTCACCGAGTACCTGCCGCAAGCCAGCGTCCCAGTCGCTACGTCAACCGCAGCTCCAGTGCCGCTCACTGTAACCGGCCGGCCTGAGGCGTCGGTCACCTGCCAACGGTACTCGTAGGTAACGACGCTCGACTCGTAGCCAGGAGTTGTCGGCGTTGTCGTGAGCGTCAGGCGATCGCCCTTGTTGACGGTGCCGGCGCTTGCCGCCAGCACGCAAGTCGGAGCCGGAGGCAGCGGACAACGCCGTCGAGTTCCGATCGAGAAGTAGGCAACGAATCCATCGCCGCCTTCCGACTTGAACGTCTGAGGCGTCGTACTGAACAAAGGATTGATCACAAAAAACTGCGGAGAGACCAGCCGCGACTTGATGAAACTAGTTTTCGAAACGAACACTGGCAGCGTCTGGTCATCCTCATTCGCCAGGAATTTCCGGTAGCCGCCGCCGAAGGATATCGCGCCGTTCTTGAAGAAGAACCGCAAGCCCAAATTCAAATCCGTCGGGCTGTTCGTAGCCAAGTTCGGCGTGCGGTGAGCGACGAACTGAGTGTGCAGTATCTCTGCAACAAACTCAGCGTGCGAGTTAAACGCTACCGACATACCTGCGTTCAACAAAAGCTTGTCGGGCAGATCGAGCAACTTTATGTCGTTAACGCTCGGGTCAGTCGTGCGAATGTACCCGATGTTCTCATACAGCCTGAATCTCTTTCCGCCGCTTTCCTGACCGAGCATCAGGATTGGTCCAAACTCATATTCGCCGCTCGTGCGGCCTCGGGCGCGAGCAGAGTCGCTGTCCGAGATTGGTATCTTGACGTAGCCCCCAAGCGCCATGCTGAACCAGTGATGATTCGGGTCGATCAGGTTGAACTTGGTGCCAATGAAAAAATCGCCTGACCCGTTTGAGGACTCCCGATATCCGAATACCGCGTTACCCGCATTGTCGAAGCCCTGAAAGTCGAGTTCGCCGAAGAACGGTATCTCGGGATAGTAGCTCGGTACGTTGATCGCTATTGCCGGGCCTAAGCCTCGAACAAATTTGGTAGCGGTGGCACCCGCCGGTGAGAAGGCGCTTGTAGGAAATCCGACCGGCTGGCCGAATCGCCCCGGCGGAGGGAGTATACCGCCCACTGCGGAGCCCGATCCGGGGAAGAATGCTGCTGCCTTGCTTGTCCCTCCCGACGCCGGACCCAGCAGGACGAAAGGATCCCCAAAGAATCGGGATGCGCTCAACTGATATCCGCTCAACAGAATCGGTTGACGTGCCGTCGTGTTGGTCCAGACGTTCCAGTTGAGCCAGATCTCCCACCTGTTCGTGACGCCTATCGTGAAGTTGAACGGGACTTGATTTATGTCAATATCGCCCAAGTCGCGGTCAAAGTTATTCCAGAACAGGGCGAAATTGAACTCGCCCTTGCACAAAGTGCGAGTGGAAAAAGTATTGAATAACCCGGTGCCGCCGAGTACGGTCGGCGCCTTCTGACGCTCCGCAAGGCTACCATCGTGGTGCTCCTGCGCGAGTACAGTCCCCGCGAACCCGAAAAGCACCAGCACAAGCGTGCTTATCTTTCTAGCCGCTTTCATTTGTTTGCCTCCTCAAGAGTTTCATCCACGGAATGCAGTTCAGTTTTCAGGATCGCCTCCAAAATGAGAGAGGTGATTTTTGCCTCCCCTTAAGAACCAAGGGGGCGGGATGTAATTCTGTGTGAGCGTCCAATCTGAGCCTTCCTGCGAAGCCCAGCGCGAAACTGCGAGCCGGTGATACTGGCTCAGCGATGACCTATTACAAGTATATCTATACTCGCAAACCGCTTTTCGGTCAACATAAAAATTACTTTTTTTCCAACAACTCAAACACTTTAGATAGGTAATTG
>Ga0114129_10014723_pt1 | contig 11143 bp, 9 predicted proteins | sample RhiMetdeltSRZDD1_FD_80071 | JGI IMG/M metagenome (GOLD analysis project Ga0114129, IMG submission 80071) | Populus rhizosphere microbial communities from Tennessee, USA - Rhizosphere MetaG P. deltoides SRZDD1 (version 2) (version 2) | ecosystem: Host-associated > Plants > Roots > Rhizosphere >... | reverse complement strand
TGGGTTTCGACGACGGCGCCGCAGTCCGCATGCCGGATGGCCCGGCGGGTTTCGACGACGGCCACGCAGTGCGCTCGCCGGATGGCCCGGTGGGTTTCGACGACGGCGCCGCAGTCCGCTTGTCGGATGGCCTGGCGGGTTTCGACGACGGCGCCGCAGTCCGCTTGCCGGATGGCCCGGCGGGTTTCGACGACGGCGCCGCAGTCCGCTTGCCGGATGGCCCGGCGGGTTTCGGCGGTGACCAGGCAGTGCGCTCGTCGAATGGCCCGGTGGGTTTCGACGGCGGCCGCGGGGTACGCGTGTCTGATGACGCGTCGGGTCTTGATTGTGGGCGCCGTGATGCCTGTTCGCGCCGTCCGGCCTCGCGTTTGCGCTTGTTCTTGAACATCTCTCGCGGATCGCGATGGTCACCGCCTGGCCGCCAGTCGCGATCGCGTCTGATGCGTGCACGCTGAAGATCGGCCTGCGCCTCGTCGGGAGACTCCCAGAGCCGCCCTCTCGCAAACCACTTCATCTCAGCGTCGGGATGTTTCTCACGAATCCGGTTGAACGTCGGCAATAGGTCTACGCGCTCAGCGGCACGAAATGCCGTCGGCAACCCGCCGGCGAGGATCGTCCAGTACGAATAACGCGGTGGCATTTCTTCCTCGTGGTTGTGTGACCCGGTTCACTCGGGGCCGAGGCGCCTTAACTTCTCGACGAGCGTCGTGCGTTTGATGCGAAGCAACTCGGCGGCCTTATTGCGATTCCCGCCGGTTCGTTCGAGCGAGCGCTGAATCAGATCGCGCTCGATTTTGGCGAGATAGGCAGGCAGATCGAGACCGCTGTCCGGAAAATCCACGAATGGCGTTTCCGTTGTCTCCGGTGTGGTCTGCACTTCAGCCGGCACATCAGCGATCTCAATCTCTCTTCGTCCCGCGCTCAACGCGACAGCGCGCTCGATAGCGTTCTCCAGCTGGCGCACGTTTCCAGGCCATTGATACGCCATCATCGCCCGCATCGCGCCTTGTGACATTTGCATGGCGGTGCCCGGTGCGAACTTTTCTAGGAAGTGCTTCACCAGAACCGGAATGTCGTCGCGGCGTTCGCGCAGCGGCGGCAGTTGAATGGGAATCACATGCAGGCGGTAATACAGATCCTCGCGGAACGCGCCCTCGGCCACCATCTTCGATAGCTCTGAATTGGTCGCAGCGATCACACGCACGTCAACCTTGATCGTCTGATTGTCTCCGATACGTTCGAACTCGCGCTCCTGAAGTGCGCGCAGCAGCTTCATCTGCAGCGCTGTACTCATCGTGCCGACTTCGTCGAGGAACAGTGTGCCCTTGTGCGCCTGCTCGAATCTTCCCTGACGTGCGCCAACGGCGCCGGTGAACGCACCGCGCACGTGACCAAACAACTCTGCTTCGAGCAGGGTCTCGGGAATCGCACTGCAATTGAGCGCGACGAAACGTTGTGACCGCCGCGGACTGTTGTGATGAATGGCCCGCGCGACGACCTCTTTGCCGGTGCCGGTCTCACCAGTGATCAGGATCGTGCTGTTCGATCGCGCAACGGTCTCCAGCAGATGAAAGAGCTTCTGCATCGGGCGGCTGCGTCCCAGAATCCGTGCCCCACCTGGCGCGTCGGCGCCGCCGAATCGATACCCGTCCTCGAGCTGCGATCGGAGATAGGCGTTCTCGGAGGTGAGTCGCCGCTGCTCCATCGCTTTCTGCAACACGTGCATCAGCTCGTCGAATTGAAACGGCTTCGCAATGAAATCCGACGCGCCGCGCTTGATGGCATCAACGGCGTCCTTCACTGTGCCGAAACCAGTAATGACGATCGCGACGATACCGGGATACCGCTCCCGGGCCGCCTCGATCACCCGGGCCCCGTCGATGCCGGGCAGCCGGAGATCGGTGATGACGATGTCAAAAGCGAACTGGTCGAGGAGTTCGAGAGCGCGTTCGCCGCTGTCGGCTTCCACGACTTCGAATCCGCGTTCAGTCAGGCGTTCGGCCATCAGGCCGCGGAGGTTGGCCTCGTCGTCGATGAAGAGCAGTTGGGGGGCGGCACTCATTTGGGGGGCGCCAATATATTGACACAAGCCAGCCTAAGGATCGGTGGCTACCAGCCGATACAGCTTCTTGAGGTCGTCTCGGGGCCCAGTGGCCCCTTTGTGCAAACTTTTGAGGGCCGTCACGAACCGAGGCCCCGTGAGCAAATATGGACCGCCAGACCCTCTCTATCATGAAGGCCTGCGAGGCTGTCGGAGTCAGCCGTCGCACGATTTACAACTGGATTTCCGCGGGCAAGGTCGAGTACGTGCGGACCGCCGGCGGATCCATCCGGATCTTCGCGGACACGTTGTGGCGCGACGCTGCGCCCACGCCGCGTTCTGAAGAGTCCGACGCCAGGACCGCCCCCGGCTCGCCCGCGTGAGCCTGCCTTCGTCGACCGACCGGCCCTGGGGGCCGACGAGTCGAAGAAGGGGGAGCTCTAGGCGCTCTTCCACCGCCTGAGTAATCGGCTCGGAATCGTGCTGGCGCACGCCGAGCTGCTGGAAGCCAAGGCTTCCGATGCCGTCAATCGCGATCGGGCGTCCAGATTGTTTTGGGCGCCCTTGCCGCCTTGGGGACTGTTCGAGAGATCCGTCAAAGAACAGAACCCTTGGCCGGCTAGCGGATCCACTTCGGTACACTTTCGACGTCCCCACCCAGGCCTGGCTCGTCCGCGGACATCCAATCAAAACCGTAATCAGAGTGTCAGGATGTTGGCGTGAGACGGCCCCGATCCCGTCAATTTTCTGGCGTTTTGCCCGTGAGGCTGATCGTTGGAGTGTGCAGGATCTGCGAACTCAGCAGCCTTCAACCTCTGCAAAAACAGCCACTTAGGGACACGTGACTCACGGGGTTGCACTGCGATTCCCGCTGATTCCACATGTTGGTACCGCGGTTGCCTTTACTGGCGCCGGAGGTCACACTCATGCGCCCCCAGAGCCAGAGTAGCTCGGTCAATCCTCGCGTCACAGCCAGTCTACCGTTCGTCGAACAGCTTGCCCGTCGCGTAGCAGCCACAATGCCCCATTCCATCGATATTGGGGACCTCGTTCAGGATGGCGTCATCGGTTTGATTGACGCAGCCCACCGCTTCGACGAGGCGCGGGGGATCAAGTTTGAGACGTTCGCAGAACGTCGTATCCGGGGCGCGATGATCGATGCTCTCCGAAAGGACGCCTGGCCGCGCGGCGTGCGTCGTCAGCGGCGCGAGCTCGAGGCCGCTCGTGAGGAGCTGCGTCGGGAGCTGGGCCATGAGCCATCACTGGCGGATCTGGCGGCAAAGATTGGGTCCGACGAAAAGCGGCTGGGTCGCACGATCGTGCGGATCAACGCGATCGAATCCACATCACCGCTGGCCAACAACGAGAACCTCGACGAATCCACGCTGCCGACCGCGCTGATTCCCTCAGAACCCGAGCAGCCCGACGAAGCCTACGAGCGGCAGGAGACCAAGGATCGGGTGTGTGCCGCCATCGCCTCTCTGCCGCCCCGCGAGCAGAAGGTCATCAGCCTCTACTACTACGGCGAGGCGACGATGAAGCAGATTGGCGCTGAGATCGGCGTCAACGAGTCGCGCGTCTCGCAGCTGCACGCTCGCGCCATTCGCCGCCTCCGTGACGCGCTCGGGTCGATGGTGCCTGCCGCCGAAGCGGCGAAGGTGATGCGCAGCGCCATCCTGGAATTCCAGAAGCCAAAAATGGCAAAGGCGACGCTGCACAGCGAGCGCACGGCACACGAGGCCGCGCAGCACGGTGTGGTGGTCGATTACGCGAGCGCGTCGCGCACATTGCGCAGCAAGTCTGCCAGCCGGAAGGGCTTGGACAACCAGCGGCAGCCGCTCTCTTCGAGAAAACGTTCGGCCTCTGGTCCTGCGACGGCTCCGGTGACGAAGATGACGCGGCGCGCGAGCGCGGGCGTCGTCGCCGCAATCGCGCGATAGAGCGTCATGCCGTCCACGCGCGGCATTTTGAGATCGCAGATCACGACGTCGTAATGATTCTGACGCACGCGGGCGAGGGCCTCCTCGCCGTCGCCCGCGTGCTCAACATGCAACCCCGCCTCGGTTAACGCTTCGACAACCGCCGTCGCCAGCGCTCGTTCATCCTCAACCAGCAGCACCGACGCGCCGTCCAGCGAGCTCTCTGTCGCTCCGGCAGACGCCCGCGGCCGCGCCGCGTTTTCGACACTGCTCACCGGGAACTCCACGGTGAATGACGCGCCGCCCGCCTGCGGTGAGTCCACGCGAATGCTACCGCCGTGTTCCTGTACGATGGCGTACGCGACAGTCAACCCCAGCCCCGTGCCCTTGCCGACTTCCTTCGTTGTGAAGAATGGATCGAAAATCTTGCTGCGCACCTCGGTCGGTACGCCTGGCCCGTCGTCGCTGACTTGCAGGACCACCGCGTTGTGTGCGCCGTCGTGCCACGTGCGCAGCACGAGCGACCCGCGTCCATTCGCCGTGAGCATCGCCTGCTCGGCGTTGATCACGAGGTTGAGCAGCACTTGCTGAATTTGATGCGGGTCAGCGAACACGGGCGGCAGTCCCGATGCCAGTGCAGTGACGACGTCGATGTTGGTCAGCCGCTGCTCGTAGGCGCGCAACGCCAGTGTCTCGCGAACGACCTGATTCAGATCGATCATCGAACGCGTCGACTGACGCTTCCGCGCAAACGTCAGCAGATTTCGCACGATGCGGGCGGCGCGCTCTGATTCGCCGAGGATCACGTCAACCCCGCGCCGTGAGGTCTCGTCGAGATTGCGCTCGGCCAGTCGCTCGGCCCAACTCAAAATCGTCGCCAGCGGATTGTTCAACTCGTGCGCGACGCCCGAGATCGTCTGTCCTAGCGCTGCCATCTTCTCCGCCTGCAGGAGCTGCTGATACAGATCACGCGACTGATCATCGAAGCGGCGCCGCTCGCTGACATTCCGCATGAGCGCCTCGACTTGCGAAACGCCGCGCTTGCGTGACGGGCCGGCATGCGCTGTGACTTCCACCCAGATTAGATCGCCGTCCATTCGACGCAGGCGAATCAAATAGTCGGTGACTGCGCCCTCGGCAAGGAGACGACCGAGAAATGCCTGCCGGGCGGCCGGGTCCACGAACCGCTCGGCCGCGAACGGCGCCACACGTTCGTCGGCGGTGCCGGGTGCGTAGCCCAGCATCGCTTTGAGGAAGGGGTTGACGGCTTCGGTGGTGCCCTCCGCGAGCGGGTCGAGCGTCAGCGTTCCGACAAAGACGCCCTCATGAACGGCTTCGAAAAGCCGCGCGAACGTGTCGGCGCGGGTTCGATGGGGAACACCTTTGCCTGACGGCACCAGGGCAATTATAGGACCCGGTGTGCACATCCGTGCGCAGGTAGCATTCCGCCGCCGCCACGGCGACGGGAAATTCCCCAACGGTCGGTGGAAAGCGTGCAGCACCCGGGCTTTCCAACCGATAACCCCAACAATTGTCAGAACTACGCTGGGACTTCGCCTCCGCCTCGAGTGCGACCCCGGCCGACACGTAAGCGAGGATCAATGCGAGTAATGGGGCGCAACGACGCCATCCTGATGATCTGGCTGACCGTTGCGCTGTTTGTGATTTTTTCTGGTCCGGTCGCGACGCTGCTGGATTACGTGCGAGAGATCGAGGAGACGCGTGGGCTGCACCTGCTTCCCGCGCTGGTCATTCTTGCCACGATCTTCAGCTTCCATCAGCTCCGCAAGCGCCAGGAGATCCGTGTCGAATCATTGAGTGTGGCCCGCGCGGCGCAGGACGCCACCGAGCGCGCTGCGGAGATGTCGCGCCTTGTCGCCTTCGGCCATGCGCTCGCCCGCACGATGGACAGTGAGTCGGCCGACTCGATCCGCGGCGTGCTCCACGCGCATCTGCCGCTGCTCGCACCTGGGCGCGGTGTGTGGATCATGACGCGGACGCGGTCCGGCCACTGGGAATCGCAGGCGACGGTGGGCGAGTCGATGCCCTCTGATCGTGAGCGCGCGGCGCGCCGTGCACTCGGCGAAGCCGATCCGGTCGTCGGTCCATCGCCGACGGAAGTCTGTTTTCCGATGATCATCGGAGGAGTGCCGGAAGGCGTGCTCGGCGTCGCCCCGGAACCGGCCTTGACCGATCATCAGCGCAGCGTGCTGACTGCCGCCGCCGCGCTGCTCGCGGTGTCGTTGAAGAACTCCGAGCTGTTCCGCGAGGTTCGCGAGAATAGCGTTCGCGACGCACTCACCGGCTGCTTCAATCGCACCCATGCGCTCGAAGTCCTCGACGGCGAACTGCGCCGTGCGCGCCGCTCACGGCTGCCGCTGTCGCTGGTGATGTTCGATCTCGACAATTTCAAGGGCATCAACGATCGCCATGGTCACCTGTGCGGTGATGCGGTCCTCGCCGCCGTGGGTGCGACGATGAAAGCGGAGCTGCGCGGAAGCGATCTCAAATGCCGCTACGGCGGCGACGAGTTCATGGTACTCCTGCCGGATACACCGCTGGTGGGCGCCAAGCAGGTTTCAGAGAATCTCCGTCGCGCGATCGCGGAGCACCCGGTGACCTGGAACGATGGGCAGGTCATGGTCACCGCGAGCTTCGGAATCACGTCGATCAATCAGGGCGAGAACGATCCGCTCAGCGCGATAGCGCGTGCGGACACGGCGCTCTATCGAGCCAAGCAGCGCGGGCGCAACGGCATCGAGCTGGAAGAGCAGCCGGCGGCGCTGGCGAGCTAGTCGACGGCGTCTTTCGCCGACGCGCCTGTGGGCGGGCCCAACGCGAAGGTCATCGTCCCCTCGAGGACCACCTTGCCATTGACCCGCGCGAAGCCATAGAGCTGTCCCATACGGCTTCTGAGCCGCTTGACTCTCGCCTCGACTTCCACCACGTCTCCAGGGCACACGGCGCGCCGGTAGCGCACGCGCTCGATTCCCACAAACAACGGAATCTTGTCGCGGTTCTCCGGCTTGGACAGGATCAGGATCGCGCCGACCTGCGCGACGCACTCCGTGAGGATCGTCGGTGGCACGCCCGGTGCGGCGCCCGTGGACGGAGACAGGAAACGCTCGCTGACCGACACGTTCTTGATGCCGACGATGCGTTTATCGGGTTCGAGCTCGGTAATGCGATCAACCAGCAGAAACGGATAGCGATGCGGAAGAATCTGCTGGATGGCACGTTGATCAAGCGGCAGTGTCAAAGCGTCCATAGGACGAGGCCAGTATAATTCGATTGCTCGCCAGGGCTGCTCGGCAAGACCACTTCAGCGATGACCAAACCGCAGGATACACCGTCGGACCCTCGCCTCCAGGCTGTTGGCCGCGGCGCGACCGACACCGAATTGCTCTCGACGCTCTTCGAGCTGGGGCGCGAGGTGACCTCCGTGCTCGACCTCGAGGAGCTGCTCGCGAAGATTCCACAGCTCATCGCACGCTTGACGCGTTTCAGCGCGTTTTCGGTCTATTTGCTCGACGAACACCGACAGGATCTGCGAATCGCGTATGCCGTCGGTTATCCCGAAGAGGTGTGGTCCACGCTGCGGCTGCCGCTCGGTGAAGGGGTGGTCGGCGCCGCGGTGCAGGAAGGCCGCCCGATTCTCGTCAACGACATTCGCCGTGAGCCGCGATACAAGGGGCCGCTGCGCAACATGCTGTCGCAGCTCGCAGTGCCGATGCGGCGCAAAGGCAAGGTCATTGGCGCGTTAAACCTGCTGAACGAAGTCGAGGGCGCGTTCACTGCCCAGGACGAGGCGCTCTTACGACAGTTTGGGGCGCACGTGGCCGTCGCACTCGAAAACGCACGGCTCTTCAAGAGCGAACGGCATTACGTCGACACGCTCGAAACGCTGGCCGAGATCGGACGCGAGATGTCCTCGATCCTCGACCTCGACGCCCTGCTCACGCGAATCGCGAGCCTAACCAAGCGGCTGATCGATTATCGAACGTTCGGCATCCTGCTCCTCGACGAGGCGACCAACGACCTCGAAATGAAGCTCGCCGTGCGTTACGGCAAGGGCGCCGAATCCAAGCACGTGCGACTCGGTGAGGGCCTCGTCGGATGGGCGGCCCTGCACAAGGAGCCCGTGCTCGTTGCCGACGTGTCCCAGGATCCGCGCTACATCAATCTCGTCGACGACGCGCGATCCGAGCTCGTGATCCCGATGCTCATCAAGGATCGCTGCCTCGGTGTGTTCGATCTGGAGAGCCCTGAGCTCGATGCGTTCACCAAGGAGCACAAAGAACTGCTGACGCTGCTGGCGAGTCAGGCCGCGGTCGCGATCGACAACGCCAGGCTGTACGAAGAGGTACGGCGCAACGAAGAACGGATTGAGAAAGAGCTGCGATTCGCGCAGCGCGTCCAGGTTGCGTTGCTGCCCACGGAGCCGCCGAAAACGGCCGAGGGCGTTGACGTTGCCGGCCGCTTCGAACCGGCACGCGAGCTCGGGGGAGACATCCACGATTTTCTGGTGCCAGAGGTCGACACGCTGGTGGTCGCCGTCGGCGACGTGTCGGGCAAGGGTGCGCCAGCAGCGCTCTACGGGGCATTCGCCGCCGAACAAGTACGCTCGCGCACATTACGGCGGCGTTTCACTCCCGATCGCTTCAGCGTCGCCGGTGTCCTGCGCGCCATGAACACGAATCTCCACGAGCGGCATCTCGAGGAGTACTACTGCACGCTGTGCTACGCGTTCTTCGATTTTCGACGCCGTACCGTGACGCTGTCGAACTCGGGTCTGCCGTACCCAATTCGCTGCTCAGCAGAGAAGTGCGGACAGATCGAGTTGCCTGGTGTGCCGCTCGGGTCGTTCCCGGGCATCATCTATGACGAAGTCACGCTCGAACTGAAGCCCGACGACCTGTTCGTCTTCTGCACTGACGGAATCTTCGAAGCGCTGAATCCGAAGGGCGCGGAGTTCGGGGCGAGGCGACTCTGTGAAATCATCGCCGCCTCGCGCAAGGAATCGGCCCGAGGGATTGTGGACGAGATCTTTCATGCCGTGACCGAATTCCGAGGCACCGAGCCTCAGGCCGACGACATGACCGCTGTCGCGATCAAGATCAGTTAGCCTGCTACTTGATCTTGCGGCTGTCTTCCTCGATGTGCAGGCCGATCGAGCGTCCGCCGACGACCGCGACCTCGCTCACCTTGCCCTTCACCTGAACGCGCGCCCCCTTCGACGGCGACCGATTCGAGCGCGACACGACGGTGATCTCTCCAGAGCCGTCGTCAACCTTGTAGAGCTGGAAAGGCAACAACGGAATGCCGTAGCTGTCGGTCACGTTACCAGTGACGCTGATCGTCTTGCGATCGTACTTGTCGGGCTGGTCTTTCAGTTCGGCGATACGCACGCCGCGCGCCGCGCACCCGGCGACCAGCACCGCGCTCAGCACCGCGATCGACAGTAGACGGCTTGAGAGTGTCATGTCTCCATCCTCCAGAGCGACGCGGCCAGGCAAAAAAATGGTCGCATCGGAATCGTGAACGCCCCTGCCAGGGATCCGGGGTGCGGCGATGCCAGCGCCTGCCTGAAGTTACGCCCCCCGGTGATCCGACGCGACCGCCTGACGTGACTTCAAGACGCGTGCCCGCTGCAAACGTCTCATTTTCCCTTAAGAGACGTCAGTTTTCGAATCGCCCGCGTCCTCGTCCGTGGTCAGCGACTCCAGCGAAGGGGACACCCGGCCAACTTTCGTCCGCGTTCGGCCGTCTTTAGAGGCGGTGGGTGGCCGCCCTGCGCACCCCCGGAGGTGTCAAGGATGAAGAAGGTTGTCATCGGCGGTCTTGCGCTCGTGATACTTGCGGCCGTCGCGTTAGCGCTCGCGCCCGGCGCAGCCGCGCAGAGACGCGACGGCGGCGTTCAGTTCCCGGATATTCTGAGCCTCGAGGGCCCGGGCTCATCGATTGGAGTCACCGTCCGCGATCAGGCGGGCGATGCGTCAGGTGTGTTGATCGAAAGCGTGAGGGAAGGGACTCCTGCCACCCGCGCCGGTCTGTTGAAAGGCGATATTGTCGTCGAGTTCGACGGAGAACGGGCACGCAGCGCCCGGCAATTCACACGACTCGTTCGCGAAACGCCACCTGGCCGCGCTGTGAAAATGACCGTTCTGCGCGAGGGTTCCAAACGAACCGTAGACATCACCCCCGAACCACGCGACAGTGCCACGCTGCAGCAGTTTCCCCAAATCACAGGCGACGCACTTCGCGCGCTGCCTCGCGATTTCAATTTCAGGTTCGACCCGCAGGATTTCTGGGGCGAAGGCTTCGGGTCGCAGCGGCGGATGGGCATCTCCGTCGTGCCGCTGAGCGATCAACTCGCGGCGTATTTCGGCGTGAAAGAAGGCGTACTGGTTGCCGAAGTCACGAGCGGAACACCGGCCGCTACCGCCGGCGTCCAGGCGGGGGACGTGATTACTGCCGTGAACGGGCGGAGCGTAGTTTCCTCGTTCGACTTGGTGAGGGAGGTCCGGGAAGCCGAGCCGGGATCCACGCTTGAACTTCGCGTGACGCGCAATCGGAAGGAGACAACCGTCAAGGTCACGCTCCCACAGCGTCGTCAGGCGCCGGCAGCGGGCACGCTGCCAATTTAGCGTTAACCCTCCGCGGCTCTATCGAGCGGCGGCACTGTGACCGGTGCCGCCACGCTCGCAGCCGGCCACGCGGCCAGCGCCGCAGCGAGTTGCGCGGCGAACATCATTGTGACGGCCCGAGTCCGGGCGTTGCTGTCGTCGTGACCGTCAACTTCCACGGCGAGCACACCGACGCAGCGATCGGGACCGAGCATGGGCGCCACGAGTGCGCCTCGCGCGTCGTGATCGCCAGCCACGGCCTGCATTGTCCCGGTTCGCCACGCTGCCGCCGTGGCATTGATGGCAGAACGGTTGATGGGACCAAGTTTCTCGATCACCTGCCGCGGATAGCCGAAAGCCGCGGCCGCGAACAGCTCCTCCCCCGCGGCCATCCAGACGACGATACCGTGCGCCTCGAGAGCGCTGGCAGCCTGTTGCAGCAGTGACGGAAGATCGTCGGCACTCGTCAATCGACCGATCGCCGTGCACACATCCGCGGCCGCTTGAAGATCGGGGCGCGTCACGAGGGGTGCCTCGGCCACAGGCTCAGAGAGTGC